>OGCI01000703.1_pt1 | contig 34070 bp, 27 predicted proteins | sample 1570021 | NCBI WGS metagenome assembly OGCI01 (sample SAMN06264664, study PRJEB24512) | hot springs metagenome | isolation source: Hot spring water | place: South Africa: Tshipise | collected 2015-06-21 | reverse complement strand
TTGGGAGCGGCTGGCGCCCCCACAGGCAGGGGTGCGGTTCGACAGGCTCACCGCAGGTGGGGAAACCCGGTTTCCCCTCTGTTCACATCAGGCCCCATGCGCGGGGCGCACAACGCCGCGATGAACATGGGGCGTCTTTGGGAGGGCCGCCCTCTCCCCGGCCCTCCCCCGCTGGGGGAGGGAACCGGGCGCCTCCCCACAGGTAGGGGTTGGGGAAACCCGGTTTCCCCATGTCCCAACCGCTGTTGGGCGCGGCTGGCGCCCCACAGGCAGGGGTATGGGGAAACCCGGTTTCCCCGTATTTTCACCTCAGGAGAAGGAGAGCAACGAACCATGTCAAACGAATCTACCAACCCGGCCGCGGTGCTGGGCGATAACGCGTTCGACGGCTACAAGCTGCTGATGGATGCGGCCAAACAGTGCGAGCCTATCATCGTGGCCGTGGCCCATCCCTGCGACGATGCTTCACTCACCGCCGCGGTAGACGCCGCCCGGGAGGGGTTGATCAGGCCCGTCCTGGTCGGTCCGCAGGCGAAGATCCGCGCCGTGGCCGAGCGTGAAGGGCTGGATCTGACGCCCTTTCCGATTGTGGATGCCGCCCACAGCCACGAGGCGGCGGCCAAAGCCGTGGCGCTGGTGCGGGCCGGTGAGGCCGAGGCGCTGATGAAGGGCAGTCTCCATACCGATGAACTGCTGGCCGAGGTAGTGAACAGCACCACCGGGCTGCGAACCGGGCGGCGCATCAGCCACTGCTTCGTGATGGACGTGCCTACCTACCCCAAGCCGCTGATCGTCACCGATGGGGCGGTGAACGTGGCTCCCGATCTGATGGCCAAGCGCGACATTGTGCAGAACGCCATTGATCTGGCGCTGGCCCTCAATATCCCCGAGCCGAAGGTCGCCATTCTGGCCGCGGTCGAAACCGTAAACCCGGCTATGCAGTCAACGATTGACGCCGCGGCGCTCTGCAAGATGGCTGACCGCGGGCAGATCACCGGCGGCATTCTCGATGGCCCCCTGGCCTTTGATAACGCGATCAGCGTCGAAGCCGCCCAGACTAAGGGCATCCGCTCGCCGGTGGCCGGGCAGGCCGACATTCTGGTGGTGCCGGATCTGGAAGCGGGCAATATTCTGGCCAAGCAACTGACGTTTCTTGCCCGGGCCGAGGCCGCGGGCATCGTCCTGGGCGCGCGCGTGCCGATCATCCTCACCAGCCGCGCCGATAGCGTCCGCGCCCGCCTGGCCTCGTGCGCCCTCGCCGTGCTGCTGGTCCACGCTCGCAAGAGCGCCCAGGCTGCCGCGGCAGCGTAAGGCATGGTTCAAACCAGCCTGACCATTGGCGGTGATCGGAATGCCGGCTGATGGTCGTTGAGCAATCCATCCGCGCTCGCCCGCAATGATGGACGTTACGCATGTACTCTGCTCTGGTGGCTCGTCAACCTGGTTGTGATGGATAGTGTCCTGGGGGGGAGGGCCTCGCTCTCCCCCGCCTCTCCCGCCACGTTCATCACAATTATCGTAGTGGAGCAACTGGCAAGCAGGAACGCCTGGTTCTGACCCATGCCGTACTTCCGAGAGGAGGCTCCAGGTGACCAAAGCAATCCTCGTGCTGAATGCCGGGTCATCAAGTATCAAGTTCACAGTGTACGATTGCGACACCGACACCGCCCACGTCACGGTTCGCTTCAAGGGCCAGATCGAAGGGATCGGCACCCAGCCGCGCTTTACAGTTGAGGATCGGACCGGCGCGACCATACACGAAGACACCTGGGCCGTGCGCCCCGCCGGGCGCGGCCACGCCTACGCCCTGGAACGCCTGGCGGCGTATCTTGACCCCCAGTTGCCCGAGGATGGCCTGCTGGGGATCGGGCACCGCGTCGTCCACGGCGGCCCGCTCTTCAGCGCCCCCGTTGTGGTTGACGAGACGATACTGGAAACCCTCAAAACCTTCGTGCCCCTGGCGCCGCTGCACCAACCCGCCAATCTGGCGGGCATCAGCGCGACGATGGAGTTTCTCCCCGGTGTGCCCAACGTGGCCTGCTTCGATACCGCCTTCCATCGCACCCACAGCGAGGTAGTGGAGCGCTTCGCCCTGCCCGAGGAGTTCTACATCGAGGGCGTGCGGCGCTACGGTTTCCACGGCCTCTCCTACGAGTATATCGCCCGGGCGCTGCGCAGCATCGCCCCGGAGATCGCCGACGGTCGCGTGGTGGTGGCCCACCTGGGCAACGGCGCCAGTATGTGCGCCATCCACCAGGGACGCAGCATCGAGAGTACCATGGGCTTCACGGCGCTCGATGGGCTGCCCATGGGCACCCGCTGCGGGCAGATTGACCCGGGGGTTTTGCTCTACCTGATGCAGGAAAAGGGCATGGACGCCCGGCAGATCGAGGATCTGCTCTACAAGCGCTCCGGCCTCCTCGGTCTCTCGGGGATCAGCAATGACATGCGCGCCCTCATGGCCAGCAGCGACCCGCGCGCCGCGCTGGCGATCGAGTATTTCGTCTACCGCATAATCCGCGAAACAGGCGCCCTGGCCTCGGCCCTGGGCGGCCTCGACGGCCTGGTCTTCACCGCCGGCATCGGCGAAAACAGCGCGCCGATCCGCGAGCGGGTCTGCCGCGGCCTGGCCTGGCTGGGGGTGCATCTCGATCCCGTGGCCAACGAGGGCCACGGGCCGCGCATTACCACCTCTGACAGCCGCGTATCAGCCTGGGTCATCCCCACCGACGAGGAGCAGATGATCGCCCGCCACACCTTCACCGCGCTTCACGGGCGCTGAGGGGCTGCGCGCCCGCCCGCCGTGGCGTGGGAGAAGCCAGGTTCTCCCACCTACCCCCCGCTCGGCCCTACCCGCACCGCGGCGCAGTGCATATGCCCCTCCTCCACCACCAGAGCCAGCGCGCCGCTCGTCAGCGGGGCGCTGGCATCGCGCAGCTCGAAGACGGGCGCATCGTCCACGAAGGCCCGCAGCCACCGGCCCTCGACCACCAGGCGCAGGGCGTAGCTCTGGTAGTGGCGCCAGGAGAATGGCGCCTCAGCGAGCAGCGTGTCGGCGTCGAGCGCGCGCAGCAGAGCGATGCTGCCCCCTGCGCGCAGCAGCAGGGCATAAAAGCGCCGCAAGCCGCGCACCCGCGCGGCTATGCCTGCCGCCGCGCAGAGCGACGGCGTGATGACCGCCTGCACCTCGTAATCTTGCCACTCATCGGCGCCCTGGATAAGCAGGCCGCGCCCGTTGTTCTGCGTGAGCCAGAACGCCTCGGGGCGCCCGTCGTCCCACTGATCCACCGCGTTGACCCAGGCACGCCGCCAGGCGCTGCCCGCGAAGGGCGGTCGCGTGAAGGTCAACGTCGGCGCCCCCGTCCATCCAAGCCGGTCGAGGAGCAGGCTGGCCGGACCCGCAACCTTCACCTCCACCCCGATGTCGGCCAGCGGCGCGCCGGCGGTGTCGGGCACACGCCAGCGCAATTCGGCCTCGGCGCCGGGGGCCAGCGTATGGGCCGGGCCGCTCAGGACTTCCAGGGCATCGTGCGGGCTGTAGACGCGGGCGCTCAGGCGCGCAGTGATCGGCCCGGCGTTCGTCGCCGCGGCGCTGACGCGGGCGAACACCTCTTGCCCGGCGTAGAGACGGGGCGAGGCAACCAGCGGATAGCCGGGCATCGACAGTTCTTCGGGCTGAATGAACACCGGCGTCGCAGCGCGGGCTGTCCCTCCCGCGGGAAGCGTGGCGGTGATAGCGAGCCAGCGCGCGCCGTCAGGGCCGATCAGGTTGCTCAGGCTGGCCCCCTCGCCACGAAAGCCCTGCACCGAACCCGGCAGCGAAAAGTGGAACTGCGCGCCACCTTTCGGCGCCAGCGGCGGCAGACCGTGGAGGGCGCGGCCGATGTTGGCGACCCGCAGGGCCTCGGTCACGGCGTCGGTAATTGCCCGCCCACCGTCGGCGCCGGGGAGGAAGAGCCGATCGGCAACCGGGCCGCGCCAGTCGTAGGGGTCGGCGTCGAGGGCGGCCAGCCCGCCGCGGATCCCCAGCAGGCAGCCCAGGTTGCCGGCGTTGCAATCGGTATCGAGACCGGCGCTGACCACCATCCGCAGGGAGCGCCCGAAGTCGCCGTCGCCCCACAGGAGGCCCAGGAGCAGGATGGCCTGGTTGGGAACCACGTGGCAGCCGCCGCGGTAGCGTTCGTAGCTGTAGCGTTCGGCGATGAAACGACGCGCCACATGCCAGTCAGACTCACGGGCGCGCAGGGCGCGCAACTCGATGATCAGCCTCGCGGTCGCACAGTCGGCAGGGATGCGGGCGATTGCCGCATCGAGCAACTGTGGAATGCTCTGCTCGACAAAGGCCATGGCCTCCATCGCGGCCAGCGCCTGCGCCGCATAGACCGCCTCGCCATCGTGGCTCACCGAGGCGGCGCGGCGGGCCAGATCGGCGGCCATGTCGGGATCGCCCGGCGCGACCATCGCCCAGCCATCCACGAAGATCCGCCCGCCAATCTGTTCGGCAACGATCGGCCCGTTGAGCGCAGCGGAGCCGCTGGCGGGCGCGGGAATCCCTCCCTTGAGGCGCAGATAGGCCGTATGTTCGGTGGAAACGCCAAAACCGCCCCACCAGATGCCCGTCTGGCCCTCGACCAGGTAGTTCAGCCAGGTCGCGCCGATCTGCGCCGGAGAAAGGGCCGGGTTATGGTCGTGGTCGGGCAAGGCCCGCAAAAAGGTAAAGGTCCCCGTAATATCGTCATCGGTCACGACCAGGGGCAGGCCGAAGCGCGCGTGCGCATAGCCCTCGATCAGGCCCGGTTCGGCGCTGATGCGCTCGTGGCTCCACTGCTCCACCGGTCGCCCCAGGTAGACGCCGATGAGCTTGCCGAGGACGCCAGCATAGACCCGCTCCAGGTAGTCATGCGCGAGAGCCATATCCCTGCTCCTTCAGCATTGCCAGCACCTCGTCGCGCGAGGGCATAGCCGGTTGCGCGCCGGCCCGGGTCACGGCCAGGGCCCCCGCAGCAACGGCCCACCGCAGCGCCGCCGGAAGGGACTGTCCTTCAACCAGGGCCACGGCCAGCCCGGCGTTGAAGGCATCGCCGGCAGCGACGCTATCAACGGCGCGCACGGGCAGGGCCGGCAGGTGGAGGGCCTGCTCATCGGCGAAGAGCAGCGCGCCATGCTCGCCCAATTTCAAGACCACGGCGCCGCCGGTGCGGGCGTGCAGCGCACGCGCTGCGGCGATCCGCGCTGCTTCGTCGTCGGGAGCGAAGCCTACCAGGGTGGCCGCCTCGCTCTCATTCGGGGTGATAATGTCAACAAGCTGGTACAACTCGGCGGGGAGCTGGCACGCCGGAGCCGGATCGAGGATCACCCGCACCCCGGCGCGGCGCGCCGCCCTCGCCGCGGCGATGACGGCTTCCAGAGGGATCTCGAGTTGCAACAGCAACACCTGCGCGCCGCGCAGCGCCACCTCCAGCCGCGCCACGTCGGAGGAACCAATCGCCCCATTGGCGCCGGGCACCACGATGATCGTGTTGCGCGCCCCATCGTCCACGGCAATCAGCGCCACCCCCGAAGGGCCGGCCGTAGAGACCACCTCGCGCTCATCAACCCCGGCGGCGCGGAGGGCCGCCCGCAGCTCCACGCCGAGCGCATCGTCACCCACCCGGCCCACCATGCGCGTCGGCGCGCCCAGGCGGGCGCAGGCCACCGCCTGGTTGGCGCCCTTGCCCCCCGGCGCGGTAAAAAACGTATGGCCCGGCACCGTCTCGCCAGGGGCAGGCAGCCGCGGCGCGCGGGCAACCAGATCCATGTTGATGCTGCCGAAGACTACGACGGTCATTGCCCCCCTCCTGATCGCGGCGCTAACACCTCCCTCGGGGGAGGGTGTGGGAGGGCTGCGCCCTCCCAAGAAAAAAACCTGTCTTCATTGTCTCAGAGGATGGGGAAACCGGGTTTCCCCACCTGTGGTGAGCTTGCCGAACCACGCCCCTCCCTGCGGAGAGGGTTTGGGAAGGCGAAAGAACATCCGAGCCAGCGTGGCTCGTACCGCATTGGAACGCCCCCGCGCGGCTCTGGTCTCCCCGCTTCGACAGGCTCAGCGCAGGCTCTCCAGCGAAGCTGGAGCGGCCCGCCCCTTCGGGCTGAGCCTCAGGGCGAAGCCTGAGCCTGTCGAAGGGGGCCGGGAGTGAGGACCAACCAGCGCATCCCGTTGATGATGCCGCATTGCTTGAAGCGGTTTTAGGGGTTGTGCTGCCCAGCGTGACAATCCAAAATCTAAAATCCAAAATCTAAAATCTAAAATGGTATAACACCCGTCGGCGCCCATACGTTCTGTCCGCCCTGAACCCAACGAGGGGACGGAACGCCGTGAACGGTGAGCCACCTGCAAACCCTGCTTGAGGTACAATAGTATACATTAACCCCATCCCCGCCACCACGGGCGGCGTTCAAGGAACAGCTATGCCAACCATCGCCGTTTTTCACGTGTCTGCCGGTATCGGGCACACCAGCGCCGCCCAGGCTATCGGCGCCGCGCTGCGCCTCCACCCCGGCGTCACCGTCGTGGTCGAGGATGTCTTCGACCACGTCAACGACATGGCGCGCAAGGTCATTACCTCGGCCTACAACGAACTGTCCACCCGCCTCCAGCCGCTGTACACGATGGTCCACTCACGGCTGCACTTCGACGACACTGAGGACGCCCTGCGGGCAAATACAGTGCTCAAGACCATGGGCCAGCCCTTTCTCAAACGCTTCGAGCGGCGCGTCGAGGAGCTGCGGCCCGATGCCATCATCTGCACTATGCAGTGGCCTCTGCACGTACTGCAAGACTACGGCGAGCGCGCTGGCGTCCCTGAATACGCCGTCATTACTGACTTCTCGGTCCAGAGTAGCTGGCTGCGTGAGGGCGTGGCAGCCTATTTTGTGGCGAGCGAGCTGACGCGCGACGTCCTGCTGGCCCGGGGGATCGATCCGGCGCGGGTCGTTGTCACCGGCATCCCGGTGCGGCTGGAACTGGCAGAGCCGAAGGACCGCGCGGCGTTGCGCCAGCGCTACGACCTGCCCCTGGAGCCGCCGCTGATCACCGTCATCGGCAGTGGCGTCGCGCCGGAACGGGTGCGGCACATGGTCGCCCAACTGCTGAAAGGCGACCGCCCGGCCACCGTGGTCACCGTGGCCGGACGCAACCAGTACCTCAACCAGGCGCTCAGCGACCTGGAGCGGGGCCCGCTGGTGGAGCTGCGCAAGCTTGAGTTCATTGACTACATGGACGATCTCGTTGCCGCCAGCGACCTGGTGATCTCCAAGCCGGGGGGCCTGATCACCAGTGAAGTGCTGGCGCGAGGCACGCCGATGATCGTCATTGATCCCATTCCCGGCCAGGAGGAGTGGAACGCCGATGTGGTCTCCGGCTCGGGGGCCGGCATCCAGATCCGGGTGCCGGAACTGGTGCCGCGGGCAGTACGGGCGGTGCTGGCCCGACCCGCCTGGCTCGAACTCATGCGCGCTCAGGCCCGCGAGATCGGGCGCCCCCGCGCCGCCTACGACATCGCCGCGCGCGTGCTGGCCGACCTGGAACACCGGGCTACATTTCCGCCACCGGGCGCCGACGGGCAAAGTTGAGGGTGCGACGCGGGGCAATCGAAGTGCCCAGCACCGTCGCCACCTTGTGGCCGAACACCGCGTAGAACGACGAGATGCGCAGACAGGCCAGATGCGCCGCCGTCACCGACAGGCCACTGTCGAAGAACTCGTCGTCCACACCATCAATCACCCCCCGCACACTGAAGCTCAAAAAGTCGTGCGGGTCCCACACGTTCCACCAGTAGCCAAGAAAGCGCCGGTCGGGGAAGGGGGCGGCCTTGCCTTTGCCGTAGATCGGATCGCTGGCCAGAAATAGCTTCATCTCCTCGAACATCCCGATCTGCGACGAGAGCGAGGCCCAGAAGTCCACACGGATGTCTTCGCACCCCGGTGTGGCGGGAAGAAAGTGCGTCACCACATCGTAGAAGATCGTGCCCCCCAGGCTGTGGGTAAAAGCGACAAGCGGCTCGCCGCCACGGGCCACTTGCTCGGCGCGCGCCCGGCGCAGCGCCTCCAGCACCCGCGCCGGAATAACGCCGGGGTTGGGCGCCCGGCCACGGTGGGCGAAGTAGTACAGCGCATCGCCCATAAACATCGCGCTCAGGCGGGCCTGGGGTCGGCCCAGCATGGCTAAAACGCGCCCCATGTAGTAGCCGAAGGTAGCCGAGAAGCGTAGCCCCAGTTCCCGGGCAATGTGGCGCTTGCGCCCGACAACCAGCAACTTCTGCAACGGGTGATCGCGCCAGAACAACGGCGGGGGCGTTGGTGGCATACTCTCGCCCTCCCAGCGCAACTCGGCGCCAATGTCGCCCCAGTACGCGGTGATGATCGCCACCCGCTCCGGATCAGGCGCAATTGCCGGCGCAACGTAATGCCGCAGATGCGAGCGCACGTGTTCGTGGTCAACGTGGTACTTCTGGTAGTACTCGCGGGTTCCCGCTCCGTGCACGAAAACGATCGGCATAGCTCGCTCACTCCATCGGCACGCCGTGCTGCGCAATCACCCCGGCGTACCAGTGCGCCGAGGCCCTGGGTTGGCGCGCCTGGGTCGCGTAATCAACGTGTATCAAACCGAAACGCGGGCCGTAGCCATCCTCCCACTCGAAATTGTCGAGCAGCGACCAGACGAAGTAGCCCCGCAGGTCGATCCCGGCCGCGATTGCCCGGTGCGCCTCGGCCAGGTGCGCCCGCAGGTAGGCAATCCGCTCCTGGTCATCAATGGTTCCACCCGGACCAGGACGGTCGGTGAAGGCAGCGCCGTTCTCGGTCAGGTAGAGTGGCAACGAAGTGTACTCGCGGGCCAGGGCCAGCGCCTCGCCAATGCACGGCGGGTAGATCTCCCAACCCATAGCCGTCTTTGGCCCCGGACCCGGCACTTGCTTCGCGCCCATAATCAGATCGCTCTTCGCAAGCACACGCACATACACATTGATCCCCAGAAAGTCCGTCGGTTCGGCGATGATCGCCATGTCGCCAGGCGCGGCGGGGAGTGACACACAGCGCCGGCGGAAGAAGCGCAGCGCGGCTTCGGGGTACTGCCCACGAAACAGGGGCTCCAGAAACAGCCGATGGGTGAGGGTATCGAGGAGCCGCGCAGCGCGCGCGTCGCGTGGGTGGGGCGAGGCCGGGTGACAGGGACGCAGGTTGAGCACGATGCCGATACCCGGCGCGAGCCGATCATCCGCCCTCTGGCTGACAATCTGCCGAAAGGCCCGCACCGCCAGCCCGTGGGCCAGGAGCAGGTGGTGGGCCACGGCAAGGGTCTGCCAGGGCCGCCCGACACCGGGCGCCTTGGTGCGCCCGGCATAGCCGGCGTAGGTGATCAACATCGGCTCATTGATCGTCGCCCAGAGGGGCACCTCGTTGCCGAGCCGGTCGAAGAGCAGCGCCGCGTACTCGGCGAAGCGCAGCGCCGTATCGCGCGCGGCCCATCCGCCCCGCTCCTGCAGGGCCTGCGGCAGATCCCAGTGGTAAAGGGTGATCATGGGCACAATCCCGTGCTCACGCAGGGCTGCCACCAGGCGTCGGTAGAAGTCGAGCCCCTTCTGGTTGAGCGGGGCGCCCCCGTTGGGGAAGATGCGCGGCCAGGCCACGCTGAAGCGGTAGGCCCCCAACCCCAGGCGCGCCATCAGCGCCACGTCTTCGCGCCAGCGACGGTAATGGTCGCAGGCAGGCTCCCCCGTGCCGCCGCCTGCCACGCGCCCCGGCAATCGGCAGAAGCGATCCCAGATGCTCTCGCCGCGCCCGTCGGCGTGGGTATTGCCCTCGATCTGAAAGGCCGAGGTTGCCGCGCCCCACAGAAAGCCCGACGGAAAGCGAAGCACAGTGGCCGGCGCGGGCGCGCCGCCCGGCGTGGATGGGGAACCTGATGATTGGAGCGCCATACTCGTATTGTAGCACCACCACCTTGTCGTGTGAGGGCTACGCCCTCCCAGAAACAACCCGCCAGCGGGGAGCGTTTGGGAGGGCTTCGCCCTCCCAGGAGAATCTCTGAGGTGAAAATAGCCCGCCCGCGGGAGGGTTTGGGCGTAGAGGCGCGGCGGCGCCGCGCCTCTACGCCCTCCCAAGAACACATATTTTCATTCTGGCGTTGTGCGGCGCAGTCGCATGGACGGCTGCTATGAACATCGGGGAAACCGGGTTCCAAAGAATATCACAAGACCATCGCGTTCACGGCATGCCGGATCATGGCGCCCGTGCTCGCGCGGCCGATGGCCTGGCGCGCCTCCCTGGAAAAGTCAGGCGCGCCGCTCGCATTCGCTTATTCGTTTATTCGTTTCCCATTCGTTGGCCCATTTCCCCCCCGCGCCTCAAGAAGCCCATCCCAGAGCAGTGCAACTCTTTGAAGGAAACCGGGTTTCCCCACCCCTTTTTTTCTCGGTCCAAATACTGATAGACGCTCTTCTGTCTGGTACCTATACTCTCATCGAGGCAGCGATGAGGCGCCCTTGCCCTCCTGAAACTTCCTCTCTCACAGGCATTCAGAGGCGGACAGAACGTGAGCGTTTGCGAGAGATAGGGCTTGGGGACGCTCTGGAGGCCCTCACCCCCGGCCCCTGACGTCGGTGGGCATGTTCGGAACGGGCGGCGGCTGGGGCATTCCCGTTTCCAATCACACGCTCCAGATCACGCTTGGCGGCATCGCCACACGGTCCGCTCTGATAAACGGGCAACTGGAAAACCGGCAGATGCTGTGTGTAACCATCAGTTTTGACCACGACATTGTGGATGGCGCTCCCGCCGCGCGCTTCATCCCAAGGAACTTGTCGAAGGATGTTATGGCGCTAAGGAGCAAAAGGAATGAACAATCCTGATCCTCAATATTCAAACCCTCGGCGTAAGCAAATTGCCGCCAGCATGGGGCTCGGCATAGCGCTGGGCGCCGCGCTGGGCGCCGCGCTCGGCAACATCGCGCTGGGCATCGCTCTTGGCATCCTCGTCGGCGGCGCGGGGGCAGCCTGGCAAGCGAGGAGACCTTGATGAAACACTTGCGCCGGTCTGGATTGGCCCTGCTGGTGACCCTGGTCGTTCTCGCGCCTGCCCTGCTGTTTCGGCCTCACGCGAGGCTCGTCTCCCCCCCCGCTCGCTACCGTTTAAGGGCGGACAGAACATCCGAGCCAACGTGGCTTATACCGCATTGGAACGCCCCCGCGCGCGGCTCTAGTCTCCCCTCTCCAGCCAAGCTGGAGAGGGGGGAGGGGGTGAGGACCAACCAGCGCATCCCAGTGCCATAACGCTCGTCGGCGCTCATACGTTCTGTCCGCCCCTGAACTCGCTACCGGGAGAAACGTGGGGCAACGGGGTTGCCATGCGCTCCAACCGATGTCCTGGTCGTGTAACAGACAACGTAGAGGTTATCCACAACAAGGAGAAAGCGTAATGGCTGGTCCACTGGCTACGAATATCAAGTTTACCGCGGCAAACAATGCCGACGGGCGGCTCGAGGTCTTCGCTCGCGGCAGTGATAATGCGCTCTACCATATCTGGCAGACCAGCCCCGGCGGGGCCTGGGGAACCTGGTCACGCCTGGGCGGGGTGCTCACCAGCAACCCCTCGGCGGTGCGCAATGCCGATGGGCGGTTGATGGTCTTCGCCCGGGGTACTGACAATGCCCTGTATATGATCGCCCAGAGGGCGCCCAACAGCGGATGGCACGACTGGGTGCGGATCGGCGGCGAGATCTTCGACGAGCCTGTGGCTCGCGCCGTGCGCGATGGCCGGGTTGCCGTTTTTGTCCGAGGCGCCCAGAACCGACTGTTCTACATCGTTCAGGATAAGGCAGCCGGAACGTTCGGCAACTGGATCAATCTAGGAGGCTACATTACCAGCGCCCCGGTGATCGGCCTGCATCACGATAATCGCATGGAGATTATGGAGGCAACCTGGCATTCTGACGTTCCTGTCAGAATTGCAGTCTGAAGCCGCTACGCGTTCATCGTCCGTTCATTATTACTCCAATGTGCCTTCTGCCTCCGGGGAAGCTCTACAAGCCGGTTGTGTGCAGGTGTAGCGCTGTGGAGCAACCGTAACGTTGCAATGCCCGCGGCGCCTCTTGCCTCAGCGTACTATGCGCCACGAGGGCGCGAAGATCGCGAAGATGGGGGGAGCCTGGAAGAACGAAACCCTTCCCGCAACAGCGCAGAGTTTACGATCTTGTAAACTTTTCGCAGAAGTATTCAGATCTACGCTTCCTTTTGCTACAATTCGTGCGATCGTCGAAAAGCTCCGATTGGTATTGAAACACGGTGAAGGAGCACACGCAATGCGCCGGGCTGTCGCCATTGTGATCCTCATGGTGGTCCTGGGTGGGCTGAGCGCCTGTACTGTGAGGAACGAGCCCCGGGCCGCAGAGTCGGCCCAGCCGGTCCCCACCACCCTTCCTGCTCTGAGCAACGGGTTCGGGGTTCTGGCAGAAGGAAGGGTCGTGCCGGCGACCACGGTCAATTTGCTGTTTGAAACCGGGGGTACAGTTGCTGAGGTGCTGGTCAGGGAAGGTGACCGGGTCGTTGCCGGGCAGCCGCTGGCGCGCCTGGATACCCGCGACCTGGCCTTGCGGGTGGAGCAGGCCCAGGCGACGCTCGAACAGATCCAGGCTGAATACGAGCGCCTGCTCGAGGGCGCCACGCCTGAACAGGTTGCCGCCGCCCGTGCCGAACTCGCCCGCGCCCAGGGACAGTTGCGCGCAGTTCAGTCCACGGTGAGCGAAGCTGATATCGCTGCTGCCCGTGCCGATCTTGAAAGCGCCCGGGCGCGTCTCAGTCAACTCGAAGCCGGCCCCAGGTCTACCGAAGTGCGCTCGGCGCAGGCCGCCGTTGATGAGGCCCGCGCCAATTTGCAGGCCCAGCGCGACCGGCTCTCGCAGGCCAAGACTGACGCCGAGCTGCGCGTCGAAATCGCAGCAAACGCCCTGCGTAACGCTCAGGACACCTACAGCCGCCTCTACTGGCGCAACCGTCAATTGGAAGAGAATCTGGCCAATGATCTGGCTGCGGGCTTCCGTGAGGAGGAGGCCGCCGCTGCCCGCGCCGTGGCCGATGCTGAAACGGCTCTCGAGCAGGCCCGCCTGGCCTACGAACAGGCGAAGCTCGCCGAGCAGAGCGGCATTGCGATTGCCGAGGCGCAGCTCCGCGATGCCGAGGCGCGCTATGACCGGCTGCTCAGCCCCGCCGAGGCCGATGCGATTGCCGCCGCCCGCGCAGCAGTGGCCGGCGCCCAGGCGCGCCTCGACAGCCTCACCGGCAATCGCCGCGCTGGCGATATCGAAGCCGCCCAGGCCGCCGTTGATAGCGCTCAGGCGCGCCTGGCTGAACTCCAGGCCACACCTACCGATGCGACCTTGAGCACCTTCGCCGCCCGGATCCGCAGCGCCGAAGTTGGTCTGAAGCAGGCGCGACTCGCGTTCGAGCGCGCCACCCTCACTGCGCCAATCAACGGTGTGGTCGCCGAATTGAACCTCAAGGTCGGCGAGGTCCCCTCGCCAACTCTCCCGGCCATCGTGGTGGCCGATATGAGCAACTGGAAGATTGAAACCGAGGACCTGACCGAGCTGAGCATTGTCCGCATCCGCGAGGGTGATCCGGTTACTATTACCTTCGACGCCCTCCCTGGCTTTGAACTCCCCGGTAAGGTCGCCCGCATCAAGCCGATGGGCCAGAATCGCCAGGGTGATGTCGTGTACACCGTCGTGGTTACCCCCGATCGGTGGGACGAGCGCCTGCGCTGGAATATGACCGCCACTGTGCGTATTGCCGGTGACTGAAAGCACGGGAGCCCGCGGTTCGCCTCACCGCGCATGGTCTGGGAGGGCTTCGCCCTCCCAGACCGTTATGGCATTGCACCCCAGCGCACCAGCCGTTCGCGTCCCAGCAATCCGAACTGGATCTCGGCAGGCGTTCCCGCCTGCGCTGGATGGTGCTCGATCCGCGCCCGTTCGAAGTACTGCACGGTGTACCTGACTCCTGACTCCGCTACCTCGAACGGCTCACTCAACGGCAAACCAACCAGGTCCAGCCCGCCGGCCCGTTCCCACGCCTCCAGGAATGGCGGGCAGAGGCTGCGTCCGGTCTCTGCGAAGAGCCGGCACTCCGGCGGGGCCTCGCTCTGGAAAGGCAAGGCCCGCCAGTCAATGCCCGTCTGCTGCAGCGCTGTCTCGCCCAGGCGAGATAACTGGACCTCGTAGGGCGTGCCGCTGAGTTCGGGATAGTGCTCGAAGCGGGCGCGCTCGAAGTACTGTACGGTGCGCGGTCGCCCGCTGCCCACTTCGGGTTCGCGCACTTCCTCGGTCAGGGGGTAGCCGAAGCGTGCCAGGCCGCCCCGCGTTTCCCAGAATCTGCGAAACACGCCGTCGAGACTGCGGCCCGTGGCCGCGAATACCTGGCCGTTCCGCGCCGGGGGGTCGTACTCGATGTACAGCGGCGCGCCCATTGCAACCGGCCGCAGCAACAGACGTCCACCCTCACTGACGAGCACATGTTGCACCTCACCGTTCCAGGCGCGCACCAGCGCCTCACGGCACCCGCAGACCACCTCGATCGCCGGCGTCGCTGCCCCGGTACGCCAGAGCACGTCCACGCGCCGGCCCAGGCCCTCGAACCGGTACCAGTACACCCCATCGGCGCCGTTGCGCTCCACGCTCCGCAGGGTCAACCCGCCGAGCATCTCGGTCATGGTTCGATAGGCCAGGAACGCCGGCTTCCGCAGATCGCCGCGCCCCGGATCGAGCGGATAGCTGCGCCGCAATAGCCCGTAGTGAAACTCCACTTCGCGATCATCGTACACCGGTCGCTCGTAGGGCGCCTCGGGCGCAGTATCGTCGCGAAAGCTGTACCAGAACACCTTTTCGATACTCGGATGCGCGATCGCCAGCAGGTAGGCCCGCACCAGGAAGTGGGCCTGAGTGTCGGCCTCCACCCCGTAGACGCCCTGATAGGTGGACCAGCCCAGTTCGGTGAGCCAGATCGGCTTGGGGCCATAGATGCGTAGCAGGTCGTCGAGCCGCTCCATTTCCTGATGGAAGGTCAGCGACTGGTCGCGCCGCCAGACATCGCCCTCTGGAGTGTCCGGGCGGTAAGGGTGGATGGCGATAATGTCCACATGGTTCCAGCCGCCCAGCCGGCCCACCTGGTCGAGGTAGTCGAAGTAGTCGTAGTGGTACGGCGAAGGCGGTTCGCTCCAGATACTTGCCAGACCGCCCAGCACAATTTTTGCCTCGGGGTCGGCGGCCAGCGCGGCGGCCCGGCCCACCTCGAGGATGCGCACGAAATCAGCGACAGTGTAGAGCCCGCTCTCGTAGCCCGAGGCAGCCAGGTTCGGTTCGTTCCACAGTTCCCAATGCTTGATCTGACCCCGTTCGCGGCCGTAGCGCGCCACCGCGTTGTACACGAAGTCGCCCCAGTCGGCGATCCACTCATCGGGGTGGGGGTTCTTGCCCTTGAACCAGGCGGGGTTGTAGTCGAGCAGACCCAGCAACCTGATACCGGCCCGGGCCTGGGCGGCGATCGCCAGGTCGTAGTTGTAGAAGCCTCGCTCGTCACCGTCCCAGTCGTAGGGACCGCCCGGCTGCTGCTGTACCCGGTCCCAGAAAATCTCTTCACGTTGCCACTGGACGCCGGCCTCGCGGAGCAGAGCCACGGCGGCGGGGATCTCATCGGCGCGCACCCGGTTGCCCAGCGCGGCCACCACGCCAAAGGGGCTGCCTTTGTTTTGCCAGGGCAGTTCCCGAGCCGCGACGGCGCGCTGCAGGCCGATCTGGGCGATCAGGAGAAACAGGAGAAGGGCGAGGGTCCAGCGTAGTTGGCGTGCGCGCATGAGCTACATCATCCTCAAAAAACAACACATCTCCACCTGATGGGGGGCCATGGGTAAGTGTTCACACTTCTCCTGGGAGCGCGGGCATCTTGTCCGCATCCAGGCCCTTGCGGGCGGGACGCCCGCGCTCCCGGGATGACGCCTTAACCCACATGTGAACACGCACGGGGACCATGGAACACGGCGCCTCACGCACACCCGTTCTGTTCGCCCTTGAGCCCGCCAGGCAGAGGCGGGAAACCCGGGTTCCCCTCTGTTCACCTCAGCCGTCCACGCGGCCACGTCGCGCAACGCCAGGATGAACTCCTTGTTCCTGGGAAGGCTGCGCCCTCCCAAACCCTCCCCGCAGGGAGGGGGTTGGGGAAACCCGGTTTCCCCGTATTTTCACCTCAGGCCCTGCGCGGAGCGCACAACGCCGCAATGAAACCAGGGGTATCTTTGGGAGGGCTGCGCCCTCCCAAACCCTCCCCGCAGGGAGGGGGTTGGGGAAACCCGGTTTCCCCGTATTTTCACCTCAGACTAACCCGCGGAGTTCCGCGCGACCCTGCTCATACCGCTGCGACAGTTCATAGGGCGAGACGCCGAACAGGTACTGAAGCCACAGCCAGAGGTCGTGCAGCAACTGCTGGAGCACGCCGTTCTCCAGAAAGCGCCGCGCGGAGGTGACTACTTCCGCAGGCACGACATAGACATCGGTGCGCGCTCGGGCCAGTTCGAACAAACGCACATCCTCAAACAGGGGCCAGTCGGGGAAACCGCCCAGTTCGGCGAAAAAGTCACGCCTGATGACGATGCCCTGGTCGCCAAAACTGGTCAGCAGGGAATCGAACCACATCAAGCGCGCGGCAATGTCGAGCAGCCAGTCGTGGACGTCAAAGCTCAGGCGAAACTTGGCGATCCGCACCGTGGGATCGACCAGGATGGCCCGGAGGAGTTCAAAGGCGTCGGATGGCAGGGTGGTATCGGCATGCAGGAACACCAGCACGTTACCACTGGCGCGGGCCGCGCCGGCATTGCACTGCGAGCCACGCCCCCGCGGAGCGTCCACGACAACGGCCCCCGCTGCGGCGGCCAGTGCGGCGGTGCCGTCACTGCTGCCTCCATCGGCAACGATGATCTCAACGTTCGGGTCAAGGGCGCGCACGGCGGCTACGCACCCTGCGATATTCGAGGCCTCGTTCAGGGTGGGAATGATGACGCTAAAGCGCAGGTCTGACATAGCTGGCTTTCCTGAGAACTACGGAGCGGCCGGCACGGCTGTGGGCTCGGTGGCCGGCGCCGGTGGGTTTGCCGCTGCGGGCGTCTCTTCAAGCTCACTGGCGGGAATGTTGATCAGCGGCAGCAGCCCCGAGTCTCCGCTCATAAAACGTGGCAAAATCCCGTTCCAGCGTTCGATGAAGCGCAGTTGCAGCAATTCGGGCGAAATCACCTCGCGTTGGAGGCGCAGCGCCTCGGCCTCGGCCCGGGCGATCTGCAGGCGCGCTTCGGCCTCAGCTTCAGCCCGCGCCACCTGCTGCTGGGCCTCGATCTGGGCCCGCCGCAACTCGCGCTCAGCCCGTAGCGCATCCTGCTCGGCTACCTGCTTGGCCTCAATCGCCCGGCTGAACTCCTCGCTGAAGTTGAACTCGGTGATCGACACCTCTTCCACAATGATACCGCGGGGAGTCAAACGCTCGTTGAGCACCTGGCGGATCGAATCCGACACCAGCGGCCGCTGGGTGATCAGATTCTCGGCGGTGAACTGGGCCGTCGCGGCCTTGACCGACTCTTGAATGGCCGGATCGATGATCTTCGCCTCGTAGTCAACTCCAATCTCCCGCACCAGTGTGGCGACGGAGTCAGGATCCACGCGGTAGTTGAGCACCACCTGGGTGGTCACGATCTGCAGATCCCGCGACGCTGCCGACGACTCGGAGGTGAGGCGCTGGGTTTTGACATCCACTGGCACCACTTCAGTGACGAACGGCGCCCGAAAGTGTAGCCCCTCGCCGAATACGCCGGTCACCTCGCCAAAGGTCTTGACCACGCCGCGGGTGCCGGCGTCAACCACGGTGGTGGCATTGACGAGCGCGAATATGGCGATGGCGCCAACCACAGCGATCAGTGTCAGGGCGCCGTAGGGCAGGCCCCGCGGCATCCGTAGTACCTGACCGGGTCCATTGGAAAAAGGCTGAGACATAACGATCTCCTGGTCTCCTGCCGGATGGGAGGGCGTGGGAGAGCGAGGCTCTCCGGACATCACCCGCCCCCATCACGGGGTAGTGCGGCAAAGCCGCATACGTGTCCTGTGAATATTATTGCACAGGTGACCGCTCTCCGGGGAAGCTGAGGTGAAAATACGGGGAAACCGGGTTTCCCCACCTGCGGTGAGCCTGTCGAACCGCACCCCTGCCTGTGGGGGCGCCAGCCGCTCCCAACAAATGGGGAAACCAGGTTTCCCCAACCCCCTGCCCGCCGGAGTGATACGCCCTCTGCACCGGGAGGGGTTGGGTATAGAGGCGCGGCGGCGCTGCGCCCTACGGGGTTCATCCTGGCCCGGGAAAGCCGGGATCACGTGCCCAGGCAGGCGTTCATCAGCACGGCAAGGTGCCGTTCCAGCACGCGGTACGAATAGTAGCGGCGGGCGATCGCGTAGTTCAGTTCGACGATTTCGGCTTGCAGAGCCGGGTCGTTGAGCAATCTGCGGGTGGCCTGCACCACCGCAGCCGGGATAAAATCCTGAAACACCAGCACCCGGAAGCCTTTAGGTTTGATGTCCACCTGGAAAATCTCGTAGTCGCGCATAATCAACGGGCGGCGGTAGTAGATCGCCTCCAGGAAGGCATTGCCGAAACCCTCGACGGCAGACGGATAGGTGACCAGGTCGGCGGCGCGGTACACATCGGCGAGGGCAAACACAGGCTGACCGGCGGGAGTCACCTGTGCTTGATAGTTGATCGCCTCAGCCGCGAAAATGACGCGCACACCCAGAAGCCCGGCGTACTCGCGCAGATACTCTGCGTAGCTGTGGCCCTCATCGCCCGCAGCGTGAGAGATCACCAGGGTGCAGGGCGTCTCCAGGCGGCGGGCCAGTTCGATGGCGTGCTCGATCCGCTTGCGGGGCACGATGCGCGTGGGTTGCAGCAGCAGGTGTTCGTTGGCGCCGACTCCCAGGGCGGCGCGCAACTCGGCGGCCGGCTGCGCCGGCGCAGCCGGCGGTGTGTCGAAGTCCATGACGTTGGGGATCAGCGTCGAGCGCTCACCGATACGCATAGCCATCTGACGAGCGGCAAAGGAGTTGATGACCACGTGGCGGATCGATGGCAGCGCCGGAGGGAAAGCCGCGCGCAGGTAATCACCGGCGGCGTGCACGTTGAAGCGCTCACGCTCCCACGCAAAATCGTGGTGATGGGCAATCACCGGGATGCCGGTCTCGGCGATCAGCTCGGCCAGGGCCAGCCCCAGCGGCACGTGCATCGGCAGCGAGAGCACATTCTCGGCAACCAGCAGGTTGAGCCGGTAGACGTTGAGAAAGGTGCTCAGATGTGTCTTCAGATGCTCCTTGAGGAGGTGTACCCGAGCTGAGGTTTCGGGCGAGCGGCGGTAGTCGTCGAAGAGATCGCGTTGCACCGCCAGCACGTCGGGGTGGTTGAAGTGGGCCTCGGCAACGACGTAGGCGTGATCCGCGGGCCAGTCGCACTCGCCAGCGAAGGCGAAGCAGTGGTGTCCCATACCGTTCAGGAGCGCGGCCCATTTTGCTGCTTCGAGTGAGACGCCGTCGGTGCCTGCGAGTCGTGTGGAGATGAAGCCGATCCGTGCCTGGGGGGGATGCATATGCCGCTCTCGCTTTCCAATCTGCTGAGGTGAACATACGGGGAAACCGGGTTTCCCCGGGCTCCTGCCTGTGGGGGCGCCACCCGCTCCCACCAGCGGTTGGGACATGGGGAAACCGGGTTTCCCCATTCCCCTCCCTGAGGGGAGGGTTTGGAGCGTTCGCCCCCCTCCCCGCCTCCCCCGCCGGGGTTCAGGGGCAGGGTGTGGGCAGGCGCAACTCGTCAGAACACAACCTTTCGGTTTTCCCGTGGCGCGCGGCCAGGCTGCGGGGGAACCGTCATTCGCGTAGACAGGCCTGAACTGCCCGTAACACGATAATAACGCACCGCATTTTCCCTTGATGGTACCATAAAGCTGATCACCCGCAGGGGTGATGTGCTCTGCGGCACAGCCAGACGCCTGTGCGGCTGTGCCGCACACTGCCTAACACGTAGGGGCGTGGCAACGCCCCGCCCCTCTGCCCAAACCCTCCTGGTATGGAGGGCGTGCCACCCCGGCTGGCAGGGGTATGGAGAAACCGGGTTTCCCCATACCCCAACCGCCGTTGGGGTCGTTTGTCATTCCTGCGGGAAGGGGCCCGGGGAAATCCGATTTCCCCATATTCATATCAGAACCAATGGAGGTTCGCCGTGTTTCGCACAATTATCCTCGCTACCGATGGTTCCGCCGCTGCCGAACGGGCCGTAGACTACGTCGCGTCACTGGCCCGGCACTACGGGGCGCGGGTGCTGGTGCTGCACGCCATGGCGGCGCCGCCGGACATCCTCGGTGAGCCGAATTATAGCCAGGCCCTGCACGCAGCCCTGGAAGAGTCGCGTGGTCTGGTCGAAGATGTGGCCAAACGGCTGCGTGAGGCAGGGGTCGCCGAGGTCGAAACCGACGTGATCGAAGGGACAGCCGGTGAGGTCATTCTTGCAGTGGTGGAAACACGCCAGCCCGATCTGCTGGTGATCGGCGCGCGCGGACAAAGCCCCTGGAAGGGCCTGGTGCTTGGCAGCGTCAGCCTGGCTGTTACGCAGCGGGCAAGCTGCCCGGTGCTGGTGATCAAGTAGCGGTGGGACACCCACGCGGCTGCTCACACACTCCGGTGCGAAGCAGGGGTTGCGCCGGAGAGGGCTTCGCCCTTTCCGACCCTTCCACGCATCCGGGTTGAGGGGATATGTGCGTCAACAAAAACCGCCTGCGTTCGTCATTGAACGCAAGCGGTTTTATTGATGGAGCGGGAGACGGGATTCGAACCCGCGACCTACACCTTGGCAAGGTGTCGCTCTACCAACTGAGCCACTCCCGCAGCGATGATTGAGTTGTTTATCGTCACGGCAGAGTATAGCACAGCTTGAGCAAAAATGCAAATCAGGTGAAGATTGTACGTGTTCAGAGTTGGGGTAAGGCGTCACCCCGGGTGCGCGGGCGTCCTGCCCGCAATGGCCTGGATGCGGGCAAGATACCCGCGCACCCGGGAGAAGTGTGAATACGTACCCCCTCAGGGAGGGGGTTGGGGAAACCCGGTTTCCCCTTTTTCCAACCGCTGTTGGGAGCGGTTGGCGCCCCCACGGGCAGGGGCGCGGTTCGACAAGCTCACCACAGGTGGGGAAACCCGGTTTCCCCATATGTTCACCTCAGTCGTCCATGCGGCTGTGCCACACAACGCCGGAATGAAAATAAGTATTGTTCTTGGGAGGGCGTAGCCCAAACCCTCCCGGTGGGGAGGACTTGTCGCCCCCACGGGCAGGGGGATGGGGAAACCCGGTTTCCCCGTATGTTCACCTCAGGGAGCAATGGCATGGCTGAAACGGTCACAATCGAGGGCATGCAGCAGCGTCTGGGCCGCCGGCTGGGTGAACGGCCATATTACCGCGTAGCTGTTCGGGAGCCAGACCGGCTGGAACTCGAGTCGCACCCGGAGGCGAACCGGCCTGCGGCCCTGGCAGTCATCGGCAGTGGAGCAGCTCTGCTGTTCGTGGCCGTGCTGATCGCCCTGAGCGGGCTGCTCAGCGCCGGGGTGGGGGCGGGCTTCGCCGCAGCGGCGCTGGCAGCGGTGCTGGGGGGCCTCCTGGGCGGCCTGGGCTACCAGCGTCTGGTAGGTGGCTACGCTGTGCTCACCACTCGCAACCGCATCGTGATTGACGCCGGGGAGCAGCGGATCACCTTCACGCAGAGCAGCCGGGTGGGCAAGGCGCGCCAGCAGAGGGTCCCCTTTGACCGGGTTAGTGGCCTGCGCCTGCGCCGGCGCCCGCTGGCGGCGGGCCTGCTGCGGCGCGTTCGCCCGATTGTGGCGCTGGAACTCATCGTCGGCTCACAGGTGTGGATCATCGACAGCGCAGCGGACGCGGCAGAGTTGCGCGAGGTGGCTGTGGCCGTCGCCGAGGCGCTGGGCCGCGACTTCGACACCACAGCCGTGCCAGACGCTACGGGGGGGATGTGATACCATTTTAGATTGCCGATTTTGGATTGCGGATTACGATCCCGGGCATTACCGTGCGTTATCGCAGCTCGGGTTATGCGGGATGTTCAACAGAAATTGGTATGACAATGGGGAAACCCGGTTGCCCCACCTTCCAACCGCTGTTGGGAGGCGCCTGGCGCCCCGGTGGGCAGGGGTGATGGTCACCTCAGGAGCGAAACGCCGCGCCACCTCTGGGGGCAGAGGTGGCGCGGCGGGGGGGGTGGAGGTGGAAGAATTATCTGCTGGCGAAAGGGCTCATCAGGGCAACATCGGCGGCAACTTGTCCGGATAGTTGATGCCAGCCTCGACGCCCCACTGGTACCAGTTATTCACAAAATCAGGCATCGAAAGGAACACACCGATAGCGCCGGTGACGCCGCACAACCAGGCGAACCAGAAGGCCCAGAGGTGGATGGAGTAGGCATTGGCATTGAAGCCCATGCACCAGCGCCAGAACAGTTGCGCCCGCTCGGTGCCGGTGCCGGGCGCCTGGATCTCCTGCCACTCCTCGTGGGCCGCGTACTTTTCGAGCGCCCAGATCGTGCCGGCATGCATCGCCAGGAGCACCGTCGAGCCGAGCAGGAAGAAGATCGAGAGCATATGGAACGGGTTGTAGTAGAAGTTCCCGTAGCGCACGCTGACATTGTTGGTCCAGTCAAGGAGCGCCTTGAGGCCGTGGGGCGGCGCCTCGGACCAGGTGCCCATCCACATCGGGCGGATGATGTAGATCACCAGGTAGAGGATGATTGCGCCGGTGAAGCCGTAGGCCAGGTAGGGTTTGAGGCCCAGGCGGACGGCGCGGGTGTACAGGTGCATCAACCAGGCGAAGATCGACACGGTCAGGAAAAAGGTGGAAATCAACCACCAGCCGCCCACTTCCAGCGGCGCCCAGCCCAGCCCGAAGGCAGCCGGCGGCGGGTCGATCTGCAACACAAAGAAATACTTAGCAAAGGCGATCGGGTTCCAGCCCACCTGGGAAGCCATCACGACCAGCCAGATGAAGAAGAACATGCCGCCGGTGACAAACGCGGTGAGGTTCCAGAAGCCGATGAAGGTCGGCCCGATCTGGCTATCAAGCCCGAAGTTCTCCAGGATGGGCAACTCGAGGGGCTTACCAACGCGCCCCTTCTCACGTGGCCCCAGTTCCAGATCGCCGGGTGTCGTATTCAGCGTAGCCATAGTCATTCCCTCTAGGGTGTACAGCCTTCAGCCCTCAGCCTTCAGCCCGCAGCTTCCGGCCGGCCCTATACCCCACTCCACCAGGGCAGCGTGTTCCAGAAGTTCCAGAAGCTCACCCAGTCCTGTACTGGCCAGCCCGAAAGCAGGATGCACAGATTGGCCGAGAGCACGCCACCACAGGCGAAGATGAAGCCGAGGCGATGGATGCCCGACTCGCCGATGGAGTAAATGATCGTATCGCGGAAGAAAATGTTCTCAATATCGCCGCCTTCCGGCCCGCGGTACTGCGCCGCGCTCAGGATCAGCGAGCCGTGACAGGCAAGCAGCCAGGTAGAACCAAAGAGCCCGGTAATACCAATCGCGTGGAAGGGGTTGTAGAAGAAGTTGTTATAGCGGTAGCCGAAGTTCGAGACCCAGTCCAGGTGAGGCATCACCCCCAGCACGAAGCCCTCGTGCCACTGCCCCAGCGCAATCGGGCGAATGATCTGCAAGGTGAGCCAGGAGGAGAAAACCACGCCGTAGGCCACCGCGATGTGGTAGCCCATCCGCAGCTTCATGCTGATGTCAACCTGGCGCATCAGCCAGCCGAGGAAGGCAAGGGTGGCAAAAAACACCGTCATCTGCCAGGCGAAGCCCGGCTGCCCGGGGCCGACGAGGGCCAGGCCCACCTCGGCGGGGGGCGGATCGATGCGCCCGGCGAAGAAGTTCTGCGGGTAGGAGTATGGCCCCCGCAGAATCGTCGCATCAATGTAGAAGTAGGTCCCGAAGATGATCCCGAGCACCGACACCAACCCCCAGAAGCCCACGTAGAACGGCCCGACCCAGAAATCGAAGGGGTCGATCTTGAACAGGGCGCTGAAGGTGGTCCGGCCCTTGATCTTGTACTCGGGCTCCAACTCCTCGATCGTTCGCCCGCCTGGCACCCGGGTTGCCCGGGCGCCCTCCTCGACGGTGTACGAAAAGTCGGGGAAGCGTGGGTCCTTGGCCTTGGCTTTACTCATAGCCGGCTACCTTTCCAGAAGGCTCAGTCGCGTCGGGGTGGATCGCCGCGGCCGGGGTGGAGCCAGTCCACTCCTTGCGCCGCCGGGTTCGTCGTGCACGAGGGTACCGAAATTGTAGAAAATGCAAAAAGCCAAGCGTTCAGACAAAGTATAATACGCCGGTATGGGGTTGTCAAGCAACGATGTGTTTGTTCCTCTGAGCATCAGAACGCGCCAGAACGGTTCAGGCGGCCCAATGGGCCGCCTGAACCTCTTCACCCTGGATTGCATATAGATAACCGTTGCCCGGTCCCGGCTGCGAGGCTGGCGCGGGGCGACCGGTTGGTGACCCGGCGCGACCTCAGGCTGCGTCCAGATGCGCCGTGTCCGATCTGTCATCAATCCGCGGCGATCGGCGCGCGCTTCAGGATACCTGGGCCAGGGCGCGCCGGGCCGCCCAGGCTGCCAGCCGCTCGGCGATGACCTGGTCGTAGATCGCGCCGATGCGCCGGGCAATCGGTCCCCAGCCGTACTCCTCGGCGCGTCGGCGCGCGCCAGCGCGCAGTGCCGCGGCCAGAGCGGGGTTCTCCAGCACGCGCAGGATCTGCTCGGCCAGCGCGCGATGATCGTCGGGGGGGGCGAGCAATCCGCTGCGCCCATCTTCAATCGTCAGCGCCAGCCCCCCGGCACGGCTGGCTACCACCACGGCGCCGCAGGCCAGCGCCTCCAGGGCCGCCAGCCCGAACGACTCGTAGTGCGAGGGCGCCGCCACAACGTCGGCAGCGGCATAGTACGCCGGTAGCCGTTCCTGCGGCTGCGCGCCGAGGAAATGCACCCGCTCGGTCACACCCAGGTCGCGGCGCAGGGCGTCGAGTCGGCGCTGTTCGGCGTTCCAGGCTGCCGGGTGGCCCTCGTCCTCGCCGCCGATTAGCAGGACGCGGGCTGCTATGTCTCGGGTCAGGATCAGCGGCAGGGCGCGGATGAGGGCGTCCATGCCCTTCAACGGCTCCATCCGCCCCACGCACACCAGCAGCCGCTCAGCCGCAGGCAGACCCAACTGCGCCCGCGCTTCGGCCCGGGGCCGGGGCTGAAAGCGGCGCAGATCCACGCCGCAGGGCACCACATGGATGCGCCGCGGATCGGCGCCATAGTGCCAGACCATCTGCGCCCGGTCCAGCGGCGTCGCGGCGATCACGGCATCAACCTCGTGCAACAGGCGCCGCTCGATGGCGATGCGCTGCCCGGTTTCGCTCTCGTCGCTGCTGCGGGCCACCTGGTTTTTCATAGCGCCGAGGGTGTGAAACATCTGCACTACCGGCACGCCCCAACTGCGCCGCAGGCGCAGCGCGGCTTCGCCTGAGAGCCAGTAGTGGCTATGGATCAGGTCATAGGCCAGATCCTCGCCATCGGCGAAGCACCGCACCCGGCTCACGAATTCGGGCAGGTAGGTGAGTACCCAGTTCTTGTCATAGGGCACATTCGGGCCGGTGTGCAGGTGGATCACCCGCACTCCGCAACTCAGGGCCTCCACTGTCGGCCTGCCCGGATCCTGACTGCGGGTAAAAATATCTACCGGCGTGCCGCGGCTGCCCAGCTCGCGCGCCAGTTCGCGCACGTAGACGTTCATCCCACCGGCTTCTTTGCCGCCCAGCCGCGCCAGCGGGCTGCTGTGCACGCTTAGCATTGCGATACGCACCAACGCTCTCCTTCCGTCCCGCGGGGATGGCATGAAAAGGGGCGGAAGGGGGAATCTTACGCGTCCCTTCCGCCCGCCATCGGGGCTTTCGCTTGCGCCCGCGGCAGCGCCTCCGCTGCCCTGGCGCCACAGGTTGTTCCCTACTGTTATACCATCAGTCCAGGAAGCGCACAACTCACTGGTTCTGAGGTGAACATACGGGGAAACCGGGTTTCCCCACCTGCGGTGAGCCTGTCGAACCGCACCCCTGCCTGTAGGGGCGCCAGCCGCTCCCAGCAGCGGTTGGGACATGGGGAAACCGGGTTTCCCCACGCCCCTCCCTGGCGGGAGGGTTTGAGCGTAGAGACGTAGCGGCGCTGCGTCTCTACTACACGTTTCATTCCAGCTTTGTGCGGCGCAGCCGCATAGATGACTGGAGAGGGGAGAGCAGAGCCGTGCGCGGGGACGTTCCAATGCGGTACACGCCACGTTGGCGCGGATGTTCTGTCCGCCCTTAAAGCGCATAACGGGGGGGGAGCGGTCAAGGCTCAGTCCACGAAGCGATAACGGAACAGCGCCAGAATGGCGTAGAAACCCTGGCTGGGCTTCATCTTTTTGCCTTCTTCGTAGGTGCGACCGATGTAGCTAATCGGCACCTCAAGAATACGATGCCCCCGCTTGAGCACCTTGGCCGTAATCTCGGGCTCGAGGCGAAAATCATTGCTCTCCAGGTTCAACTCGCGAATGATCTCGGTGCGCATCACTTTGTAGCAGGTCTCCATATCCGAGATCCAGCAGTTGAAGAGAAAGTTAGTCAGGAAGGTGAGACCCTTGTTGCCAATAGCGTTCCAGAAGTACATGCCGGTATGACTGCCCATGAACCGACTGCCAAAGACCACATCCACCCGTCCTTCGACAATTGGTTTGACCAGGGCATAGTAGTCACCCGGATCGTACTCCAGATCAGCATCCTGGATGATCGTGATCTGCCCGCGGGCATGAGCCAGGCCGCTCCGCACCGCGGCGCCCTTGCCCCGGTTCTCCGGATGGCTGATCACGGTCAATCGCGGACGGCGCGCAGCCTCGGCCTGCAGCACTTCCAGGGTAGCATCAGAGGAATGGTCATCAACGGCGATGATCTCCTTATCCAGATCCACGGCGTAGACGCGCTCCAGGATGTGCGGCAAGGTTGCCGCCTCGTTGTAGCACGGCATAATAATCGAGAGGAGCGGACGCTGGTTCATCATACGTGTTATTGCAGGTTGCTCTGAGGTGAACATACGGGGAAACCGGGTTTCCCCAACCCCCTCCCTGTGGGGGTTGCCGGCGGCTCCCAACAGCGGTTGGGCAATGGGGAAACCGGGTTTCCCCAACCCCCTCCCTGTGGGGAGGGTTTGGGAGGGCTGCGCCCTCCCAGAAACGAGCCCCCAGCGGGGAGGGTCTGGGAGGGCTGCGCCCTCCCAGGAAAAAGTATTTTCATTCTGACATTGTGCGGCGCAGCCGCATGGATGACTGATATGAACACGGGGAAACCGGGTTTCCCCATACCCATCCCCACCGGGGTGGCAAGCGCCCCAGCACTGGAGGACGGGGCAACCGGGTTGCCCCGAAGTTCAGGATAGCCCCCTCAAACGGTTATGTAGACCTGATCCATCAATCCGATGCCGAGGGGCGATCAGAGGCCGGTTCGCCGCGCGGCACGGGGGGCGGCGCAGGGGCCTGCCGCACCTGGCGCGCAATCTCCAGCCCGATAATGAGCACAACCGCCACGAAACCAGCCAGCACCGCGGCAATCAGCCCGTTTCGGGCCAGCAAGACGGCGCGTGAAGTTGGGGGTACGGAAACATCGCCGAGGTAGCGCACCGAGACACTGGACGTCGCCCGGGCGATCACCTGCTCGTCACGCTTGGCCTGCAACACCGCGAGCGTATTCAACGCCAGATCGACCGTCTGACTCAAGACGCGCTGCTCGGAGATGAGTTCGGCCAGGCGCCCCTCGGCAGCCGCCAGGTCAGTCTCATAGCGCGAGCGGGTTTGCGCATCCAGGCCCACCGCCGAGGCATCGCCAGCAGCAATGGCCGCAGCGACTCGCTGCGTCTCACGCACCAGGCGGTCACGTTCGCTCTCGATGATCGCGGTCAGGCGCTCCAATTCGCTCAGCGTCGCCTCGCGACCAACCGCGAGCGTTTCGGGATTGCTGATGGTCAGATCCACCGGCAGTTGCTCACCACCGGCAGCGCGCAGGCGCACCACCAGAGTCGTCAGGGCATCGGCGGGAACACCTTCGCCGCGCTCAATCTGGGCGCGCACTATCCGGGCATCTTCCAGCACGAGACTCAGCTCCTGGGTACGCGAGAGGTACGCGGTGTAGAGAGCCTGATGGGCCTTGCGCGAGGTGACCAGCAGTTCGCGCAGGCGGGTCACCTCCTGGGAGGTGCGCGCGAGGTCGCCCTGGCGCAGGAAGGCGTCTATGGCGCGTCGGGCCTCGGCGTGGCGCGCGCGGGCGTCGATCAGTTCTTGATCGATCCGTTCAACGCCGAAGGCGCCTCCGCCGTACAATTCCCTCACCAGGTCTTCGTAGGTCTTGCCCCACAGTTCTGCGAGTCGCCCGGCATCGGCAGCATCCTTGCCAGTAGCAGTGATGGTCAGCAGGTCGCTGGTAGCGCGCACCTCCACTCGTGGCAGCAGATCGCCCGCTTTCAGGTCGCTCTGCCCCAACTGGTCCAGCACCCGCGCCTCGAGCACCCCGCTGCTCGCCAGGTCAATCAACGCCTGGCGCCGGGTGACCGGGTTGGTAAACAGACCGGTGTCACGCTCGCTGAAACGCCCATCCAGGACCACCTGCGAGATCACCGGATCGATCAACACGGTGGCGCGGGCGCGACTCGCGCGCGGCTGGAGCAGGGTAAGAACCACCGCAATCGCGACAGCCGCCAGCACGCCCGTGGCGATCCAGCGCCAGCGACGCAGCACAGCCTGGGCGTAGGGACGCAGATCAATCTCTTGTTCCATCGCAAGTATCCGCTCGTGTGATCGGATGTACGCAGCGCATGCCTATGCAGCCGCGCTGCATGATGTCAGAATGGTGTTCCCGAGCCGGCTGTGCTCTCCCCCCGGGGAGGGATGTGGTAAAACCCGGGTTCCCCACCCTCCAACCGCTGCTGGGGGCGCCTGTCACTCCCACAGGCAGGGGCGTGGGGAAACCCGGTTTCCCCTACCGACGCATCCGTCGCGCGATTGTAGCAGAAGGGCCGTGAGGCGTCAACGCAAAGTCGTGGCAATTGTCACGAGGGCAACCAGGTCGAAGATGACAAACAGCGCCACCAGGAGCCATGTTCCGGCCGCGCGCCAGCCGGCAGGGAGCAGGAAGCGCAGGCCCAGCAGCAGGAGCCAGAGGGCGGGCGCGATGGCCCAGAACATATAGCGTCCCCGGGGAACATACACCCCGAACTCAAGTGGCGGTAACGGATGGATCCGGGCGACCAGGGCCATCCAGGCGAGGGTGACGGCGCCGAAGAACAGCCAGACACAACGCCTCTGCCACAGAGGCAACGCCTGGCGCGCCGTCAGGCAGCCCCGCGCCAGGCCAATCAGCGCGGCCAGCGTCAGGACGACAAACACCCAGTCCCATGCGGCGCCCGCCGAGACGTGCCCCCAGGCAAAGCGCGCCCAGAAGCTGGTGAAGCCAACCACGATCAGGGTCTGGTAGCGCTGGCCGATCAGATCGAGATCGCTGACCGAGCGGATCCAGTTGTTTATGTCTAGACGCACATAGGCCGCATCGAGCGCAACGAGCCAGGAGCGCGCGGCGAGGACCGTATGTGGGCCGCCGGGCCCCTCAACCGTAACGGGCCGAAGCGCGACAACTCCAGCCACGATGAACACGGCCAGAGCGATGCCGGCAGCGAGGCGGCGGCGAACGGGATGCCGGCGCAGCGACCACAGCAGCGCCAGCCCGAGCACCGGCACGAGAACCAGACCGGTGCGCTTGGCGAGTACGGCAACCAGCAACCCGAGCCCGGCCAGGGCCAGGGCCAGGGGACGCGGCCCATCGCGGACGAGCAGCACGGCCCCGAGCAGGGCGCTTGTTGCGGCCATATTCAGCAGCACATCATTGTTGACTGCCGCCATCAGATCGGCAAACGCCGGAGTGAAGACCACCAGGAGCGGAAACGCAAGCTGGAGAGCCGGCTCATCGGGGGCCATGACAACGGCGATGCGCCAGGCGGCAAGCACGGTCAGGGTGTAGAGCAGCACGCTGAAGGCGCGGGCCAGGTAGAGTTGGGTTTCGACTGCCAGGTAGCGTGTCACGCCGATGGGGAGCGCAACCACCTGATAGTAGAGCGGCGGATGGACGCGCTGGCTGATCCCCAGCGGCACCGGGCCGGGGCCCAGCAGATCTGGACGCACGCCTGGCGGCCAGAAGCGGTGACGATACATTGAGTCGGCGATCTCGCGGCTGAGTTGCACCGAAGCCCGGCCCGGCGCCGCGCCTTCGCCGATGGCGATCTGGGCGGCATACTCGAAGTGGTTTGGCTCGTCGTAGTGTTGCCAGGGTGGAACGACGAACAGGTACAGCAGCCCGTGAGCCAGGGCCAGGGGGATGAGCCAGCGCAGCACAACCCGCCCGGCCGTAGCCAGCCGTAAGCGCGGCAAAGACAGCCCTGCTGTGCGACGTTGGGGAGCTTCTGGTGTAACAATCGGATGCGTGGATTGATCCACAGCAAAACCCGCTTCCCTGGAAGCCGCTGACCCGCGGCGATAGCTCAGCCCTTATCCCATGCGCACACAGGCACGACCGGACTTCCCCATGCATATCAGCCGTCCATGCGGCTGCGCCACACAACGCTAAGATGGTTATTCCCCCGCAGGGAGGGGCGTGGTTCGGCAAGCTCACCACAGGTGGGGAAACCCGGTTTCCCCATATCTTCACATCAGTATGCCCCTCTGCCCTGCACCACCACAATCAACGTCTTGAACAGGATACGCAGATCGAGCCAGAAGGAATAATTTTGAATATAGTAGAGATCATCTTCCGTATGCAGGTGCATCGGTTTATCGCTGCGCCCGTTGACCTGCCACCACCCGGTGATACCTGGCGGCACGCGGAAGCGCTGCCACTGCCAGGGCTGATATTCGGCGGCAATATAGGGCATCTCCGGCCGCGGGCCAACGAGGCTCATCTCACCCCGCAGCACATTAATCAACTGCGGCAACTCATCAAGACTGGTGCGGCGCAACCTGCGCCCGACGCGGGTCACGCGCGGATCGTCCTCGCTTTTATGTATCAGATTGCCCTGTTCATCGCGTCTGGCCACCTCGCGCCAGCGCCGATCGGCGTCCTGGTACATACTGCGAAACTTGATCATCTTGAAGCGGCGACCCTGCTCACCGATCCGTTCCTGCAGGAAAAAGACCGGGCCGGGCGACTCGAGCTTGATCAGCAGGGCAATCAGCAGCATCAACGGCGCCAGGAGGAGCAGCAACGTGGCGCTGGCGAAGATATCGAACAACCGTTTGAAGACCCGTTGCGGCTCGGTGAGCGCCGACTCGCGCAGGCTGATCAGAGGAATGCCACCGACGGTCTCCACAGGCGTGCGGGCAAAAATCAGATCCAGCACCCCGGGGATCATATGCACCATCACTGGCTCCTGGAGCAGGCTAAGCGAGAGGCGGGCCACGCGTTCCTGTTGCTGGTGAGGCAGGGCGAAAATGACTTCATCTACCTGATGCTCATCGATCAGGCGGCGGGTCTCTTCGACGGCGCCCAACCGTGGCACGCGGCCCGGCGCGTCCAGGGCATCGCTGGTGTACCCCACCACGCTCACCCCCGTCCAGGGCCGGCGATCGAACTCATCGGCGAGACGCTCAGCGGTATTTGCATCACCCACTACCAGCGCCCGGCGCCGGGTATGCAGCCGGTTGCGCGAATAGGCATAGGCCCGCACCCCCAGGTGGAAAACGAGCAGCACGCTCAGGTTCAGGGCCGCGAAGTAGAGGAACTGCAGCCGCGAGACATCGCGCAGTGACAGGTAGAGCAACCCGGCGAAGCTGGCGGAGGCCAGGAGCACCGCGCCGATCAGTCTTCCAATCGCTTCGATGAGGCTACGGGTAAACAATGCGCGCTGGGGGACGAGCAAGAGAAACATCACCAACCAGATCAGCGCCACGGCAGTGTAGATCTGCCAGGGCAGCCGGGCCGCCTCGGAGGGCAGATCCAGGCCGAATTCAAGGGTCAGGCGAATGTGTGAGGCAAGGTAGAGGGTGAGGAGCGTGAGCGCCAGATCCCAGGCCAGAACGCTTCCGACGACCCGGTAACGTAACCGATCGAGCATAGGGTCACCCGGCGTACTCTGACAGCGATCGACAAGATACGTGGTCCAATCGCACCGCGTTGTGGATCAGATGACAGCTCGCTCATCAAGCTGCGTAAGTTTACCACGGTTAGGCGTATCAGGCAATGAGAGGGTGAGATGTACGTGTTCACACTTCTCCTGGGTGCGCGGGCATCTTGCCCGTATTCAGGCCATTGCGGGCGGGACGCCCGCGCACCCGGGGTAACGCCTTACCCCAAATGTGAACACGTACGGTGAGATACGTGTTCACACTTCTCCTGGGTAGCGCAGGCATCTTGCCCGCATTCAGGCCTTTGCGCGCGGGACGCCCGCGCACCCGGGGTGAGGCCTTACCCCAAATGTGAACAGGTATGCGGTGAGCGGCGTATGGACACGCTCTCGAACAGGAGGGGCAGAGAGAGGGGGCAGCCCCCACCAGGACCTGTGCCATTCCAACCAGCGTATCAAGCTCAAGGCACATGTCACATACGCCTGACAATCCGGTCTACATCTCCACACCTCCACAGCTCTCCACCTCCACCGACCGGTCGTGTGGAACCATAGAGCAACAGGCAAGCCGGGACGCCCGGATCTGAAGCGCATTCGGGCTACGAAGGGAGCGGGTGACGAGCACCCCGTAGCAACTGGCGCACCACCAGGTACACGAAGCGCGGATTGCCAAGCAGATAGCGCTTCCAGAGCCGCCGCGGATCCTGGGTCAGGCGGAAGAGCCATTCCAGGCCGGCGCGTTGCATCCAGCGCGGGGCCTGGCGCACCCGCCCGGTGTGAAAATCGAAGGCGGCGCCCACGGCAATCAGCACCGGAGCGGTGAGCAAGGGACGGAAGCGCGCCACCCAGTAGTCTTGCTTTGGCGTTCCCAGACCCACCCAGACAATATCGGCGCCGCTGGCATTGATCCACATGGCTGCCTCGCGCTCCTCATCCAGGGTAAGGGGCCTGAAAGGTGGTCCATATGCGCCAGCCACGAGCAGCCGGGGGAAGCGCGCGCGCAGCCGTTCGGCCAGGGTCTCGGCCACACCCTCTGCGCCGCCATAGAAGAAGTGGCGGTAGCCCCGTGCCTGCCCACGCTCACACACCGCCAGCATCAAATCCGGGCCATACACCCGCTCGATGCGGTGGCCACGCAGGCGCCCGAGCCAGACCAGGGGCATCCCATCGGGGGTAGCCATCCCCGCCTGGTTAACGATGGCAGCCAGCTCGGGCGCATCGTGGCACTCGAGCACCGTATGGGTGGTGCAGACATTGACGTAGTGGCGCTCACGCCGAGCGATCCAGCTATCGATCAGCTCAAGCGCCTGCGCGAAGGTCAGGGCGCTGATGCGCACATCGACGACCGGGAAGCGGGGGAATACAGACAATCGTGCAGGCTCACTCATTGCTCAACTCAGTCTTGTTCGGGTCCGTAACGTCACGCGGGCAACATCAATCACCACACGACGCAACAAAGGTGCGGCAGGGAGAGCGACACCTTCCGACACGCGCCCCGGCGGGAGGGGGTTGGGGAAACCCGGTTTCCCCATGTCTCAACCGCTGGTGGGAGCGGCTGGCGCCCCCACAGGCAGGGGCGTTGGGAAACCCGGTTTCCCCATATTTTCACCTCAGTCATCCATGCGGCTGCGCCGCACAACGCCGGAATGAAAATAGTATTGTTCTTGGGAGGGCGCAGCCCTCCCAAACCCTCCCCGCTGGCGGGTTGTTTCCTGGGAGGGCTTCACCCTCCCAACCCCTCCCGCGGGCGGGCT
>OGCI01000701.1_pt1 | contig 34090 bp, 37 predicted proteins | sample 1570021 | NCBI WGS metagenome assembly OGCI01 (sample SAMN06264664, study PRJEB24512) | hot springs metagenome | isolation source: Hot spring water | place: South Africa: Tshipise | collected 2015-06-21 | reverse complement strand
TCATCAAAAATGCCATTTTGAATCGGTTTTGAAAGCTTGCCAAAAATACCAAACGGACTGTTCGTTTTAATGTCGCCAATGACTTGTTTATCGCTTGAAAACCTCGCTAGCTTTTCGCCCGGGCTACCATTCCTTCCTTTATCAATAGCTGTTACCGTTGATTTGACAATCGTTCCGTCGCGAACGACGATCGGCTTTCTCGTGTCCATATCAGAAATGACGTGACCGAGTGCGCCGTATATGTTTGATTTCGGATCATAAAACGTCATCGTGCCGATTCCTGCCGCTGAGTCACGAATGTACAATCCGATACGATACGCTTCATCTTGTTTATCTTTTAACGGGGTGAGCGTCGTTTCAAACGTATGACGATCACGCACAACAGTCAGTCGCAACGGCTTCCCTGTCCTTCCCGCTTTTTCAATGAACGGGGACACGTCCGTCATCTTTTCGATTTTTTTCCCGTTGATGTGCGTAATCGCATCTCCAACTTGGATGCCGGCCGTTTCGCCCGGCGACAGCTTCCCTTGTTCCGTTTCGACTAAGTGATGACCCACGACGAGAACACCAACCGTATTCAGCTTCACGCCAATCGATTGACCACCCGGAACGACTTTGAAGTCCGGCAATACTTTCACATTCACTTGCTTTATTGGAAACCCTGCCATTTGCAGTATAACATCGCTTTCTCCGACATGTTCTCCGCTAATTGCTAACTTTTCTTTTTGTTGAACATGAACTGCATTCGTTGTTACAGCTTGAACGGGGCCAAACGCAGGCACATGAGCCGTTTGCCCGTGAAATAAAACAAGTTGTTTCGGAATTTTTACATATGTTTGAAATGGCGTTGCCATACTGAGAACGATAAAAGAAACAAGGAGAAATGCACCTATTCCTTTTCTTAATTTGTCAAAATCCAAATGTCTTCACTCTCCTCGTTCCTACGTACACACCGAATCCTACACTATTTAATGTTGCCTGAAACAATCGAAATATAACCGAATGAAATGAAAAAACAATGCCAATGTTGGTATTTATGCTGTTTCGTTTTTGATTTTTTCCGCTAGTTGTAACAACTCATGGGCGTGCTGTTTCGTCAGTTGGGTAATTTCTACTCCCGAAATCATGCGGCTAATTTCGTTAATTTTTTCTTCCTCATTTAATGCTTCAACGATCGTTTTCGTCCGTCCATCGACCGTTTCTTTAGCGATGAATAAATGCGTATCTGCCATCGCCGCAACTTGGGGCAAATGCGAAATGCAAAGCACTTGTGAATGACGTGCGACGCGATAAATTTTTTCTGCAATCGCTTGAGCTACTCGTCCGCTCACACCTGTATCCACTTCATCAAAAATAATGGAAGTAACACCTTGATGTTTTGAAAAAATGCTTTTTAAAGCGAGCATGATGCGCGACAGTTCCCCACCTGACGCAACTTTAGCAAGCGGCTTTAACGGTTCACCAGGATTCGTCGAAATGTAAAATTCAACTTCATCTATGCCGCTTGCATGCAATTTGACAGGAACCCCATCCACTAACGGATCATCGTATGCCCCTTGACGCTTGCGAAAGACGACATCAAATGTCGTCTTTTCCATGTATAAATCTTTCAGCTCTTGATGAATATTATCAATGAGCTGCTTAGCATATTGCATGCGCAACTCGCTAATATGCTTCGCTTCAACTAACAAATCGGCAGTAATCGATTGAAGTTCAGCTTGCAATTTATGAATATGATCGTCGCGATGTTGAATGGTTTCAATTTCTTCTTCCACTTTTGCCGCATATTCTAAAATATCGCGCACTGTTTTACCGTACTTGCGTTTTAAATGGTTAATCTCATTTAAACGGCTTTCGATTTCATCAAGTCGAAGTGGATCATATTCTAGCCCGTCTAACTGCCCACGTAGTTGATGAGCAACTTCTTCCAATAAGTAATAACAGTTCGATACGACTTCTTGCGCTTGTTTTAGCGATGCGTCCAAGTCGCTGACATGATCTAAATGGTTCATCGCCAAACCGATCCAATCAAGGCCGCGCTGTTCCCCGTAAAGCGCCTCATAACTGCTTTGCAGCGCTTCATATATTTTTTGGAAGTTAACAATTTTCCGTCGTTCTTCCATTAGTTGTTCATCTTCATCTGGCTGTAGCTGTGCTTTTTGAATTTCATCTAGCTGAAATGTTAGCAAATCTAACCGATGAGCCATTTGTTGCTCATTTTCGTTCAACTTCTGCAACTGGCGTTTCACCCGCTCGTACGCCGCATACAATGCTCCATACTCTTCCAACGCCTCTCGGATACGTTCTCCACCATATTCATCTAATAATCGCAAATGTTTACTCTCATCGAGCAGTTCCTGATGTTCATGTTGTCCGTGAATGTCAACAAGTGTTGCACCGACTTCACGTAACGTTGCAATCGTTACTAACTTCCCGTTAATGCGACAAATACTTTTCCCGCTCTCTGTAATTTCGCGCCGAAGCACAATCATGCCGTCGCTTATATCGATGCCAAGTTCAGCGCATTTGTTGTAGCACGGATGGTCGTCTTGTTCAAGTAGAAAAAGTCCTTCAATTTCTGCTTTGGCCTCCCCATATCGAACAAACTCCGCTGAACCGCGCCCACCGATTAATAAATGAATGGCGTCAATAATAATTGATTTCCCCGCCCCTGTTTCTCCTGTTAAAACGGTTAATCCTTTTTCGAATGAGAGCGAGAGCGATTCAATAATGGCAAAATTTTTAATAGATAACTCTGCTAACATGTTCGACTCACACCTTTATTACAGCATGTCCAATAATCGTTTCGAAATGACTTCTGTATCTTCGGGCGTGCGACAAATAATTAAACACGTATCATCTCCACAAATCGTTCCAACAATTTCATTCCACTCTAAATGGTCCAGCAACACTCCGATAGCATGCGCATTGCCCGGCAACGTTTTCATCACAAGCAAATGGCCAGCCCCGTCAATTTTTACGAACGCATCCATCAGTGCTCGCTTTAATTTTTGTAGCGGATTAAACCGTTGATCCGCCGGTAAGCTATATTTATATCGCCCATCCATCATCGGAACTTTCACTAAATGAAGTTCTTTAATATCTCGGGATACAGTCGCCTGCGTCACATTAAATCCTTCTTTTCGCAACATATCAACAAGCTCATCTTGCGTTTCAATATCGTGATTGGAAATAATTTCACGAATTTTAATATGACGTTGTCCTTTATTCAATGAAAACACCTCTTTCGTGTGTATAACATGTGCATATTTATACTTCTATGTTACCGAACGATTCGTGGGCAAACAAGAGGGAATAACCGTCTGTTATTCCCCCGCATGTTCTTTATTTTCTTTCAGTTCAGCATGCGCCACCTGAACAACTTCTTCCGGAGAAACAGTTAAACAATTTTCTCCTTTTTCTTTTCCTTCCCAACGTAAATGAAGTAAAAACTCAATGTTTCCATCGCCGCCTGTAATAGGGGAGTGCGTGAGCCCCATCACGTCGTATCCTTCTTGTTGAGCGAACGCGATGATCGCTTCAAGCACTTGTACGTGAACGCGCGCATCACGAACGATGCCCTTTTTCCCAACTAAATCTTTTCCAGCTTCAAACTGTGGTTTGACTAACGCAACAACATCGCTATGAGGCACTAAAATTGTCTTTAACACAGGAAAAATAAGCTTCAAAGAAATAAACGATACATCGATCGTCGCAAAGTTTGGCAAACCGGCGTGGAAATCGCTCGGTGTCACGTAGCGAAAGTTCGTCCGCTCCATCACAACAACTCGCTCATCTTGTCGTAATTTCCACGCCAATTGGTTGTAGCCAACATCAAGAGCATACGACAACTTCACTCCATTTTGCAGCGCACAGTCCGTAAATCCACCCGTTGATGCGCCAATATCGATCATCATTTTATCCTTTACTTGAAGCGAAAATGCACGTAACGCTTTTTCTAATTTCAGTCCCCCTCGACTGACATATGGCAATGCATTTCCTTTTACCGTAAGCGGAATGTCAACGGGGACTTTTTCCCCTGGCTTGTCAAGCCGCATTTCGTTTGAATAAACGAGCCCAGCCATAATCGTCCGCTTTGCTTTTTCGCGCGTTTCAGCCAACCCACGTTCTACAAGTAGTACATCTAAACGTTCTTTCTTCCCTTTCATCTCTCATGCCCTTTTTCTTTTTTTCGGAACTAATAAACAAATACGTTCCATCACATGTTCTGTCGTCAATCCGATTTCTTCTAAAAGTTGTGACACATTCCCGTGTTCAATAAAACGGTCCGGAATGCCCATTCGATCAATGACTGCCCCATGGTAGCCGTGATCATGGGCAAATTCAAGCACAGCGCTTCCAAACCCACCTTGAAGCACAGCTTCTTCAATTGTAAGTAGCGGCATATTTTTTTTCAGCAATGTGTGCAGCATATGTTCATCAAGCGGCTTAATAAAGCGAGCATTGACCACTTGCACAGAAATGCCGTCATGCGCAAGACGTTCAGCTGCTTGAAGCGCCATTGGAATCGTCGTACCAAACGTTAAAATAGCGACATCCGTCCCTTCACATAACACTTCCCACGTGCCGATTGGGATAGTTTTCAATTGCTCATCCATCGGGACGCCAAGACCGTTGCCGCGCGGAAAACGCATCGCAATCGGTCCCTCATCGTATTGAATCGCTGTATATACCATATGTTGCCCTTCATTTTCATCTTTCGGCATCATTAATACGATGTTTGGAATGTGGCGCAAAAATGCGATGTCAAACACCCCTTGATGCGTTTCACCATCAGCCCCAACAAGCCCTGCACGATCAATGCCGAGAAATACGTTTAAGTTTTGGCGACAAATATCGTGGACAACTTGGTCATACGCCCGCTGTAAAAACGTTGAATAAATCGCTAAAAACGGCTTCATTCCTTGCGTCGCTAAACCAGCAGCCATCGTTGCCGCATGTTGTTCTGCAATTCCAACGTCGTACATGCGCTCAGGAAATTCGCTAGCAAACCCTTCGAGCTTCGATCCGACCGGCATTGCTGGGGTAATCGCGACAATGCGGCGATCCTCGCGCGCCAATTTACGAACAGTTTCACTAACAAGTGCACTCCACGATGGAGCAGATGGCTTTGATTGGATGAAATCCCCCGTCTCGATTTTATAAGGTCCTGTGCCATGCCACGTTCCGACTTTATCGTTTTCTGCTGGGTGATATCCTTTTCCTTTTTTCGTTATCACATGAACGAGAACAGGACCTTTCGTCTTTTTCGCATAATGTAAGTTTTCAAACAAATCTTCAAAGTTATGGCCGTCCACCGGTCCAAAGTACGTAAATCCTAGCTCTTCAAAAAATACACCTGAAACGAGCAAATACTTAATGCTATCTTTGACTCGTTCTGCAGTTGCAGCAAGCTTTCCACCGACAGCTGGAATTTTCTTTAATAACATCTCTAGTTCATCTTTTACCCAATGGTATTTCCCGGCTGTTCGCAACCGCCCAAGTACATTATGCAATGCACCAACGTTTGGGGCAATCGACATTTCATTGTCGTTTAAAATGACGATCATATCTTTTTTCTCGTGTCCGATATGGTTTAACGCTTCCAATGCCATTCCACCTGTAAGTGCACCATCTCCAATGATTGGAACAATATGTTCATTCGTTCCTTTTAAATCGCGTGCAATGGCCATTCCCATCGCAGCCGACAATGATGTCGAACTATGCCCTGTCTCCCATACATCATGTTCGCTTTCACTTCGTTTTGGGAAGCCACATAATCCTTTATATTGACGCAACGTATCGAATTGATTCGCCCGACCGGTTAAAATTTTATGCACGTACGATTGATGGCCGACATCCCAAATGAGCTTATCTTTCGGGCTGTCGAATACTTTATGAAGCGCAATCGTCAATTCAACAACACCGAGGTTCGGACCAATATGTCCTCCTGTTTTTGATAATTTTTCAATGAGAAACTGTCTAATTTGTTCACTTAATTGAATTAACTGTTCATTCGACATTCGTTTTAAAAATTTCGGGTTTTGAATCGCTTCAAGATCCAATGCGACCACTCTCTTTCATATAAGCTAAACAACTGATATAATACAGGTCTTTTGTAGTTTTAATTATACAGGCAAACATGTTTACACGCAAAAAAGAGCCGCTTACACAAACGTGTGAACGGCTAACATTTCTTTTCCACTATACCACATGTTGTTTATTTCCTCAATGATATTAATGATCGCGCGTTTCAATGAGGTCGCAAATGTAATGTAACAGCGACGCGTCGAGTTCTGTTTGCTCAAGAAGTGTGCGCGCCTCCGTCATATGATCGCGTAGTTTACGCTTTGCCCCGTCAAGCGTCAACAGCGCTGGATAAGTCGATTTATCATTTTCGACATCGCTTCCTACTTTTTTCCCGATTTTTTGTTCTTCTCCTTCAATGTCTAATATGTCATCGCGAATTTGAAACGCCAATCCGAGATGATCGGCAAAGGCCGTTAACAACGTTAATTGTTGTTCCGTTGCCCCACCTAGTATCGCACCTGCCCGAATGCTGTATTGCAACAGTTTTCCTGTTTTATGACGATGAATATATTCCAATTGTTGCAAGCTAATCGTTTTCCCTTCCCCTTCTAAATCAGCGACTTGCCCACCAACCATTCCTTCAGGTCCAGCCGCTTTCGCCAACTCCGAAATGAGTCGAACTTTGACATCGGGCGAAGTGTTTTTATCATCTGCTATCACTTGAAAAGCATACGTGAGCAACGCATCGCCTGCTAAAATCGCATTCGCTTCCCCGAACACTTTATGATTCGTCGGTTTGCCGCGCCGTAAATCGTCGTTATCCATGCTCGGCAAATCATCATGAATGAGCGAGTACGTATGAATCATTTCGAGCGCACAGGCAACGGAAATGCCGATGTCCACCGGCTTACGAAATGCGTGTAACGTGGCAAGCAACAAAAGGGGACGAATGCGCTTTCCCCCTGCTTGCAATGAATACAACATCGCTTCTTTTATTGTTTCAGGTGCTTGCAACGGCTCAATATATGCCGGGAGCTGTTGTTCAATTTGCGTTTTATATTGTCGCAATAGCGATTGTATTTTCAACTTTTACTCCTCCTGCACCATAAACGGTTCAAGTTGCCCATCTTCTTTCAAAATGAATTCCATTTGCTTTTCCACTTGCTGTAGTTTATCGTGACAAAACTTTGACAATTTCATACCTTCTTGAAAAAAGTGGATCGCCTCTTCAAGTGGAACGTCCCCTTCTTCGAGCTTTTGTACAATTTCTTCGAGCTTGTTCATCGCTTCTTCAAACGTCATATATTCCCCTCCTCAATATTCGAAACAACGCAATGTGCCCGTCCGTCTTGAAAACGAATGTGAATACGGTCCCCTTCTTGCAATTGTTGTACCGTCTTAATGAGCGTTTGTTGCTCATCGTAAGCTAAACTATATCCGCGTTCCATAATTTTTAGCGGACTGAGCGCATCAAGTTTTGCTAGTTTTGTAGTGAGCAACCATGCTTTTTGTTTCATCACATCGTTCATGTTACGAACAATGGCGTGTTCTAACGTACGCAGGCGATCTGCCGTCTTTTCAATTCTTGACTGCGGATGATGGGCAAACAACGTCAACTGTACTTGTTGAAGTTGGTTCCCTTTTTGCTTTAACATATCGTTCATTTGTCGACGCAGGCGGTCGACGAGCGTATCGAGCTGTTGCTCTTTTTGTTCATAAAGTCGTTTCGGATAGCGAAAGGCGTACGCGGAACGCAATGATTGCAATCGCTTTTGCTCCGCATTGATGCGCTCTTTCATCGCTCGAATAAGGCGAGCTTGCTGTTCGGACACACGTGAGAGCAAATCAGCTATATGTGGAACAGCGAGCTCAGCTGCTCCGGTCGGCGTCGGTGCACGCAAATCGGCAACAAAATCAGCGATCGTATAATCTGTCTCATGTCCAACAGCAGAAATAATCGGAATACGAGAAGCAAAAATGGCCCGCGCCACGATTTCTTCATTGAACGCCCAAAGTTCCTCAATTGATCCCCCACCACGTCCGACGATAAGCACGTCAATGTTCCCCATTTCATTCGCTTTTTGAATCGATTGAACAATCGATAGCGGAGCTTGTTCACCTTGAACGAGCGTTGGGAATAAAATAACTTTCGCTAACGGATAACGCCGGCGAATCGTCGTTAAAATATCGCGGATGGCCGCTCCCGTCGGCGATGTAACAACGCCAATATGTTGTGGGAATTTCGGGATCGGCTTTTTATGCGCCTCGGCAAATAATCCTTCTTGTTCCAATTTCTTTTTTAGCTGCTCATACGCTAAGTAAAGCGCACCAATGCCATCCGGCTGCATTTCTTTTACGTATACTTGATACGCGCCGCTCGGCTCGTATACGGAAATTTCGCCGCGCACAAGTACAGTCATCCCATTCTCCGGTTTAAACGTTAATTGACGATTATACCCGGCAAACATGACAGCTTGAATGCGCGCTTGTTCGTCTTTTAAAGTAAAGTACATGTGTCCACGCGAGTGGTATGTAAAGTTCGAGATTTCCCCTTTAATCCATAAATCTTGTAAATGTGGGTCGACTTCAAATTTTCGCTTAATGTATTTCGTTAACGCCGCAACCGTTACATACTTCATTTGTGCCACAGAAAAAACCTCGCTTATTCGTGTTGTTCACGGGCTGCTTGAATCGTGTTGTTTAACAGCATCGTAATGGTCATCGGCCCAACTCCTTTTGGCACAGGAGTGATATAGCTAGCTACTTCTTTTACATCATCAAAATCGACATCTCCGCATAACTTTCCATTTTCTAATCGATTAACACCAACATCGATGACAATTGCTCCTTCTTTCACATGTTGGGACGTAATGAGCTTCGGCTTTCCGACAGCAACGATTAAAATATCGGCTTGGCTCGTAATCGCTGCTAAATCGTTTGTGCGTGAATGACAATATGTCACTGTCGCATGTTCGCGCAAAAACAGTTGTCCGACCGGTTTACCGACAATATTGCTTCGTCCGACAACAACAACATGTTTTCCTGCAATGTCAACTTGCAAAGATTGAACCATATATAAAATACCATACGGTGTGCAAGGTAAAAACGTCCGTTGTCCCGTCATCATTCGTCCAATGTTTAACGGATGAAAACCGTCAACATCTTTCTCAGGCGCAATCGCCTCAATGACGTGCAATTCATCAATTTGTTTTGGTAGCGGCAATTGTACTAAAATGCCGTGTACCGAGCGATCTTCATTCAAACGAGCAATTTGCTCTAGCAAAAACGACTCACATATGTCATCTGGAAACGTAAGTAAAATCGAGCGAATCCCAATTTCTTCACATGCTTTTTGTTTCGCTTTCACATACGATTGAGAAGCAGGATGATCCCCGACAAGAATGACGGCTAATGTCGGCTCAACGCCTGTCTCTTTTAACTCCTCCACTTCTTTCGCTAACTGTGCTCGTTTTTCTTTCGCTAATTCAAAACCGTTAATGATTTGTGCTGCCATAAACCCTTCTCCCCCTTGTTTGTTTAAGACAATGCTTCTTTTATTTTTGCAAGTACGCCGTTAATAAAGCGACTTGATTTTTCATCTCCAAATACTTTTGCTAATTCAATAGCTTCATCCATACTTACACTTAACGGGATATCGTCCATATATTTCATTTCGAATACAGCCATTCGTAAAATGGAACGATCAACGTTTGCAACGCGTTCTAACGTCCATTTTTCTAAATGTTGACGCAATAAGTCATCGATTTCTTTTTGATGTTCAACAACACCTAAAACGATCATTTCCATAAATGGATCCGTTTCTGCTTCAACGACGTTTGCAATCGCTGCATGTGGATCAATGCCTCCCACATCAATTTGAAACAATGCTTGCAACGCTTTTTCTCTTGCTGTATGCCGTTTCATGACCAAAACCCTTTCTAATCATATTGTCGAAAATCATATCATGATCATACCATATTTCGATAAAAGAAAACACTCATACAGCGAAAAAGGGCGATCTCCTAAACGAGATGGCCCTTTTTCTTTACTCGACTTCCGCCTCTGCTTTTGGTGTTTCAAACTGAACACCGACAACATGAACGTTCACTTCAGCTGTCTCTAATCCTGTCATCGTCAACAATGCTTGCCGAACGTTTTCTTGAATTTTTTGTGAGACAGTTGGGATCGATACGCCAAAATTCATCACACAATAAATATCGATGATGATGCCACGATCTGTTAAGTCGACCTTTACACCTTTTCCATGATTTTTTTTACCTAATTTTTCAACAACACCTGCCGCAAAGTTGCCGCGCATTTGTGCAACACCTTCAATTTCAGAAGCTGCAATACCAGCGATGACTTCAATCACTTCCGGCGCAATCTCTACCCTACCTAAACTGTTATGTCCATTTTCCATCTCTAATACATGCTCAGACATAACGAATCCCCTCCTTTATCGTTTAAGAGTTCATTACATCGTATGTTTCTAAAAACTTTGTATTAAAGTTTCCTTCAACAAATTTTTCGTGTTCAAGCAATTTTAAATGAAACGGAATCGTCGTATGAACTCCCTCGATGACAAATTCACTTAAGGCACGCTTCATCCGAGCGATCGCTTCCTCGCGCGTCGGCGCATGAACGATAAGCTTTGCGATCATCGAATCGTAATATGGCGGAATCGTATAGCCTGGATAAACGGCAGAATCGACACGCACACCAAACCCACCCGGCGGCAAATACATCTGTATTTTTCCTGCTGATGGCATAAAGTTTTTCGAAGGGTTTTCGGCATTAATGCGACATTCAATCGACCAACCGTTGAAAGTAACGTCTTCTTGCTTCAACGATAGCTTTTCGCCTGATGCGACGCGAATTTGCTCTTTAATTAAATCAACGCCTGTTACCATTTCCGTTACAGGATGTTCAACTTGAATGCGCGTATTCATCTCCATAAAATAAAACTGACGGTTGCGATAGTCGTAAATAAATTCCACCGTCCCTGCCCCTGTGTACTGAACAGCTTGTGCTGCTTTCACCGCTGCTTCTCCCATTTGCTGACGCATATGTTCATCGAGCACAGGAGATGGAGTTTCTTCTAACAGCTTTTGTAAACGGCGTTGAATCGTACAATCGCGTTCGCCGAGATGAATGACGTTTCCGTATGTGTCTGCGAGCACTTGAATTTCCACATGTCGAAAATCTTCAATATACTTTTCGATATATACGCCTGGATTTCCGAACGCAGTTGCTGCTTCTTGTTGTGTAATCGTAATTCCTTTCATAAGCTCTTGTTCATTTCGAGCGACACGAATGCCTTTTCCGCCACCACCTGCTGTTGCCTTAATAATAACAGGATACCCGATTTCATTCGCTAGTGCAATCGCTTCATCGACGCTTTCGATAATTCCTTGTGACCCAGGAACGATCGGTACCCCAGCTTGCCTCATCGTTTCGCGCGCAACATCCTTTGTCCCCATTTTTGTAATCGCTTCCGGACTTGGTCCGACAAATGTGATGTTACATTCTCTACATAGCTCGGCGAAATCAGCATTTTCAGCTAAAAATCCATATCCTGGATGAATCGCATCACATTGAGTTAACGTCGCTACGCTCATGATGTTTGTGAAATTTAAGTAACTATCTTTAGACGTTTTTGGACCGATGCAATATGCTTCATCCGCTAATTGTACATGAAGCGCTTCACGATCGGCTTCAGAAAATACGGCGACCGTCTCGATGCCAAGCTCTTTGCACGCCCGAATGATCCGAACTGCAATTTCCCCACGGTTGGCAATTAACAATTTTTTTATCATAACTATCGCTCCTTTATTCAGGCTTCACAAGGAATAAAGGTTGTCCATATTCAACGAGCTGGCCGTTTTTCACAAGCACTTCTACAATTTCCCCGTCCACTTCCGCTTCAATTTCGTTAAATAATTTCATCGCCTCAACGATACATACAATCGTATCTTTCTTCACTTTGTCGCCGACTTTCACGTACGGTGCTGCATCTGGCGATGGCGCCGCATAAAACGTACCGACCATCGGCGATGTAATGGTATGTAAATTTTCCGTTGAAACAGCCGGCTTTTCTTGTTTCACTTCCTCTTTCACTTCCACTTTTTCGACAACTGGTGTTGGTTGTTGAGCAACAGTTACCGGCGGCACGTCCACTTTCGGTGGAGCAACGACGACTTGTTCCGCTGCCCCAGCTTTTTTCATCTTAATTTTGGAGCCATCGTGCTCGTATACAAACTCCACAATGTTTGATTCGTTTACTAATCGGATTAATTCGCGAATTTCTTGAATTTTCAACATCGACTTACACCCCTCGCCCCATCATTTGTAGAAAAAGATTATACAATACCATGATACGACACACCTTTTCCATTATTCAATAAAATGATAAGAAAATGTTAGAAAATTTATATCAGGTCATAAAAACAATTATTATTATATAGTATTATAAAATCGGTTTTCAACCGAAAAAAAAGAAATAACCGGGTATCCGGTTATTTTTGGAATCGGACAGCTACGTCTTGCACGCGGCCAAGTTCGCTTTGAACGAGCTGAATGATTTCATTCGCTGCCTTTTTCGAATGTTCTTTTGCCTTTACAGTAATGTGCACTTGATTTTCATGGACGCGAACGAGTGCGTCGTCGTATCCTTTTGATTTAATTAACGTTTCGAGCACAGCTTCTTTTTCTGCAACATTCGATAACTGTTGCAACTGATCAATCGCTTTACTTTTTTCCTCAGCAGAGACGTTATTGGAAGCGACAATCGCATTCAACTCTTGGCGCAGCTTGCTTCGCTCATCTTCAATTTCTAGACGAAGGGCTGTAAATAAATCGTCGCTTGCCGTGTTGCTTTGTTCAACCGTCACTTCTTCTTCGGTTGCTGTTTCTCCTTTCATCGCTTCATCTGTCGGCTTTAAATCTTTTTCTTCTGATTTTTGTTCAAACGCTACTTGCTCTGTCAATTGTGGACTCGTGACATAGTACACCGATAGCACAACAACTAAACTAAACATCGTTAATAACCAAACGGTTTGCTTTTTCAACATATGTGTTCCCCCTTATTTTTTTGGTAAAACAGCAACGCGATGGCTCGGAACGTTTAACGTTCTCGTCACCGCTTCTACAATCCATTTTTTCACTTGCACTTGATCGGCTCCTTTAGCAACGACAAGCACTCCACGAATTTCAGGTTTTTTCGTTTGTAAAATAAGCGGCTTCTCTTCGTCTCCTTTTCGCACGATGACGATTTTTTCATCTGTTGCCTCATCTTCAATTTGACGCTTCCCGCCTTCTTTATCTTCCTCTATCGTTCGCTTTTTCTGAACGGTAGCATTTTTTTCAAGTACGTTTTGTTCTGTAGCATCGACATTGACGATCACTTTCACTTCGCCTACTCCAACAATGGCTTCAAGCGCTTCCTTTAATTGCTGTTCATACCGTTCTTCGTAATCTGCAATTTGTTTGAGTTTTTTCTCTTCATCGGTTTGACGAAATACTGTTTCAGCTCGTTCCTGCGGCACTTCTTTTGACGATGGAAATTTGAACACGTTGCCAAACAGCATAAAGGACAAGCCAACTACTAAAGTAAGCGCAATAAGACCGTTTTTTTCAATCCATTGTTTCACCCCTCCTTACTCCCTCCTCTCGAGATGAATGGTAATCATTTGCGGGTCTACTTCCCACATGTTGGCTAAAAAGCGTGCGATGTCATCGTGTTGATCTGTTGGTGGCGTCGTCGATTGAATGCGAATCGGCTTTACGACAGAAGCTGCTTCCTCGGCTAACTCGACCGTAATTGACTCAATCGGAGGGGGATTTTGTTCCGACTCCCCAATCGTGAATGAAATGTCCGTAACGATTAAACCATATGTGCGCATCAACTCCTCAGCCGCTATGTTTTTCAGCTGGACAGCCATTTGTTCTAAAATATATGCACGTTGTGAGGCTTGTATTTCTTTTTTCTTTTTTTCTATGTCATTTTCAAACGTTTCGTTTGGTTGTTGCTGAATGGAAGCAAGCCACGTATCTACATCTTCATGAAATAACCGAAAAAGCGGAGAAAACAAGATGAAAATAAATAACAAACCGACGACCATTTTGACATACTTTTGAAATGAACCGTTTGGCAGGATTAGTTCAATAACGACAGCGAGCAAAATAAATGTAATGATGTGCGAAATCCATTCAGTCAATAATCCCACAGTCTCATTCTCCTCTCAACGAACCATCATCGTTAAATTTCCTGCTGCAATGATAACGGTCATACTTAAGAAAAACATAAGCGATACGATCATGAGCGCCACGAGCACATACATGATGCTTTTACTCATCACGCTCAAGCAGGAAATGACGATGCCTCCACCTAACGGTTGTAATATCGCTGCAGCTAGCTGATAAATAAGAGCGATGACTAAAATTTTGATCGCTGGAAACGCTGCGATAAGAAGCAGTAACACAACACCAAACAAACCGACTGTATTTTTTAATAAGACAGAAGCCGTTACGACTGTGTCTGCCGCATCGGTAAACATTCGCCCAATAATGGGTATAAAGTTTCCTGTCACAAATTTCGCTGCTCGTATGGCAATCCCATCCGCAATTGCTGTCGTAGTACCCTTGACAGACAGCACGCCAAAAAAAATGGTAAGCATCATACCGAGCGAACCGATGCTAATGTTGCGCAATAAATCTGCTAATTTCGTCGCTTTATAATGTTCACTCAACAAACTGACAATGCTTAAAATTGTCGCTAAAAATAGAAGGGGCAACGAAAAGTGTTCGATTATCGTTCCTGTCATATTCATAAAAAATAAAACGATCGGATGAAAAAAAGCTACAGATACAATGCCACCTGACGACGCCATAAGCGCAAGTAAAATGGGCAAAAGAGCGATCATAAAACTTGTCATCGTCTGAATAGCTTCTTTTGCGTATGTCACAGCAACATGAAAACTATTTAACGCGATAATTATAAGTACCATATAAACAACCGCATGTGCGACTTTGCTGACGGCATGATGTGAAAAAGCGTTTTGTAGCGACTGTAAAAACAGGCTAAACACCGTCAATAAAATAAGCGTGCCAAGCAATTTTCCGTTTGCCATAAGTTCGTACAATAAAAATTTCAGAAACACTCGCAACCATTCGCTTAGCGACAGCTCTTTCTCCCCATTTATAAACTGCCAAAAAGACCCTTTTTGACTTTCTGGCAACAGCCCCCCGTACTGTTGAACAATATCGTCCCAATATTGTTTAATCGACTCTACGCCCACTTGTTCTGCTTGTTGTTTCACTAGCTCATTCGTCGTTGGTGATGCTTGTACAATACAAGGCAAGAAAAAAAAGAGAAAGAAAAATAAAATTGGAGCGCGCCTCATGTCATCACCCCTTCATCGGAAGAAAACTTAAAATCGTTTCAATGAGAGCAGTCAAAATCGGAATGGCCATCGCTAAAATTAAAATTTTTCCACCAAGTTCAATTTTTCCAGCAATCGCCCCTTGTCCGGCATCTTTTGAAATTTGCGCGCCAAATTCAGCAATGTAAGCGATACCGATAATTTTTAAAATCGTCTCGACGTATACGGTTTGAACGCGCGCTTCGTTCGCTAACGTCTGAACCATGCGAAAAATATCTTGGATGCGATCAAGTAAAAATAAAAAAATAACGGTCCCGACAAATACGGTCAACAAAAGAGAAATGTTCGATTTATGTTCGTTTAAAATCGTTACTAAAAACGTCGCAATTAATCCAAGCCCGACAATTTGTAAAATATCAATGGGTATTCCCTCCTAACTTTGAAACAAAAAAACCGATTTAATTTTTTGAAATAAATCTTGAACGATCGAAATGACTAAAAACAAAATGTAAATAAAACCTAATAATGTCACCCATTGAGCATATTCCTTTTTTCCGAATCCTTCTAAAATCGTATGCAACAGCGCAACGACTATGCCTACTCCAGCAATGCGGAAAATTAAATCGACGTCAACACCCATTTTGAATGTCCTCCTCTATATGAGTAAAAGCACGATGAGAATGCCCGTTAATACGCCTAAACTTTTCATCATTTTTTCGTAGCGTTGTTGTTTTTCAATCGCATCCCCTTCTTCTCTCTCTAAATGAACCATCGTTAAACGAATATAATTTTGTTGAATTTCATGATCGTATTGTCCGAGCGTCTCGCCAAACTGTCTCATAATTTCGAGCTCGCCTTCTTTCAATGCAGTCATTTTCCATACTTCCTGTAAACTTTCTTCCCATGCTTGACGGGCGCTCATCGTTCCTTCTTGTAACTTTTGTGCAAATGTTTCAAATAACCATGACAATGGTCGTGATAGTTGTTGTGAAAGCCGTACAGCCGCTTCCGTTAACGGCGTATGTCCGTACATAATTTCCGCCTCAAGCGATTGCAACGCCATTTTTAATTGGCGTAATTGCCTTGTACGCTCACGCAACAGGCGAGACGCTTCAAACCCTGACCATGTTGTCGCTAATATAATGCATATTGCTCCAATCCATTTCATTTACATCACGCTCATCTTTCGATATATATCGCGCCCGCTACGATCGCGAATCGCTTGAATCGTTCCAGGGAGACCGACATTTGTTAATTCCACAAAGCGCTCAAACACAGCTTGTTCCATAATCGGGCGCAATGACGGGCGCTTCATTATATCGTCTATATGCCGACCGTGCGCTGTCATAAATAAGCCCACTCCTGCATGAACCGCTTCTAAAATCGCGATACAATCTGCTTCGCTCCCAATTTCATCAACAACAAGAACGTCCGGGCTCATGGAACGAATCATCATCATCATCCCCTCTGCCTTTGGACACGCATCGAGCACATCGATGCGATAACCGAATGTAAATTGTGGGATACCTTTGACACAACCAGCAATTTCTGAACGTTCATCGACGATACCGACTTTTCTCGGGGCAATATGCTTCTCTGTTACCCCTGTGCTGATGATCCGAGCAATGTCACGCAGTAGCGTTGTTTTTCCTGTTTGTGGAGCGCCAATGATGATCGTATTAAGCCATCGACGATCATACAAATAAGGAAGAAGGGGGGAAGCGATACCAATCTGTTGCCGAGCTATGCGAATGTTAAACGACGTCACTTGCCGAATCGCCTTAACTTTTCCACCGTCTGTAATCACTTTTCCAGCTAAACCGACCCGGTGTCCGCCTTGAATGGTAATGTACCCTTTTTTTAATTCTTCTTCGATCGCATAAAGAGAGTATTGGCTTAATTTATTCAATAGTTCCATCCCTTCTTCCATTTGTACGACATGTGGACATATGTACGACCTCCCGCTCGCGATAATTTCAAGCGGTCGATGAATACGGATACGAATTTCCTCGATCGTGTTAATCTGCACAGCAACTGGCAACAGTTGGATCGCATCAACGAGCGCCTTAGGCAACATATCGAACACTACTTTCATCCTCTCCCCCCTCATTTCACGACATAAATACCTACCAATATACATACAACCCCAGCGCCGATCCATATGAATTTAAATAAAGATAATTCATTTGCTACCGCAACAAGCCCAACCATCATAACAACGAAAAAAATGGTCGGACCGACAACCGCAAGCAATGTATTGACCGCAATCGCCTTTTTTACATCATTAAGCGACAACATAACAATTGCTGCACTTAATTCAATCGCCGCAGATAAAAACCGTAAACCCGCCATCGTCCAAACAGCTGCATCAATTTTCATTGCATCCTCCTCGTACAACGGTGCTAGTACAACGTATGCAGAAATGGGACGATTCAGAAGTATAGAAAGAAAAATTTGTGGGGGATGTACAAATAAAAAATCGCCCTGCTTTTTCGCAGGACGATTCTTTTTATTATGCACGTGATACGTATGTGCCGTCTGTTGTATTAATAATTAACACATCGCCTTCGTTGACGAAGAATGGCACTTGAACGACAAGACCTGTTTCTAATGTCGCTGGTTTTGAGCCACCTGATGCGGTGTCTCCTTTAATGCCTGGCTCTGTTTCAACGACTTTTAATTCAACTGTGTTTGGCAATTCGACACCAATCGTTTCGCCTTGGTACATCATAATGAACACTTCCATGTTTTCTTTTAAAAACTTCAATTCGTGCTCAATTTGTTTAGCCGGAAGCTCAATTTGCTCATATGATTCCATATCCATGAACACGTGCTGATCGCCGTTTGCATATAAATATTGCATTTTGCGATTGTCAATTTGTGCTTTGCTTACTTTCTCACCTGCGCGGAATGTTTTCTCTTGGATCGCTCCTGTACGCAAGTTACGAAGTTTAGAACGAACGAACGCAGCTCCTTTTCCTGGCTTGACGTGTTGGAACTCGATGACACGCCAAATGTCACCATCTACTTCAATCGTTAAACCTGTGCGAAAATCGTTTACTGAAATCATGTTCATTTCCTCCTACCGTCTATAAAATGATCAGTTCTTTTGGCGAAAGAGTGAGCCGTTCATTGCCGTTTTCTGTAATGACGATGTCATCTTCAATGCGAACACCGCCTAATCCCGCTATGTAAATACCCGGTTCAACCGTCACAACCATCCCCGGCTCTAGCACGGTATCCGAACGCATCGACAGCGCCGGCATTTCATGTACTTCCATGCCGAGCCCATGGCCTGTTGAATGACCAAAATATTCACCGAATCCGCAAGCAGAAATGTAATCGCGCGTAAGCGCATCTGCCTCTCGGCCTGTCATCCCTGGACGAATATGTTCAACACCGCGAAGCTGCGCTTGCAACACGACGTCATATATACGCTTTAGCTCGTCGCTTACATCCCCAACTGCGATCGTTCTCGTAATGTCCGAGCAATACCCATTGTAATATGCGCCAAAATCAAGCGTGACGAGCTCGCCTTTTTCAATGACTTTATTTGTTGCCACCCCATGAGGCAACGCTGAACGCACACCAGATGCAACGATAATATCGAACGATGAACTCGTTGCCCCTTGTTTGCGCATAAAAAACTCTAGCTCATTCGCCACGTCCATTTCGCGCACACCCGGGCGAATAAAATCAAGAATATGACGAAAGGCGGCATCGGCAATCTCGGCTGCTTCCTTTAATATCTTAATCTCTGCTTCCGACTTAATCAAGCGTAACTTTTCAACCGCACCGGAAACGGGAACGAGCGTTGCTTTTACTGTTTTCGCATATGATGAAAACGTCGCATACGACATGTCATCTTGTTCAAAACCAAGCTTTTTGATGCCTAATCGGTCCACTTGTTTTGCTACTTCTTCAATAAGCGTTTGCGTATGTTGGACAATTTCATATCCTTCAATTTGTCGCGTCGCCTGTTCGACATAGCGAAAGTCCGTAATAAATACCGCATCTGTTTCGCTAATTAAAGCAACGCCTGCTGTGCCTGTAAAATTTGTCATATAGCGACGGTTATATTCGTTTGTAATAAGAAAACCGTCAATCCCATACGCTGAAAATTGTTCACGAAGTTTTTTCAATTGTTCCACTATGATTTCCCCTTCCCTTCAACCATATCGAGCAACGCTAAAATCGCCAATCGGTATCCGTTCACACCAAGTCCGACAATTTGTCCCGCCGTCACAGGAGCGATGACAGAGTGGTGGCGAAACGGCTCCCGCGCATGAATGTTTGAAATATGTACTTCAATAACGGGCGTTTTCACGCTCGCAATAGCGTCGCGCAAAGCGTAGCTATAATGCGTAAACGCTCCTGGATTAAAAATAATGCCGTCATATAACGATTCCGCCCGATGAATTTGGTCAATTAACGCCCCTTCATAATTGCTTTGATAACACGTTAATTCCGCCCCGTATTCACCTGCAAATTCCGTTAACTGTTTTTCTAGTTGCGCAAGTGTCGTATGTCCGTAAATGTGCGGCTCTCTCATGCCGAGACGGTTTAAGTTTGGACCGTTTAAAAGGAGGAATCGAATCATTCCCCCTCTCCCCCCTTTGCTTGTAACATATATGAGGTTATTTTACCACATGAGCCTGTTTTTGTCGCCTCATCTCCGCCACTTCAAAAGAAATGGAATATCCGATGAATACACCATATAAAATGTAAAAGCATACCATTGTTACAACGGTGTTTCGTTCAAGTTGCGGAACAGCTTTTAATTGAGGGAATATGGGATTTAGTACGTAAAATACGAGAACCCATAGTGCGAGACCGAAAGCGATGCCTGGCCAAATGCCTTGCTTATTTTTAAAAAAAGCGTAATATGCGAATGCAGCGATGACGGAAGCGAATCCGATACACAACACGGCGATCGTCTGACCGAGCGCCCCGTTTTTCCAATCACCGACTGCCCATGGCTGCAAAATGAAATTTGGCGCCACTTCTGTAAAATGAAAAAAATAAGCACAATATGCGAGAAAGCTCCAAAACACACCTCCAATAAAACCGATCAATGCGACTTTTGCTAACACAGGCATTGGCTTTTCCCTTTTGTTTTGTTCGAGTTGTGCGTCCTGTTTCGTTTTTGTTTGCACAGCAATCACCTCCGTTTTTATCTTGTCCAAAATGTTAGATCTCATGTGTATTGTTTCTCATTTTTGGCAACAATACGAATACAAACGATACATCGACCTAGAGGTTTTTATCGTTTTCTTGTAGAATATAAGAAAAAAGAAAATAGGTTGGTGTCTTCTCATGAACAAAAACGCATACGGCGGGCAAGCAGTCATTGAAGGTGTGATGTTTGCAGGGCGCAATCATTCCGTCACAGCTATTCGTCGAAAAGACGGGTCGATAGAATATTTTCACGTTCCGCGCCAAACAAACAAGACGCTTGCTTCATTGAAAAAAATTCCGTTTCTTCGCGGCATTTTTGCGATTATTCAAGCAAGCGCAAACGGGTCAAAACATTTGCAGTTTTCAAGTGAGAGATATGATCTTGATCCACATGAAGACGAAACTTTGCAAGCGGAAGCGCCGTCTAAATGGACGATGATTTTAGGCGTTGCGCTAATCGGTGTTTTATCGTTTCTATTTGGGAAATTTATTTTCACACTTATTCCCGTATTTTTAGCCGAGTTAACGAGACCGATTTTTTCATCAAATATGGCTCAAATTCTCGTTGAAGGTTTTTTTAAGCTTCTTTTACTTTTAGGTTATATTTACTTTATTTCGCTCACACCACTTGTCAAACGACTGTTTCAATATCACGGAGCAGAACATAAAGTAATTAATGCCTACGAACATGGTTTGCCGCTGACGGTTGAACATGTGCAACAACAATCGCGCCTTCATTATCGTTGCGGTAGTAGCTTCATTTTATTCACCGTTCTCATCGGCGTATTCGTTTACATGTTCGTGCCAACAGAGCCGCTTTGGGTGCGAGTATTGAACCGATTAGCGCTCATTCCTGTCGTACTCGGGTTGTCTTTTGAGGTACTTCAAGCAACGAATGCGTTACGGCATGTTCCTGTATTACGCTGGCTCGGTTACCCAGGTTTATGGTTGCAACTACTCACCACGAAAGAACCGACTGATGATCAAGTGGAAGTAGCAATCGCATCATTTCAACGGTTGCTCGAATTAGAGGGAGAAGCGACGAAACAGCAAGAAGAAGTGGTGTAACGATAAAGGAGGTGGATCGATTGCGTCGGCGCCCATTCCCACTTATTACTTTGCTTATTGTATTCGCTATATTTGGTTTTACTTATCGCTTATGGAACGATCCAATTCAATTGTTGAAACAAGCGATGATCATCGTGCTCATCGTAGCTGTTTTTTACGCCATATACAAATGGATACAAAGACAGCGTTTCGATCATTCGTATCAAAAAGCGGTTAAACAATCGAAAAAACTCCACCATCAAAAAACGAAGCCGACGTCGAAAAAACAACCGCGCCCAAACGCTTTAAAGAAAAAGCACGCCACCCATTTAACAGTAATTGAAGGCAAAAAAGGAAAGAAAAAAAATCGGGCCTCTTTTTGACCCGATTTTTTTCTTTCATACGTTTAATACGTCCATGTTTTTAAAAATTGTTCCGTCCGCTCTTTTCCAAACGAAATGAGCTTCTTTTTTTCTTCATCTGTCATCGAAAAATCTGTTGCGACAACATGTTTTACAGGAAGAAAAATAATGTTTTTTTCATGACGGCGTGAAATATATCGTTCATCGTGTGCCTCGCGCATCGTTTGAAACAACGCTTCATACAATTCAATCGCATTATGAATTTTCTTCCTTGCTTTTTGTCCTTGCCTTGCGCTCAATTTTATGCCGAGAACGGGTCTTTTTTTTCGCTCTTCGTCAAATAAGAAAATAGGAAAATTGCTTAACAATCCACCATCTACGACAATATGCTTTCCTTCTTCTGTCTTTAATCGCACAGGTTCAAAAAAGTAAGGAATGCCAACGCTCATTCTTACTGCCTTTGCGACTGGGAAACGAAGAGGATCAATGCCGTACTTCGGTAAATCATCCGGCAAAATAAGTATCGTTCCGTTCGTTAAATCCGAAGCGACAACACGCAATCGTTCATGGGGCAAATCAGCAAACGTGTACACCCCTTTTTTACTAAGCTGTTCGGCTACCCACTGCTCAAGTTTTTCCCCTTTATAAAGCCCCATTTTCCAATAAAGAAGAAGCCATTTTAACCAGGCATAAGGAATGATCGTCTGTCGCTCATCAAGAAAATCTGTTAAATTCATCTCTTCCATCATGTTTAATATTTCTTTACTTGTAAATCCAGCCGCAATAAACGAAGCAACGAGTGCCCCAGCGCTCGTACCGGCGAGCCGCTTAAAACGAAATCCTTTTTCTTCAATAGCTTCATATGCCCCAATTAACGCAAATCCTTTTACGCCGCCACCCGAAAACACGCCATCGATTTCCACGCTCCTCCCCCCTCGCCATATATGTATGAGAATAAGGAGCACATTGAGCATAAAAAAACAAAAAAGAACAAGCGTTTATGCCTGTTCTTGCTCGTTTTGTTTTTGAATGTTGCGAAGCGCCTCAAGACGTGATTCGTCTTCCTCAAAATATTGTACTAAATCGCCAATGCGATCGATCGCATTCCAGCTTAAATGATGTTCAATTCCCTCGACATCGCGATAAATGTTTTCTTCAGCTACACCGATAAGACGCATAAATTGCTCAAGCAGTTCATGGCGATACACGAGCCGCTTGCCAATTTTTTTACCTTTTGGCGTTAATACAAGCCCTCTGTATTTTTCATATACTAAATATTCATCTTTATCAAGTTTTTGAACCATTTTTGTCACAGAGGAGGGATGAACAGATAACGCTTCGGCAATATCTGATACACGGGCGTACCCTTTTTCTTCAATTAATATATAAATTTGTTCAATATAATCTTCCATGCTTGGTGTTGGCATACGTTCCCCTCCTAAACAAACATCGCAATCATTATGATTATAACATGTTTACCAAGCATGACAACTATTTACGTAAAATATTCAATTGTTGCTTCAGGGAAAAATTGTTCAATATAAGATTGGATCGTGTCATGCAATCGTGTTGCGTCTTCGTCTATATATACATACTTTCCGATGCCATATCGCCCCCATTTATATTTTCGTTTCGTCTCATCAAGATCTAGCTTCGTTTTCGGGTACCTTTTTTGAATGACTGCTTTCGCAGGCTTGGTGAAGCGATGTTGAATTAATTCAAACGTTAAATTCGTTAGGTCAATGCCTTGTAAATGCGTATGCAACCGCTCCAATAGCTCAAAATACCCTTCTTCCCACCCGTCATGCATGTAAATGGGAGCAACGATAAAACCGAGCGGATAACCGGCATGGGCCACTTTTCGCGCTGCCTCTAGCCGCGCATCAAATGAGGACGTTCCTGGTTCAAAGTTTTGGATGACATAACGGGAATTGACGCTAAAGCGAAAGCGCGTTTTTCCGTTATGCTTCGCATCAAGCAAATGGTCGACGTGTTCATATTTTGTGACAAAACGAAGCCGACCGTATTCCGTCTCTCCAATGAATTCGATCGCTTTTTTTAACGCATGCGTCAAATGGTCGATGCCGACAATATCTGATGTACATGCTGCTTCAAAGCGCGTAATTTCTGGAGCACGCTCGTCAATATATTTTTTCGCTTGGGCAAAAATATCATCAAGGTTTACGTATACGCGAATGTATGGTTTACTTCCAAGCGTCGTTTGTAAATAACAGTAATGGCAATGACCCATACAGCCTGTCGCGAGGGGAATGGCGTATTCTGCTGATGGCTTGGACGTATCAAACTTCAAGGTACGCCTGACGCCGACAACGAGTGTTGATTTGGCATTGCGATATTGTTGAAGCTCTGTATCCCCTGGGATACCGCGCACTTGATTGTGGGATGTTGTTTCGCGAATGTCGATATTCATCCTTTGAAATTTTTCCTTTAGTTCTCGCCCAAGAGGGTAGTCAAGCGCCTCACGTTCAAAATAAACAAGCTGTGGAATAAATGGCTTCATCCAATCACCTCAATGTTAGTATGGTTGATTGTTATGAGGTGATGAAATGCAATTTTTGTTATCCGGCATAAAAGAAAAAGGAACGGATTTTTCCGTCCCTTTTTACATTACAAGCCGCATTTTAATTGAGCACCGCAACTTGTGCATGTGTTGCAACCACCAATTTCTTCAACTGTTCCTTCGCGACATACCGGACAAATGTTGCCAACTTCCGATCCAATCGTCACATCCGTTGCACGCAAATCTGGAATCGTTTCAACAAGCGCCACCGCTCGTTTTTTCGGCTCTTCTGGAATTAATTCAAGCTGCTCCTCGACCACATTTTCTTCTGCTTTTAATGTCAATACTTGCGCGTCACGGCTACCATCGACATAAACTGTGCCGCCCTTTGCACCACCTCGCCATAATCGCTCATACACCTTTTGTACTTGCTCCACCGTATAGCCTCGCGGGGCATTCACTGTTTTCGAGAGGCTAGAATCAACCCAGCGTTGGATGATGCATTGCACGTCTGCATGAGCTTCTGGCGATAAATCCATCGCTGTCACAAACCAATGCGGCAAGTGATTTGGATCTGCTTCTGGATGTTTGTCCAAATATTCTTGGACGATATCCGCTTTTACCTCAATAAACTTACCAAGACGACCACTTCGATAATAAGAAAACGAAAAATATGGTTCTAGCCCTGTGGACACGCCAACCATCGTCCCTGTGGACCCGGTCGGAGCAACCGTTAATAAATGCGAGTTACGAATACCGTATTTTAAAATATCTTGACGAATATCTTCCGGCATGTTTTTCATATAACCGGTGTGAATAAACGCTTCGCGCAACTTCATCGTTTCTTCTTCTGTTTCGCCAACTAAAAACGGAAAACTTCCTTTCTCTTTGGCAAGTTCAATCGACGCCCGATATGCCGTTGTTGCGATCGTTTTAAACAGCTCATCAACTAACTGATTCCCTTCTTCGGAGCCATACTCTTTTTCACAATAAATAAGTAAGTCAGCTAGTCCCATGACGCCAAGACCGATGCGACGCTCCCCAAGCGCTTGCTTTTTATTTTCTTCAAGGAAATACGGGGTTGCGTCAATCACGTTATCTTGCATACGGACGCCAACTTCAACCGTACGCTTTAATTTTTCATAATCAACGACCTTCTTTTCTTTATCGACCATATTTGCCAAATTAATCGCGGCTAAATTGCACACAGAATAAGGTGCGAGTGGTTGTTCCAGCTTATGTTACCCTATCGGCTTTTTATCCGATAGCTCTAACGGTTCATTTCCCGTTAGCTCAGCATACGTTTTCATTACACACGCTTTTCATAAACTTAAGAAGTTCTTTTCTCCCTAAATCTTTTCCGAAAACAGCTTTTGAAATCACTCTAAGATCCTTTACTCCAAACAAATCGTGAATTTCATTTAATAATGGGGCAATAACTGTACTAACTTTATTCCACTTAGCATTGAGAACAATCTCTTTATTTAGTTTCGACCATTGAATAGTGTAATCTCTTATTTCGACATGTAATATCTCCCTTTTACTAACGTACACTTCAGTCGCTTTTTTTATTGCATTCTTCCCAGCACAAGATTGACTACAAAATTTTCTTGATGAAGTTTTTATTACAGTGAAGCAGTCACCGCAGTTCTTGCAAACCCTTTTTTCCCTAGGAATTTTAATCTTTCCTTTTTGTGATAATCCAGACTTTCTTAAACCTTCTAACATTCTTTGCTTTGCATAGCTATCAGTTTCCCACAATTTCTTTGTATGTTCACCAATTTTTTTCTTTGTATCCTCTCGATGCTTCATACTGTAATGACCGTTTAAACTACCAAAAGCGACTTTACTAATAGTAGTCTCATTTGAATTTATCCATTCTTCGATAGTACCCGTCAACGTAAAAGGCAAATGTTCATAGATTACTCGCAGTTTCTCATAAGAAACTAGCTCACATTCAATGCCATATTTACGATGAATTTCAGTTAAATCATTTAAAGCCTTTTCTATCTCCTTCTTGTTCCTTGATTTAACTTCCACTATTCTGCAAACATTCCCATTATTATCGTAAATAAAGAAGTCTGGTTTATATAACCTATAACCTAGATCAAAAACTTGATCCTCGTAGCCCCATTGAATTGAATGATAATCTAAATATTTGGCATATGCATATTCATAAGAACTTCTCAAATAAAAACCTCTGTAAAATCCGGCATATCCCCTATTCATCCGGCAGTACACCGTCCTTGCAAAAAGCGTGTGTAATGCTGCGGCCTCTTGCGGAGATTATATTCTGCCTTTTTAGACAGGTTCACTCCGTATGCGTTGCCCCTGACTGAGTTTTTAGGCTCAGCCTTCGGTTCAGGTTCCCATCTCAGGGTTCCTGCTTCATTCCGCAGTTTTTTACGTGAGGCAAACTATTCACCACACGGATTTGTTGCAACAACTTTTTGTCCGTACGCTCTTGCATTCGTCATGTCGTTGGCGTTGTCGATAAAGAAAATACCTGGTTCGGCAGAATACGTTGCGCAAATGTTAATGAGTTTCCATAGCTCGCGCGCACGAATTTTCCGGTAAACACGAACGCGATAGCCCATTTTCTCCCATTCGCGCACATCGCCGACTTCATGCCATTTTTCGTTGTAGATGCGCATTTCTTCTTCCGAATACGTCTCAACATCTGGAAAGCGCAATTCATACTCTTCATCTTTCTCTACCGCTTCCATAAACTCTTTCGTTAAACAAACAGAAATGTTCGCTCCTGTTAAAAAGTCTGGATTGTGGACGCTATACGTGCCACCTGTGCGCAACTTTTCTTCCGCATCTTTAATGATTTTTTCCGTGAACCCGCCGTACCCCGGGATGTTTTTATAATTAACAATCCCTTGATACATTGCGCGTTCTTGTTCAGTAAGTGGCGTAAATTTTAATTTTTCTTTCGCTGCTTTTTGAATGCCTTCGTCTTCCGTATTTTCAAGTAAATAGCGTAAAATGCGCGGATTTTGCATTTTGGAAATGATGAATTCAATAATGTCCGGATGCCAATCGGCTAACATAATCATTTGTGCGCCCCTGCGACTACCACCTTGTTCGACAAGATGGGTTAATTTTGCGATGTCGTCAAGCCATGATACGGACCCGGACGATTTTCCGTTCACTCCGCGCGCGAGTGTGTTACGTGGACGAAGGGTAGAACCGTTCGTTCCTACACCGCCGCCGCGGCTCATGATTTCCATCACCTGTTTGCGATGCTCAGAAATGCCTTCGCGCGAATCTTTCACAAATGGCATGACATAACAGTTAAAGTACGTCACTTCTGTTCCAGAACCTGCACCGTACAATACGCGACCAGCTGGAACAAAATGAAGGTTGACGAGCTGTTCATAAAATTTTTCAAACCACTCTTGCCGCTTTTCTTCTGTTTGTTCCACCGCAGCGAGCCCGGTTGCGTTCCGCTTCGCAATTTGTTCATAATAAATTTCTAACGGCTTTTCAATGACATCGAGAGAGCGAACAACGATCCCTGTTTTCGCCTCTTCTCCTTCCAACACATGGCGATACTCTTCCTCAACAAGTACATGCGCCTTTTTCTTTTCCCAGTCAAGCTCGACAATAAATCCAAGACCACGCGCCGGAAACTTCGGATCTTCCTTTACCGTCAAAACGACAAAATCACCGACGCTTAACGTCAACTTTTCCGTATCTTTGAACGAATAACGATCGAGCATAACTAAACGTGACACACCTTTATATGTAATGTGCATCTCAGGAGTAATCGGGTGCACTTGCGGAAACAGGCGAATGTCTTCGTTCAACTTGTCCACATTCACTATCATTTTTTCAGAAAACGCAACCGTCATGTTTACCTCTCCTCTACCAACATAATCTTACTACATTAAACTACCATATATCGACAACAAGAATCAATAAAAAAATCAATATGTAGTATGATTTTTTACAAAACACATACTACATATTGATAATTAAGTCAAGTGTTTTTTGTTTGTCAAGAGGAAAATTTATCGTTTAAAATTCCATTCATCCGTTTCATATTTATTTCTTGCCAATTGCTGAACGTAAGAAAGCTCATCATCGGTTAATTCGTACCGCTCAAGCTGAATGTTCAAACCTTTTTCAAAACCTTTAAAAAATGCTTCTTTCGCCTCATCGATTGTCACGTTGCGCCCCGTTAACTCGTTGATGGCGACCGCCTTATGTTTAAAATTTTGTCGCAATCTCTCTTTAACTCGCTCATTCGGATATTTAAACAAACGAAACAGCATCTCCTCGTCTAAATCCAATAAAATGGAGCCATGCTGTAAAATGACGCCTTTTTGTCGCGTTTGTGCGCTCCCTGCCACTTTTCTTCCTTCGACGACGAGCTCATACCAAGAAGGAGCATCGAAGCAAACGGCCGAACGTGGGTTTTTCAAATCCGCTTTTTCTTCTTCTGTCTTCGGTACAGCAAAATACGCATCAAGGCCCAAAAAGCGAAAACCTTCTAAAATGCCTTGCGAAATGACGCGATACGCTTCCGTCACCGTTTGCGGCATGGCTGGATGCGCCTCTGACACAATCACACTATACGTCAACTCTCGATCGTGAAGCACGCCCCGTCCACCTGTTGGCCGTCTGACAAAGCCAAGTCCATACGTCTTTACTGCTTCCATATCGATTTCTTTTTCAACTTTTTGAAAATATCCAATTGAAAGCGTCGGTGGATTCCAACCGTAAAAACGGATCGTTGGTGGAATTTTCCCTTCACTATGCCATTCCAATAGCGCCTCATCAAGCGCCATGTTAAACGCTGGGGAACAATTGCCTGAGTCAATGAATCGCCATACTTCTTTTTCCATCTACCCCACCCTTTCCTCTATCATTTTATAGTGTACCAAACGTCATAAGTCAATGGAAAATGCTTTGCTTCTTGTCCAAAACATTTATATAATAGACGTGGCAACGATGAAAAAAAGGAGGGGCATCATGACAACGGTTCTTATTATTCTCGGAGCAATTATTGTGTACGCGGTCATTACATACTTTTACCAAAAGAAAGTGGTTACGACGCTTACGGAAGAAGAATTTCGGGCCGGCTACCGAAAAGCACAACTCATCGACGTGCGTGAACCAGATGAATATGCTGCTGGTCATATTTTAGGGGCGCGCAATATTCCGTTTTCACAGCTTCGTTTCCGCATGAAGGAATTGCGTAAAGATCAACCGATTTATTTATATTGCCAAAGCGGACTCCGCAGCGGCCGCGCTGCCCAAATGCTATACCGAAAAGGATATCGTGACTTATACCACTTAAAAGGTGGCTTCAAAATGTGGACAGGAAAAGTGAAGAAAAAATAAGGTGCCAAGCAAAAATGCTTGGCACTTTATTTTTGATAGCGTAAAATGGGCTTGCGGGCAGCAGTTGTTTCATCTAGACGTTTCACAACCGTTGTATGAGGCGCTTCTTGAACGATTTCCGGCGTTTCCTCCGCTTCTTTTGCGATTTGAATCATCGCATCAATGAAGGCATCGAGCGTTTCTTTAGACTCGGTTTCTGTCGGCTCGATCATCATGCACTCTTCGACGATCAACGGGAAGTAAATCGTCGGCGGATGATATCCGAAATCAAGCAAACGCTTGGCGATATCAAGCGTGCGCACTCCTAATTTCTTTTGTCGCTTGCCTGACAAGACAAATTCGTGTTTGCAATGACGGTTGTATGGCAAATCGTAATATTCCGCTAAGCGGCGCATCATGTAGTTTGCGTTTAATACCGCATATTCTGTTACAGCCTTTAAGCCGTCTGGACCCATCGAGCGAATGTACGTATAGGCGCGAACGTTAATGCCGAAGTTGCCATAAAACGGCTTCACACGTCCGATCGCTTGCGGTCTGTCATAGTCGAAATAGTAGCCGTTTTCTCCTTTTTCGACTGTTGGCTTTGGTAAAAATGGAATGAGCTCAGCCTTCACACCAACTGGACCTGAACCGGGACCGCCGCCACCATGCGGACCGGTAAATGTTTTATGAAGGTTTAAATGCACGACATCAAAGCCCATGTCCCCTGGTCTTGCTTTACTTAACACCGCGTTTAAATTCGCACCGTCATAGTACAACTTTCCACCTGCAGCATGCACGATTTCTGCCATTTCTAAAATGTTTTCTTCAAATAATCCGAGCGTGTTTGGGTTTGTAAGCATGAGTGCTGCTGTATCCGGGCCGACAACGCGACGTAAATCGTCTAAATCAACGAGCCCTTCTTCTGTCGATTTGACCGTGACCGTTTCAAATCCCGCCACCGTTGCTGAAGCAGGGTTTGTTCCATGGGCTGTATCAGGGACGATGACTTTCGTTCGGTTGTAATCACCGTTTGCTTCATGATAGGCATGAATCATCATAAGCCCTGTCCATTCGCCGTGCGCGCCAGCTGCTGGTTGCAACGTCACCGCATCCATACCGGTAATTTCTTTCAAATGTTCCTGTAAGTCATACATTAATTCAAGTGCCCCTTGTACCGTTTCTTCCGGCTGAAGCGGATGAATGTGGGCAAATCCAGCAAAACGGGCAACATTTTCGTTTATTTTCGGGTTATATTTCATCGTACAAGACCCAAGCGGATAGAAGCCAGAATCGACTCCATGATTGCGTTTGGATAACGCTGTATAATGGCGCATAATGTCAAGCTCTGATACTTCTGGGAGGTCTGCTTCTTCTTGGCGAATGTAATCGTTTGGAATCACTTGTGCGACGTCGATCGCCGGTACATCTAGCTCGGGCAAGCTGTACCCTATGCGTCCCGGCTTGCTTAACTCAAAAATAAGCGGTTGGTCTTTATGCATGATAATCCCCCAATTCTTTTACAATAATGTCAATTTCTTCTTTCGCCCGCAATTCCGTTACCGCAATTAACATACAATGTTGCAGTTCCGCATAATCACGGCCAAGGTCATAGCCTCCGATGATTCCTTTCTCCAATAGCTTTTTATTTACTTCTGCTACCGGTTTGTTTAGACGGACGACAAACTCATTGAAAAACGGCCCTGAAAACACGACATGAAAACCAGCGTTTACGAATGCTTCTTTCGCATAGTGCGCTTTTTGAATGTTCATCGTCGCCATTTCTTTGACGCCACGTTTGCCGAGGGCGGTCATGGCTACCGATGCAGCGAGCGCATTTAACGCTTGGTTAGAGCAAATATTTGATGTTGCTTTATCGCGGCGAATGTGTTGTTCGCGCGCTTGTAACGTCAACACAAAACCACGGCGTCCTTCTTCATCTGTCGTTTGTCCGACGAGACGCCCTGGAATTTTGCGCATGAGCGCCGATTTTACTGCAAAATAACCGCAATGCGGACCGCCAAATTGCGTTGGAATGCCAAAGACTTGTGCATCGCCAACAACGATGTCTGCCCCGAACTGACCAGGTGGTGTCAATATTCCTAGAGCAAGCGGATTGCTTGCGACAACAAACATTCCTTTATGTGCATGAGCGATTGGCTCAATGTCCTTTAACGGTTCAATTTGTCCAAAAAAGTTCGGATATTGTACGATGACACATGCCACATCTTCATCCATCTCTTCTTGTAGCACTCTAATGTTTGTCACACCGTTTTCATACGGAATTTCTACCACTTCTAGCCCCGGACCTTTGGCGTATGTTTTCACAACCTCGCGATATTCTGGATGTACTGCGCTAGATAACAACACTTTTTTCTTTTTCGTATGCGCGGCGCTTAATAACGCAGCTTCAGCTAGCGCTGTTCCGCCATCATACATCGATGAATTCGCGACATCCATACCCGTCAGCTCACAAATCATCGTTTGAAATTCAAAAATGGCTTGTAGCTCACCTTGCGAAATTTCCGGTTGATACGGTGTATAGGCAGTATAAAATTCTGAACGTGAAATCACGTGATCAACGATCGTTGGAATGTAGTGGTCGTACACCCCTGCACCTAAAAATGAAGGATGCGTCTTAATGTCGACGTTTTTCGCCGCCAGTGCCATGAGTTCTTTCATTAACTCCGGCTCTGATTTGGCTCGCTTAATGTTATACTCCCCTTGAAAACGGACGCTTTCAGGGATATCTGCAAACAGTTCATCAATGGACTGTACCCCGATCGTTTGTAGCATTTGTTGTTTATCCTCTTCCGTCATTGGCAAATAACGATGAAGCATGACTCTCTCTCCTCACATTATTTTGTGCGCTTATAAAACGGTGTCGCCACCACTTTCGCTTTTAATCGTTTTCCGCGAATATCGACTTCCACTTCTGTATGAAGCGCGGTATATGTTGTTGAAAGCAGTGCTAAACCGATATTTTTTTTCAATGTTGGCGATTGCGTTCCTGTCGTCACGACCCCAACTTGTTCTCCGTTTACATATACCGCATATCCGTGACGCGGAATGCCTTTGTCAATCATTTCAATACCGACGAGCTTGCGTGCCGTTCCTTCTTCCTTTTGTTTTTTCAATACTTCTTTTCCGAAAAAGTCGACGTCTTTATTCGTTTTGACCGCAAATCCAAGCCCGGCTTCAATCGGCGTAATGTCACTTGCCAACTCTTGCCCATAAAGCGGCAAGCATGCTTCAAAGCGAAGCGTATCACGCGCACCAAGTCCGCACGGAATTACCCCTTCTTCTCTTCCTGCCTCTAAAATGGTGCGCCAAACGGTTTGTGCATCTTCTGCCCGACAATATATCTCAAATCCATCCTCCCCTGTATATCCTGTCCGCGATACGAGCGCTTCAACCCCAGCAACACGTATACCATCAGCAAAAGAGAAAAATTTCATTGCAGACAAATCAGTAGCTGTTAATGTTTGTAATACTTTCTCAGCAAGCGGTCCTTGAAGCGCTAATTGTGCGATATCGTCGGAAACGTTGACGACTTCCACATCACCAAACACATGCTCCTGAAGCCATGCAAAGTCTTTTTCAATATTTGCAGCATTCACTACAAGGAGATAATGATCGTCGGCCTTTTTATAAATCAACAAATCATCAACCGTTCCGCCATCTTCATAACACATGAGCGTATATTGGGCGCGACCGTCCGTTAATTTGGCAACATCGTTTGTCATCATTTTTTGTAAAAAAGGAAGACTATCCTTCCCCTTCACTTCAAATTCGCCCATATGTGACACGTCAAATAATCCTGCTCTCGTTCTTACTGCCTCATGTTCTTCTTTAATGCTTGAAAACTGCACCGGCAATTCCCAACCACCGAAATCAATCGTTTTTGCGCCATGCTCTACGTACAAAGGAAATAACGGCGTTCTTTTTAACATATGCTCCCTCCTTGTTCATAAAAAAAGACAGACGACCCCCATATTGTCATATGGTAGTCTCTGTCCTTTCACCTGAAAGTTTCCCTATATGCATAGGTGTCCTCGTGGGTGGTTCACATGCGTGAACGCTCTCCAGAGCCGCGTCAAACAAGAGTTCTTTTGCCTGAGAGATTCGTGTTTCCACTTGCTCCTTCGGCGCTACATCTCGTAGTCTCTCCCCTTGTTGTCATCCGCCTGTATACAATTGTCTTCCTTGTGCCAAACTACACGTAAACGTATAAATAA
>OGCI01000700.1_pt1 | contig 34147 bp, 27 predicted proteins | sample 1570021 | NCBI WGS metagenome assembly OGCI01 (sample SAMN06264664, study PRJEB24512) | hot springs metagenome | isolation source: Hot spring water | place: South Africa: Tshipise | collected 2015-06-21 | reverse complement strand
ACCGGGCCACGTCGACCATGCAAGAGGTCTCGTCCATGACCACCATGCCCCCGCTGCCCATGATGGAGCCCAGAGCACTCAGGGACTCATAGTCCACGGGAGTGTCTATGAGCCTGGCCGGGATGCAGCCCCCCGAAGGACCGCCGGTCTGCACAGCCTTCAGTCTCCGACCACGGGGGATGCCGCCGCCGATGGCAAACACGATGGTGGAAAGCGGCGTCCCCAGGGGGACCTCCACCAGCCCGCTGTTGGTGATCTTGCCGGTGAGCGCGAATACCGTCGTCCCCGGACTCTTGTCACTGCCGATGCTCGCGTACCAGTCCCCCCCGCGGAGCACGATGGGCGGGACCGAAGCCAGCGTCTTGACGTTGTTGATGACCGTAGGCTTACCCCCCAGTCCCGACTGGGCAGGAAACGGGGGACGAGGACGGGGCATGCCCCGTCTCCCCTCGATAGAGGCTAGAAGCGCGGTCTCCTCACCGCAGACGAAAGCCCCCGCCCCTTCCATGACCTGCACGCTGAAGTCGAACCCGGAGCCGAAGATCTGCGAACCTAGCAACCCCCGTTCAGCCGCTTGGGTGACCGCACTACGCAACCTTTCCACCGCCAGCGGGTACTCGGCCCGCACGTACACATAGCCCGACGCAGCCCCCACCGCATACGCGGCAATGGCGAGCCCCTCGAGGACGGCGTGAGGACTTCCCTCCAGGATGGAGCGATCCATGAAAGCGCCTGGATCCCCTTCGTCAGCGTTGCATACCACGTACTTCACACCGCCTGGCGCGTCGCGGCAGAACTGCCACTTGCGGGCAGTCGGAAAGCCGGCCCCTCCGCGCCCCCTCAGCTTAGCCTTGGCCACCTCGTCGATGACCTCCTGTGGCGTCATGTGCAGCAACGCCTTCTTGAGCGCCTCGTAGCCTCCGCGGGCCAAGTACTGGTCGATGTCCGTAGGATCGAGGTTGCCGCAGTCACGCAGGATGACCCGCACTTGCTCACGCATCAGGGGAAGATCCTCTAGCCGAGGGATACCGTCCACGACCCCCTCGCCCCGGATCCCCAGCGCCAGGTCGGGACGCGGGTCATCGCCGGCCAGATAATCCCGCGCCAGTTCTACGGTGGTCTCGGCCGTGAGGTGGCCGTAGAGTACACTCGGTCTGCCCGGCTTCGCTATCTCCACGAGAGGCTCGGCGAAGCAGAGGCCCATACAGCCCACCGGCACCAGCTCGGCCTGAAGACCGCGCTCGGTCAGCTCTCTGCGCAGAACCTCCAGCACCTCTTCGGCCCCGGCAGCGATGCCACAAGTGCCCATGCCGACGAAGATGCGGGGAGATACCGCTCCACCCGCGGGCGAGGTTATCTCAGCAGCCCAGGCCATTTCAGTCACCCCCACTGGCCGCTTTGGGTCGACCTAGGATCCGGGCCACCTTGCTGGGGTTAAGAGATCCGTAGGTCGTGCGCCCCACCATCATGTTCGGAGCCAAAGCGCAGACCCCGATGCAGGCCACGGTCTCCAACGTGTACTCGAGGTCCGGCGTGGTCTCGCCTTCTTCGATTCCCAGATGTTCCTTGACCACCTTGAGGATGCTCCGTCCCCCGCGGACATGACAGGCAGTGCCCCGACATACCGTGACCACCTTCTTGCCCCGCGGTTCGGTGTGAAGCTGCGAATAGAAGCTGATGACGCCCTGCACCTGCACCGGGAACATCCCCACCGCCTCGGCTATGCGCGGGATCAGGGCGGGGGGGATGTAACCACAGACCTCTTGTATCTCTTGGAGCAAAGGTATCAGGACCCAGCGCTTACCCCGGTAGCGGTTGATGACCTCCTCAACGCGAACCGGGTCGAACACGGGGGTCTGGCCGAGCCGATGGAGGTTGTCCGCGTCCATTCCCAACCCCGGCGGAATCGTCCCAGCTCCAGATGCGCTTCCGGCCTCAGTCATCGAGTCGCCCCCTTTCCAGCCGCACCGCTACGTGACCCAGCACCGGGAGGCTCGACTGTGGATCGATCACGGCCGGGAAGAGACGGTTGAACCGAGCTTCCGGCGAAGCCAGAGGAGCGAAGACCACCCCTGCCGGCTGATCGGCGCAGACTTTGGCTACAGCCTCCACGGCAGCGAGGGCTGACACCACCCGGACTTGCTCCCCATCCCAGATGCCCTGTACTGAGGCATCGGCTGCGCTCACCTCCACGTAGGCTCGCGGCACTAGGCTGCTCAAGCGCGAAGAACGCGAGGTCCGCATGCCGGTGCCGAACTGATAGAGTGACGAACCTGTGACCAGAGTGAGCGGAAACTCTTGGCTCGGCTCTTCTTCGGGCACATACTCCACGGGCAAGAAGCGGCCGAAAGTGCTGGGAAACAGTCGCTCGTGCAGACGCCTTCGCGCCCAAGGCTCCGCTTCTCGGGTCGGAAGTCCGGCTTCGAGACCCAGGCTGGGGGCCTCATAGAAGGGCACCAGCTCCAGGATCTCGCGTTCGATGTCAGTCACGCTCGCGAAGGGAAGCGGTGCCCCCATGGCCTCGGCCAGACTCAACAGGATCTGCCAATCTGGGCGACTTTCTCCGCGAGGAGGGAGAGCCTGCCGCACCGGCTGCACCCGTCCCTCGAAGTTGGTGAAAGTCCCCTCCTTCTCCACGAAGCTGGCGGCAGGTAGCACGACGGTGGCCAGAGCCGCCGTCTCCGTCAGGAAGAGATCCTGTACCACCAGGAACTCCAGGCACTTGAGACCGTGTTCCACCGCGAAGGGATCGGGGAAATACCCCAGGGGGTTCTCCCCCACAATCAACATCCCCTTGACTCTTCCGGCCACCGCAGCCGCTAGAGCCTCGCTGGCGCTGAGGCCCCGCCCTGCGGGCAACCGAGTGCGCCAGCGCTCCTCGAACTTCTGGCGTCCCGCGGAGTCTTCCACGCTGCAGTATCCCGGCAAGAAGTCGGGCACCGCTCCCATGTCACAGGCCCCTTGGGCGTTGTTCCTGGTCTGGAGCGCGTAGAGTCCGGTGCCCTTGCGTTCAACGTTGCCCGTCAGAAGAGCCAGATTGGCCAAGGCTTTGACCGTGTCCGTGCCCCGCCGCGCCCGAGTGACTCCCCCGCCGTAGACAAGGGCCGCCCTAGCCGCACTGCCGAACGCTAGAGCAGCCTGGACCAGCTCGCCTTCAGTCACCCCGGTGAGCGACGCCACGGCGGCCGGCGTGTATCGCTGCAAAGTGCTCACCAGTTCGGCGAATCCGTCCGTCCGAGTGGTCACCAGGTCTGGATCCACGAGCCCCTCAGCCAGTATGGCGTTGGCCAGACCGTTCAACAGGGCTATGTCAGTCCCTGGTCGCGGACGCAGCCAAAGACTGGCGAACCGGACCAACTGGGTACGGCGAGGCTCGATCAGCAGCAGTCTCGCGCCCTTGCGGGTGACTGCGCGCTTGATCGCATACGCGACTGCGGGCGCCGAGGCCGCCGGGTCGGCCCCCACCACCAGGATGACTTCGGCACATTCGATGTCGCGGATGGTCCCGATCGTCCCGGGGTAGCCTAAGGTCCCTCCTACGCCGGTATAGCTGGGAGCGCGATGAAGCCGCGCGCCGTTGTCGATATGAGGCGTACCTAGCACCGTCCGGGCAAAACGCTGCAGCAGATAGTTCTCTTCATTCGTCCCCGTGGGGGCCCCCAACACAGCCAGACTGTCCGGCCCCGATTCCTCCCGCAGGCGACGCAGTCCGCTGGCGGCAAGACTGAGAGCCTCCTCCCAGGAGGCAGGCTCCAAATGGGCGCCGCGACGTACTAAGGGGGTGGTCAAGCGCTCGGGGCTGTGCACGAAGTCGAAACCGTAGGCTCCACGGACGCAGAGAGTCCCCTGGTTTACAGGACTCTCGGTCCCCGGACGAGCGCGGATGATCCGGTCCCCCCTGATCTCGAGTACCACGCTGCAGCCACAGCCACAGAACGGACAAGTGGTGTGGACCTGTTCCGAGGTGGACCCACTGGTAAGAGCGTCCCGCTCCCGAAGGGCTCCCGTGGGACAGACAGAGACGCAGGTCCCACAGAAGGTGCACTCGGAATGTTCGAACGGGACCTCTTGCAGGGTGGCCGGCCGAGTACCGAAACCCCTGCCCAAGAAATCAAGAGCGCCTTCGACTACTAGCTCCTGGTCCGCCTTGACGCACCGGCCACACAGTATGCACTTACCCAGGTCGCGCACCAGGAAGGGATTGGCATCCACGATCGCCCCGTACTGGGGGATGCGCTCGAGTCTGAGCATCCCCACCCCCATCTCGGACGCGATGCACCGGAGCTCGCAGCGGTTACCCTTATCGCACACCATGCAGGTATCGGGATGGCTGGCAAGCAAGAGCTCGACTATCTGCCGGCGCCGTTCCAGCACCCGCGGTGAACGAGTGTTGATCATCATACCTGGCTCTATGGGGGTGACGCAGGCAGCCAGCAGAGCGCCGTTCCGCTCATTCTCCACCAAACAGACACGGCACGCACCGTTGGGAGAAAGAAGAGGGTGGTGGCAGAGAGTGGGAATGTTGATCCCGGATTCGCGAGCCAGATCCAGGATAGTCTCCCCAGGCATACCAGTGACTTCGCGCCCGTCGAGCGTGATGGTGACCTTGTTCACGGCGCCCCCTAGTCCCTCGCCGGGAGTCATTCGCGTCTGGTCTCAGCGACTCCCGTCCACTCCCCAGCCCGATGCCGAACCGCGTGCCGACCGCTAAGCTGCTTGACCTGCCGCCCGGATGGCGCTGACCAGACGACTGCTCGCCCCCTGCTTGGGCACGAAATCCCAAGCGCCGGCTTCTTTGCAGGCGACCAGGTTCTCCTCGTCGTCGTACTGCGAGAGCACGAGCACCTGCGGGTGACGCGGCAGTCGGCAGATCTCCCGGGTGGCTTCCAGCCCGTTCATCTCCGGCATGCGCAAGTCCATGACCACTACATCCGGCTGGACCTCCTGCAACTTGACAAGAGCCTCCCGACCGTTTTCCGCGACGCCCACGACCTGCATGTCGCTCTGCAAGCTGAGCAAGGCTGTGATGCTCTCCCTGATGAGGGCATGGTCATCCACCACCAGGACCCTGACCTTGGCAGTACTCTTGTCTAGGAACTTGGCCACGCGCGAGACCAGAGCGATCGGGTCCACCGGCTTGACCAGGTAGTCTTCCGCCTCCATTCGCAAGCCCTCCCACCGGCGCCAGCCAGCGACCGACTGCCGTTCGAGGGGTGCATCCAGCACGATCATCGGGGTGGCCGCCAGCGGCGACAGGCTGCGGACAAAGCAGTGGAAACGATAGGCCTCCCCACAAGGTGACACTGTGCCTAGAATGATCAAATCCGGCCGTTCTGCGCCCAGAGCCGCGCGCCCTTCCTCGCAGCAGCCGACCGCAGTCACCCGATAACCTTGACCCCCCAGTTGCTCGGCCAAAGCACCTCTGAAGTCGACTTCGTCGTCGATGACAAGTATGGCGGGACCGCTTTTCATCGCCGCCCTCCTCACTCCGTTCCAGACCTTTCTTGGCGACCTTTCGCGTTTGCGTACCCTTAGAGTAGGCGGGCGCGATGATTGCGCAAGCGGGGGCCGACCCCAGCAAGACCTATTCCCACCCCGCAACCGGCAAGGGTGGGCACCCCCATCCTGGGCAGGGAGACTCCCTTGGCCCTAAGGGATAACCCTCGGGGAACCCGACCCGGTGGCGAGTCGCCAGGGGGGATGGAGAGCACCGGCGGAGGCCGCTCACTTCACTAGCAGCCGTATCGCGGCCAAGATCCGACGCCGACCGAGGCGCAGTCCCTTCTCTGCGGACTGCTCTCTGCTGCCCTCACAGAGAGATGAGACCCTTGCGCACGGCGTACTTCACCAGTTCAACCCGGTCGTGCACCCCCAGTTTGGCCATGAGCCGGGTGCGATGGCCTTCGACGGTCTTGGGGCTGATGACCAGCGCGTCAGCGATCTGCCGTGTGGTCTTCCCTTCAGCGATAAGCTTGAGGATCTCTTTCTCGCGCGGCGTCAGTTCCTCGTAGGGGTCCGCAGAGAGACCCCGCTCGGCCCGGCGCAAACGGTCGATCAGGAGACGCGCTGCTGGAGGGGAGAGGAACGATTCGCCACGGTATACGGAGCGGATAGCGACGGCCAGTTCAGCAGAAGCAGCATTCTTGTTGACAAAGCCCTTTACGCCGGCCTCGATGGCCTCAAGAACGTGGTTAGCATCTTGATACTGCGAGAGCACCAGCACCATGACCTCAGGATAGCGAGCGCAGATCCTCCGCGACGCCTCGAGACCGTCCATCACGGGCATCTCCAGGTCCATGAGCACCACATCCGGCTTCAGGTCCCTGGTCTTGGCCAGAGCTTCCTTGCCATCACTGGCCTCACCCACCACCTCGATGTCAGGGGCAAGCTGAAGTAGCGCCGTTATGCCGTCACGTACCAGGGTATGGTCGTCCACTACCAAGACCCGGATCTTGGCCATGCCTCACCTCTGCCAGGGGTATCTCCGCTCTCACCGTGGTGCCTCGTCCAGGCGCGGACTCGACCGCGCAGTTTCCGCCCAGGAGCCGGATACGTTCCTTCATGGCAAAAAGCCCCCGACCCCTGCCCGTCTTCTCATCGATGCCGGTTATCTGCGCGATGTCGAACCCTCGGCCGTCATCCCTGATGTGCAGGATGAGCTTCTCTGCCGAGCATTCCAAGGTGATCCGTACGTAACTGGCCTCAGCGTGCCTGGCGATGTTGGTGATGGCTCCTTGCGCGAATCGGAACAGGTTGGCTTCGACCTCCGGGGTCAGACGCGGGATAGCCCCCTTGACCTCCACCTCGACCTTCACCTCCAAAGCCTCAAGATGGTCCTGGGCAAAACGACGGATGGCAGCTACCAAACCTGCGGAATCGAGCAGACCGGGTCGGAGGTCGTTGATAATCCGGGTGAGCTCATATCCGGTCGTCTGCGCAAGGGACTCGATCTTCCGTAAGCGTTCGACCAGCTGGGGATCCAGGCTCGACATCTCGGCCACTTCCACGAGCGCGCGGAGGTTGAGGGCAAGAGCAGAGAGGGACTGGCTGGTCTCGTCGTGGAGCTCACGCGCTATCCGACGGCGCTCCTCATCTTGGGCGACGAGACAGTAACGGGCCAACCGCTGGTACGTCTCCCGGCCTCGCCGGAGTTGCTCGAGAACCTCCGCCCGGTCGATCGCCACCCCCAAGAGTTCACCTATGCAGGTAAGGGCGCACCGGTCATCACTGCTGAAGCACCGCGGTGACTCTCCAAAGACCTCCAGCACCCCTAGCACCTTGTGGCAGGAGCGCAGAGGAACGCCGGCAAAGAACCCCGCCTGCTCGGCCGCCGGTCCGGGGAGTGCGGAACCCTCCTCGCCGACGGGCTCCCTGGAAAGATCTTCCACGAAGAAGGCGCGCTCGGCATCGATCACCCGCGTCGCCAGCCACTGGTCCCTGTCAGCAGGATGGTCTATGCCCGCAGGCCCCCGCTCCCGGTCGCCAGCCCCCCCGACCCCTGCTTCAGCGTTCTCAGGCGCCATGCTCCTCGCCTGCTCTTTCTCGGTAGCACGTGCCACCCTGAGCGAGAGAGCAGAAGAGTCCTCATCCCAGACGAAGATCTTGCCGCGAGCCGCTTCCAACAGGTCGCAGGCACTGTCAAGACCAACCTTGAGCATCGCTTGCAGATCGGCAAGGCTCGATAGAGCGGCGGAGACCCGGCTGACTGCCTTCAGGTGCGGTCCGTGTTGTGGGTTGTGCGCGCCATCCAAGGAAGCTCCCCCTTGCTTCAGCGGCGTGCGGCCTAAGAGTTGATACTAGTGAGTACCGCGAGCGCTGTCAATCACGCTCGACCTGAAGACAGGTGCGCTAGAATCGGCCGGAGCCCGGCCGCACGGCGAGTCCAGCAACCGAGATAGAGGACCCGGGCACTAGGCCGCAAGCTAGGGTCCTTGGTGAACGAGGAGGTAGTTCAGTTTGTGCGCAAGACCCAGACCTCTGCCCCGCGTTTTCTACGGCTGGTACGTTTTGGGCGCGTCCTTCCTGATCCTCTTCCTAAACAGTGGGGGACGGTTCGTCTTCGGGGTCATGGTGAAGCCCATGGAGGCGGAGTTCTCGTGGAGCCGCAGCGCGATCTCGGCCGCCGTGTTCCTGAGTATGGCCGTCTATGCAGTCGCTACCATCGCTACCGGGCGCCTTTATGACCGCTTCGGACCCAAATGGGTCATAGCGATCTCCACCATCCTCTTCGCGGCCGGGTACGGGCTCATGGCCACCATGCACTCCCTGTGGGAGTTCCTTCTCTACTACGGCGTGGTAAGCGCCGCTGGCCTGGGGGGCATCACTGTGCCTCTGTTCGGCTCAATCATCGGGCGCTGGTTCGAAAGACGCCGAGGCTTGGCCGTGAGCCTGGCTTTTGCCGGAGGCTGTTTTGGCCAGTTCTTCCTGGTCCCCGTCTTCTCCCACCTGGTGCTGACTTCGGGTTGGCGGGCGACCAGCCTTTGGATAGCGGGATTGTCTGTAGCCCTGAACCTTCCTCTTACCTTCGGGGTGATCCGTTCCGACCCGGAGGGGCTGGGTCTGCGTTCATATGGCTCAGCCTTGGCCGGTCCCCCTCCCACCTCTTTGGAAAGGGCCTTGAGGCGGCCCGTCCAGCAACCGGGGGCAAAGCTGCCTGTAAAGAAGCTGCCCGCACCCGACCATGTGCCCAGCCTTTCTCTCCCTCAGGCATTGGGTACCCGCTCCCTCTGGTTGTTCACTCTGGTCATGTTCGTCTGCGGCGCCGCCGATTTCCTGATCACCACTCACCTCGTGGCCATGGTCACCGACTACGGCGTGACTCCAACCCAAGGAGCCGACATGCTCGCCTGGCTGGGACTTCTCAGCCTAGGCGGGATCCTAACGGCAGGACCCGCGGCTGACGCCTTGGGTAACAAGTTGCCCATCGCTCTCACTTTCCTCTTCAGGATCTTGCTGTTCGCGCTGCTTTACTTCCTCAAGAATCCGGTGTCGTTCTGGGTCTTCTCCCTCGGATTCGGGTTCACTTTTCTTGTCACAGCCCCGCTCACCACCACGCTGCTGGCCCGCCTTTACGGAGTCGGTCACCTGGGCTTCATTTCCGGCTTCATAACCATGGCCCACACCTTCGGAGGTGGCTTCTGGGCCTACCTGGGAGGCGTGGTCTTCGACCGCACTGGCAACTACGACCTGGCCCTGGCCATTTCGGCGGGGCTGGCGGCGCTGGCCCTGTTATGCACACTCCTGATAAGGGAAGAACGTCACTTGCCACCCGGCCTGAAGCCGGCACCCGCCTCTGGAAGCGATTCCACGGCTGTGCAGACGACCACTTAGACGACTTGACCGATGCATATCACAGACAGGAAGAGGTACGGATGACGCGCGATCATGCTGGCAAGTACAGGGCCAAACACCCGCCGGGCACGCAGCTCGATCCAACGCTGGCGGCCGCTGTCATGCAAGCGGCTACCGATAGTGAGTTGACCTGCGCCGCGGCCTTCCGCATCGCGGAGCAGTACGGGGCAGCCCCGCTCGCCGTGGGACAGACCCTCGATCTCCTCGAATACCGGATCGCCAAGTGCCAGCTGGGACTGTTCGGTTACGAACCCCAGAAGAAGATTGTCAAAGCGGCAGCCCAGGTGGATGCTGAACTGCGCTCGAGCCTCGAGCGCTCGGCCGTGGAGGGCAGGGTCAGCTGCCAGACGTGCTGGTCACTTGCCGACGAGCTGGGGCGCTCGCGACTGGACGTGGCGGCGGCCTGCGAAGCTCTCGGCCTCAAAATCACTCCTTGTCAACTGGGAGCGTTCTAGCCGACGAAGACTCCGAAAAGGTGCGAAAATAGAGTCTAAGCTTCGTGAAGCTGTCAAGAGGAGAGTGTGCGCATGCCTAGTTGGTTAGGCCCTTGGGAGATCCTCATTGTAGTAGTGGTCATCTTCCTCATCTTCGGAGGCAGGTTGCTACCGCGGCTAGGCCGCTCCTTGGGCTCTTCTTTGGTCGGACTCAAGAGGGGCCTAAAAGAAGGTGAGGAGAGCTTCAAAGAGGCCATCAAGGAGGACGCCAAAGTCGAGGTCTCAATCGACAAGAGTGTCGACGACAGCAAGGACGACCGCCCCAAGATCGAGCAAGGCTGAAAGACCTCAGCGAAGCCCGCGACGCCGACCGGCAAGAGTCAGCGCGGCTGAGGGCACCTGGGGTCGGGGCAAGCTAGGCGTCTACTCTCAAGACCTCTTCCGACACATGGACACGAGACCAGATGCCTGACGTGGCCCACTCCATGGCTTCATGCGTCTCCAGTCCATCCCGGAACTTCTTCGCGTTTTCCGAGTCGCTCCCCTGGAAGACCACAAAGATGTACTGCGGATCGTCCACGTCACGAAAGACCGTCCCCCCTTGGAGCCGAGCATCCGTCGGCGCTCTCCGTCCTCTTTGAAGATCATCTCGAATTCCGACCACTTCTCTATCTTATGCTCGACCATCACGTAGGCCATCTCACGCACCACCTTCCCCCGATTGGCTCTCTTGACTGAGCGATACGGAGCGACGCCCAGTCTGTCCATGTCCGAGCTTTACGACGATGCCCCCGGGGGTCAAGTTTCATACACGGAAAGGACACCTTTGTCTGTCTGGCAAAGTGGCGGCGACTGGGCGCACTAGGGGCCGCGATTGACTAGGTAACAAGCGGGCGGCTGCGGTCGCAAGACCGCAGCCGCCCGCCTCTCAAGCGCGTCCAGAACCACGCCGGGGAGAAACCCCGGGTCTACCAGCGGTTGCCCCCGCGGTAGCCGCCACGACCGCCGCCATAGCCACCACCATAGCCGCCGCTCGAGCGGTTAGTCCGCGGCGTCTGTTCCTTCGCCACGTCGACCTTGACAGTACGGCCATCCATTTCGGTGCCGTCGAGGGCGCTCTTGGCCTTCTGGGCTTCGTCGGCCGAGCCCATCTCCACGAACCCGAAGCCTTTGGGCCGGCCGGTATCCCGGTCGGTGATGAGGTTGACCGAGGTCACCTCACCATGAGCTTCGAACGCGGCCCTTACGGTAGCCTCGGTCGTGTCATAGCTAAGGTTGCCTACGTACAGTTTCGCTGAATTCACTACAGCCTCCATAGACGGAGTTACATTGCGACAATCGCGAGGAAAAGATCGGAGACTGAGCGAAGAGGCAACTAGACTCGGCGCTGCGTCTTTGAGACAGAACCTGGCGAATGCCCATTCAGTATACCAGGTCGCGTAGGACAACGTGCTGGGATAACACCACCGTGACGCACGCTTTGGAAACTTTGCTGTCGCCCACCCTCCCTGGTGCTAATATCTGTTTTGCTAGGGGAGCGCCAAGCGCTGAGAGTGTGGTCCGACCACTGACCCTGTGAACCTGAACTGGGTAATGCCAGCGTAGGGAAGCGAGTCTAGATCCACAGAGGGCGTCCCTAGGGACGCCTTTCTTGTTTGGCGCTTTCCCCTTCGGTCGGCTACGAACACCGAGCCTGAAGGAGAGAAACAAGATGGCCGCCACTACCGGACACTCCGCCCTGGACGAGCGGGTGATAACCCGCGCGATCATCGAGCGCTACACCGAAAAGCTGCTTTCGTCTCTCGACGTAGAGGTGGCGGTCTGCGGAGCCGGACCCTCCGGCCTGGTCGCCGCCTACTATCTGGCTGAGGCTGGCACCCGTGTAGCGGTCTTCGAGCGCAAACTCTCCGTGGGCGGGGGGATGTGGGGCGGCGGGATGATGTTCAACGAGATAGTCGTCCAGGAAGAAGCCAAAGTCATCCTCGATGAGTTGGACATTTCGACCCGGCCCTATCAGAACGGCTACTACACTGTCGATGCCCTGGAGGCCGTCACTGGGATCTCCTACCGGGCGATCCGCGCGGGGGCCAAGATCTTCAACCTGGTCAGCGTCGAGGACGTGCTCTTGCGCGAAGACCGCGTTTGCGGTGTGGTGATCAACTGGAGCGCGGTCGAGCTGGCCAATCTCCATGTGGATCCGCTAGCGGTCAGAGCCCGCTGTGTGATCGAGGCCACCGGTCATCCCCTTGAAGTAGTCGGGGTCCTGGAGAAGAAGATGGGAGCCTGCCTTCTCACCCCTTCGGGTCGCATCGAGGGCGAGAAGCCTATGTGGGCGGAAGTGGCAGAGACTACCACGGTCGCCAATACCAAGCAGATCTTTCCCGGGCTCTACGTGACCGGCATGAGCGCTAACGCCGCCTTCGGCTCCTACCGGATGGGTCCCATCTTCGGGGGGATGTTGCTCTCAGGAAAGAAGGTGGCAGAGCTGGTCTTGACCGATCTCACCGCACAGGGCAGCGAAGCGCAGCCCGGACCAGAGAACGATGCGGGGTTCCGGGACGCATGCGGCGTACCGTCAGGACGAGTGGCTTCGCCGACGGACTCGGGAAGCAAGGGGTCACTGTGAACGATCTTTATCGCATCGTTGACGCGAATCTCAACCGGGTATCGGAAGGTCTGCGCGTGCTGGAGGACATAGCCCGCTTCCACCTCGACGACCAGGAGGTGTGCTCGCTTCTCAAGAGTCTCCGCCATCAGGTGCGAGCGCTTGGGTCCGACTGCGTTGCGCTCTGCCTAGCCGCCCGCACCGCCGACACCGACGTGGGCTTCGCGGTATCGCAAGAGACGGACAAGGCCCGAGAGACCCTGGCTGCTCTTACCGCCGCTAATTTCAAGAGAGCCGAGGAGGGTCTCCGCGTGCTGGAGGAGACCCTGTCCCTTTTGGGCCACGCAGCCTCGGCCAAGGAGTGTGAGCGTCTTCGCTTTGCGGTCTACACGCTAGAGTCACAGTACTCTGCTCTCCTTCGTCCTCACCGCGCCGCCGCACTGCTCGACACCGATCTCTACGGCATCACCGCCGAGGAACTCTCGCAGGGACGGACCAACCTACAGGTGGTAAGCGAGATGCTCGAAGCCGGCGTCAAGATCATCCAGTATCGGGAGAAGCGCAAGTCCTTCGCCGAGAAGTATCGGGAATGCGCGGAGATACGGCACCTCACGCAGAACGCAGGGGCAACCTTCATCGTTAACGACCATCCCGATCTTGCCCTCCTCTGCGAAGCCGACGGTGTTCATCTGGGTCAGGATGACTACCCGCTCCAGAAAGTGCGGCCCTTGGTAGGCGAAACCATGTTGATCGGGGTGTCTACCCACTCGCCCGCGCAGGCGCGACAGGCGGTCGCTGAAGGAGCCGATTACATCGGGGTCGGTCCGCTCTTCCCCACGCTCACTAAGGGCGTACCCGTGCAACCCGTGGGTCTTGAGTATCTCGATTGGGTGGTAAGCAACCTGAGCATCCCCTTCGTGGCTCTGGGCGGAGTGACCATTGCCAATGTTGGCGAGGTAAGACGGCACGGAGCCAGACTGGTGGCCCTGGTCAAAGAGATCGTGAGCGCGCACGACATCAGGGTCACAATCAAGCAGATCCGGGAGGTACTGGCCCAGACCTCGACCACAGACTGCCAATCCCCGCAGAAAGGAGGTGAAGCAGATGGCCTTCCGCACTCAACTTGAAGCAGCCAGGGCGGGGAGCATCACCGCTCAAATGAAGACAGTGGCCGCGGACGAACGAGTCCAGGAAGACGTGCTGCTCGAACGCATCGCCACCGGCCGCGTGGTGATACCGGCCAACCGCTTGCACACCGGTCTGTCGCCGGCCGGCATCGGTCAGCATCTTCGCACCAAGGTGAACGTCAATCTGGGCATCTCCCGCGACTGTGCCGATCGCGCCACCGAGTATGCCAAAGCTACTCGTGCCGTCCAGCTGGGGACCGACGCCCTGATGGACCTGTCCTGCGAAGGCAACACCAGGCCTTTCCGGCGCCGACTAGTAGAGACTCTGCCGGTGATGATCGGAACCGTGCCTGCTTACGACGTACTGGGCTGCGGGGAGCGCGCTCTTGCCGACATCAGCGCTCGGGAGTGGCTGACGGCTGTCGAGACCCACGCGCGTGACGGCGTCGACTTCATGACCATCCACGCCGGCCTCACCCGGGAAGCAGCCGCGCGGTTGCCGGGCTCCGACCGCATCATGAGCATCGTCTCCCGTGGGGGCTCGCTCCTTTACGCTTGGATGCAGGCTACAGGCGAGGAGAATCCCTACTACGAACACTTCGATCGGATACTCGACCTTTGCGCCGAGTACGACGTCACCATCAGCTTGGGCGATGCAGGCAGACCAGGCTGCATCAGCGACGCTACCGACGCCGTCCAGGTGGCTGAGCTCCTCGTCCTGGGTGAGCTGGTGCTCCGAGCGCGGGAGCGAGGAGTACAGGTCATGGTGGAGGGGCCGGGCCATGTGCCGCTGGACCAAGTGGAAACCAACGTGGTCATGGCCAAACGGCTATGCCATGGAGCACCTTTCTACGTGCTCGGCCCGCTGGTTACCGACATAGCCCCCGGTTACGACCATATCACCAGCGCGATCGGTGGGGCTGTGGCAGCGGCCGCAGGAGCCGACTTTCTCTGCTACGTCACTCCGGCTGAGCATCTTCGGCTTCCTACCCTGAAGGACATGGAAGAAGGCCTCATGGCCGCTCGGGTCGCTGCCCATGCCGCCGACCTGGTCAAAGGCATACGTGGAGCCAAGGAGTGGGACGAAGCCCTCAGCCGCGCCCGCCGTGACCTTGACTGGGAGGCGATGTTCAGGCTCGCCCTGGACCCGGAGAAGGCTCGTCGTTACTTCGAAGAGGCCCCGCCCCAGGAGACTGGTACTTGCAGCATGTGTGGACGCCTTTGCGCCGTACGCACCATGCGGCAAGCAGCGGCGGAGCTGAAGTGTTAGTAGCACCCCTATCCTCGGTCGGCGCAGCCTGAGCTGGATCTAGGCTGAGCTGGAGCTAGGACCATCTAGCTGCACGCGGGGAACCTTCCCGCGCCTCTTCACATCCATAACCAAAGAGTGCGCGGAGAGCGAGAACACGCAGCCAGAGGCGAGGCGCAGAAAGCGGCGACACGCAAGCCGAGGCCAAGGCGTGATCGAGGCGTAGGCTTGTGCTCCGCACCAGACGACCAGATCGGAGACCAGAGATGAGCTTCAGACTCCCTTTTCTCATCCTAACCAGCGCGCTGATAGCCTGCACCGGGTTTTTGGTCGGCAGCTGCGGCGGCCGAAACACTGGCCCGGCTCAGGCGCTGGAGGGCCACGAGTGGCGGGTGGTCGCCATATCCGGTGTAGCCTCCGTCCTCCCCCCGGCCAAGGGTAGCGCCACCGCCAGCTTCGAAGCTGGTCGGGTCACGGGCTCGGGTACCGTCAACCGCTACTTTGCCACTTACAAACTGGGACCGGGGAATTCTCTTCAGATCTCGGACCTAGGGGCCACGGAGATGGCAGGTCCCCCTGAGGCCATGACGCAGGAAACAGCCTTCTTCGACGCCCTCATACAGGCTGTCAGTTTTGAGGTCAGAGACGACGGGCTCATTCTGGTAGACAAGGACGGAAAGACGCTCGTACAGTTCGAGGTGATCCCTCCCGCCTCGCTGCAGGGCACAATTTGGGAAGCCACTGCGCTGGGGCGAGAGGCAACCGATCCTGATACTGCAGTGAGCCCGCTTTCCATCACAGCGGTCTTCGCCAAAGACGGGACCTTGAGCGGGAATGCGAGCGTCAACCAGTATTACGCCACCTACACCATAGGCGAGGGCAGCAGGATGACCATCGACCCCGCCATAGTTACCACCAAGGTGGGAGGCCCCCCGGAACTGATGGCCCAGGAGGCAGCCTACCTCGCCCTGCTTCCGAGGACAGCCCGGTATGAGATCAAACAGAATGAGCTGTGGCTCCTTGATGAGGCAGGCGAAGAGCTCGTCCATTTCGTCGCCAGGTAACCCCTCCGCGCTGCGCAGCGGGCCGTCAGCTGCCTGCTATCCAGGGCCCTAGAGAGGTCAGGACCAGCTCACGGCGGGCACTTGGCACAAATCGAGCGGAACTGCATGGTGCTTAGATAGCGGTCGCCTCGATCAGGCAGAAGCACGACTATGGTGCCGTGGTCGACCATCTTGGCTAGACGCACAGCCACCGCCATAGCTGCACCGCTCGAGGTCCCCGCGAAAATCCCCTCCTTGAGCGCCAGCAGCCGGGTCATCTCGAAAGCCTCACCGTCATCTACCATCTCCTTGAGGTCCAGCTCCTCCGGGTGGTAGATCCCCGGAACCATCGACTCGCTCATGTTCTTGAGCCCTTGGATCGTATGCCCCTGGACCGGTTCCACACCCACGATCTTTACCGAGGGCTTGACCGACTTAAGGTAGCGTCCCACTCCCATGAGGGTACCCGTGGTGCCCATACCGGCCACGAAGTAGTCGACTTCACCACCGGTCTGCCCAAAGATCTCAGGTCCGGTGGTTTCGAAATGCGCTAGAACATTTGCCTCGTTGTCGTACTGGTTAGGCATGAAGTACTTGTCCGGGTGAGCGTCCATGAGGGCATAAGCCTTGCGGATAGCCCCGTCGATGTTCTCCTTGGCCGGCGTGGGAAACACATGAGCCCCGAAGCCTTCCAGGATGAGACGCCTCTCGCTGCTCACGCACTCGGGCATGCAGAGTTGGACCTCGTACCCCTTGGCCGCGCCGATCATGGCCAAGGCTATGCCGGTATTGCCGGAGGTGGGCTCGAGGATGATCTTGTCCTTGGTGAGCTGCCCGCTTTCCTCCGCCTTGGTGACCATGTAGAGAGCAGCCCTGTCCTTGACCGAGCCGCCCGGATTGCAGCCCTCAAGCTTGCATAGGATGCGGGTCCTGGGGTTGGGGTTGAGAGTATGGACCTCCACCAGGGGAGTATTCCCGATAGCCTCGAGTAGGTTCATGTGTCGTCCCTGTGGTTGTTCTAGGCTGCCTAACCGCTCGTCGCTTGTCAGTTAACCACGATCCGGGGGAAAAGGCGTCCTTTATTCCTCTTCGCGCCAATGCCAGTCGCGCCCGCCGAAGAAGACGTTGGCGTTCATCTCGTTGCTCAGGTGGAGCAGGTTGGCTTGCGGGAAACGCTCGGCCATGGCGTAGTAGAAACCTTCGACTGTGGTCTGGCGCTGTAGCTCCTCCTCGGTCGCCAGCAGGTAATCGCGGGTGAAGGTGCAGGAACTCCGGTCAAAAGGCATGCCCGGCTTCTGGTGTCCCGGGATAATGACCTCTGCTCCCATCTCCTCGATCTTGTCGATCTCTCGGACCCACTGGGCCCGCTCCTCGGCGGTCAGCTCGCAAGTAAAGGGATGAGCCTGGTTGAAAAGCACGTCGCTTGCATACAGTGTCTTGACGCAGGGAATCCACACCATGGTGTTATAGCGCATGTCGCCGATCACCTTGGTGATGATCTCCAAGCGCTCACCCTCCAGTTCGAGGAAGTCTTGCTCCAGCGCTTCGACCGGTACTGAGGTGCGACAGACGTTATGAGGTCCGATTACCTTCTCCCAGATCTCCATCTTGCCGAAGAACTGCTCGTTCATGAGCTTGGCTTCGGAAGGGACCGCCACCACCCTGGCCTGGGGAAACGCCGCGGCGATGGTGCCCGCACCGAAGTAATGGTCGGGATGAGCATGGGTGAGGTAGATGGTAGTGAGCTCTTTGCCGGTCTCCAGGATCTCGGCAATCAAGCGGTGAGCATTGGACAGCGTCCATTGGGCGTCTATCAACACCGCCTGTGACTTGCCCATCACGATGACCGACGCCACCTCGAACCCTTCCTCGTCGCAGAAGAAGACCTTGGTCGAAAGTGGCCCCGTGGCGCTGCCCTGGATCCTGATCTCCATGAGAGATTCCCCCTTCGCTCGAACGGTCCGCGCTAGCGAGTCTAGCATCCGGGTGGGTGGCTGGGGATAAGCTTTGGCGCGACGCTTACGACCTAGCCGCCAAGTTGCCGCCGTACCCAGCCGACTATGATCTCCGGCACCTGCGGTGCGAGTGCCTGCCGCAACTGCCGACGGTAGCCAGCCAGCCCGGGATCCCGGTGTTCGATGCGAAACAGGTGGGTGACGTCGGGGAGGGCGTAGGCCTCCAGGGGCGACTTCACGACGTCCTTCATGCGGTCAAGGTTGCTCACGTCCACTTGGATATCTTTGGTTCCGATTAGAGCCAGGACGGGGACCTGCAGAATGCCTAGGTCGTCTCGAGGATCGTAGGCGAGAAGCTCGCGGGCCCATTTTGCGTTGACCTTGGCAACCAGCCGGCGGCGCAGGACGTCTTGCCGGGAGCGTTCGATCGTCTCGATCTCCTTGGCTTGCTTCTGGACCAGATCTACTCTGAGCAGGCGGAAGACCCAGGCATTGAGCCCGGTCAGCGTCTCCGATACCCGCCGAGCCTGCCACCGAAGTTCCTCTTCCACAGGCCGCGCTCCCCCCGCCAACAAGATGATGCCCGCGACCCCCTTGACCGTAGCGCCCAGTCGCATGGCGATATAGGCCCCCTCACTGTGGCCAAGGATATAGAGAGAACAGCCAGCAAGTTCGGGGCAAGAGCGCAGGAAGTCCAAGGCCGCCTCGGCATCGGCCACGTTGTCGTAGAACCCGGTCGACCAGAAGTCCCCCGCACTCACCCCCACGCCGCGCTTGTCGTAGCGCAAAGAAGCAAGGCCACCTTCAGCTAGCGAACGAGCGAGGTCGGCCAGGAGGTTGAGACGAAAACCTCGCGTGTTTTCGTCGCGATCAACCCGACCGGATCCACCCAGAAGCAGGACGCCGGCACTCGGTGGCTCCTCCGGGACTGCCAGCGTGCCCCTGAGCTCGACTCCTCCGGCGAAGAAGCTGATCTCTCTTTGGGCCAAGGCACCCTCTCACCAAGATGCTCCGTATCAGCTTGAGCCGAGGCGCGCGAGCTGCTCAGTCCCCGCGTTCAGCGGTCTCGATGGCGGCATCGATCTCGAACGGCCCCAGTGGACCGATGGGAAGTCCCCAGATCTTCATGCCCTTGACGATGGCCCGCTTATCCTTGGCCAAGAGAGCCGCTTTCCAGGCTTCGTAGTCCTCGCCCGCCAGCAGAGAGGGGATAGTCTGGTCCAGTTCTTCGTCAGTCCGCGGCGGATTGCCCACCGCACGATCCCACTCGTGCATGATGTCGTAAGCGTTCATGGGGTCTCTCCTCTCGCTCATACTCCCGTTCCGAGCGTACCCCAGCAGGCGGAAACGCGAAACCCCTGACGCCAGTCCACCGACGAGAACCCGGCATCTAGGGGCCAAGGCCCTTATTCGTGCCGTGCGGGCTCCGGCCTGCTCCGACGAGCCGCCCACCGCCAAGAGGAGAGCTAGGCCCGCGAGTATCCCCACCATGCCGACGACCTCGGGCACTACCGGCCGTTCCCCTAATTGAGCCCAGGAGCTGAGGACTCCTACCACTGGGGTCCCCAAAGTACCTAGTCCGGCGACCGTGGCCGGCAGCTCCCTCAGGACGTACAGCCACAAGAAGGAGGCAAGACACGTCGTCATCACCAGCGCCCAAAGGTACGACATCACGAAGGCGCCGGACCAATGGACGCCGGTCCGTTCCCAAGCCAAAGCGGCCACCACTAAAGGAACCGAGCCGAACAGCGACTGCCAGCCCGTAAGAGGGATCAGGCCCACCTCGTACCGCCGGCGCATTATCTTGACCACGATGGAGCCAGCCGCAAAGCAAAGGGCGCCACCCAGAGCAAGGAGGCTGGGAAGCACCCCCTGCAGCTCCCAGGGCTCGATGATGAGCACCAGGCCCCCCAGAGCAAGGAACACCGCCAACCACTGCAGACCTCGCACTCGCTCGCTCAAGATGGGCCAGGCCAGGAGCAGGATCCAGAACTGCCAGGTGTTAGCGAGAATGGCCGTCCTGCCGGCCCCGCCGGTGACCAGCGCTGCTTGGGTGAGTCCCAGAAAACCTGCGGTCTGCAGCAGACCCACAGCGGCCGTAAGCCCAGGGGCCGGGGGCCGTAGAGGATGGCCGAGAAGCCCTGCTAAGAGTAGCAAGAGCAGACCACCCGGCAGAGCCCGTGCCCCAGCGAAGAGGAAAGGCGCGCTTTCTTCGACACCGGTCTTCATCGCCACCCAGGAGTAGCCCCAGATCAAGGCGAGCAGGACCAGGGCCCCGAGCGGCAGGTAGCGGCGCCAGCGTCTAGCCATCAGAGTCGCCGCCAGTGCCTAGCCAGCAGACGCGCCGCCAGCGCCTAGCCAGCAAAGCCTCGCTGGACTCTGGCCGTCATCGCCTGCACTCTGGCCGTCAGCGCCGCCCAGGCCCGAGACCGCCGTCGTCGGCAATGTCTGACAAGCCCTTCGCCGGGGATGTCTGCTCATCTACTGCCCCTGGCCACTCAGCAGTCCCCAATCAGTAGATCCAGGGAATGATCCGCCGGGGGACCCGACGCTTGTATTCCGCCCACAGCTCTCCGTACTTGCTGGCGCAGCGACGTTCATCTGCCCGTTCCCGGGGAAAGAGAAGGAACACGTAGTAGAGGGGGTACAACCATACAGGCCAACGTCCTGGATAACCGAGCACCAACGTAAGGCCGGTGGCCATCAGGATCTCGCCCAAGTAGTTGATGTGGCGCGCGACCCCCCAGTAGCCGTTGACCAGAAGCGCCTTGCTACCGTCCGAGATCACCTCCGGCTCTAGAAAGCCCAGGAAGGCGGTTTGGGGTCTGGTCTTGAAGTAGTACTTCTGCATGTTGGCTCCCCGCGCCAGGATCCAGCCGGCAAAGAAGATAAGAGCGAAGAGCACCAGAGCCCACCAAGGCGTCCCGGGGTCGGGAAGATCGGCAGCCACCCACAATCCCACTAGGTAGAAGTAAGGATAAAAGGTAAGACAACCCCAACCCAGCTTGAAACCCACCCGCTCGGCGAAGATGTCGTAGGTGTAAAGATGGACACGCTCGAACACTAGATAGTCCACTACGAACCATAGGAAGAGGGCGCAGTAGAGGATCACACCCGGTGACACTGACTCGCTGAAGGTAAGCAGGTGGTGAGCGGCAAACGACAGCAGATTGAGGGCGAGCATCACCGCGCCGACCAGGTATAGGAACATCTTGGCATCCACCCGGCCCTGCCCGAACTGGGGATTGAGCGGGCGACCGAAGTAGAAATCGGCCAGTAAGCTGCGACCGGTGGGAGCCGAGAAGACCATCATCGCCACACTGAAGAGTACGCCAAGAACAGCTGCTCCAACCAGCCCCGACCAGCGGTGAGTGTACAGCCAGTCCCAAGCTACAACCCCGCCGGCTCCCAACCCCGCCCACACAGCCACTAGCACTACCAGCACCAGAAGACCGTTCAACCGGTAACGAAGCGGCTCGCCGGTGACCGGATCCTTGATATAGCCGATGACCTTGCGGGCGGGCAAGAGCAGGTGCAGGCCAAGCATCACCGCGTAGATGATCCACGGAGCAAAGAAGCCTTGAGCGAACCCGGTCATGATCCTTCCTTCCGCTGGTTGCTGGACGCCTCGGACACCGGCGGTGTCCGCCCGCCCTGGCCTGGCGCAGAGCCCGCCGGCACAGAGCCGAGTTCCCGGGTGGAGCGAGCCATCAGGGTTATGCTGGAACGTAGAGGCAGGACCCGCCTCATCACAAAGGCGGCAATCTTGTTGACCGCTCCCGGGATCACCACCGGTCGCCGCCCCAGGGCCGAAAGTGCCGCCTCTACCACCTCGTCCGGGTCCAGGGTGCCCGGTGCTCTCTTGGCCGCAGTCACGGCGTACCCGGGAGTACGGACCGCTCCGGCGCAGCAGGCGAGGACATCCACTCTCCGGGACCTGCATTCTTGCCACAGACTCTCGGCCAAGACCCGGTTGAAGGCCTTGCTGGCAGCATAGGCGGCGATATAGGAGGACCCCTGGTTGCCTGCCAAGGAGGTCATCAAGATGACGGCCCCTCGGCCCCGCTCCAGCAGATGTGGCAGGAGAGCCCGTGTCAACAAAAGAGGCGCGGACACGTTGACCTGAACGACCTCGGCCAACTCCTCGGCAGCCGCGGAGGCGAGATCGCCCACCGGGGCGAAGGCGGCATTGTAGACGAGAGTGCCTAGGTCCAGTCCGCTGCAAAAGTACCCCAGCTCCTGGACAAAGTCAGCCGACGCCAGGTCGCCAGGAAGACAGTGGACCTTGACCCCGTGCTGGGACTCGACTCGTGCCCCCAGTTCGGCAAGAAGAGCTGCTCGCCGGGCCACCAAGACCAAGTTGAGACTGCGGGCGGCGAGAGCGTGCGCATAGGCAGCCCCGATACCCTCCGAGGCGCCGGCTATCAGAGCCCAGGGCCCGTAGCGCTGGGCGAAGTCCGCTTTCTCTTGGCCACCCCTACTCAGGCGCCCAACCTTTCCCCGAAGGTCCGACCATAGTCATGGCAGGCTCGCATGCCCTCATCAGTCCCCACCAGCGCTTCTTTGAGGTTGAAAGAACCCAAATGAAAACGCTCCATCCCGAGGACGTATTCCATAGTATCGAGAATCATAGCTGGTGCATCCCCGCTGTGGGTATAGGAGCCGAAGGCTCCGGCCAGTTTGCCCTTGAGGTCAGCGCGGCTGGCGATGAAGAGGAAGTTCTTCATGGGGCCGGCTATGTCACGATGGTACGTGGGAGACCCGAAGATGTAGCCGTCGTAGCCGTCCAGCTCTTCGGGGGTCTGTAGCTCGGAAGTCTTCTTCACCACGGCCTGGTGCGCGGCGAAGCGCACGCCCTCCGCGATGTACTCAGCCATGCGTTGCGTCCGCCCCGTGAGCGACACATAGGCGATCAGGACCTTTTTCACTTGCGCCCCCTTTCGGTAAGAACACAGCCGGACGATCTCTCCCTTCCGGTGAGAACGGAGTCCATCGGGAGGTAAGTAGGCCGAAAACTGCCAGTCACACGAGTCTATTCCCGCCCGTCAGGTATTGCATTCCCCTGCCCCGGCTTTCGCCTGTACAATGTCGTGCCACACTATGCTGGCCGCGGGCGGCAGTCGATCCAGGAGGACCATCTCTCATGCTTCTTACGGACGTGCTGGCTAGAAACGCAAGACTCTACGGGGATGAGATCTGCCTCGTAGGGGTCAACCCTGAGCTCAAGGAGAAGCGGGAGGTCACCTGGCGGGAATACGAGCTCATGGAGACCGACCCTCACAACTGCTCCCGCCGAGAGATGACTTGGCGGCAGTTCGACGAGGGAGCCAACCGTTTCGCCAACCTGCTCCTCAGCCGCGGCCTGGGTAAGGGCGACAAAGTGGCCATCCTCCTCATGAACTGCCTGGAATGGCTCCCCATCTACTTCGGGGTTCTGAGAGCGGGGGCGATCGCCGTCCCACTCAACTACCGCTATACGGCCGAGGAGATCGAGTACTGCCTGAAACTCTCTGATGCGAAAGCACTGGTCTTCGGCCCGGAGTTCGTGGGACGCGTGGAACAGGTCCTCGATCACCTGCCCAACTTCGATCCCCGCTTCTTCGTCGGCAGCGACTGCCCTACTTTTGCCGAGAGCTACCGAGAACTCGTCTCCGACTGCCTGGCCAGCCCACCGAAGGTGCCTCTCTCCGCGGAAGATGACGCTGCCATCTACTTTTCCTCGGGTACGACCGGCTTTCCCAAGGCCATCCTCCACCATCATGCCAGCCTTATATCGGCGGCCATTACCGAACAGGCCCACCACGGCCAAGGCCGGGAGGACAACTTCCTTTGCATCGCTCCCCTCTATCACACCGGAGGCAAGATGCACTGGTTCGGCAGTCTGCTCTCGGGGAGCAAGGGGGTGCTCCTGCGCGGAACCCGTCCCCAGTGGATCCTGCGCACGGTGGCTGAGGAGAAGGTCACCATCGTATGGCTGCTCGTGCCCTGGGTGCAGGACATCCTGCAGGCCATCGACCAAGGGGAGATACGCCTTGAAGACTACGACCTGAGCAGTTGGCGGCTCATGCACGTGGGAGCCCAGCCGGTCCCGCCCAGTCTTATCCGCCGCTGGCTGCAGGTCTTCCCGCATCACCAGTATGACACCGACTATGGGCTGACCGAGTCAGTCGGGCCCGGGTGTGTGCACCTGGGCGTGGAGAACGTGCACAAAGTGGGCGCCATAGGCAAAGCCGGCTACGGCTGGCAGACCAAGATAGTCGACGATTCCGGGGCGGAAGTGAAACCGGGTGAGGTAGGGGAGCTGGCTGTCAAGGGTCCCGGCGTCATGAAAGGCTACTACAAGGACCCAGAGGCCACCGCCGCCGTATTGAAAGACGGGTGGCTCTTGACCGGAGACATGGCCTATGAAGATGAGGACGGCTTCATCCATCTGGTCGACCGGAAGAAGGACGTCATCATCAGCGGGGGCGAGAACATCTACCCTGTGCAGGTGGAGGATTTTCTCCATCGCCATCCCGACATCAAGGACGTCGCCGTCATAGGCCTTCCCGACCGGCGCCTCGGGGAGATCGCGGCGGCCATAATCCAGGTGAAACGGGGACATAGTCTGACCGAGGAGCAGGTCAACGAGTTCTGCCTCGCCCTGCCCAGGTACAAGCGGCCGCGCAAGATCATCTTCGACACAGTACCTCGCAATGCCACCGGCAAGATTGACAAGCCTGCTCTACGACGCAAGTACCATACCGAGGACCTGGTCCGCCTGCAGACCGAGACTTAAGACCGCCCCGGGGCGCAGGGCGCTAGCGCGCTGCTACTCCCCGGAGAGCCGACGACACTGCTGGCGGATGGTCTCTGCCAGCTCATCGGGTCGCCGCGACCCTACAAGGAGACTTCGACCATCTTTGAGCCGCAGCTCGACCCCCTGGTCACCGCTGACGTTGTAGGCCATCTTGTCGCGACTCCAACCTTTGACGCCCCAACCGCCGTACTCCTTGAGAGCGTTGTAGTGACGAACCTCCACCTGCAAGATTTCGGCCAATAGCACGCGCCGCCGGGCCAAAGGCCGGTACACTATGGTGAGTTCCCGATCGGTCAACTCCACCTCCATCCGGAGTAGACCAAAAAACAAGGGCAGACCCACTCCAATGAGCAGCCACACCAACCATACTCCCCAGTCCGGCAGGGGGTGCTGCCCGACCGGCTGGCCCCCTAAGACCTGGCGCACAAAGGGCCACCAGGCCAGGATGGTCGGGAGTAGCACCACCAACCACAGCCAGGAGCGGCGGAAATGCTGCACCTCTCGGAAGGCTGGCGGGGGACTTTCTCTCCTCGGCTCCTGTCCTGAAGCGCTGTCCATGCTGGCTCAGTATACGCAGTATACGCGTAAGCTGGTCGCGGGCGTGGACCATGGGCCCGTCGCCGGTAACTTGTGTCTTTGGCCCGGAACCGCTGGTAGCAGACGCCGGGTCATACGGAGGAATGACATCGGAAAAGGTGACTTGAGGCCATCATGAGTAGACCACGCCTGGCCGCGATCATCTCAGCGATCGTGGCTTCCATGACAGCATTCTTCGTCATAACGCGCTGGGGCCTGGCCGGGACCTTAGCCGGGGCGGCCGTTTTCGCCATTGTCTACAACCTGGTGTCGCACTGGTCTAACGAAGGTCTCGACCGGTTGGTGCGCTGGCTTCGCCGACGTAGAGGCCGGACCGTCGGCGCTCCTCGCGGTGACCTCTCAGAAGGTGGAGCGGCAAGACCGACCATATACGCCACACGCGGTCTGAGAGACCGACGCTGGCGCTTGCTGTGGCAATGGGCCCTTGTCAGTGTCACCGTGCTGACCTTCGCATTCAGCGTCTACTCGTTTGTCAGTGCACGCGTCATTGAGAAGGTAGTGATCCACGAGCAGGTCATCGAGAAGACCGTGGTCGCGCCCGGCAGCGACGAGAACACCACGCCGCCTACGACCGCTGTGACACCTCCACCCTCCGACACGACGAACACGACCATCTCGACCCCGCCGTCTGAGACGAGCCCGGCCCCCTCAGAGACCACAAGCTCCTACAACACTTCGGTCCCTGCCGGTCCGGAGCCCGGTGAGGCTGCGGGCGGGGAGTCTGCAGCACCTGGGACCCCGTGAAAGGGCCCTGCCCTCGGAAGACCTGGCCGTCACCTCGGACCCGGACCGCCGCTCAGCTCGCCTCGCCGAGCCCGGTACCTGCGCGACGCCGCGCCGGAGACCTCGATTTCACCTGGTCTCTAGGATGACCGCGACCACGATAATGATGACAATCAGGATGATGGTGAGGGCCCAGCCGCTTCCGCGCTTCTTGCCGGTCGGCTTGTCAGGTTCCTCCTGCATGCTTCCCCCTTCTGAGCACAGTCAGCAAACCACAGTCAGCAAACGATCGACGCATGGTAGCTCTGGAGCGACCGCACCGCGCTTCGCGAACTCCTGCGGGCGGCGATACCTTTGGCCGCTGCTAGAGCGGCCGCCGTGGTGGTGATGTACGGCACCTTGTGCCGGATAGCGGCTTTGCGGATGTAAGAGTCGTCGAACTCGCTGGATTTGCCTGCCGGGGTGTTGATGACCAGCTGTATCTCGCCGTTCTTGATGGCGTCGGTGATGTTGGGTCTGCCCTCATGGAGCTTCAGTATGGGCCTGCTTTCGATCCCGTGTTCGGCCAGGAAGGCGTGGGTACCGGCGGTAGCCAGGATGTTGAAGCCCAGGGCCTTGAACTCTCTGGCTGCGGGCAGCGCAGCCTGCCGGTCCCGCTCAGCCACGGTTATGAGCACAGTCCCTTCCAAGGGCAGCTTCATTCCCGCTGCTTCTTCGGCTTTGGCGAAGGCCAGACCGAACGAGTCCGCCAGCCCCAGGACTTCTCCAGTCGAGCGCATCTCCGGTCCTAGTACCGGGTCCGCCTCTGGGAACATGTTAAAGGGGAAGACCGCCTCCTTCACCCCGAAGTGCTTGACGCTCCTCTGCACCAGACCGAGGTCGGACAGTCTGGCCCCCAACATGAGCTTGGTAGCCAATCCAGCCATCTGCACATTGCACACCTTGGACACCAAGGGCACGGTCCGGGAAGCCCGTGGATTCGCCTCCAACACGTAGACCTTGTCATCGCAGATGGCGTACTGGATGTTCATCAAGCCCACCACTCGCAGTTCGATGGCAATCCTGCGCGTATATTCCTCGATGGTGGCAAGATGCTCCGCCTTGATACTGACCGGCGGGATGACACAGGCCGAATCCCCTGAGTGAACACCGGCGTATTCAATATGTTCCATGACGGCGGGGACAAAGGCGTCGGTGCCGTCCACCAAAGCGTCGGCCTCGCACTCCAGAGCATTCTCGAGGAACTTGTCGATGAGGATGGGGCGCTCAGGGGACACATCCACAGCAGCCGCCATGTACTCGACCAACATCTCATCGTCATGGATGATCTCCATGCCCCGCCCGCCCAAGACGTAACTGGGCCTTAACATGAGGGGAAAACCGATGCGCGCCGCCACCGCCCGGGCTTCCTCCAAGGTCGAAGCCACCCCGGCCTCCGGCGTGGGAATGTCTAGACGAGCCATCAGGGCGCGGAAGCGCTCTCTGTCTTCGGCCAGGTCGATGGCTTCGGGAGAAGTGCCTATGATGCGGACACCCTCTTCTTCCAGCTCTCGGGCCAAGTTGAGTGGCGTCTGACCTCCGAACTGAACTATCACTCCCTCCGGCTTTTCCTTTTCGTAGATGGCCAGAACGTCCTCGACAGTAAGGGGCTCGAAGTACAGCTTGTCGGAAGTGTCATAGTCCGTGGACACTGTCTCCGGATTGCAGTTGACCATGATCGACTCGAAGCCAGCCTCCCGGAGGGCGAAGGCCGCGTGCACGCAGCAATAGTCGAACTCGATGCCTTGCCCGATGCGGTTAGGCCCGCCCCCTAAGACCATGATCTTCCGCCGGTCACTGACGGGCACCACGTCAGGGGCGTTGTAGGTGGAGTAGTAGTAGGCGGCGTTCTCGACTCCGCTCACCGGCACCGCGTGGTAGCCATGACGCAGACCCAGCCGGCGCCGTTGCGCCCGGATGGCCTTCTCCGACACACCGAGCAGTCTGGCGAGATAGGCATCGGCAAACCCGTCCTTCTTAGCCCTGATGAGGAGTTCGTTCGGAAGCGGATCGGCGGAGATTCCCTCAGTAGCCGCGCTGGGACAGGAGGCCGAGGGCTGGTCTTCACCCAAGCCCTTACGGTACTTCAGGATCTCCTCCTCCAGACCCACCAGTTCGCGCATCTGCTCTATGAACCAGGGCTTGATGTGAGTGCGGGCGTAGAGCACCTCGGTCGACGCCCCCTTGCGTAAGGCCTCGTACATGATGAACTGCCGTTCGCTGGTCGGCTCCTTGAGCAGAGCGAGCAGCTCGTCCAGCGAGCGAGAGTGGAAGTCCTTGGCGAACCCCAGACCATAGCGGCCGATTTCGAGCGAGCGTATGGCCTTCTGAAGAGCCTCCTTGTAGTTCTTGCCGACAGACATGACCTCGCCTACAGCACGCATCTGCGTGCCCAGCTTGTCTTCGACATCGCGGAACTTCTCGAACGCCCAGCGAGCGAACTTCACGACCACATAGTCACCCGAGGGGGTGTACTTCTCCAGGGTGCCGTCACGCCAATAAGGGATCTCATCCAACGTGAGCCCCCCGGCCAGGAGAGAGCTCACCATGGCGATGGGGAAACCGGTGGCCTTGGAAGCCAGTGCGGAGGAGCGCGAAGTCCGCGGATTGATCTCTATGACCACTACCCGCCCGCTCTTGGGGTCATGAGCGAACTGGATGTTGGTGCCCCCGATTACCTCGATGGCCTCGACGATGGCGTACGAGTAGCGCTGCAGCTTCTCTTGCAACTCCGGGGCGATGGTCAACATGGGCGCGGTGCAGAAGCTGTCCCCGGTATGGATGCCCATGGCGTCCACATTCTCGATGAAACAGACGGTGATCATCTGGTTCTTGGCATCTCGGACCACCTCGAGCTCAAGCTCCTCCCAGCCCAAGACAGACTCCTCCACCAGGACCTGCCCTACCAAGCTCGCCCGCAGACCCCGATCTGCCACCACCTGGAGCTCCTCTCGGTTATAGACCATCCCTCCTCCGGTCCCACCCAAGGTGTAGGCCGGACGGATGACCACCGGGTAGCCCAGCCTGGCCGCCGCGTCCTCTGCTTCCTTCACAGAGAAACACACCTCGCTGCGAGGCATCTCGATCCCTAGCCGAGCCATGGTCTCTTTGAAGGCAAGGCGGTCCTCCCCTCTCTCGATAGCCTCCGGTCCGACGCCGATGATCTTTACACCGTTCTTCGCCAGCACCCCCGAGCGGTAGAGCTCTGACGAGAGGTTGAGCCCCGACTGACCGCCCAGGTTGGGGAGTAACGCATCGGGACGACTCGCCTCCACGATCTCAGCCAGAGTCTCCGCGGTCAGCGGCTCGATGTAGGTTTCATCGGCCATCACCGGATCGGTCATGATGGTGGCTGGATTGGAGTTGACCAGCACGATCTGGTAGCCGAGCTTGCGTAGCGCCTTGCAGGCCTGTGTACCGGAGTAGTCGAATTCGCAGGCCTGGCCGATTACGATGGGACCCGAGCCGATGATCAGCACCTTGTGCACGTCAGAGCGTCTTGGCATGCGGCCCTCCGGAGTCAAGAAGGGAAAGTCCTCTTCGGATTGTAACGCGAAGCCCTAGGAAGCAGTGTTAGTTCTACTTTCCGTCGTCGAGGGCGGCGTGGTGGTAGTGGTAGTGGTAGTGGTAGTCGACCGGGTCGTGGTCGTGGACGGCGGTGCGGTCGTGGTAGTCGAGATGCCAATCTCGATCTTGCGCGGCAGCATCTCCCACACGCTGAGGAAAGTATCCTTGTGGATGACCTCCCCGTTGGGGCCAGTGACTATCCGCTCTACTCTGACCTTCATGCCCGGTTGACCGTTGCTGAGAATGGAAGTGGTACTGATTCCCAACAAAAGATTCTTGGTAGTGACCTCGGTGCGCTCCACTATGTCGTAGGGCTCGCTGGTCGTGAACTCCACCTGGCGACCTTCGTCGGTCCCGTAGATGACGAACTTGGTAGTGATGCCATCGGAAGTACCCCGGATCAGGATGTGGTGCTTGGTGTCGTTGCGAAAACGCAGATTGGGACCATTGGCGCTCACTGTCGCATCCCGCCCCAGCGGGTAATGGTCGATGAAAATCGAGTGGTTGACTCGCTCGATTATCTCCAGTCCGGCGAAGAAAGCGGCGTTGAACAAAGTGGTCGAAACCTGGCAGATGCCCCCACCCAGAACGTCCTCTAGGCGGCCAGGACCTACGATGCCGTGCGCCAGACGGAAGCCCCGTTCTTCGGTACGGGGTCCCACCTGCTTGTCGAAATCGAAGATCTCTCCGGGGGCCAGTACTACATTGTTCACATACTGGGTGGCCAGACGAACATTGACCTGGCGGTCAGGAGTGCCGACCCAACGCGTGGTGAAGCTCCCCAAAGCCTCGCTGATGCCCATGGCCTCGGCCTCCTCGGTAGTAAGGTCGGGCTCTATGGACACTACTACTGCTTTGGCGATACGGTTGCTGGTCTTCAAGGACGCCTCGGTCAGAGCAGCGGCCGTGCTTTCGGCATCAAGCTTCTTGCCGGCCACAGCCGGGATCACCCAGGCCTTCTTGCCGTCTCCCTTGAAGTTGGCGTCGATAGGAGCCATATAGACCGTCTGCGCGACCTTGTCCAGAAACGGCTTCATCTTAGTTGCCGACAAGAAGGGGACCAAGGTCGCCACCCCCTGACGGTCCTCGGCCCTGAAATCCATGTAGACAGCTACTTGTTCGGGGCTCAGACTCCACAGGTGATCGCCCTCGCGGAGAACCACCGCTTTGGACAGCATGACTTTGGCTTTGACTATGGCTTCGTCGAAATCCTCCGCCTGGACCTCGGGTTCCTTTACGGCCATGGGCACCGGCAGTTGCGTGCCGTGAAGGCTGAAAAGCAGGGTCTTGAGCTGTTCCTTGAGCAGCTCCCTGTCGACCACCAAGCCTTTCTGACCCCTGGTGATCCTGAGGGTGGAGCCCTCTATCAGCAGCCCCGCATTGACAGGGGGGAGGTCAAGGTCGTCCGCTATCTGCGCGATCAACGCTTCGAGGGCAGGCTCCTGTAGAGCGCCGGCCAGGGGCAGATCCGTACCCCATATGAACAAGGCGATCCGCCTGAAGAAGTCGGCAAAGGGATTACCTTTCCGCGAAACCTCCATCGCAGCAGAAACAGCTGCCTCCACGTCGATCGAGACCCCGACCGCTTTGGGCAGTACTTCCCAACTCTTCTGTCCGCTCACGATCGTAACGGGGCTGTCCTCTGCCTCTTTCACCAGTCGCTTGAGGGCGGTGGCAGCCTCGTCTCGGGTCAAGCCTCCCAAGTCCAACCCGGCCACACTGACACCCGCGTGGATCTTGCCGTAGTAGACCGCGGAGTCGACCAAGTAGCCGAGGAGAAAGGCGGCCAGTATTCCCCCCAGCACGATCCCGACGCGTAGCAACCGGCGCCACCAGCCACTCTGGCGGGGTCGACCACCCCTAGGCGCCTGCTTGCCATTGCCGCGAGAGCTCTTGCTGCGCCGAGCCCGGATTGCCAAGCCAGAGACGGACTCTCTACGAACTGTGCGACCGGAGCCTCTAGAACCCTGCGAACGGGAACCTGCTATTGAAACGATGTAGCCCATGCGGACGAAGAGCAACCCCTCACTACCCTAGGGGCACCCCCAGCCTGGCCGAGATACTCGCTAGCCAAGGCACGGTCTCCCCATTTCAGACCAAGGCCAAGAGGATAGCATCCGCCACCGGTTTCCCCGCTAGACACGCCGGCCTGATCTCCGCTCGACTCCTCAGCGACGCAGCTCCCGCCCCTTCTGTACCAAGAGGAAGACCGCCAGGCCGAAGAGCAACGCCACGATGATCCACAGCCAGAAATGCATTATGAGAACGACGGAAGAGGTGATGGCGAGGAGCGCCGCTAGTCGTGTGATCGTCTGGTTGTACTCACCACGAAGGACCGATTCCATAAGGACGAAAGCTACCACCAACACCACCAGACCCGCCCAAAGCCAGGTCCGGGCAAAGACCAGTATGGCGACGATGCCGAACAGGATGACGCTAAGACTGGCCGCACCCCAGGTCTCCGCCATACGGTGGAAGCGCAAGGCTCGACAGGGAACGGGCTCGTTCAGTCTCCTGAGGTGGGCCCTGGGAGAGGTTTTCTGGCCCCTCTCCAGTAGCTCGAGACGGTGGCCTAGGGCAGCCACCACCCCCCGATTCTCCGCCAGCTCGTCACGGAGACCGGCGAGGCGCGCAGCCCGCTCCTGGGCCGCTTCACGGAGCCTCTGATGCCGGCTCTCCAGGTGCGGGTGGCCGTCGAGACCGAGCAGCTGGGTCCCCAGCTTCTGCAGGGCCCGGGTTTCCTCCTCGATCAAGCTCTCCAGCTCGAGCTGCCGAGCCTCCAGCTCGCGACACTGTTGGGCCAGTAGTTCCACGGCCAGAGGCGGAGGTGGCTCCCGCTCCAGGCCGGCGAACCCGACCGGATCGTGCCAGCTTCGCCGCAGAGAGCCGTCGCGGTTGTACATCGGCCCGGCCGGCGCGTTCTCCCCGAAGATGGGGTCATACCCATACTGGCCCCACAACCCTCGGTAGCCCCCCACCCAGGGCGTATCCTCGTCGATCAGGATCGGTTCCCAGCCCGCGGATTGGCCGGGACCCACGGCCCTACCATCGCCGCGAGCATAGTCCACAAAAGGAACCCGAAAAGGGTCCCGAGGTTTCTCAGCCTGCCCCAGAACTCGCGTCCAAAACAGGCTGAGACCTCTGGCCACCTTGCGGATCCAGCCCGGCCAAGGCAGAGTGACCACGGACTGGTACTCCCCGGGGCGGAAGTAGGAAGCATGGGAACCAGCTCCCGCGTATACCACCGGGTGTGTGCCGATGACCTCCAGCTGTTCACGGTCGTCCCAACGTCGGCGGAGATCGGCGCCCTGGAACTCATGACAGGCATAAGCCACCCATTCCGGCCACAACAGATCGTCTTCCTCGTATAGATAGACGACCACGTTCTCCCAGTCGGCCTCGTGATCATTGACGCCGTGAAAGGCCGAACGCCAGTTGTTGTAGAAGTAGAAAAACCAGTATTGCAGGCAGGTCCAACCGCCTTGGCGCGTCACCCGGCCGTAGTAGACGAACCGCTCGTCTTCTTCCAGCAACCGTGCGTAGGCCAGTTCAGCCACGGCGGCAAGGACTGGGGAGAACCTTCCCCGCACAAAGAAGGAGAGCGAGAAGAGGGCATCCGCTATCCGCGGCAAGAAACCTCCCCGGGCGAGGCGACCTATCCCCGGGTGAAACACGGTGGCCGTGGCCCGCCTCCGCCGCCGGACTTCGGTGAGCAACCGCGCGCTTTCAGCTACGCCGCTTTGCTCCGCGAACCGCAGGTAGAGCAGGGTGCCGAAGGGCAGCTCCCTGACCTGAGTCAGCTTCTCGAGATCGAGCTCCCCGTGGTCAACGAGCAACTCCTCCCTGCCGTCAGCGAAGCGGGCCCACAGACTGCAACGCGCCAGATATGGCTCCACAGCGCAAGGAAAGAACTGCTCCCCATGCGTATACCGCACCACCGGTTCGAACGCCCGCAGCAGCTCCAGGTCGGAGAGACCGGCGGGTACACCCGCCACCCACTGCTTTGGCGCCTCAGTCTCGTCTGGCAGACCTGCCGAGGGGGAGTGAGCCACGGCTCCGCGGCATGCCGCGGAGCCGCCGACTGTTGCCGAATTTAGCTCGGCTGCAGCCGATCCACCCAGAACCTCGCGCTGTGTTGACAGACCGTCGTCACCCATCTGGGCTGCGCTCTTTCCCTATTCCAAAGAGCCTGTGGAGTGCCGCCTGATTCAAGACCAGCATCATCACCACGGCTTCCACCATGGTCAGGTAATTCGGTCTACCTCGAAAATAGGCCACTAGATTGAGAGCCAGCGAAGCGGCGGTCCAGGTCATGGCCGCCGTCCAGCTGCTGGACCAAGGCGCCACCGTGCCCTTCATCGCCCGTTACCGCAAGGAAGTCACCGGCGGTCTGGACGACACCCAGCTGCGCGCCCTGGAAGAACGGCTAACCTACCTGCGCGAGCTGGAAGCCCGGCGTGACGCCATCCTGGCTAGCATCGAAGAACAAGGCAAACTGACGCCGGAGCTCAAAGCGGAAATTCTCGCCGCCGAAACCAAGCAGCGGCTCGAAGACCTCTACCTGCCCTATAAACCCAAGCGCCGCACCCGAGCCCAAATCGCCCGCGAGGCCGGCCTCGAACCGCTGGCGCTCAGCCTTCTGGAAAACCCGCTGCTCA
>OGCI01000699.1_pt1 | contig 34202 bp, 22 predicted proteins | sample 1570021 | NCBI WGS metagenome assembly OGCI01 (sample SAMN06264664, study PRJEB24512) | hot springs metagenome | isolation source: Hot spring water | place: South Africa: Tshipise | collected 2015-06-21 | reverse complement strand
CAAGACGGGAAGCAGGAAAGCGTCTCGTCGTGTATAATCTATGTACGGGGTGGAGCGATGGCACTACAAGTGGCTGAATGGGTTGATCGGCTCCGTCCCTATCGGAAACGGGTGCGTGGTCTGTTGGCGTGGCGTTTGGGTGCGATGGGCGGTACAGCGGGCGCGCTGATCGCCACCGTGTTGAGCCTGATGGATTGGGTCGGGTGGTTGGTCGTTCCCATCTACTGGCTCCCGTTGTGTGTGGTGTTGGGTCTGCTTCTCGGTGTTGGGCGCGCTTTGACGCTTCGCATTCCCGATAGCGCGCTGGTCATCCTGATAGACCGACGCGCGGGTCTCAAAGACCGCCTCCAAACTGCGCTGGAACATACCGACGCTCAGCACCTGTTCGACCTCGCTTTGCACGAAGACGCTCAGTACGCCCTCCATCAAGCTGACCCGCGCCAGATTTTTCGCTATCGGTTCGGGCGGTGGCAAGGGTTCTTCGTCGCCTCTGTGGCGCTGATGCTGTTTATGCACTTCTTGCCCCAAATCTTGGCAGTTGCGCTTCCCGAACGGCGCGAGGAGCAGAAACAAATCCAGCAATCAGCAGAGGAAATCAAAGAGGTCGCCAAGCCCATCTTGGAGGAGGCGAAGAAGCCCGAAGCCGACGAGATTGCCAAGCGCATCGCCCAGAATGTGGAGCTGTATAACAAGCGCGCCCGCGAAGCGAAGATGGACAAGCGCGAGGCGATGCTCCGCTACAACCAAATCTTGGAGGACGCCCGCAAACTGGAGCAACGCAACACTCAGCGGATGGAACAGGTGCTGAACAAGGGGCAGATCGCTGGCGAACAACTGGAGCAAGCGGCTCAGAAACAGCAACAGCAACTCAGCAACGCCATGCGCGACCTGCAAAACCAGATGAACCAGCTCCAGCAGCAGCTCCAGTCGGGCAAGGACCAGCAGGGCAGACCGCTGAGCGCCCCAGAGCGTCAGCAACTCCAGAGCCGATTGAACCAACTCCAAGCCACGATGAACGCCCTGCAAAACCCCAACGCTCAAAACATTCAGAGCCAGCTCAACGACTTGGATCGCCAACTCCAACAACTACAGCGCCAACTTCAATCGGGTAAGGACGCTCAGGGCAATCCGCTCACCTCTGAGCAGATGGAGCAACTCAAGAAGCGGATGCAGGATCTCCAAGAGCAGATTCGTGCCCTCAAGCTCTCCAAAGAGGCGCAGGAGTTCTTGCGCAAACTGTACAACGACCCCGCTTTCAAAGAGGCGATGGAACATCTGCGCCAACTCGCCGAGAAGATGCAACAAAAACAGCGCGAGCAAGACCCCGAAAAACGCCAGCAACTTCAACAAGATATTGAGAAACAACTGCAAGAGTTAGAGAAGCGACTGGAAGAGCTCGCCAAAAAGTACAAAACCGACGAGGACATCCGCAAGCTCGCCGAACAAATCCGCGACCAGATAAAACAGCTCAAGGAGCTCAATCAGTGCAACGGCGCTTGCACTGGACTGGGGATGTGCATGGGACTTGGAATGGGTATGGGGGGCGGTGGGACTAAGCAGAAAGGCGCGTGGGACAAGGGCGACTTCTTCGGTCAGCCTGAGCGGTTCAATCAGGGCGAGAAGCAACCTGAGCTGAAAATCCCGATGAAAGACCAAGCCATCTCGGGGAGCCAACCGCTACTGCCTGGTCCTGCGGACTATGTGGAGTTTGAAGCGCCCCCCGTGCCTGGTGGGAGCTCCATCCCCCTCAGCCGAGCGCTCCCGACCTACCAGAAGAAGGCGGAGCAAGCCCTGAGCCAGCAAAAGGTGCCCCCCGCCGAGCGCCAACGGGTCAAACGCTACTTTGAGTCGCTCCAATCAGGAGGCAAGTGAGATGGAAGACGGCAAGCAGGTCGCCGAGTGGTTTCGCCAGCAGTTTGAATCGCTTCGTACGCAGGTGGCGCGTGTGGTGGTCGGTCAGGAAGAGGTCGTAGAGAATGTGCTGGTGGCGGTGTGTGCGGGCGGGCACGCCCTGCTGGAGGGTGTGCCGGGCTTGGGGAAGACCCTGTTGGTGCGTACGCTCGCCCAAGCGCTGAACTTGCAGTTCTCGCGTGTGCAGTTCACGCCTGACCTGATGCCCGCCGACATCACAGGCACGAATATTCTCGCCGAGACCGAAGGCGGAGGGCGTGCCTTCGCCTTCCGCCCCGGACCGATTTTCGCCAACATCGTGCTGGCGGACGAAATCAACCGTGCGACCCCCAAAACCCAATCGGCTCTGCTGGAGGCGATGCAGGAACACGCCGTAACGGTGGGGGGTAAACGCTACCCGCTTGAGTCGCCCTTCTGGGTACTGGCAACTCAAAACCCGATTGAGCAGGAGGGCACCTACCCGCTCCCCGAAGCGCAGTTAGACCGCTTCTTCTTCAAGATTCTGGTGGACTACCCGACGCTGGACGAACTGCGCGAGATTGTCGACCGCACGACGGGCGCCACCACGCCCCAGCCTGAGGTGGTGGCAGACCGTGAGACCCTGCTGAAGTTGCAACATGTGGTGCGCGAAGTGCCGATTGCGCGCCCCGTTCAAGACTTTGCGCTGAGATTGGTGGTGGGCACCCACCCCAACTCGCCCTACGCTGCGCCTGAGGTGAACCGGTATGTGCGCTACGGTTCCAGCCCGCGCGGTGCCCAGACGCTCATTCTCGCCAGCAAGGTGTATGGGCTATTGGATGGGCGCTACAATGTGGCGCGTGAGGATGTGATACGCGCCCTCAAGCCTGCCCTGCGCCACCGCGTGCTACTCAACTTTGAGGCAGAGGCAGACGGCATCACGCCCGATGCCCTGCTGGACAAAGTTTTGGAGCATGTCCAACGCTCTGAGACGGAGCCGTTGAAAGTGTAAGGCTTGTGCAGGAAAGTCTCTATTTGAAAACAAAAAAACCATCTGCTGGTCTGCTAGTGCGCTTTGCAGTAATCAACTTGTGGTACAGCACGGTCGTGAACATCCTACAGATAGTATTGGTAGGGTATCCTACTGTGCGAGATGGACACTGATGCCCTTAGGCAGGCAAGGGAACGGCTCGACCAGTTCATCGCAAAGCAGAGAGTTGCGATGTACAAGCCGATTCAGATTGCAGAGATACTCTACCGTGTACGTGTGGGAGGAGATGACAAAGTACCCCAACCCGACACGGAGTGTCCATTCTGGGAGCCAGATGAGTGAAACTGCCCCGCGTTTCGTCGGCGACCTAAGCACCGAGCAGTTCATCAGCAAACTGGCTCAGGACGAGACTGGCAAGCGTCAGCATTATCGCCCTATCTATTCGCTTCATAAGTGGTGGGCGAGGCGACCGGGCACACTCTTCCGTTCAATCATTCTGTTGGCAACGCGTCCTGAACTCCGGGAAAGCCTTTTCCAGACCGACGCCGCTGGAAATCTCTCTTCTAAGTCAGCGTATTTTTCCATGCATAGTTTGAACGACCTGATTATTCTCGACCCCTTTATGGGTGGAGGCACTACCCTTGTGGAAGCGAATCGCTTGGGTGCAAAAGTAATCGGTTGTGATTTGAATCCTGTAGCGTACTGGGTAGTGCGAGAGACACTGAAGCCGATCGACTTGGAGAAGCTCCGAAACTACTTCTTGGTCTTAGAACGCACTGCTGGGGAGCGCATAAAATCGTTGTACCGAACGCGCTGTGTACACTGTGGAAATTCCGCCGATACGCTCTATGTTTTCTGGATTCGTGCCATACCCTGCGCGCTCTGCAATCACGCCGTGCCACTCTACAAGCGCACTTTGCTCAACGAAGGGCACAGTCGCAACCGCCCGCTCTCTCCACTCAACCCTGCAACGGTATTCTGTCCAGACTGCAAGTCGATATTCCTATGGGGAGGTGAAGGGGAAGCGCACTGTCCTGAATGCAAACATCATTTCGCCCCCTACGAAGGAACCTACGACCAAGGTAAGTACCGATGCCCAAGTTGTGAGACTCCCCAAAACCTTCTTGACACCCTACGAGACGGTGCGAGGCTCTCAGATAGACCCGTTGCGATTGAGTATTGGTGTTCTTGCTGTCAGGCGCGTCTTTACAAGGCACTTGATATCGAGGACCGTGACCTACTGAGAAAAGTAGAGGACGAGTACGAGTCTAAAAAGGCTCATCTGGTGATCCCGCATCAGGCGATACCGATGGGTTCTTCGTCACGACGCTGGATTCAGCACGGCTACACCCACTACCGAGATGTATTCAACGCACGCCAAATACTTGCCCTAAACTACCTCATAGAGGCGATACGAGAGATAGAAGAGGAGGAATACCGCAACGCTTTTTACACGATTCTTTCCAACATGCTTGAGTACAACAATATGATGACGCCCTATAACTATCCTAATCGTAAGCTCCATCACCTCTTCAACTATCATGCTCTGCCACTCACCACTACCCCTGTTGAAAATGCTGTTTGGGGAGCTTCTGAAGAGGGTGCAGGAACCTTCGTGAACTGCTATAAACGCTACGAGAACGCAAAGCGTTATGCACAAATGCCCTACGAGCGCTACAAAGACGCATCGGGACAGGTGGTGACGATACCGATGAAGCAGGAACATATATCAGCCGCCTTTGTGCGCTCTTTCCATGAGCTATCAGAGACGAGCAGGGGGGCGTTGCTCTTCTGCCGAGACTCCTCGCGCCTGCCCGAAATTCCTGACAAGTCGGTGGACTTCGTCATCACAGACCCCCCTTACTATGATAGTATCCATTACTCGGAACTGTCCAATTTCTTCTATGTGTGGCTATCTCGTTTGGCATCCTGTCCACACTTCACAACCGAGCTGGTTCCAACGGAACAGGAGGCTATCGTCAACAAAGGAATGGACAAGGGTGAAGAGCAGTATCTTGAGCTCCTTCGCTCCGTGTTCAGGGAGTGTCACCGTGTTTTGAAAGATGAGGGGAAGCTCATCTTTACTTTCCATCACACGAAGCCTGAGGCTTGGTGGGTCGTTTTCAAGGCTGTAATCGGTAGCGGTTTCCATATCGCAGACTACTTCGCAGTGCAGAGCGAGTACCGAGTGAATCCACATATTCGTAATAAGCAGGCTTTGGATATGGATTTGGTCATCGTATGCCAAAAAATGCTTCAACCTCACGCCTCTGTTCCAGAGTCGCCTGCAGACGCCCTCAATCGGGCGACCGAGCTCGTCGGAAAGCACGGGGGCTACAGCCAGCGCAACCTCGTCTTTCTTCACTTCGTAGGCGAGCTTTTGCGTTCGGCAAGCTGTCTGGCAGAGCACAGCGAAGTCAGCTACAGCTGGTTTGAGAGCGCGCTCAAAGCGTTCGACACACTGTACAAAGAGCGTACCGACCCGAATGGTGCTTGTACCGCAAACACTGTCGCTCAACTTGCCCTCTTTGAAAGCAAGACCGAGTACAACGGGGCAAACCACGGGCAAGAAAGTAAATCCGATTGATGTGGACGGCATAAGGATTCGGGGACGAATCGACCCCACAAGCAGGAATCCTGAACAGTCAGTAGAATCCTGGGGTGGAGGTCGCTATGAAACGGTGGATGTTTTTGCTTGCAACAGTGGCGTTGCCAGCTCTGCTGGTGAGTGCTTCGTTGAGTGAACAACGCAACTATGTCGGGATGCGCCTTGAGGGTGGGGCATTAGTGCCCGCGCCCCCGCCAATTCCCGATGAGGAACCCGAAACAGGGCTTCAAAAAGCGTATCCCCCGATTGTCCAACCTGAGGACAATCCCACCACGCCCGAAAAGGTAGAACTGGGCAGGCTCCTATTCTATGACCCTGTGCTTTCGGACGACAACACGCTCTCGTGTGCCCACTGTCATCATCCGAACTTGGGCTTTTCGGATGGGCTTCCCCGTTCGCTGGGGCGCGGGGCGAAAGGCGCAGGCACCGAGCGTCAAGGCGGGATTGAACTGACCCGTGGCGCCCCAAGCCTCTGGAACACGGTGTACAACCACCGCCAGTTCTGGGACGGACGCGCCGAACATCTGGAAGCCCAAGCGCGTATGGTCATCACGACGCCCGAAGAGGTGAACGCCGACCCAGCAGAACTTGTCGCCGAGCTGAAAGCCATCCCCGAATACCGTGAGCGATTTGACCGCGCCTTCGGCGGGAAGGACGGCTCTGGAGTGACCTTCCAAAATGTGACGCGTGCGCTCGCAGCGTTCCAGCGGACTCTGGTGAGCTTCAACTCGCGCTATGACCGCTACGCTAATGGCGACGGGAGCGCACTTAGCCCCCAAGAGAAGCGAGGGCTGAAACTGTTCCTCTCGCCCAAGACCCGCTGTAATGAGTGCCACGGTCTGCCGACTTTTGCCAACCGCGACTTCAAGGTGATTGGTGTGCCCCCAGTGCCGGGCGCACCGCCTGATACCCACAAAGAAGGTGCTGAGCCGGGGCGCGGGGGTGGACCCAACGGCGCCTTCAAAATCCCCACCTTGCGGAATGTGGCGCTCACCGCACCCTATATGCATAACGGCGCGTTCGCAACCTTGGAAGAGGTTTTGGACTTCTATGCAGGTGGCGGTGGGCGTGGGCGCGGATTGGAAGTGCCTCTCCAAGATGACAAGATTCGCAAGTTCCAGCTCACCCCGCAGGAGAAGGAAGACCTGATTGCATTCCTGCTGGCGCTGACCGATGAGAGCGCACTGCCGCCTATCCCGGAGCGCGTGCCGTCGGGATTGCCCGTCGTGAAGCCGATGGTGCCCCACGAGCCGACGAAGCTCAACATTGATAGCCCCGAACTGCGCCGCGTTCGTGAGGCACGCACACGAAACATCCCCACCGCAGAGCTGGAGCGCGCCAGCCGTCGTGCCCAAGTGCCCTCATCAACGGCTTCCAACGCTTCACGCCCGAACCTGCAACTCGCCTCCCAACAGAGCCAACCCCCCAGCCGAGTGGAGCCACCCGTCCTGCGCAATCGTCAACGCCGTGCTGAACAGCCTGTCGGACGCGTGGTGGAGGTGCGCCCCGGCGAGAGCATCCAAGAGGCGGTGGACAAGGCGGGGCGCAACGGTGTCGTGCGCATCTATCCAGGCACCTACCACGAGAATGTGCTGGTCATCCATCACGGCGTGACGATTGAGGGGGTCATCCAAGACGGCAAGCGCCCCGTGCTGGACGGGCAAAACCTCCTGCCAGACGCTATCTCTGGGTTAGGACACGACTTCAAAGTGCAAAACTTGGAGATACGCAACTATCAGGGCAACGGCGTAGTGGTGCATCGGGCACGCAATGTGGTCTATCGCAACCTGGTCATCCACAATACGGGGTTGTATGGCGTCTACCCGATAGAGTGCGATGGCGTGCTGGTGGAATATTGCAAAGTCTCTGGCACCCGCGACGCTGGGATTTATGTGGGACAGTCGCGCAACATCATCGTGCGCCACAACGAAGCGTTTGAGAATGTAACGGGGATAGAAATTGAGAACTGTATCAACGCCCTTGTGGAGGACAACTATGTCCATAACAACACGGGGGGCATCCTCGTGTTTCTGTTGCCGTTCAATCCGTCAAAGGTGCAGGAGTACTGCATCGTTCGGCGCAATCGGGTCATCAACAACAACACGCCCAACTTTGCCGACCCTGAGGCGATAGTCTCGCGGGTGCTGAAGGGCACGGGCATTATGCTTCTTGCGGCGGACTACACCGAGGTCTACGAGAACGAAATCGTTGGCAACGGCACTTTCGGGATTATGACCATCGGGCTACGGCTCATTTTCCCTGAGCCAATCCCGCTGGATGTGGAGCCGAACTCGGATCACAATCGCATCTACAACAACATCTTGCGCGATAACGGTAAAGACCCCGATGAGCGGTTGAGGAGCTTCGGCATCGTCCCGCCAGTGGATTTACTCTGGGACACCACAGGCAAGGGCAACCTTTGGAACCAGTCAGAGGGCACACGCTTCCCACCGAACTTGCCCAGCGGGGAAATAAAGCCGCAGTGATAGGGAGGGTAGTTGTCGCCCACACCCCCGATCTCTCTCCCGACGCTGCGGGGGAGGGGAGCCGAACACTCCCTCCCCCTGCCTTAGGGGGAGGGTTGGGATGGGGGTTGTTTACCCCCCTCCTTCAGGTTCCCCCCGCTTTCGGGGGGAACCGCTCATACCCTCCTGCCTTTAGGGGAAAGGCTGGGGTGGGTGAGGGTTTCTGAAGTCGCCCTCACTCCCTATCCTGTGGGCGAGGGGAGCCGTTATCGCCTCAGCCGTGCGAAGCGCAGTTTGCCCACGCGGAGCAGTTTGCCCTCCAACGCCTCTACTGGGAAGGTGGCGGTGGGGTCGCTGACGCGCTCGCCTTCGAGTTCGACCCCGCCCCCTTGTATTAGCCGTCGCGCTTCGGAGTTGCTCGGTGCGAAGCCGATGCCCGCTATCAGCCCTGCGAGCATCACCGTGCCGTCTTCCCGCACCAAGTGGGCAGGGATGGTCTTTTCGGGTATCTCGTCGGGAAGTTGGCGTTGAGAGAACACCTTGAGAAACTCTTCATCGGCTTGCTGGGCTTGTTCGGCAGAGTGATAAATCGTGACGATTTCGCTTGCCAGCCGTCGCTTCACATCGCGCGGGTTGATGCGCCCTTCACGCCAGTCGCGCTCCAGCGACTCCACCTCGTCCAACGGCACATCGGTACACAAAATGAAGTAGTGGCGCATCAGCTCATCGGGCAGGCTCATTACCTTGCCGAACATCTGGTCGGGCGGCTCACTAATGCCGATGTAGTTGCCCAGCGATTGGCTCATCTTCTCCTTGCCATCCAGCCCAACTAGCAGGGGCATCAACAGCACCACTTGGGGTTCCTGACCGTACTCACGCTGGAGGTCGCGTCCCACCAAGTTGTTGAACCGCTGGTCGGAACCGCCGAGCTCCACATCCGACTGGATCGCGACCGAGTCGTAGCCCTGACACAGCGGGTAGAGAACCTCGTGCATGCTCAGCGGTTGATTGTTCGCCAAGCGTTTGGCGAAGTCGTCGCGTTCCAAGATTCGGGCGACGGTGTACTTGCTGGCGAGTTTGATGACATCGGCGAAGTTCATCTTGCCCAGCCAGTCGGCGTTGTAGTAGACCTCGGTGCGTTCGGGGTCTAAGATGCGAAACAGCTGGGGCTTGAGCCGTTCCACATAGCCCATCACCTCATCGCGGTCGAGTTGCTTGCGTGTTTTGGATTTGCCGGTGGGGTCGCCGATCATGGCGGTGAAGTCGCCCACAATCAGGCAGGCGGTGTGCCCGAACTGTTGGAACTGGCGCAGTTTGCGTAGCACCACCGCCCACCCCAGATGCACATCGGGCGCGGTGGGGTCGATGCCCAGTTTGACGCGGAGCGGATTGCCGCGCTCCAGTTTGGCTTGGAGCTCTTCGGGCGTGATGAGGGCGTCCGCCCCACGCTCGAACACGGCTAACTGCTGTTGTATAGGGGTGTTCATCGGCAAGCAATTGTACCTCTTAGGCGCGCTTAGCCTACCCAGCGTCCGTAGAGTGCGCCGGTGAGCGCGTCCGCCATCACATCCCAGCCCGGCTCTATCAGCAGGGTGGTGTCGGGTTGCACCAACAGCGCGGGGGCGGGCAAAGGGCGTTGGGGGATAATCTGCTCGCGTGTGAGCACGGGCACCTCCATCGGCTCGCCCTCTATCCACAGATGTACACGCGTGGGCAAATCGGCATAGTCGGCGACATAGACGGGTTCCCAGACCGCTCCCGCAGGCTTAGGCTGGAGTGCCACCGCACGCAGGCGCAGGTTCACCAGCTCCAGAGGGCGTTCGGGGAGGGTGAAGCCGTAGCGCTGGGCGTGGATTTGCAAGAATGCCTCACCCGCCCAGTGAGGCTGAGCCACATCGAACGGCACGGTCAACTCGTGCGACTGCCCTTGATAGCGCACATCGGCGTACACTTGGAAGTCGAGCTCATCGGTCGCCTCCATCGCCTCTTCACACTCGGCGCGCAGTTCCAACAGCACCTGCTCTATGGCGGTTGCACGTGCCGTTGGGAATGGCATTAGGAGCGTGCGCACCGCCTCGTGAACCTTGTCCATCCAGAGCAGACCGTAAGCCGACATCACGCCTGGATAGGGGGGCACCAGCCACTGGCGGATACCCAAGAGGCGTGCGAGCGCGCTCAGGTGTAGTCCCCCTGCCCCGCCGAACACGAGCAGGGCGCACGATTCGGGGCTGATGCCCCGCCCTGACGAGATGGTGCGTAGCCCGCGCGCCATTTTTGCACGCGCTTGATCAATCATCGCTTGCGCCGTCTGCTCGATGCTGATGCCCAGCGCGCTCGCCAGTGGTGCTATCGCATGGTGGGCGCGCTCCATCTGCAGTTCAAACTGCCCGAAGCCGAACACTTGGGGCACAAGATGCCCCAACACAGCGTGCGCGTCGGTCAGTGTGGGCTGGTCGCCCTTGCCGTAGATGGCGGGACCGGGGTCAGCGCCGGCGCTTTGAGGTCCCACGCGCAGTCCGCCCGCGGGGTCTAAGTAGGCTAACGAACCGCCCCCCGCGCCAATCGTGTGGATGTCGATGCGGGGCAGGCGTATCGGCATCCCCTCTATCTCGCCGAGCGAGGTGCGGAGCGGTTCACGGTCAATCAGCGCCATGTCGGTGGAGGTGCCCCCCATATCCAGCGTGAGCACGCGGTGGAAGCCCATCTGCCGAGCGAGCGCCCAGGCACCCATCACTCCCGCCGACGGACCTGAGAGCACAGTGGTAATCGGCAGGGCGCTGGCGAGACGCAGGTTCATCAGCCCACCCGCTGAGTGGCTAATCAGCGTCTGCTGCGCGCCTTGCTGGTGCGCGCCCGATTCTAAAGCATCCAGATAGCGACGCATCGGCGGGATGAGATAGGCATTCAGGAAGGTGGTGCTGGCGCGCTCGTACTCGCGGAACTCGGGCGCCACCTCGCTGGAAAGCGAAACCGCGAAATGGGGCTCTAACAGCGCTTTGAGCATACGCTCGTGCGTGGGATCGGCATAAGCGAACAGCAAGCACACGGCGACCGCCTCCACGCCCTCGCGTTTCCAGCGGCGGATGAGGCGGTTCAGTTCAGAGGTGTCCAACGGTTTGAGCACCGTGCCGTCGTGAGCCAAGCGTTCGGGAACTTCGGCGCAGAGGGCACGCTCTGCCAAGCAAGGGCGCGGGCGCGGACAGAGCGCGTAGAGCTCCATTCGGTCTTGGCGCGCCAAGTGGAGCAGGTCTCGGAAGCCTTCGGTGGTGAGGAAGGCGGTGCGGGCGCCCTTGCGTTCCAGAATGCGGTTCGTGCCGACGGTCGTGCCGTGCAGTAGCAGGTACGGCTCATCGGCATCGCCCAACAGTTGGCGTACGCCGTTCAGCACCGCCTGCTCTGGGGCATTCGGCGTGGAGGGCGCTTTGAGAATGCGCAAGCGTCCCGCCGACCACAGCACCAAATCGGTGAAGGTTCCGCCTGTATCGACGGCAAGCGTCTTCATATCTGCGCCAGCGCCTGCTCGAGGTCTTCTATCAAATCGTCGGCGTGTTCGATGCCGACTGAGAGGCGGATCAGGTTCTCGGTCAGTCCGCGCTCGGCTTGCTCATCGGGCGAGAGACTGCCGTGCGACATCGTGATGGGGTAGCCCACGAGCGATTCGACCCCGCCCAGACTGCTGGCGAGAGTGAACAGGCGCAGGCTCGTGCAAAATCGGTTTGCCTCTTCGCGCCCGCCTTCGATGTAGATGGCGAGCATTCCGCCAAACCCGCGCATTAGTCGCTTCGCCAGCTCGTGCTGGGGATGGCTGGGCAAGCCGGGGTACAGCACGCGCTTCACTTTGGGATGTTGCTCTAAGTGTTCGGCAATTCGTTGGGCGTTGTGGCAGTGTTGGCGCATGCGCAGGGCGAGCGTCTTCATTCCCCTCAGCAGAAGCCAGCTCTCAAAGGGCGACAGCACGCCCCCACCGATTGCCTGCTGGTCCCAGAGAGGTTCGTGCAGGTCGTCTCGGTTGAACACCACTGCGCCTCCGAGCACATCGCTGTGTCCACCCAGATACTTCGTCACGCTGTGGAGCACGATGTCCACACCCCAGTCAAGGGGGTTCTGCAGGTAGGGCGATGCGAAGGTGTTGTCCATCACGGTCAGGACGCCTCGCTCCTTCGCTATCTGCACGAGGGTGGGGATGTCGTGGACATAGGTGAGCGGGTTGGTGGGCGATTCGAGCCACATCAGGCGCGTGTGGGGCAGGATTGCCTCACGTACGCAGTCGGGCGAGCGCATGTCCACATAGCTCACCTGAATGCCCCGCTGGGGCGCGAACTGCTTCATTAGCGAGATGGTTCCTCCGTACACATCGCGCGTACAGAGGATATGGTCGCCCGGTCGGAGCACTCCCAAGACGGCCGTTTCCGCCGCCATGCCCGAAGCGAACAAGAAACAGTACTTGGCGTTTTCCAACGAGGCGAGACACTGCTCGGCGGCGGTGCGGGTGGGGTTGGCGACGCGCGAATATTCGTAGCCCTCACCGTGTTCTACCGAGGGACGCTCGAAGTTGGTGGTGGCATAAATCGGCACAATCACAGCCCCCGTAGCGGGGTCGGGGTCTTGACCAACTCGGATGGCGCGTGTTTCGAACTGCATTCCCTTTACTCTCCGGGCAAGGAGTATACCTGACCCCCCTCCTTTAGGTTCCCCCCGCAAGCGTGGGGAACCGATTTTACCCCCTGTATTAGGGAAAGGGCTAGGGCTGACAAGGGTACATCGCTTAGGTTCAACACTCTCTCTGCTGCGCCCAATGTTCAAACCCCATATTCAACCACGAAACCCCAACTGTCATTCGGCATCCCCTTCCTGTCATTCTGAGCGAAGCGAAGAATCTCAACGAACCCCTTGGTACAAACCCTTCATTCACGCTCCGATTCCCCTTTGTCACCCTGAGCGAAGCGAAGGGTCTCCTCGCCTTCGGCTCGGAATGACAAGGAAGGGCGCGAGGAGTAGTAAACGGGGGGCGTTGAAATCGGGCGGGTTCGGTGTGATTTTGTACCCAACGCCCGTACCCTTGTCAGCTCCCCAAACCTCCCCCCTAAATGCAGGGGGAGGGGGTATGGGTGGTTCCCCACGCTTGCGGAGGAGCAACAGACTCGCTCCCCAGCCCTCTAAGGGGTCAAAGATGGTATCAAGCCCATTCGCAGGAGATTCTCTCTGATGCGAGAAAATCCCATGCGGTAGACTCACCCTATGAGACGCATGCGCTTGCCCAAACTACGGGTTTTTCAGGAGCCTTCTCACTCTGGGTCGGGGCGGTTTTTAGTCACCGAACGCGGAACCCCGTTCTTCTATTTGGGCGACACCGCCTGGGAGCTGTTCCATCGGCTCAATCGGGAGGAAGCCGAACATTACCTCCGCGACCGCGCCCGCAAAGGGTTCACTGTGATTCAAGCAGTGGTGCTTGCAGAGTTGGACGGTCTGGGAACCCCCAATCCCTATGGACACACCCCACTGCACGAGAACGACCCCACACGCCCTAACGAAGCCTACTTCCAGCACGTGGACGCTATCGTGAATCTCGCCGAGTCACTGAGACTGTTTGTCGGAATGCTCCCCACATGGGGCGACAAGTTCAACAAGCGGTGGGGCGTAGGACCTGAGATTTTCACCCCAGAGAACGCTCGCATCTACGGCGAGTTTTTGGGCAGGCGGTACCGCAATAAGCCGATTATCTGGATTTTAGGGGGCGACCGCCCAGTGGAGAATGAGAAGCACCGCGCCATTGTCCGTGCGATGGCGGAGGGGCTACGCGCAGGCGATGAGGGCGCACACCTCATCACTTACCATCCGATGGGCGGAATGTCTTCCTCGCAGGCTCTTCACACCGAGCCGTGGCTGGACTTCAACATGCTCCAATCGGGACATAGTCATCGCTACCACCCCAATGATGAGATGATTGAGCGCGACTATTCCCTCCAGCCTGTCAAGCCGTGCATGGATGGTGAACCGAACTACGAACATCACCCTATCGGTTTCAATCCCGAAAATGAGCGGTTCGTGGCGTTTGATGTGCGCCGAGCGACCTATCTTGCCCTCTTCGCAGGGGCGCATGGGCATACTTACGGCTGCCACGAGATATGGCAGTTTTACGACCCTGCCAAGCATCAACCGATTACGGGGGCACGGCTGGACTGGCGGTCGGCACTTCAACTGCCTGCAGCTTCTCAGGTTCAGTATGCGAAGAGGCTGGTGCTTTCGCGCCCGATGTTGATGCGTGTGCCCGACCAATCGCTGATACGCTCCGAGGTGGGCACTGGGCGCACACGCATACGCGCTGCGCGCGGGGCGGATGGAAGCTACGCCTTCCTCTACTGCCCGCATTCAGCCCCCATCACGGTGGGGCTTGACCGACTGGAGGGACGTCAGGTGGTGGCGTGGTGGTACGACCCCCGCACAGGAAAGGCACAGCAGATAGGCACTTTTGACCGCAAAGGCGAGCGCACTTTTCTTCCGCCAGAGAATGCCGAACCCGATACCGACTGGGTGTTAGTGCTTGATGAGCAAGGGCGTCGGTACCCGCCTCCGGGCAGGGTGCGTTAGGGTGTCTGATCGTTCTCCTCGTGGGAGTAGAGACCCGTTGGATGGTTCAAATACGCAATCAGGGCTGCAAACCTCTTCCCTCGTTGAGCACGAGAGAAAGCCTCGAACTTGTCCTGGTCAACACGCACATATTCCCATCTGTTGCCTGTTGCCGAGCGGATACGCTCACACCAGGTGCGCACCGCATCATCTTTTGCCTCTGTTCCTTCCCAGACGCGCCCCTTCGTCTCGACAATCCAGTTCACTTCGCCTTCGTCGGTCTGCTGAACGACCACACAGTCGGGATGATAGAAACCGATGGCTCCGCTGGGCTTTAGATAGTCCACGCGGAACAGAGTGCCCGAGTCGCCCTGCTGGGTCGTGCCCAGTGAAGCAAAGCGCACCACATCACGCGCTTGGTCAAGGAACTCCGCAAACTGGCGCTCGAAGTCGTTGTAAGTGGCTACAAAGTTAAAGACGGTCTTAGTCGCCACCAGCGGGGGCAGGTTCCGACGCCAGCTGAACGGCTGGGTCTGAGACAACTTGAAGTCCGCCCTCTCGAACTCGAGTGCACAGCGTTCCATGGTCAGCTCGGCAATCTTACGCGCAAGATATTTTGCGATGCCCTCTCGGATTTCGAGCCGGGCTAAGTGGGAGCGCACACGCTCATCGTCCAAGTCGACCTCCCTGCCGAAACAGCGCTCTCGGATGTACTGGCGCACGAGGGGGTACAGCTCTGCGAATCGGTTCGGGAGCCTCGCACACGCCATAAGGTCATTCGTGATGCGCGCAAGCAGTTCTTGCGAGGGCGGGGGTTCGCTTCCTGCAATCTCTGCTTGGTGGACTTCGGTCTCGGTTGTAGCGAATTCAAGTTGCAGCCTGACACGGTACGACTCCGCCAGCTCCTCTTGCTCAAAGATAGGTTCGAGCTGGCTGATGTTCAGTTCGCTTAGTTTACGAAAGTTGTAGGTGAGGCTGGGTTTGGTGAGCGGGATGGCGATGTCGTACTGCAACCGCCCCTGTTCGGGTGCTACGACGACGGGAGCAAGTGGGTCGCTCCGTGTGGTGGCAATACCTACGCCCTCGGTCTCCAGTTGGGTACGCAGGGTCTCCAGCAGTTTGGGCGTTCCCAACACCTCCAGCGTCTGGGTGCGGTCTGGGCTGATTGGGGACATCAGCCGAAGCCCGCGCCCGATGACCTGCTCAGGCAGGATTTCCGCCTTCGCCGTGAACGGGCGCAGACCCAGTACCACGGTCACATTACGCACATCCCACCCCTCGCGAAGCATTAACACGCTCACGATGACCTTCACCTTGCTATCGGCACGGTCGACATCCCGTGCGGCGGCGCGTGCCTTCTCTAAATCCCCTTTGGAGACCTCGCCCGTGCTATCGGTGTGGATGACGAGCACTTCCGATGCTTTGAAGCCGAACTCTTTCGTTTTGACAAGGTACTCCCCGATGGCGTCGGCGTAGGCGTTCTTCTCCACCATGATGAACAGGATGGGGCGCACACCGAGCTCCTTGTAGACCGCGTAATGCTCTTTCCAGCGTTGCACCGCCGCACGAAGCCAGAAGCCGTACTTCTCCCCGAGGTTCTCTTTGGTGACCTGCTCTGGGTCTTGGTGCGGGTGTGCAGGCTCATCTTCTTTCGTGACGATGAGGGGTGCTTTGACGATGCGGTCTTCCACCGCCTGCGCCAGCGGATAGTCGCATACGGTCCACGGGAAGTACATCCCGTTCTGGTCTTTGGGCGTTGCCGAGAAGTCCAGCCACAGAGCCAGCCCCTTCGACAAGGTGCTGTGAATGCTAAGCAAAGCTTGGCTCCATTTCAGCTCCGTCTCGTGGACATGGTGCGCCTCATCGTTGATGACCACCAGCTCCTTCAACGACTTCACCCGCTCCAACATAGAGCGCTGGTTGGAAGAGGCGAGGTCTTTCTGAGGCTTTCTGCCCAGCAGAGCCTCGACAGCGTTCATCGGTGTCCAGTCTTGCTCGCGCGATTCGTAAATCTGTTGGATGTTCGTCAGGAAGAGGTTGCCTGAAGGGTCAGGCTCGGTCGCCTCACCACGCAGGATGACCTTGAGATTGAAAGCCGAGCGCCACTCTGGCGGTATCAGGGGAAGTTCACGAAAGATGTGGTTCGAATTGAAGTCCCGCTCCAATCGCTGGTACACAATCACATTCGGGGCGATAATCAGGAAGTTGGGCGCCAAGTCCGACCCCTCTACCTGGCGCCGATGAAAATAAGACCACACCACCGCCATCGCCATCACCCAAGTCTTGCCAGAGCCAGTCGCCATCTTGAAGGCGAACCGACGCAGGTTTTCGGGGGGCAGCTCCTGCTCGCCCACTTTGTCTAACTCGGGCACATAGCGTCGCACGATTCGTTGGGGATTGCCATTCAAGAGCCGTGTTTCAAACTCGATGTTCTTATCAAAGAGGTCTTTTGGGAACAGGGGCGCTTGCGTCTCTATCAGCGCTTGCACATCGCGCACTTGGGCTATCTCCACCAGCCACACGAGCGTCTCGATGGCTTCGCGCTGGCAGAAGTAGTATCGGAAGGGCACAGCGAAGCCCCGCACCTCGTGGTCTTCCTCAAACCAGTACTGGAAGAGCCGTTGCGTGACCTCTGAGGCGCCGGGGTAGCCCTGTTCGCGCCAACAGTCCACCTGCTCACGAATTTGGGGCACGAGCAGAAGCTGACTCGGTCGACGACCTTCAGCGACGCTCCACCCCGTCGGGGCCGATTCGTCCTTCACCAGATGCTGGGTCGGCTTCTCCCAAGGACGGCGGTCGGGCACTTCGGGCAGGTCCTTGTCGTAGTTGATGACTGCTTTCGCCACCGCTACTTCACCTCCACTTCAAACACCCGCGAGGTGTCGTTGCCGAAGATGTCGATGACCTTGACGAGGATGCGATAGGTGCCCGGCTGGTCGTAAGTGTGCGGGTCGGACTGGAGCGGGAGCGTGCGCCGCTTGCGCGTGCGGTACGCCACCCACCCCTGTACAAAGGTGTCGTTCTGGAAGTTCCAGTCCACCGCCCAGTAGTCGATGTAGTCCGACCACTTGCTGATTTTGCAACGAACCTCTTCGGGGACAAGCTCGTGCATGTTCGGGGAGGCAAAGTCGGTCAACTCCAGCTGAACCGTTCGGGGCTTGGGATGGGTTATCCCCACATCGAAATATGCCAGCTCGTAGAACTTGATGTCGTTTTTGTCGACGGCTTGTTGTTCCATCACCTCGCGAGGGATTTGCAGGAGCACGAGCTTGACGCCTTTTTGCTTGGCGGTGTCGTGCAGGATACCGCCCTTCTTTTCGTTGGGACCTGCCAGCCCCATCTCCCATTCCCAGCCGAGCACATGCAGTTCGGTCTGTTTGAGCGACACGCACTCGTCCAGCGCCTGCATAATCTCGTCGATGGTGACAGGAGCGTCCACCGCGCCGATATGCACCATCGCCTTGCCCTTCTTGCCGTGTAGGTGGGTCACGCCGGGCACGGGCTGTGCGCCGTACAGCTTCAGGATGAAGGCGAGATACTCGTAGAGCGCCTGCACGCTCGGTGTCTTGTTCTGGGAGTTGCTGAAGGTGACGCCTTGCCAGTACTGGCGCTCGTACTTGCCGAGGTTGAGGACTTCAAACGGCTTGCAGTTGGGAATGTCCAGCAGTCGTTTGCGTGTCACATGGATAGCCCAGCGCGAGAGGTCGCACCCAATCCAGCGACGCCCCAACTCCTCGGCGACGGCGAGCGTGGTGCCCGAACCACAGAAGAAGTCGGCAACAAGGGAACCAGGATTAGAAGACGCAAGTATTATTCGTTCCAGCAGTGCTTCTGGTTTTTGGGTAGCGTAGTCAACTCGTTCTGAAGCCATAGAGTTTATGGGGGCGATGTCTGTCCAGATATCCTCAATTGGATTGCCCTGAACTTCATCTAAATATCTTTTGAGACGAGGCATTTTTCCAGAAGTGAAGACTATTCTCCCTTCTTTCATTGCTTGGTCGATTTTTTCCTGAGTCCAAATCCAGTGCTTGCCCGGGGGAGGTTCAAGCCATCCCATTTCCCCAAACCTCCTTGCAGGACCAGGTCCCTTCTGGGTAAAGTCACATAACTGATACCGCCTACCTGTACCCTCTTCGATGTACTTATAGTGTGTTCTTAATCGCGCTGGATTGAGAGGTACATATGTTCTGTTAAATATTGAGTTAGTACTTTTGGAATAAAACAAAATAATATCAGAAACATTTCCAAATGATTTGCTTTGTGCTTTTGAAGATCTTACTTTTTGCCAAATTATCTGGTTAATCATTTGTTTTTCTCCGAATACTTCATCCAGAATTAATCTAATATGTGAGTTTACTCTATAATCACAATGGACATACAAACTTCCTTGATCGCTTAATAACTCGCGAATAAGAACTAAGCGTTCATACATCATTTGCAAGTATGTTCCAAGCCCTCCCCCCCAAGTATCTCGGTATGCCTTCTCCTCAATAATGGACTGCTCCTTCTTCACCTCCTCATCCTCTTCCCCAATAGTAGCTGTAAACGAAAAATCCGCTCCCGTTGCAAACGGCGGGTCGATGTAGATGAGGTCGATTTTGCCTGCGAACTTTTCCAGCAGGGAGCTCATCACCAGCAGGTTATCGCCCCAGATGAGTTTGTTGCGCCATCCCTCTTCGAAGGTGTCGCCCTCGTTGCCTTCGTAGATGTCAAACAGCGAGGGGGTCTGGCTCCTGCGGGCTTCGCGGGTGGCACGGCTCTCGTTGACCCGCTCGATCACTTGGAACGGTAGGCTGACGCGGGGCACCTCCTTGAGCGTGCCATCCTCGTTGTACTTGCCGGGCCAAACCAGCTCGGTCTTCGTGATTTCTATCTTCGCCATCGCAGGTGCCTCCTGAGGTGATGTTATTGAATAATACCTTCTGTTCGGCAAAGGGTGCGTAGGTCACACTCTTTGCAGATTTTCGGTTCGGGGGGCGTCTTGATGTGGAACTCGCAGGCTTGGATACGGCGTCGGTGGCGCATCTCAAGCGCGGCTTTTTCGGTGAAGGTGCAGAGCACAACTTGTCGGGGCTGTGCCTCTTTCAATAGGAGCAGGTTCAGGGTGCGAAGCACCAGACAGTAGGTCTTGCCAGAGCCTGGACCCGCGACCACGAGCAGAGGTCCTTCGATGTGCCCCACGATTTCGCGCTGAGACTCATTCAGCTCAGGGAACTTGTCCAGTATCTCGGTGGCGATTCTCATAGCAGTCCCGCCTTTTTGAAGCTGAAGTATCGGTCGGTGGTGATAATCAGGTGGTCCACGACACGCAGGCTGACGGTCTCGGCAGCGAGCGTTATGGCGCGGGTCAGCAGTTTGTCTTGTTCGCTGGGGGTCGGCTCGCCGTTGGGGTGATTGTGAGCCAGCACGATGGCGTACGCCCCACGACGCAGGGCAGACTCAACAACCCGTCGGGGGTAGACTGCGGCACGGTCAATAGTGCCCTCTTCTAAGGTCTCAACGCCGTCTTTGAGCAGTCGGTACCCCGAATCGAGGTATGCCACCTCGAACCGTTCGTTGGGGTGGGCGCCGATTCGTAATCGCCAGAATTCGGCGAGTTTATCGGGATGATTGAGTATCTCTTCCTGTTCGTTGCACTGTTGGAGATAGAGGGTAGCAGTTGCCTTGATAATCTTGAGCGCTGTAGGAGCGACGCTCCCAATACCGGGCACCTTGCCCAGTTCTTCTACGGGGGCGTCGAGAATACCCCGAAGGTTGCCGAAGCGAGCGATAAGCGCTTTTGCAGGCTGTTTGACATCTTGACGGGGGATGGCAAGCGTGAGCAGGAGCTCCACGACCTCATAGTCGGCGAAACCTTCCAACCCCGACCTCAAGAAGCGTTCACGAAGCCGCTTTCTGTGCCCCTCATAGCTCGGCTTGTGGCTCATCCCTAACTCCCTATTATCGGCTTTTACTCCGCCGTCTTCCAATATACCCTATATACCGCTAAAAATTGACTCTCTTGCAACATTAATTAGATTAGAAGGGTAGGGGGGCGTTGGAGTCGTGCCCTACGCCCTCCCCAAATCCCACCACCTCTGCCATTCGTCAGAGGCTTCTGACTACTCCAAACTTGCCCGCGTCTTCACCACCGCGCCCTCTTGGCGGGTGAGGAAGTGGACTTCCTTGACGCCGTTGCTTAGCAGGTGGGCGCGCGCCTCTTCCAACCCGAAGCCGACTTGGGAGGGGCGGTGGCTGTCGTCGCCGATGCAGAACTTGACCCCCATCCGCGCTCCTAACTGCACAATCCAGCTCGCAGGATACGGTTCAGGAAGCCCCTTGCGCCAGCCTGCCGTGTTCACCTCCACAAATGCGTCCACCGAGCGGATGACCTCCAGCGTCTGCTCTACGGCTTGGCGCACGCGTGGGGTCTCTATCGCTTCGGTCATGCCCAACCGGTGCGTCCGAAGCCGCACTAAGTCCAAGTGCCCAATCACCTCAGGGCGCACCGCCTGCGCCATCTCGGCGACCTTCTGGTAGTAGGCGACCGCTAAACACTCCAGTCCGCCCAACTGCTCAGCCAACTCAAGGAAAGTCTCGTCGCTACTGCCATCTATGAGTGTGTCGTTCAGGTAGTGTACCGAGCCGACGATGTAGTCAAAGCCGTAGTGGTTTCGGTAATGGGTAATCAGTTGCTGGTAGCGGTCTTGAGGGATGACCTCAATTTCAAACCCGCACATTACGGTCAAGCGGTCGGCGAACTCCTCCGAGAGCGCGCGAATGGTGTGGGCGTAGCGGTCAAAAATCTGCTCTAAGGTCTGCGCCGTCCAGCCCATCGCAGGCTCTTTTCCGTAGAGGAAGCGCTCCTCTACGCGGGGCATATGCTCCGCAACGCCGAACACATGGTAGCCCACTTGTACCGCCGATTCTAAAATATCGCGCAAGCTCCCTTCTGCATGCTCACAAAACTCTCCGCTGTGTCCGCCGTGCAGAGAGATTTTCCAAGCCGAGCGGTTTGGTTCCATATCTAATAGGATACCTGCGCGCCAGCACCCTACAGCGACTGAACGCCCATCTGCACGGTCAGCTTGAGCGGTTGCCCCTCGCGTTGGATGAGCAGTTCCACCTGCTGGTTCGGGCGCGCCATATAGAGGGCGCGGGTGAGGTCGGAAGCACTGCGTATCGGTTGACCGTTGAAGCCTGTGATGAGGTCGCCCGGCATCAGCCCTGCTTGCTGGGCAGGGCTGTTGGGTGCAACGCGCCGAACAATCACACTGCCCGACAGTCCTTGATAGTCCGCTCCGAGCCACGCATGCTCAGCACGCCCCTTGGTGCGCAGGTCGCTTACCACGCGCTGGGCGATTGACGAGGGCACGGCGAAACCCGTCACAGCGACCCCACCAGCAGGCATCCCTTCCACACTGCTCAGTGCGCCGATGATAACGCCGATGACTTGCCCACGCGTGTCCAGCAGAGGTGCGCCCGGTTCGCCCGAGCCGACCGCGCCGTTGAACTGGAGCAACAGGATAACCCGCTGGTTCTGGGGGCGAATACCCACCCGATCTTTGCCCCCCAGCGTGCCGACAGTGACACTGCCTGGCAACCCGCCCCGATTGCCTATCAGAATGACGGTGGCGCCGACGGGCACACGGTTCGCATCGCCCCAGCGCAGGCTCGGCAGGTCGCCCAACTCGGTCAGGCGCAAGAGTGCAATCCCGGTGATGGCATCCGCTCCCACCAACTGGGCAGGGCTAATCCGCCCATCACTGAGAAGTACCCGCACGGCACGCGCCCCTTGAATACCCTCAAAGGAGCAGACGACCCAACCTGCTGGGTCAACAATGAAACCGCTACTGCGCACCGAGCGGTTGCCTCCATAGAGGCTCTCGATGGTGACCACCGCAGGGAGCGCACGGTCTACCACCGTGTTCACCTCGCGCGCCGCTTGGTCTAAAACCGAAGGGGTCTGTGCCCCCAGCAAGCCGTATCCTAAGATGCCAATCAAGATGGCTATCACTCTAAAAAGAACAGATGATTGCATCGCTTGGGGTTGCCTCCGTTTGGCTCGCTTCGTTGTAGTTTACAGAGAGATAATCGGCATTTTCGCCCCCTTGGGGCACGATGGGTTCCATCTCAAGGGGCTGAAATGTTGGATTGATATTGCGCAAATCGGGTGCGCCATTCCTCGCGAAGGAAGTAGCCCCCTCTGGGGAAGCCATCGCCATCTCTCTACGGTGCGGGGAAGGCTCGCTCTTCAACTCACGGGTAGAAGTTGTCGCTCGTTGGGAGGGTTCAGCAGGCTCCTCCACTGACCCCGAAAAGGGGACTACCGAGTCGCTGTAAGTTGGCGGGGGCATAGGCAAGACGCTCCCATCGCTGGACAGGGGAGTATCGGTCGATTGTGTGCTTGTTGTTCCTACCGAAAAGGGCTTGGGATTTGTTTGCTCCAGCCGAGCCAGTTCGGGGTGGTTGCGTGGGGTGAGCCAGAACAGGATGCCCAACCCTGCCATCGCTCCGAACGCCAGCGCAGGCGCCCACACCCCTCGCCAAGCCCAGCGTGGGCGCGCTTGGGGCGCCTTGAGCCGTTGGGCAATCTGGCTCCACTGCACTTGGGTCGCAGGCACTGGCTCTGAGCGCACTGCTTGAACCGCTTTTTGGTATGCGCTGTGCAAGGCATACTCATGCTGGCAGTGTACACAGCGATCCAGATGTGCCCTCAAGGAGGGCGGGAGCTCGCCCGATTCCGTCTCTAACCACTCCACAAACTGCTCGCAAGGGTTCTTCATTCAATCTCACCTATCGCACGGAGCAGAGGCTCCAGTTGAATTTTGAGCGCACGGCGGGCACGCATCACGCGCAGTTTGACCCCGCCGACGGTCGTTTTTAAAATCTCGGCAATCTGCTCATATTCCATTTGCTCGATATCGCGCATCAGGATTAGTTGACGCTGAGGCTCGGGCAGTTGGTTCAGCGCCTTGTAGAACACCTCGTGGAACACATTCTGCTGGACGACTTCCTCAGGGTCGGGTGGATGAGGGTGGGTCATCCACGCCAGTTTATGGTCGGCTTCCCGTTGGAGGAGCGCCTGCCGTCGCTGGCTCTGGCGCGCTCGGTCAGTGCATAGGTTCATCGCAATTCGTATCAGCCAAGTGCTGAACTGGCTCCGCTCTTTGAATAGGTGGAGTCGTTCAAACGCCTTGAGGAACACATCCTGCACGATATCTTCTGCCTCGTCCTGATTGCGCACCGAGCGGTACACGATTCGGAACAGGGGCTGGCGGTACCGCTGGAACAGCTCCTCCATCGCCTCGGTGTCGCCCTCGCGAGCGCGTGTCACCAGCTGCTCATCGTTGAGTGTGTGCGTGGTGTAGCCCCCGAGCAAGTCGTCCATCGTTAGCGCTCCTACAGGTTCCATACCGTTAGTCTGACGAGTCGGGCGTCAATGCGTTTCTATGGAACGCAACGCGCAGGATGCGTCGGGTGTTCGGGCTGACCCGCGCGCGTTCGGAAATCGTGTAGGTGGGAATCCACACCACACCTGCCTCGTCGCACAGCAGGGGATGAAGCGCGCGCTGGGCAAGGGGCAGTTTGCGATCAATATAGATTCGGCTCACCTTCTTGCTCTCGGTCATGCCCAGCGGTTGGAAGCGGTCGCCCGGTCGCCACGGTCGCACCGTCAGCGAACCGACGAGGGCATCGGCGTCCATCACCGCCTCCCATTCCCCTGACGGCATAGGTGAAAGGGAGTTGCCCTCGATGATTTGGCTTTCCAGCCACATGCCCACTTCGGGCACAATCAGCGGATTGCCAATCAACACGGGGTAGGCATATGGTTCAGCGTGGGTTGGTTCGGTGTCGTGGCGCAAGGTGAGCGCCTCAAGCGTCACCACCATGCGCAGCTCCTCGCTCAGTTGCCACGAGCTGGGTTCGCCCCAAATCGCGCTTCGGCGGATGCCCTCTAGGATCTCAAACGAGGGTAGTTGGAGCGCGCCCAGTATCGGGCGGAGCCACTCCCTAAGGAGCCGACGCTGAACCGCCGGGTGGAACTGCGTGAACACGCGGAGTGGTATCTTCTCCTCGTCCAGCGTGTGGAGCAAATCGCGCATAAAGGCGTCCCACCATGACTCCTCGTTCTCTATGATGTCGGCAAGGTGGAGCAGGTGTCGGTCAAAGGCGGGCATCAGTCCGCGCAGGAGGGGCACCAGCTCGGCGCGTATGCGTCGGCGCAATTGGTGGGGGTCTAAATTCGTGCTATCAAACACGGTGGGCAGGCGATGGTGGGCGCAATAAGCGTGGGTTTGCTCGCGGGTGAGGTCTAAGGCGGGTCGGATGATACGCCCTCGCTGGTAGGGCATTCCGCACAGCCCGCGCGGTCCCGTCCCCCGAAGCAAGTTGATGAGGATGGTCTCAATCTGGTCGTCGCGGGTGTGTGCGGTGGCGATAGCCGCGGCGTTCAGCTGGTCTGCCAGACGCTCTAAGAAGGCATAGCGTGCGCTGCGTCCTGCCTCCTCTAGGCTCAGCCCATGTTTTTTCGCCAACTGGGGTACATTGACTCGCTCCACACGCAGAGGCACGCCCAGCATCTCACAAACCTCTTGGCACACGGCGACATCGGCGTCGGCTTCGGGGCGCATCCCGTGGTGCAAGTGCCCGGCATGCACGCAGATGGAGAACTCCGCTTGCAGTTGGGTAAGGAGATGGAGCAGGGCAGTGGAGTCGGCGCCCCCTGAGTAGGCAACAATCACGATGCCTCCTTCGGGGGGAAGCATGGAGCGTTCGCTCAGCGTGATTCGCACGGTCTGCAGAACCTCTTGCAACGGGGCATCCCCCCTCAATAGGCGCGCCAGTAGCGTCGGATGAGGTCGCGTGTCTTGCGAATGCCCTCTATCGGGTCGTCTTCGCCCATGTATTCAATAGAAATTGCGCCGTTGTAGCCTGCAAGGCGCAGGTAGCTCAGCATACGCCCGTACTCAATCTGGCTCTCCTCGCCGCGAGGGTCAAACGCTCGGCTCTTAGCGTGGACATGATAGGCGTAGGGAGCTAACAGTCGGCACGAGTCGTACAGGCGGTCGGGGTTGCCGTTTCCGAAGTCCAAACAGACGCCCACCCAGCGCGTGTCCAGACTGCGCACGAGGCTGAGCAGGTTCTCGGCGCGGTGGGCGACGCCATCGCGGTTCTCCAGCACGACGCGCACGCGCCGTTTACGCGCCTCTGGCAAAAGCCGTTGCAGGAACAGCCCCGCCCGCTCCAAGTGAACAGTGTCGTCCTCGCGCTCGTTCATGCTTCCGCCCAGATGGAAGCGCACGACGGGTGCGCCCAATATCAGCGCACACTGGAGCCGTTCAATACAATCGTCCATACGCCGACTGAGGTTCGCTTCGTCGTGGATGTCGATGGGCGTATGCACCATCAGCCCCGTAATCGTCAACCCCCCTCGTACGAGTGTCTCACGGAGGTTCTCCAGCGTGCGTGGGTGGAAGTTGGGCAGGTGGCGGTCGCTGAGGCTCACGCCCGGCACCTCCAGCTCGTGCAACAAGGTGGGCAGGTTCTCCAGAGTGAGTGTGCCTGCTTCAAACAGGGAGTGGAGCGAGCGTGTCTCGCAGCTTAGAACGGGCGTGATGGGGATGGGCTGAGCGCCCCCACTGCGCTCCATCATCTCGCCCATCGATTCCAATCGCTCAAAAATGCCCCCAAAACCCGTGCGTACCAGCGAGCGCAGTCCCTCACGCAAGAAATCGCGTCGACTGGTTGAGCGGTCGTTTCGGCTCATCTAAGCAAATTATACCGCAAATGCGTCCTTGCCGTTGCGTGCTACAATAAGGCATTATGCTGACCGCTGAACAGAAGGCGTTTTACGAGCGCGAGGGTTATCTAATTGTGCGCGGGCTATTCAGCCGTGAAGAGGTGGCGTTCTACATCGACCACTACATGCGCCTACGAGAAGCGGGAACCTATCCGGGCGACTTTGCGGGCATTGACATCGGGAGCAAAGACCCCCTGAGACGCTATCCCCGAATGATCCATATGCATCGCTGGGACGAGGTGAGTAAGCGGTGGATGTTGGATGACCGCCTCCGCCAAGTGATGACCGAACTGCTGGGCAAGGAACCCTACGCGGTACAGACGATGCTTTACTTTAAGCCCCCCGGTGCGCGAGGGCAAGCCTTGCACCAAGACCAGTTTTATCTGCGGGTTCAGCCTGGCACCTGTATGGCGGCGTGGTTGGCTTTAGACCGCTGTGACGAGGAGAACGGCTGTATGCAGGTGGTTCCTGGGTCGCATACTTGGCCCCTGCTGTGCCCGAAGGAGGCAGACATCACCGAGAGCTTTACCGATGTCACCGTGCCCCTGCCTGAAGGCACGCCGATTGTGCCTTGTATTATGGAGCCAGGCGATGTGCTGTTCTTCAACGGGCAGCTGGTTCACGGGAGCTACCCCAACTGTAGCACCGACCGCTTCCGACGCTCGCTGATTGGGCACTACATCGTGGGCGATGCGCAAAAGGTGGGAATGTTCTACCAGCCAGCCTTGCGTTTTGATGGCACCGAACTTACTTTTGAGGTGAGTGAGGGGGCGGGTCCGTGCGGTATCTGGCGCGACCTGCCTGATGGCGAACGCACCTTTGAGATAACGGGTGACCTGAGCGCGCCTTGGCGAAGTGAGTAGGTCTCGACTCTCCCTCCTCCTGCCGTAGGGGGGGGTGAGTGCTGACAAGGGTACATCACTTGAGTTCAAAATAATGTACCCCCTTATTTTGACACATCTTCGTTAGCCTCCTCACCCTCCCACTGTCATTCTGAGCGAAGCGAAGAATCTCAGTGCCACTCTAAGCAGAGACCCTTCGCTTCGCTCAGGGTGACAAGGTGGGGCGTTCAGGCGGAAGCGAAGCTTCTTGATCAGGGCTACCTACTTGCGTCTGAAAGTGGGCGGGCGTTTTGGAAAACTGAACTCAACAAATGTACCCTTATCAGCGAGAGCTGGGGTGGGTAATGCCTACTTTCAAGGTGCCAACGCTCGGCTCAACTCCTCAGCGGTGTAGGCGTGGCGCCCAGAGCAGTTGAGACGAACCCCTGCCTCCGCGTGGAGATAGACCCCTGCCAGCCCCGCGTGAATAGGACTCAAGCCTCGCACCATCAAGCCACCGATTGCCCCGGTCAACACATCCCCTGAGCCTCCCGTGCCCAAACTCGGTTCGGCAATCGGCACAATCCAAGGCACTTCCGTATCAACATCGGCAACGACCGTGTAGGCGCCCTTGAGCACGATGGTGGCACGGTAGCGGTCACGGAGCCACAAGGCACTGCCCAAACGGTCTTCCTGAACTTGTCGGGTGTCAATCCCCAACAGGCGCGCCGCCTCGCCCGGATGGGGTGTCAGCACCGTCGACCTGGGCAGGGGCAACTCACTTCCAAACTGCGCCAGCCAGTTCAGCCCATCCGCATCCACAATCAACGGGCGCTCTAGCGAAGACCACAGCGCCAACAACTCTAAGACTGCTTTACCAGTAGGCTCGGCAAACCCCAGCCCAGGTCCAAGTGCCAGCCCGTCAAATCGGGCGAGGCGGTCTTGCAACCTGCGCACGCCCTCCACGGTCAACACACCTTGGTCGCCATCGGGCAGGGGGAGGGTCATCAGTTCGGGGTAGAAACTGGCGGTCTGAGGTTGAACCCGTGCAGGTACAGCGACGGTCACCAGTCCTGCTCCGACGCGCAGGGCGGAGATGCCCGCCAACGCGGGTGCGCCAGCCATTCCCAACGAACCGCCCACTACCAGCAAGTGCCCCCGCGTGCCTTTGTGTCCATCAGGGGGCAGAGACGGGATGAGGCGATACACCTCCGTCTCGCTGAGCAGGCGTGCGCTGGCTTCTACCTGCCTCAGGCGTTCGGGCAAGACACCGATTGGCACCGCCACCCACCTGCCGATGTGCCGCGGACCGTCGTTTTGGAAAAAGCCCAGCTTAGGGAGTGCCATTGTGACGGTGTAGTGGGCGCGTATAGCGACGCCCTCCACCTTACCCGTGTCGGCATCAAGCCCAGAGGGGATGTCTATGGCGACAATCGGGCGTCCCGACTCGTTGACGGCGCGAATGAGCGAGGCGAGCGGTTCACGCACGGCGCCCCGAACCCCTGTGCCGAGCAGGGCGTCCACCAGCACTTCCTCGTCGCGGAACAGCGCAGGGTCGGGTTCGGGTGGGACAGGGATTGCAGGAATGCCCATCCCTTGAATAATGCGCCACTGGATAGCGGGGTCGCCTTGAAATTCCGCAGGGTCGCAGGTCAGCCATAGGTGAACTTTGGCGCCCGCCTCGTGCAGGTAGCGCGCCACGACCATCCCATCGCCCCCGTTGTTGCCCTTGCCGGCCAGTACGGCAACAGAACGCCCCGCTATTGGGGCAAACCATTCACTAATCTTTTGGTACACGCCGAACCCAGCACGCTCCATCAGCAAGAGGGAGGGCACGCCGTCGTCCTCTATAGTTGCTCGGTCTAAGGCGCGCATCGCCTCCGCCCGAATCACTGGCATCCCTGAGAGCATACGCCTTAGATTCGTCGTCCAGAGGTGGCTCCCTGCAGGGGGAAAGGTTAGGGTGCTGACAAGGGTACATTCACTGTGTTCAAAATCATGCCAACCCGCTCCTGCTTGGACATCCCTCGTTAGCCCCTTGCCCCCAACCGTCATTCTGACGCCCCCTCTGTCATTCTGAGCGAAGCGAAGAATCTCTACGGAACCCAAACCAGAGACCCTTCGCTGGCGCTCAGGGTGACAGGGTAGGGGGTGTCATTCTTGCACCCCTTAGTGTCATTCTGAGCGAAGCGAAGAATCTCGGTGCAACCTGATTGACCTCACCCCCCGACCCCCTTACGGAGAGGGGGCACAGGCACGCAGGTGCTCCCCCCTCTCTGCATGCGGAGCGGGGGGATACAGGGGGATGAGGTTGGAGGATTACCCCAGACCCTAGGCTAGCGCTCAGGGTGACAGGGTGGGGTTTTCTCCGAATGCTGCTTACTCGTACCTCAGGGCTTCTATCGGCTGGAGTTGCGCAGCGCGCCAGGCAGGGTACAGCCCGAAGAAAATCCCAATAAACGCTGCCGAGCCGAACGCCAGTAACACGCCCTCGGTCGGGATGAGCACCTTCCAGTTCGCCTGCTCGCTGATATAACTCGCCGCCCAGTAGCCCAAGCCAATCCCAATCAGACCGCCCACGATGCTCACGAGCATCGACTCAATCAGGAACTGGAGCATAATGTTGAAACGAGTGGCGCCGATTGCCTTGCGCAGTCCGATTTCTCGTGTGCGCTCGGTGACCGAGACCAGCATAATGTTCATAATACCAATCCCGCCCACAATCAACGACACGAGCGCCACACCACCGAGCAGGAAAGTGAAGGTCTGGGCGGTCTGTTCCACCGTTTCCACGAAGTCGCCCTGATTGAACACGCGGAAGTCGGGGTCGCCCCACGGCGGGATGTTGTGCGCGCGCATCAGCACCTCTTCCACACAGGCTTGGGTTTCAAACATCTGGTCGGAGCGACGCGCTTGGATGTTGATGGCGTCCAGATGCTCTTGGCGCGCCACACGACGCATACCCGTCGTGATGGGGATATAAATACGGTCGTCCAGACTGCGGAAGCCCGTATCACCCTTGTAAGCGAGGCGTCCGATGACCTCAAAGGTTTGCCCACCGATGCGAATGGTATTGCCGACCGCCGCCCCCCCCTGAAACAGCTCTTGCCAGACCGTGTGTCCAATCACCGCCACGCGTGCCATACTCCGTACCTCTTGCTCGGTGAAGAAGCGCCCCTCTTCCACGATGAAGTTTCGGATGGTCTCGATTTCGGGGGTAACTCCTGAGACGCTGGTGCGCATGTTGCGGTTGAGATACTTCACTTGCTGGGTTGACCACACTTCGGGTGAGAGTCGCACGACGGTATCGCTACAGCCTTTCAGGATAGCATCGCCGTCGGACAGCTTGAGCGATTGCACGCTCCCGAACCCCAGAAACGCTCCGCCACGGCGTGCTTGACCGGGTCGCACTGTGAGCACATTTGCGCCGAGCCGTTGGATTTGGTCTAAGGTGGATTGGCGTGCGCCTTGAGCGATGCCAATCATGCTAATCACCGCCGCGACGCCGATAATCACGCCCAGCATCGTTAGTATCGTGCGCAACTTGTTGGCGCGCAGGCTATCCAAAGCGGTCAGAAAGTTTTCCCAAAGGCTCATCGTACCCTCCTATCGTCCGGGCGGACCGCCCATGCCGCCTCCGCCACGCATGCCGCCTCCTCCACCGCCGCCAGCGCCAGAGCGAGGTGGACCGCCCATACCGCGCCCGAACGGGCTACCGAAGGGCGAGCCTGCCCCTTGATTGGCTTCTTGGTTGAAGATTCGCCCCGTTACGACGATTTCACCTGGTTGAAGCCCGTCCACGACCTCGGTCTTCTCGTTGCCTTGAATGCCGATTTTGATTTCGCGCCGTTGGGGCGTGCCGTTGTTCATCACCTCTACATAGGTGCCCTCGCGCGATTGGTTGACCGCCTCGTTCGGCACAGCGACCACATCGTCTTTGCGAGCGACCAGGAACTCGCAGGTGGCGTTCAAGCCCGGCTTCAGGCGTGGGTCGGGCTTTTCTATCTCCACGCGCACCTTGACCACCGTCACATTGTTCTCTATCACCGCTTGGGGGTCTATTCGGCTCACACGCCCGCGGAACCGCTCCCGCGAGAACGCATCAATACGAATGGTGACGGGCTGTCCGATACGCACACTCCCGATGTCGGCTTCGTCTACCGAGACTTCCACATACATCCGCGAGGTGTCAGCAATCTGGAGCAGGGTATTGCCCTGCGAGAAGAGCGAGGTGCCCGGAGGCACAATCGTGCCCTGTTCCACGAAGCGTGCGATGACCACTCCGCCCAGCGGGGCAGTTATGGTCGTGCTGTCTAACTGCACGCGGGCGTTGTAGACTTGGGCATCGGCGCGGGCGCGCTGGGCTTTGGCGGTAGCGATGTCGGCCTCACGCAGGCGTATCTGGCGCAGATTAGAGCGCGCCTGCTCCAGTTGGGTCTGCGCTTGTTTGAACTGGGCGCGTGCCTCTTCCAACGCCTGTTGCGCCAGTTGAACCTGCACGCGGTTCGCTTCGGCAGAGCGCAGGTTCGCCTCCGCCTCCGCCACACGCGCGCGGGCAGTCTCTAAACGGGTCTGGAGGTCTTGCTCTAAGGTTTGAAACCGTTTCTCGGCGCTGACACGCTGGCTGCGCGCATTTTCCAGTTGGGCGAGCGCGCTATCCACCTGTTGTTGCGACACGAACCCGCGCTGAAGCAGGTTCTGGAGCCGTTCGTAGTTGCGCTGTGCGGTCTGTTCGGCTTGGCGTGCGGCGTCGTAGTTCGCTTGGGCTTGGGCACGCTCTTGCAGGATGATGACCTTCTCCAGCTGTTCCAAGTTTTTGCGAGCGGTCTCCAGAGCGGTGCGTGCCGATTGGAGCTGTGCCTCGGTCACGGTCGGCTGGAGTTTGGCGCGCTCTTCGGCTTGCTGGAGCCGTGCTTGCGCCGCTTGCAGGTTCGCCTCCGCCTGTTGAACGGAGAGACGGCTCTGCTCACGCTGGAGCACCAAGTTCTCTTGGGCTTGCTCAATGCGAGCGTTCGCCGCCTCTAAATCGGCTTGGGCTTGATTGAACACTGAGAGGGTGTCGGCGGGGTCAATGCGAGCCAGCAGTTGACCAGGCTTGACCGCATCGCCCACATCCACCAGCACTTGGCTCACAATACCGCCTGCTTTGGACTTGACGTCCACGATATTGTAGGTACGCAAGACACCTGTGGCGGTGATGGAGCGGACGACATCTTCTTTGGTGACTTCGGCAGTTCTTAGGGTGACGGCTTCGGCCGCTGGTTCACTGTCGCGTCCCCGCCACCAGAGGACGACCGCAAAAACGACCACGATGCCCACAACGATCGCAACGCGCTTGTTCATAGAGATACCCTTACCCTGCAGGATACCTCAATAGACGCTAAGAATGGGGGGATGTTCTCCAAAATTGGGGTTAGTAAGGATATTAGGGCACTCACCACGCAAAACACTGTCAGGGGGGCGGGAAGATGTTTGAAAAATCGTGGCATGGGCATCCTGCCCGTGTAGCAAGAGCTCAAGCCACGAGGGGGGGCAAGTTAGGATGTGCCGATGGGAACGCAGGCGTCTCGCCTGCCTGAGATCCTAAGAGGCAGGATGCACCTGTCACACGAAGCAACACGGGCAAGGATGCTCGTGCTACGAACAAAGCGAGCGAGACGCCCGCGCTCCCAGTGATTTTTCAAACACCCTCTCAGGGTGTTGACTTTTCGCAAGATGTGGTATAATATGGCTATGAATGCCGATTGTGGCATTTGGCAAGCCCTTGCGCTTGCCCTGAGAAATCAGACCCCCCCAATCGGTTCGCTGGTTGGGTAGCGGAGCCATCTCTCTGCAGGGGGATGGCTCTAGCTTTATTATCTGGAGTCCTGCAGTGAAGACGAATGTCTATGTAGATGGTTTTAACTTGTACTATCGCGTAAAGAGAACACCATACCGTTGGCTGGACATCGCAAAACTCTGTGAGGTGATGTTACCCCAGAACGAAATTCACCGCATTCGTTACTTCACTGCTCGAGTTATAAATCCCCCCGACGACCCTCATGTTCTCGATCGGCAACAAATCTACCTGCGTGCTTTACGAACAATACCTAACCTGAGCATCCATTACGGACAGTTCATAAGAAACCCCGTACGAATGCCTCTCGTCAATCCCCGTCCCAACGGACCTCGCACGGTGGAGGTGTGGAAGACTGAGGAAAAGGGTTCCGATGTGAATCTTGCTTGCTATATGTTATTAGATGCGTTCAAGCATGAGTACGAAGTAGCCGTTGTGATTAGCAACGACTCAGACCTGAAAGAGCCAATAAAGATTGTTCGCAGGGAGTTTAATCTGCGCGTCGTCGTGCTTCATCCTGTACTCCCGCCTCAGCATGGTCGAAAGATGACACTAAGTGTAGAACTTAGCCATGTAGCAACAAAATCGTTGATTATTGAAGACGCTCACCTTGCCCAAAGCCAGTTTCCACCCCAGATGCAGGATCAACACGGAACTATCACGAAACCTGAAAAGTGGTGATTTCCTCACACACTCCGTGCCTTCACGAGGCGCGCCTTCACTGGCTCCACCACCGCCCGATAGACCGCCAACTGCTCCTGCTTGGTAGCCCCAGTACCTCGAAGACCACCTCGTCCAGCGCACGGCGGTCAGGCAACACCTTGTCCAGCGACACATCGGCGGGGTCAATATTGCTGTAGTCCTTGCTCAGTCTTATGGGGGTGTTGTGTGGGGGCAGACCTCTGTGTCTGCCCCATAGGTTATCGCCTCATCAACACTTCTAAGGCGCGGTCTAACTGCGGGTCGCGCTCGGCGAGCCAGTCGCCGGCGCGAGTCTCCTTCAGCTTGGCCACCGCGCCGATGTCGCCCGGGCCGAACGAGTCGGCGTGGCCGGTGTCCTTGCCCTGCGGGACGAGCAGCGTGCCGACGCGCTCCTTGGCGTGGGCGCGCGTGTTGAGCACCTGGTTGTCCGGGCGCATCGTGCCCTGGTAGACGCGGAAGAAGTTGATCCGGCCCGCGAACGGGTCGGCCTTCGTCTTGAAGACGTAGGCGAACATCTCGCCGTTGGGGTCGGGCTCGAGCCGGGTGTTCTCGAGCACGAGG
>OGCI01000698.1_pt1 | contig 34242 bp, 29 predicted proteins | sample 1570021 | NCBI WGS metagenome assembly OGCI01 (sample SAMN06264664, study PRJEB24512) | hot springs metagenome | isolation source: Hot spring water | place: South Africa: Tshipise | collected 2015-06-21 | reverse complement strand
CTGCCCCACGGCCATGTCGTCCGCGCCGAAGGCCGGAGCGATGTGCACGATGCCGGTACCCTCGTCAAGGGCTACGAAATCAGCAGCGACCACCCGGAAGGCGGGCTTGTCGGGAGTGACAAAACGGAAGGGGGGCATGTAGTGTCTGCCCACCAAGACCTCCCCTGGGAAGGTCTCCTCGATAACGGCCGTCGGACCGAGCACGGTCGGGACCAGGTCGGCCGCCAGGATCAGGTGCTCCTCGCCCAAACGCGCCCGGGCGTAGACGATATCAGGCCCTACCGCAGCCGCCACATTGGAAATGAGCGTCCACGGTGTGGTGGTCCACACAAGGAGCGAAACCGGTCGGCCGTCCGCGGCCACCTCTTGCACCGCTCCCGGCGGTGGTGACACGAAGGCGGGGCCGGCTCCATTCCCCCCGGCATTGGCCTCGTCCAACGCCTGCGCAGTCGCAGCTGCATCCACTAGTGGGAAGCGCACGTAAATGGAAGGATCAACCACCAGTCGATATCCCGAGGCCACCTCGTGTGAGGAGAGGGCCGTGCCGCAGCGGGGGCAGTAAGGTACGACTTTGTAGCCTTCGTAGAGCAACCCTTGCTTCGCGAACTCGGCCAGAATCCACCAGACCGACTCGATGTAGTCATCGGACATGGTGAGATAGGGATCCTCCAGATCCAGCCACATCCCGATACGCTCGGTCATGCGGTTCCAGTCGTCCACGTACGTCAGCACGGACTGCCGACACAGGCGGTTGAATTCAGCCACCCCGTAAGCCTCGATCTGCTCTTTGTGCTCGATGCCGAGCTGCTTCTCTATCTCCAGCTCCACGGGCAACCCGTGACAGTCCCAACCGGCCTTGCGCCCAACGTAGTAGCCCCGCATGGTCTTGTAGCGGGGATAGATGTCCTTGAAGATACGGGCCAATACGTGATGTACTCCCGGCCTGCCGTTGGCTGTGGGGGGCCCCTCGTAGAACACCCATTCGGGACTGCCGGCACGCAGTTCAAGACTTCTTGCAAAGATGCGCTGTTCTTTCCACCAGGCAAGGATCCGCTCTTCCAGCGCGGGGAAGTTCTGCCCGGTGTCAACCGACCGATAGCGACCTATCATCTATCCTCCCAGTCGTCTGCCGGTGCATCACCGGCGAACGAACTACATGATTGCCGACCTGGTGCTCATTCCTCTAGTACTCACCTCGGCACTACCTGTATGACCACAGCTTCGCTGTAGCCCTTGCTAATCACCTTGGTCCGGTGACTCTGCGCCGCTGATTTGCTGCTGAACACCCCGGAGAAGACGACCCACCATCCTTCCTGGATGCTGCTGAAATCCGAAGAGTAGAGTATGCCTGCGGGAAGATGATCCGCTAAGACCTCCTCTGCCTTCTCGTTGGCCCACTCTTCCGAGTAGGGATTGGCCCCATCGAACTTTGCCACTTGCACTGTCCAGCCGGACCGACCCGAAGGCCACTCCATGATGTAGTCGGGCCAAGTAGTGGTAGTAGGCGGCCTAGTCGTAGTGGTGGGCGCCGCAGTGGCAGAGGTGGTCGATGGAGCCACCGAGGTCGTAGTCAGTGAAGTCGTGGAAGGTGCCAGGGTGCTGGTGACTGCGAGTGTGGTCGGCGGCGCAGCAGTCACGGTGCTCGTGCTCTCTCCGACCACAGCCTCCTCTCCACCATCTTGAGATCCCAGAAAGAAACCGATGACAAGGCCCACTGCCAGACCCACCACGAAGAGAGAGGGCACGGCAGCATACACCCAGCCAGGCAAGCGACCCCGGACCGAGCGGTAGCCCGATGCAGCGGGACCAGTCGGAGTGGTGCCAGCCACCGGGGTGGTCGCGCTCCCCGGGGAAGCCTCTACAGGGGCACCGCATCTCTCGCAGTATCTTGCCCCTTCCGTGAGTTCGAGGCCGCACTCTCGGCAGAACATGTCGACACCTCCTTCCCTCTCCGGTCCAACAAGCCCGCACCAGGTTTTCCATCTTCGGGGCCAAAAACAAGACGTCCCGCCCCTACAGCCCATCGGTAACTTCGCCGATGTCCGACGCGGTCCTCCAGCGAGTAGCTGGTCGACCGAGACGCGTAGGGACGGGACGTATCCCGCGGTACCACCCTACTTGGCCACCCCGGTCTCCCGGAAGCGACCCCCTCTGTGGGCGCAATTTTCGAAAGTTCACGCCCTCCTTCTGTAACGGGAAGGACCCGGCCAGGTCTACTTGGGCGAGCTGCCGAGAACGACGGTTCCCAGGCGGGCGAATGCTCGACCGTTCGGCTGGCGGCTCGGGGAGGATTTTCGGACCCTGATTCTCACCGGGCTCTCACCGTCCCCGGCTCGCTGCAGAGAAGAGCAGAGCCTACTCGTTCCCGTCATCGCCTTTGTGAAAGCGTAGTCTAATCGCCCCATGGAACAAGGTCAAGCATACCCAGAAGGACAAGGCCCCAGAGCCAAGCGCGGACCGGCGACTGGTGCCCGGGCGCCCCACTGGTGGCCGGGGACGTGATTTAGGGCCCCGCTTGCACTGATGCGCCACAGTTGGCGCAGTAGCGCGCACCCGACATGACCTCATGGCCGCAATGACTGCAGAACATGTCTCACCCTCGCCGCCCTGAGTGTCTCTCTGCAGACCACTTATACCTCTGAATTGCACACAGGAAAAGTCCCGGTTCGAGTCAGCTAGGGCCCTGGCGATTCGGTCGTGGGAGAAGATCCCTCGGTAGTCGTCGTGGGCTCGGTGGTGGTCGGGGGCTCGGTGGTGATCGTGGCCACGATGGTGAGGGCCCCGGTTTGGAAGGACAATGCATAGTTCGCACCCAGTCGCAAGGTACCCTGACGGATGACGTAGCGACCGGGAGACTCACCGGCATCCCGAGTGAGGCTTCCGCTGAAGCGGTCTCCGACTGCGAGTGAACCCGAGACGATGCGATAGGTGAGCGGCGGGTCCGCTTCGCCCTCGAACTTGCTCTTGTCTTCGGCCCGCACTGTGATGGGTCGCGGCAAGATGACGATGGCGACACTGCCGCTGGCGCTGTTGTAGTTGGTCCCTCCTCGGTAGCTCCAGAACGCGCGACCTCCGGGGACCGCCACAAAGCGTTGACCAAGGTCAAGGCGGGACGTAAGATCCTCTCCCCGCACTCCCCTCGCACTCCCCGTGGCCCCGTGCAGAAGCCCGTCATAGACACCGGTCCATCCCGACACGGTGATGATGGGATCGGCCTTCTGGATGGTGAACACAGCGACGGCTGAGCCTTGGTAGCGGGCGTCCTCGACGACCGCCTCCACCTCGTACACTCCGGCATCGATAGGGGCCTCGACCACGCTGCCATTCTGCCTATAGGTCACCGACACCCTAACCCCTGGAGGATCGGTGAGCACTGCCACTTGCTGGGGCAGCCCATTGTAGGTCACCGTCAAGTCGGCGAACATGACGGTAGCAAGCTCCCCAACCCCGCCCACTTCAAGAACGGGCGTTGTCGTGCTGGAAGGCATCGGAGCCGAAGTGCTCGACGACACCCCTCCCGAGCCCGCAGAGGTGGTAGTCGATGAGGCCCGAGCAACGGTCGTTACTGTGGACGAGGAGGGCGGTGGGTTCGTTTTCGCCCAGGGACCACTGAGAAACACGACTCCGAGAGCGATGCCTACGGCGATCAACACCATCACTCCCGCCAGCACCCAGAACAGGCTCTTTCGTCGAGACAGGCCAGACGCCTCGGCGGCTTCCGGCGTAACCCTTGGCGGGACCACTTCCTGGTGGACGCCGTCACCCGCCGAACCGGGCCCCGGTGAACTGGCAACCTGATCCCGAAGGGCCGCTACAAAAGCTGCGGCATCTTGATACCTGTCCGCAGGGTTCTTGGCCAGCGCTTTCTCCAGCACCTGCCACATGCGCCCATCGAGTACGGGCGGAGGGTCACGATAGACGGTTCGATACGCTACTACGTCGGGGGCGAGGCCCTCGGCTAACCCGAACGGGTGCTTTCCAGTGAGCATCTCATAGAGCAGCACACCTACGGCGAAGATGTCTGCGCGTGCGTCGACATGCTCTTCGGTGATCTGTTCGGGAGCGAGATAACCGGTAGCCCCGGCAAAAGCGGCGCGGCTCAGAGGGGGGACGCTGCCGAGGTAAGGAAGGCCGAACCCGGCGACCGCGGCTTTTCCGTCAGCACCCACGAACACGAGCTCAGGACTTAGGTTGCCGTGCACCAACTCCCGCTCGTGCCCGAAGGCGAGTGCCTCCAGGAGAGACATCACGAGGGCGAGGGCACGTGCGGTAGGGAGAGGGTAGCCAGCGGCGGGCTGGCTGGGGAGGTCCTGCCCAGCGGGGAGAGCACTTCCAGTCGGAAAAGCGGGCTCGCTGTCTCCCTGGCCCCCATTCAGAATCCGCCTGAGAGTCTCCCCCGGGATTGGTTCCAATACCTGCAACGGGCGCCCGTCGACGATCTCTGCCCGCTGCAGCCTCACTATCCCTGGATGGACGAGGCCCGCTGCCGCCAGCCCTTGCCAACGGAATTCGGCCGCATACTTTTCGCGCCTCAGGGCGGGCATGGCCGGGGAGAGGAGCACTTCCAGCAAGGTGACTGCTTCTCGAGTCTCCCCCTGCACGGCAGACCAGAGAACGAGCGCTTGGTTCCGTGCGATTTCGGCGCGGAGTTGATATGGACCGATCTGCTCGGACACAGAAACCTCCCGCTGATGCAGTCTGCTGGCAACAACCGCCCCCAGACTGCAGCTACGGGTCGATTTTACTCCTGACGTAGTCTGGCTTCGGAACCTGGTGTTGCGGACGGCCGTCTCCCGCAAGGGTACAATTCCTCTGGTGCCGACCGTCCGAAAGGGACAAGAGCGATGCCCGAGAAGTTCAGCGGTCCGTCGGAATCCCAATCGCTACCAGAATCGCCGCCCGGCGCCAAGGACCCCGCTCTTGACGAGATCATGGCGACGCCCTCGGCTGTCTTCCGACCGGCGGTGTCACCTCTCGATGAAGAAGAGATGGAGCACGTCGCCCGGCAAGCCACCCGTATCGCAGCCAGTGTGGCCTCGGTCATCCTGGGTAAGGACGAGGTCATCCGGGCTTGTGTGGTGGCCTTGCTTGCCGGGGGTCACCTGCTGATAGAAGACTTCCCCGGCGTGGGTAAGACGCTACTGGCTAAGTCACTGGCGCGGTCGATCGACTGCCGTTTCGCCCGCATCCAGTTCACGCCCGACCTCCTGCCGAGCGACGTGACCGGCGTCAGTGTGTTCAACCAGAAGACCGGGGAGTTCGAATTCCGGCCCGGCCCCATCTTTGCCAACGTCGTGCTCGCCGATGAGGTGAACCGGGCCTCTCCCAAGACACAGTCGAGTCTGCTGGAATGCATGGAAGAACGCCAGGCCACTGTGGATAACATCACCCACCGGATCGAGCCTCCGTTCATGGTCATCGCTACTCAGAATCCCATCGAGTACGAGGGCACTTATCCGCTGCCCGAGGCTCAACTCGACCGTTTCATGATGAGGCTGAGCTTGGGGTATCCCTCCCCCGAAGTGGAGGAGACCATCATCCACGAGCAGACTTCTCACGACCCCCTCGCGGAGCTCAAGCCCGTGGTGAGAGGGGAGCAGGTGCTGGCCATGACCCAGGCGGTGACCCGGGTAAGGGTGGCTCCGGCGTTGCGGCGGTACGTGGTCGATCTGGTGGCAGCCACCCGAGAGGAGAGAGAAATCTATCTAGGGGCCAGTCCGCGCGCCGGTATAGCCCTCACTCGGGCAGCAAAGGCGCTCGCCCTCCTCCGGGGCCGGGATTTTGTGGTGCCCAAAGACATCAAGGACTTGGCGGTCCGGGTGCTGGCTCACCGCCTGGTCCTCTCGCCCGATGCCAAAGTGCACGGACAGAGCGCAGAGGGGATAGTATCCCGACTCTTGGAGAAGGTGCCTGTTCCCCAGACAGGCGGGTAGCCATGCCTCGCCCCACCGGCCGCGGCATAGCCTTGCTGGGTCTGGCTGCCGGAACCTATCTGGCGGGCCGGGTCGTGGGGACCTGGGAACTCTACCTGCTGGCCTTCGCCTTCGCCGCCATGTGGTTGCTCGCGCTCCTACTGGTGGGCGTAGCCGGGCGGAGAATCCAGGTAATGAGGAAGTTGGAACCCAGTCGCCCTGTCGAGGGTGACGAGCCGGAGTACACGGTCGTGGTTGTCAACCGGTCCTGGTTGCCAGGACTGCGACTCGTCCTTCGTAGTCCCCTGACGACTCTGGGCGCGGGGCAGGTGGAGTCGGGTCTAGCCACGCTCGCACCGCGAGCCACACAGGTCACATGCCATCGCCTGCCCCGCGTCAACCGCGGGGTCCACACGCTGCCTTCCGTTGAACTCCGGGCCGAGGATCCCCTGGGGGTCATGCGCATCTCCCGTGGGATGGGGGAAGCTCTCAACGTGACGGTGTACCCTCGCCTCGTTGTACTCAGGTCTTGCCTTTTCTTCCCTGAGTCCGAGGGCCACCGGGACTGGGCCGACAGGCGCGGTCTGCCTTCACCGGGGGCCTCGGAGTTTCGCAGTGTCCGGCCGCACCAACCGGGAGAACCGCTCAGCCGCATCGATTGGAAGAGCACTGCCAAGACCGGGATTCTCATGCTGCGCGAGATGGAGGATGATCACGTCGGCGCCGATATCACCGTGCTTCTTGACGGCACGCAGGCCCTGGTCGTGGGGACGCAGCCCCATTCCAACTACGAGCTGGCTGTACGAGTGGCTGGCAGCATAGCCGATTTCGCCTTGCGCTCGGGCCGCGCCGTCAACCTGATCCTACACGAACGGGTGAGCAAGCGCGTGGTGCTCACCCCGGACGGCAGTGGCAGACGGACGTTGCTCGAAACTCTGGCCGCCGCCCAGCCAACGGCCATGGCCGCGTTGACTTCCGCCCTGAGCCGCCTGTTTGCCGGAGACAGACGGCTTTCTGGGAGCGGGAGCGCCATATTAGTCAGCCTGACTCTAGACCAGCCGGTCGTCCGCACTCTAGCAGATCTGCGCGACCACGGGATCCGCCTTGTCTTCGTCTATGTCTCTGGACCATCCTTCGCGGGCAGGGAACGGCCGGTGGGGTCAGGTAGGGCGGCCCGGGTGGGCGCGCCCGCCCCCCAGTCCCAACTGCCCTTTGAGACCCGCGCTTTACTCCTGGCGCTCTCGGCCGCGGGCATCCCTACGCTCAGCTTGGCTAGAGGGGATGACCTCGCGGAAGCGCTGTCAGGACGGGGCCGTGGCCGGCGCCGGCCGGCCACGGCCACAGGGTGAGCCTATGAAAGCCTGGCCGCGCGTACTCTACCTGTGCGCCTTTGTGGGTGTAGCCGTCGTAGTAGCCCTTTCCCTGAACGGCGCCCTGCGTCCTTCCATATCCGCGGACCTCTTGCGCGCGGCGCTCGTGGCCTCGCTCTGCACCGCCCCGGGACTTATCCACCGCAAGGCCTGGCCCTTGGCTCTGGTCTTGGTGCCACTAGGGGGGTGGTTGGTCGTCCGTACTACCCTTCTCTTGCCCGCCGAGATCGAGGGTATCAAAGCTCAACTGTCCTACTACCTAGACCAGATCGGTGAGGGGGCTCGGCTCTATACCCAGAAGTCCTTTCCCATGGTCGTAGGAGATGCGCCGGGCTTACGCCTTTTCCTTACGGTGGTGCTCTACGGAGTGACGGCGGTCGCCGGTTTCCTTGCCGTCGGTCTGCGCCGCCCGCTGGCAGGGCTGGCCGTTCTGGTGGTCCTCCTCGGTTTCGCCCTTACGGTGGACGAAACGCCTAGACGCCTCTGGGGGGGAATCCTCTTCCTTGTCCTCGCTGCCTCTCTGCTGGCCCTGTCACCCGCCTTCAAGGGCTCCCCCTGGCGAGTCCGGGACCTTCTTCCTGGGCTCCTCTCCGGCACGATTGCCGCCGTCCTCGCTCTTGCCGTCCTTGTGGCAGTGCCTTCGGCAGCCGCCCAGCCTTGGCAAGACTGGCGTAGATGGGATCCCTTCCGGACCGGCGGTCCCATCTACTCCTTCAACTGGCTTCAGAACTACCCGCAGCTTCTGGACCCCGCTAACGACCAACCCATCATGGAGGTGAGGTCGCCCATCCCCGCCTATTGGCGGGCCAACGTCTTGGATACCTTCACCGGCTACGCCTGGGTGGCCACCGGGAACTTTCCCCAGACCGCCCAGCGCATCCCCTCCCGAGACGGCTATGTTTATGACATCCCCGCCCCATCAAACCCCACGGCCGGCGATCCCGTCGAGCAGACCTTCAGCCTGAAGTCGATCTACACCAACTACTTGTTCACGGGTGGGGATCCGGTCTCGCTCCGTCTCCGCCAAGACCTAGAGCTCCGCGTGAACGAGGCTAGAGCACTCCGCGTGGTGACCGCAGTCGGCCCCTCTCTCGACTACACCCTCACCGCGGTGGTGCCCAAGTTGGCGGCCGGTGACCTCGTGGGGCTGGGGACCGACTACTCTGAGGACGTCCGGCCATACCGCGAGCTCCCTTTTCCGCGGGTCGACCAGCTCCTTGACCAAGTCCGGTCGACTCCCAGCGCAGACCCTGAGAAGCTCTGGCAGGAGGTCGTCTCCGAACGGACCGTCGACGGGAGCCAGTGGACCGGTCTGTACGCCCTCAACCAGCAGATAGTGGGCAGAGCCAGCGACCCCTATGAGATCGCTTTGCGCGTGGAACGGTACTTGCGCAGCCACTACCAGTACGACCTGACTCCGCCGCCCAGTGACTATGCCTCCCCGTATACGGCCTTCCTTTTCGACACGCAGCGAGGCTACTGCCAACACTTCGCCGGGAGCATGGCCTTGCTCCTGCGCTTCAACGGCATCCCGGCGCGAGTAGCAGTGGGCTTCACGTCCGGGAAGGAAGACCCGGCGGGCACCTTCACCGTGAGCACTAACAACGCCCATGCCTGGGTGGAGGCATTCTTTCCCAATGTGGGCTGGGTCTCCTTCGACCCCACCCCTGGTCGCAACCTTCCCACCCCCGGACCTTCCTCCACGACCCCCGGCTTCGTAGACCCCTTCGGCCCTGCCTCTGCGGGTGCCCCGGGTACAGAACCCACCCTCCCGCCCGCACAACCCGGAGCGGGCAGGCCCCTGTCCGAGGGCGAGGTTGCGAACGGTTCTGGCTCCTGGATGACTCGCCCGCCCTGGCTTCCCTGGCTGCTGGCGGTGGTGGTCATGGCGCTGGCTGTTCTCTGCTGGCCGGCGGCTCGACTGCTGTGGCGAGAGCGGGGACTTCATCACGGACCACCTCAGAGACGCTTGGAGACGTCGCTCCGTCTATTGCGCTGGACCTTGGTGGACTATCGGATACCGGTCAGCGCGGCGTTCACTTGGGAGGAGGTGTTCGCTTCCATCCGGTCGCAGGTGGGTCTGCTTCCCCCGACCGCTCTGCTCGACCGTCTCCAAGCCGTGCTCTACGGAGGACGGACAGCCAGACCCCACGACGTGCAGCAAGCCGAGATCTTCCGCCGGCACCTGGCTGCCGTGCTGCGCCGACGCTACGGATGGCGTCGAGCCCTGGCCTCACTGTACAGATTCAGGGCTCCCGAGGGCTCCCAGAACCACCGCTAGTCCCCTCCCGTAGCCCAGGCCTAGTCGCCGCGGCGCCACCGCCCCCGCGGCGGGTCGAGCGCGACTTTGGGGCATTACAGTCGGCTCAACTACAACTTCCCGGCTCTGATATACAATGGCCCCGTGACTGGGACTGCACGCGTCAAGACCAAGAAGCAGCGCAGACGGCCGAGCTTCGATCTCGTCCGCTGCAAGCGCTGCAGCATCTGCTGTCACTTCTGCCCCGAGGGGGCCATCGGACTGCATCCTGACGGGACACCGTACCTGCTCGAGCCCGAAGCCTGCCGGGCCTGCCGCCTTTGTGAAGACATGTGCCCTGATTGGGCCATATGTTTGCGCAGCGAACAAGCGGGGGATGCCAGTTAGGGCAGTCGAACTTTGAGGTTTGCGGGAAGGACCCATGGAAAGAGTCATCTACTTAGACCATGCCTCGACCACCCCCACCGACCCCGAGGTCTTGGAGGCGATGCTGCCCTGGTTCAGCCAGAAGTTCGGCAATCCCTCCACCGTCTACAGTCTGGGGCTCACTTCTTCAGAAGCTGTCCAGCAGGCCCGGGAAACGGTCGCACGCCTTATCGGAGCCGAGCCGGAGGAGATCTACTTCACGAGCGGGGGCACGGAGTCCGACAACTGGGCCATCTTCGGGACAGCCGAGGCACAACAGAGCAAGGGCAGACACCTCATCACCTCGGCCATCGAGCACCATGCCGTGCTGGAGTGCATGAAGTTCCTCGAGAAACGGGGCTTCGAGGTCACCTGGCTGCCGGTGAACAGCCGCGGTCTGGTCGATCCGGAGGAGGTGCGACGGGCTCTCCGTCCCGATACCATACTGGTCTCCATCATGCACGCCAACAACGAGGTCGGGAGCATAGAGCCGATCGAGGAAATAGGCCGGATCACTCGCGAGGCCGGCGTGCTCTTCCACGTGGATGCGGTGCAGACCGTCGGCAAACTTCCTCTGGATGTAGACCAATTGGGCGTAGACATGCTCTCCATGAGCGCACATAAGTTCTACGGGCCCAAGGGGGTGGGAGCACTCTATGCGCGTAAACGCGTAAAGCTGAGCTCCTATCTGCATGGAGGAGGCCAAGAGAGAGGAAAGCGAGCTGGCACCCACAACGTCCCGGGCATCGTGGGTCTGGCGAAGGCCTTGGAGATAGCTTGCGGCCGCATGGCCGAAGACGCCATACGCGAAGCCGAGCTACGCGACCGACTCTGGAAAGGAATAAGCGAGAGAATCCAGGCCGTCCATCTGAACGGGGATTTCCAGCACCGCCTGCCTAGCAACTTGAGCATCCGGGTCGACGGCGTGGAAGGCGAATCCATGATCCTGATGCTCGACATGGAGGGCATCTGTGTGTCCTCGGGCTCGGCCTGCACTACCGGTTCCCTGGACCCCAGCCACGTCCTTCTGGCCATGGGGATCCCCGCCGAGCAGGCGCATGGATCGCTGCGCATGACCCTGGGCCGTAGCACAACCCAGGAAGACATCGACAAGTTCATCGAGGTCTTTCCACCGATCGTGGCCAGACTGCGCGAGATGTCCCCGATCTGGTGCGCTAACTGTATCTGCAGAAAAGGAAGCTGACATGTATTCCGAGCTGGTGATGGAACACTTCCGCAACCCCCGCAACATGGGGGTCATCGAAGACGCCGACGGCGTGGGCGAGGTGGGCAACCCGCAGTGCGGCGATATGATGAGGATCACCATCAAGGTCAAAGACGGCATTCTCGAGGACATCAAGTTCCAGACTTTGGGTTGCGGGGCAGCGGTCGCGACTTCCAGCATGGTCACTGAGATGGCCAAAGGTAAGAAGCTGGACGAGGCGCTGCAGATCACCAACAAGGCCGTTGCCGACGCCCTGGGCGGCCTGCCTCCCCAGAAGATGCACTGCTCCAATCTGGCCGCCGACGGCCTGCGGGCAGCTATCGAGGACTATCGCCGACGGCAACAGGAAGGAGCACATCCGGACCGCAGCCCGGATGTGAGGGAGACATAGCGCAGAGACAGTCCGGACCTAACTGCGCACGCCGGGCGCGGCCCGGGCTAGGACATTGACCCCTTCGGCTTCCAGCCGCAAGGCCACCGAGACCGGCGCCGTCTCCAGCGCCAGCACCTCGAGCAGGGCGTCTCGCGCCGCCCTTACGATCGCCAGTTCCTCATGCGCGAGTCGGGCGGCGACAGTAGTCTCTACCCATACCAAAGAACGGCACCAAGTCTCTCCGGCGTAGATCACGTCGAAAGCCACAGCCATAGCGTCGGGGGGTTCGGCTTCCTGTACGCCGACCAGCTCGATGTCGCTGAAGATAGCCGTAGGTCACCTCCTGGTATTCCTCGGGTGCAGGCGCGGGGCGTCCGTTCTAGGAGCATTTCGAGTAGCCACACGATCTGCAGACCATGCAGCCGCCTTCATGCTCAATAGCGCCGCCGCACTCCGGACAGGCTCCTTGGGCGAAAGTGATCGGCATCTCCAGTTGGCCCACGGCCTTGCCTCCATTACCCATCCCCAGATGGTACTTCTCAGCGATGGCCTTACCGATGGCATCCGGGCAGGAGAGTATCTGGTTGGGCCCGAACCCCAGCGGCACGTGGCAGCGGATGCCTTTCAGCTGCTTGACGATCTTGTCGGGCGGGACTCCGTAGCGGAAGGCCAGGGAGATCAACCGACCGATAGCCTCAGTAGACGCCGAAGCACAGCCGCCGGCCTTGCCCATGTTGGCAAACACTTCGCGCGGCCCGAATTCGTCCTCGTTGATGGTCACGTACAAGCTGCCACAGCCAGTGACTTTCTCTCTGGTCTCACCGTGCAGCACGGGGGAGCGGCTGGGCCGGACCGGCAGGAGAGAAGTGCCCTCTCGACCCAGCTGCATCTGTACGGGGCCCTTGGCATCGGTGCTCTTGCGTTTCACTTCCCCGATGTTGAGCACCTGCTCCTGACGGGAGCCATCGCGGTAGATGGTCACCCCTTTGACCCCGAGCTCGTAGGCCAGCAGGTAGACACGCTCCACATCCTTGGGAGTAGCGTGGTTGGGGAAGTTGACGGTCTTGGAGACAGCGTTATCCACGTGATCCTGGAAAGCAGCCTGCATGCGGATATGCCACTCGGGGGCCACATCGTGGGCGGTCACGAAGACCCGTTTAAGATCCTCGGGCACCTCCAGCTCGCGCAGCCCTCCCACCGCGGCGATGCTCTTCATGAGGCTCTCGGAGTAGAGGCCGCGCTCCTTGAGCACCCGCTCCAAGACCGGGTGGACCTCGAGCAGCTGGGTGTTGTCCATGACGTTGCGGATGAAGACGAGCGCAAAGATGGGTTCTATGCCGCTGGAACAGCCAGCGATGATGGAGATGGTCCCGGTAGGAGCGATGGTGGTGAGAGTTGCGTTGCGGACACGGCGGCCTTTAGCCACCCAAGTGCTGGCCTCCCAGTTGGGGAACACACCCCGGTCGCGGGCCAGGTCTTCGCTGGCCTTGATCGCCTCCTCGTGGATGAAGCCCATCACCTGGTGCGCCAGCCGGATAGCCTCATCGGAGTCGTAGGGGATGCCGAGCTCCACCAGCATGTCGGCCCAGCCCATGACCCCCAGGCCGATCTTGCGGTTGCCTTTGGTCATCTCGTCGATCTGGGGCAAGGGATAGCGGTTCATGTCGATGACGTTGTCGAGGAAATGTACAGCCGTGTGCGCGACCCGCTTCAAGCGCTCCCAATCGACCTCACCGTCTTTGATCATCAAAGCCAGATTGATGGAGCCAAGGTTGCAGCTTTCGTAGGGGAGAAGGGGTTGCTCACCGCAGGGGTTGGTAGACTCGATCTCGCCCAATGTGGGCGTGGGATTGTCTCGGTTCAGGCGATCGAGAAAGACGATCCCGGGCTCCCCGTTCTTCCAAGCCAGCTCTACGATGAGGTCGAACACCTCACGCGCGTTCAACCGGCCGGTCTCCGAGCCGTCCCGGGGATTGCGCAGAGCATAATCGCTGCCACTCAGAACGGCGGCCATGAACTCCTCGGTCACCCCTACCGAGATGTTGAAGTTGTTGAGAATATGCTCGTCTTCTTTGGCCCGGATGAACTCGATGATGTCGGGGTGGTCCACCCGCAGGATGCCCATGTTGGCCCCACGTCGAGTGCCTCCCTGCTTGATCGTCTCCGTAGCCATGTCGAAGACCCGCATGAAGGACACCGGCCCGCTGGCTACACCCATAGTGGAACGGACCAGGTCGTTCTTGGGACGCAGGCGGCTGAAGCTGAAACCGGTACCGCCTCCCGATTGGTGGACCAGAGCCGCGTCCCGGATGGCCCCGAAGATGGACTCCATGCTGTCTTCCACAGGCAGGACGAAGCAGGCCGAGAGTTGCTGGAGCTCCCTGCCTGCGTTCATGAGAGTGGGGGTGTTGGGCAAGAACTCCAGGTTGACCATGACTGAGAGGAACTCCGCGATGGTGTCCTCAAGCGTTTTCTCGGGATGGTAGAAGAGGTCAGCCTGGGCGATGTTCTCGGCCACGCGCGCGAACATGTCGACCGGAGACTCCAGAGGAGTCCCCTCGGCGGTCCGCTTCAAGTAGCGTTTCTCTAAGACTTTCTTGGCGCTGGGGGAGAGCCGCTTGTCAAGTTCGGCCGCGAGCGCGCTGAGTCCGGCTACGGTCATCGTATCCCCTCTTTCGCTAGTAGCTCCAACTCTCGTTTGAACCCCTCGATGCTGTCGAACTGCCGATAGACCGACGCAAAACGGATATAGGCCACGAGGTCCAGCGCCTGCAGACGCTCCAGTGCCATCTTACCTATGCGTTCGGACGCGACTTGGTACGCACCTTCCTCTCGCAGTTCCCGCTCGATGTCAGCCACTACCTCTTGCAGCCGCTCCAAAGGGACGTCCCGCTTGGCACAGGCCCGTAGCAGCCCCCGGAGCAACTTGTCAGGGTGGAACATCTCGGTGGAGCCATCCCGCTTCAACACGGTGATAGGAATCTCCTCGATCTTCTCGTAGGTGGTGAACCGTTGCCCACAGGCAAGACATTCGCGCCTTCGGCGGATGGCTTCCTTGCTGTCGGTGTCCCGGGAATCGACCACCTTGTTCTCAGAGTGGCCACAGTATGGACAGTTCACCGTTCCCCCCGTCAGTCTGCAGCCATATCGGCGAGCCGGTCGGCGCCTTCCGTCCCTCGCGGCTCCAGACATCAGGCAACCCGCAACATCCTTCTCTCAGCGTACACGCGCACCACGCGGTCCCGCTTCACCATCCAAATGGCCGCCGCTCAGCCGTCCCATGGCTACAATATATAGTGTAGGCCGAATGGTAGCACCCAACATGTCGGACGTCAACGCCACAATGTCTGCAATGTGCGCGAAATCAGGCCCACGTCAAAGGCTCAGTCGAGTACGCCCTAGGCGGACTGCCCCTCACCGGACCTGCGGCCGGGAGCGCCCCTGGGGGGCCTATCCCGAACCCTCAAGTGGCGACACCGCGTCCTATGCCTGGCTCCGCTGGACTAGGCCCCCTTGTGCAGGGATAATCCAGACGTGGCGGATCTTATCCTGATCGTCGAAGACGACTCCTCGCTGCGCGAGGTGATCGCCATGGCATTGGACGGCGAGGGCTTCCGAGTGGCTTCCGCCCCCGACGGCCCTGCCGCGCTGATTGCTTTCGCCGCGCAGTCTCCAGACCTGGTCTTGCTCGACCTCATGCTGCCCACTCTCGACGGACTGAGAGTCTGCGAGGAGATACGCCGAGTGTCTCAGGTGCCTATCATCATCCTCACCGCCCGGTCTTCCACCGAGGATATAGTCCGTGGGTTGGAGGCTGGCGCTGACGACTACGTCACCAAGCCTTTCCAGCTGCCCGAGCTACTTGCCCGCATCCGTTCCGTTCTGCGCCGAGCGGCGATCCGCTCTATCTCGCCCCGCGACGCGATTCCCGACTCGCTCCCCGGGACGACAGCTCCCTCGTCTCGAAGCGCTCGAGCCAGCGTACTCACCCTGGGGCCGCTTGTGATAGATGTGGCTGCTCACCGAGTCATCCGCCGGGCGCCCCAGCCGCAGACGAGTGCAAGGGACACTCCTCCGGAGCGGGAGATCGACCTGACCGTTACCGAGTTTCGCCTTCTCTACGAATTGGCCCGTCATGTAGGCCGCGTGCTCACACGGGAGCAGCTGCTGGAACTCGTCTGGGGATACTCGTACCTGGGGGATAGCCGCCTGGTAGACGTGCACATCCAGCGCCTCCGCGCCAAGATCGAGGAGGACCCCTCCCAGCCCACGCTCATAGTCACCGTGCGTGGAGTAGGGTACCGCGCCGAGAGCCCTCCCGGGTGAGATGCCCCTTGAGCCGGCAGATAACGCAAGGCCAGCGGAGAGTGTGATGACTCCGAGGCTCATCAATGCTTTTCGGCAGCCTTCACTCAGACGACGGCTTGCCCTGGTCTTCGCCGGAGCGGTAGCTTCCACAGCCTTGGCGCTCAGCCTATCCGCCTACCTGCTTACCGCCCGCGCCCTGGAGCAAGACGCGGTAGAGAAGGCGATCACGCAAACGCGGTTCAACCTCTTCCTGGCCGATGCGACCCTGCCGGTAACCCCGGAGCCCGTCGACTTCGAGCGCTTGCTGGAAGCCTTGGCCATCCGCGGTGAGTTCGGCACCCTCTTGCTTGCCAAAGACGGCACTTTCGTTTCTGGTCCGGAGGTCTCCCCCGAGCTGGTCAGTCCTGATCTCGCTGCCAAGGTGGCCGCAGACCGCCTCGCCTATCAGACCATCCGGGTCGGAGACACCCTTACCCTCGTCACTGGGGGCCGGCTGCGCGAGGGTCAATTGGCAGCCTACTTCTTCTTCCCCCAAGACACGCGACTGGCTACGCTTGCCCGACTGCGGACCGTCCTTGTCGTCACCGGCCTCGCCATGGCGGGGCTAGGCCTGCTCGCGGGTTACGCCTTCTCGCGGGGATTGCTCCGGCCGGTAGGAGAAGCAAGCCAGGCGGCCCTGCGGGTGGCCCAGGGAGACCTGGATGCCAGGCTGCCTGAGGGCCCGGATGAGTTCGGAGTTCTGAATGCCACTTTCAACCGTATGGCAGCCAATCTGAAAACGCGCATCGCAGAGCTAGAGGAGAGCCGGAGCCGAGAAAGAAGATTCGTGGACGACGCAGCCCATGAGCTACGTACCCCGGTGGCCGCTCTTTACGGTGAGATAGACCTGCTCGCGTCCAGGCTGCAGGCAGCTACGACCGAGTTGCCCCCTGACGTCGTGCGGCTGACCTCCCTCCTGGCTACCGACATCGACCGACTCCGCCGCCTGGTCGATGACCTCCTTGAGATAGGAAGACTGGATGCTAGGGCAGTAGAGGCCTCGGTAGAAAGGCTGCACGTCGAGAAATTCCTTGCCCAGCTGGTGCGTACCCACGGCTGGACAACGGTCGCCGAGCTTGAGCCAAGCCCTGCTTCGGGGGAAAGGGGCCAGCCGGTGTGCGTCCAGGCTGACAAGCGGCTGCTCGAACGCATAATGGTCAACCTATTGCAGAACGCCCTTCAGCACGGAGCTCCTCCGGTGACCATCAGAGTCACCGGGCCCGAAGCCAGACCGGGTCGCTCGTCTGGCCTCGTCCGCATCACCGTGACCGATAGCGGTCCCGGAATCCCCGTAGAGCAAGTGCCGTTCTTGTTTGACCGTTTCTTCAAGGCCGACCCCAGCCGGACAAGCCGTCCGGGCGCTTACGGGGGAAGCGGTTTGGGTCTATCGATCGCCCGCGGTTATGCCCGCCTGCTCGGAGGAGACCTGGAGCTAGCTTCCCCTGAAGAGACTAGGGCGACGGATTGGGCGGCGGCGATGGACGGGACCGTGCTGACAGGACCGAGGGCCACGACGGATTGGACAGCCTCATCCGAGCCGTCGCCCCCTGCGAGCGGAGGAGGCGCCACCTTCGTGCTTACCCTCCCTGCGGGCGAATCGGTCGAGGTGGAACCGAGGGTGAATGCCTAGGTGGATGGAGCAGCTTGCAGGCACCCTCAGGGCAAGTGCTGCAGTAGCCCGAGTGGTTTGTGACAGTTTCGTTACTTGGCAGACGCACCCGTGTGATAGCGAGCTGTCATGATCGTGCCAGCGGTACGATCGCCGCCGGCCCCTGGTCATCCGAGGCCTAGGCGAGAAGCGAGCCCACTTGGGGCGTGTAGCTGACATGCTCCAGGAGCAAACGTTTCCCGAGGATCTCAGGAGCCTCCGCTGGAGCCGCAGGTCATGCGGACCCTGACACGATGCAGAAAGGGTTCTTGGAAGTGGTGAAACAAGGTTACAGTCCAGCGGTCCTCGCAGGCGAGCAATGTCCCGCCCCCCGCCAGAGGAAGCGTTGGCTTGCCGGTCTGCTCGTGACGGCCGTCCTTGCCCTTCTCCTGAGCCTCCTTGCTGCCGGTTGTGGAGAAAGCCCCGTCGGCGACGCAGGGCCTGTAAGCCAGACCACGAGCTCCCCTGACCTGCCCCCCGGGGACCTAGGAGCGGAGGACCTGGTAACAGATGACCTTGAGTCCCGAACTTTGCCATCCTCGACGAACCAACAGCCTCTTTCCGACTTCTCAGTGCCCTCGACCGGGGATGACGAAAGCATCGGCTTGAAAATCTACCTGGTGCGGGACGAGAAGATCGCACCAGTGCTTCGGCAAGTACCCAAGACCACAGCAGTGGGGACGGCCGCCTTGCGCGCTCTGATCGAGGGGCCCACGAGTGTGGAAACGGCCATGGGCTTGAGCAGTTGCCTTCCCCCAGAAACGACCCTCCTTGGGCTCCGCATCGAGGAAGGGATCGCCCAGATCGACCTTTCTAAAGAGTTCGCAACAGGCGGGGGAAGCTTCTCCATGCTTATGCGACTGGCCCAGGTGGTCTTTACCCTTACTCAGTTTCCGACTGTGGACGGCGTACGCTTGTATCTCGATGGCAGAGCGGTGCCTGTCCTTGGCGGCGAGGGCCTTCCCGTCGACCGCGGTCTGGCACGCGCTGATTTCGAAGACATGTGTCCAGCTGTACTGGTCGAAACCCCCTTGATGGGGACGACGGTTCGCCCTCCTTTCAGAATCACCGGTTCGGCCAACGTCTTCGAGGGAGTGTTCCGGGTCGAGCTGATAGCCAGCGATGGGCAAGTACTCGTGCAGGAACAAGTGAGAGCTTCAGCCGGCACCAGGACCCGCGGCGTGTTCGATGTCACGGTCAACTTTCCCCTGGCAGCAAGCAAGGAGGCCACGCTGGTCGTGTTCGCCCAGTCGCCCCAGGACGGCACCAGGACCGACTTGCTGGCCATCCCCCTGCGTCTGGTGCCCTGAGTCTACCCACGCCTGGCGGTGCGCTTGCCGGAGACCCTCTGGACTCACAAGTCCCTGCACGAATCCCCGCCAGCTCCGGAGTCGTGCCCCGCTAAGAGTTTCTTTGCAGCGAACGCTCCGGACTTTGCCTGCGACTGCGTGCAGAGCGTCTCGCCTGCTGGTAGCGCTGAAAGACGAGGGTGGCCTGCAAGCGATTCACAACCCCCAGCTTCCGGAACACCCGGTTGGTGTGGGTCTTTACTGTTTTCTCAGAGATGAAAAGTTTGGCCGCGATAGCCTTGTTGGGCATCCCGAGAGATACCATCTTGAGGATTTCCCGCTCCCGTTCGGTGAGGGACTCGATCCCGGCCGCGACCTCAGGGTCCATCGGCTCCCCTCCGCTTGGAGTCGAGACGACCTCCAGCAGCCGTCCTCGCCGGGGCGGACCCAAGGGCACGTCAGTGGGGTAGGTGACCCCTTCTGCCAGCTCCCAGAAGTAGTCGCGCAATTTATCCGGCAAACTCGGGATCACCCGGGACCTTAGAAAGGACCCTGCCCCTAGCCGGTCACAGAGAGCCAGGATGGGAGTGGCCACCCGTGCTTCCTGAAGTAGGAAGTTGACCTGCTGGTTCTCTTCCGCCAGACGCATCGCTTCCATCGCCGCCCGCGCCGCCTCCTGCTCACGGCCTTCCCGTGCCCGGAGCCAAGCCACGTACAACAGGGCAGAAGCCAGGGAGCCTTTAAGACCGTACCGACGCCCCCCACGCACAGTCTCCTCTAGGGTGGCCACGGCTTCTCCCTCCCTCCCCAGGACCGCCAAGTCCATGCCCAGACCAGCAAGAGCCCGGACTCGCTCCGAGACTGCCAACCGCTCTCTTTCCACGATCTCCGCGGCCCTGCGGTGATGCTCCAGGGCGCGGGCGGGATTGCGGTTCCGACGACACAGCTCGCCGAACATATCTTCGGCCCAAAAGCTGGCTTCGCTTTCCCCTGCTGATTCCGCCAGTCGTTGAGCCTTTCGGATCAGCCCTATCGCCTCTCGGGAGTCACCCTTGCCCTGCGCGACCAGCGCGTGGGACAGAAGGCTTGCGGTCTCGAGGAAAGAATACCCGCGAACGCGGATAAGCTCTCGGCAGTCGGCGGCATGCCGGGCAGCCAGCTCGTAGTCCCCTGTCTGGCAGTTCAGGTAGGTCAAGGCGTTCAGGGCTGCTGCGTAGCTCGGTGAAGTGGGGAACGGATTCCTTCGCACCGCCCTTTCCGCCCATTGCCTCGCGACCCCGTACTGGCCGATCACAGTGAACAGTCGCGCGCGGAGCACATCGATACGCTGGAGGAAGAGTGCCCGCCCTGCATCGGGCACGATAGTGAATGCCCGCTCCAAGTCCTCGACCGCCTCATCAAACCGACATAGACTGAGGAGCACGTTGCCCTTGACTATCAGTACCTCGACCTTCTCATGGGGAGTCTGGGCGAGGGTACGACATCTCGTGACCACGTCCAGCGTCTCCTCCCAGCGCCCTTGACTGAAGAGACAGTAGGCCACCCCCAGAAGAACTGCGAGCAGGCCCTCTCGATCTCCCGCCAGGGAGAGCAGTTGAGCAGCCCTCTCATACAGCCGCCCGGCCTCGAGGTACCGGGAACGTCCCTGCAGCATCCTGGCCCTTGTCACTAGTAGCCAAGCCTCGTTGGGGGTCATGGCGTCTTCGGGAAGGAAACCCAGCCATTCTTCGCTGGAGAAGTCAAGAAGCACATTGAGGGACGACAAAGCCAGTCTGCGCAGGGGCCGTTCGGCATCTTCAAGCCAGCCCGACCTCAGGTAGAGCGAAGCCGCCTTTTGCGCCTCTCCCACCCGCTCCAGATGTTCGGCAGCGGCCCGAAGGAGGCTCTCCTGGGAAGACGAAGGCTGGCTGGAACCGTCCTCTGAGTCTGGAATCGGAGGCATCCCTGCTGCCGAGCCGCCGGTGCGAGCGGCCTGCTCTGCGTACGCTTGTATGAGCGGGTGGATGGCATAGGTCCGGCGACCGACGCGGGTCACTAGGAAACCCCGAGTAACCAACTCCTCCAATCGTGTCTCGGCTTCTTCTGCCCCCAAAGTGAAGAAGGACCCGTCGCGGGGAAAACTGACCCGTCCCAGAAGACCGGCAGCCAGCAACACTTCGGCGAGAGGAGGCTCGAGCCAAGAAAGGACGCGTTTCTCAAGGTACGAACGAAGATCCCGACCCGGGCCTAGCAGGCGAGCGAGACTCTCGCGGGTCGCACTCACGTCTCCCCCGCGTAGCTTCTGGCCCAAGAGGACCAGCGCAGCCGGCCAACCCTGGGTGGCCCGCCATAAAGACCGCGCCTCTCCTGGCTGCAGAGCGATGCCCCATTTGAGCGCGGCCCACAAGGAGACCTCGCTCGGAGTAAGCCGCAGCTCCCGAGAGGTAAGGACTGCAAGTCGCCCGCTCAAGGCTACCCGGTCAAGCCCCAACGGCGGGACACGCCGCGAGGAGATGATGAGGGTCCAACCCAGGGGCAAAGCGTGCGCGATCAGGCGTACGGTCTGGAGCAGGGTCGGGGAGACATCGACCACATGGAAGTCGTCGAGGGCGAGCAACGTTGGGCTGCCAGCTTCCTTGCCCAGTAGATCGACCAGCATCGCCGTGAGATCCAAGGGGTCGACCTCCACCTCGGCGCCAGCGATCCCCGGCAGAGTTGAAGCGCATTCCTCAAAAGAAGGATAAGCCGCCGCCAACCCCGCAATCAGGTAGCGCAGGAAGGCCAGGGGGTCCCGATCACTCTCGTCAAGTGCCAAGTACACCGTAGGATGGGCGAAGGAGTTCAGCAGGTCGACTATGAAAGCGGTCTTCCCATAGCCTGGCCCCGCCACCAGATTGATCAAGCCCCCGTTGCGGACAGGCTCCAGCCGTCGCCGGAGACGGCATCGCGGGAGTATGAACCCTTGACCGGGCAGGCCCAGCCTAGCCGCGATAGCACGAGTGCGTTGATGCCCCAAGTCCGGAGACGCAGCCAGTTCAACCCCCTCACCGAGCCACCATCGGCGGTGAACGATGTGCATAGTCTCCCTGCCAGTGGCGATGATGTCAACACCGTTCATCTTGACCCGTCCATTCTGCGGTCGAAGCTGGAAGAGGCCCGGGCGGGCGCCCCCAGGGCGCCCGCCCGGGACAGCGCCCACGAGAACCTATGCCTCGGGAAGGCACTTCCGGCCCGCGACCGCTGCTACTGGCCTACAGGTACTCCAGCCGGCGCGCCACGATCGAAACAGACCTGCGCTCCTCGCCGTCCTTCTCGTACACGTCTTGGCGCAGCGACCCCTCGACCGCGATCCGACGACCCTTCCCCAGGTGCTCCCCGGCGGCTTCTGCCTGGGCATTCCAGGCCTTCACGCGGAAGAAGTCCGCCTCGTCCGCGGTGCGATCGACCGCCAGGATGAAGCTCGACACCTTGGAGCCACCGTTCACCTCCTTCACTTCTACGTCGGTGGCCAGACGCCCGATCAGCTGGACACTGTTCATCTCCTTCCTCCTCTACTAGCCTGACTACCTCCGGGCGCCGGGTCTGCGGACCTCTCTGCGCTGTCAGAGACCAAGTCCCGAGACCGTCGCCTGGGAGTTGCAGCGTAACCGGACGGCGGCTAGGGGTGAATACAACTAAGGGTGGAATGATTGGCGTCGGACCTGCGACGTCGACTCCGGGTTCCCTGGGCTCGCAGCGGTGGTCTTACCGCCCCGGACGCACGCCCGCAGGGAGCCGACGTCCGCGCCTGGCTAGTGTGGACCCCTTGCGGTCTCGGCCGCACGCCCGCGGGCCTGCGGCCTCGAACCCCTCGCACGATGGTCCTTCGGCGCGATAGACTTCAGAGCTGTGAGTAGGGATCCCGAACGCGGAAGTGAGGTCTCATGAGTCTGGCCACGCTCCTAGCCAGTGACCGCAAAGTGATCTTCCTGGATGGTGCCATGGGCACCGAACTGGGTAAGGCTGGGCTGGAGATGGGCGGCAAGGCCAACCTCAGCGCACCCGAAGCAGTGTTTGCGATCCACCAGAGTTACGCGGCCTGCGGGATCGATATGCTCATTACCAATACTTTCACCATGAACCGGGCCAATATCGAGTCTCACGGACTCGATATTGACGTCCGCGAGGTCAACCTCACAGGCGTACGGTTGGCAAAGCAGGCCGCTTTGCCCGGACAATATGTCTTAGGCGACATGAGTTCAGCGGGCAAGCTGCTCAAACCCCTGGGACCTCTGAGCGAAGAGGAAGCCTTCATGGCCTTCAAAGAACAGGCAGGCATCCTGGCCGAGGCCGGGGTAGACGGCATCATCATCGAGACCATGTTCGACCTGCGGGAGGCCGTCTGTGCTGTGAAGGCGGTGAAGGAGGCGACCTCGCTTCTAGTCATCGCCTCGATGGCTTTCAATACGGCTGCCGACGGGGGAAGGACGGTCATGGGGAACCGGGCAGCCGACTGCGCAGTCGCATTGGTGGAAGCAGGCGCTGATGTCGTCGGGGCCAATTGCGGTTCGCTCGACCCACACGAGATGGCCCAGGTCATAACTCTCATGCGCGAGGCAGTGACGGTCGACATCGTCGCTCAGCCTAATGCGGGCAAGGGGAGGCTGGTCGACAAGGACCTCGTCTTCGATATGACAGCACAAGCGTTCGCGGCCGGACTCAAGGAGTGCGTATCCGCAGGGGCGCGGTTGGTGGGTGGATGCTGTGGTACTTCGCCCGAGCACATCCGGGCCGCGGTCGAACTCATCGGGAGAGGGTAGAGCGGACCCGGACCCCACTTGAGACTGGATCCCAGTTGAGAGCGGGTTCCACCTGATCTGTGCCGCCGGTCGGCTGCAGATGTTCACTAAATCCCTGCCCACATTCCGCCGATAAATGCTGCATGAGACAAACTTCCCGAAACCCCGAGCCTGAGCGTCCCGTGCTCGCTCTCTGCTGTGGCTCCTGTTCGTCGCGGCTGGTCCAGGTATCCGACTGGACCCGGGAGGCGAGCTCCCACTGGAGCGTCCGCCTCTGGTGCCCGGAGTGCTGGTACGAACGTCAGGTGACGCTGGACCAGCAACAGGCCATGCTTCTGTCCCTTGGCATCGAGGATGGTCTCGCCTGTCTGCTCGACGGTCTGCTCGAGCTCGATGAGCTGCCCGCCACCGAGCCTGGAAATCACCGGCGTCTACGCTATTCTTGACGCATCGTTTCTTCTCAGAGCCTCAGCCAAAGGAGCCCCACATGGACATGGAGATCTTCTTTCCTGGGAACAAGAAGGTCTACGCCCGGTACAAGGGTTTCGTGATCGAGACCGACCAACCGGTGTCAGCGGGAGGGGACAACAGCGCGCCGGCGCCTTTCGACCTCTTCATTGCTTCCATCGGCACCTGTGCCGGTATCTTCGTCCTCAGCTTCCTGCAGCAACGCGGCCTCTCCACGGAGGGAGCGGGGGTCTATCTGAGCCGCGAGGCCGACCCCACCAGCCATCTCGTCACCAAGATAACCTTGGAGATCAAGCTCCCGGCCGATTTCCCCGATAAGTACAGGGACGCCATCGTGCGGGCTGTCGAGCAATGCACTGTGAAGCGGCACCTCGAAAAGCCGCCCGTCTTCGAGACCTTCACAACGATAGGCTGACCCAGAGGCAAACCCAGGGTCCACTGCCCCAGCGGACTCAGCTGGAGGGGATCCTAGCTGGTCGACCGAAGGTGGTCCTGGCTGGTCGGCCCGCCTAGCTTGGCTTCAGGATGCTTGGAGAGCTGCAGAAGCGCTTCCTTGTACTTCCCATGTCGTAGTCCGATGATCTCTGTCACGAGCTGCATGAACCGCCACAGGTCCGGCGCCAGATTGCTGGTGTTCGAATCTAGATAGACCTGCCCCCCGCCGATGCCAGCGCCGGGGACTTCCTGGATCGCATGGTAGACGGTCTTGCTGAGGATCAAATCGGTTTCGAGGTCGAGCCCCTGCTCGTCCAGCGCCCGGATGAGATCTCCGCCATCGCTGATACGGACCGCGCGATTCGCCGGTTCTGCCCCAGCATTGGCGACGGGGCCAGAGGATGCTCTCGGCGTCAGGTACAAGACGATGTTTCCGCGCCGCCCTGGGTAGCGCAGAGGGGTCGGAACCCGCACAGGCTTGCCCGCGCCCAACCGCGCAATCAACCTCTTGTCGCCCGCCAACAAGGCAAGGGCCTCTGCTGGACTGGCCTGGTCAAAGGTGAGCTCCATCTTCTCCGTCCCGCTGCCTGGCGTCTACTGATGGGTATCGTCCTGAGCCCCACCAGCCTTGAGTCCAGCCAACCGCTCTTCCAGGCTGGACAGGTCATCGAGCAACTTCTGCCGGAGCGCTTGGTCCACAGTCCGACCGCGATAGAAATCGAACACCAGATAGCCCAACTTCTTAGCGAGACTATCCATCTCCAGTTCTATCTGCAGCTCTGTGAGCTTGGTCTTGCCCTTACCCAAGGCCTTCTCGGCCTCTTCTGCGGCCCGCTCCAGACCCGTCACAAGCTTGTCCTTGAGATCCATCGCTGCCTCGCTTCCCCAGAGCTGCTACCTCAGTTCCCCACACCTACTCTAATACAACGAACAAACGCCTGCCGGGATACGTGCATGGAAATCCAGACCGCTCGCGAACGATGGCTGTTATCATTCCCAGGTGCAAGCAGTTGGCAGACCGGACCAGTCCACACGATCGACCAAGGGAGAGGTTCTTTGACTGACATCATCCCTTTTCGGGCCTGGCGATTCAGCCCAGCCGCCGGAGACCTGAGCGATCTGATCGCCCCACCCTACGATGTAGTCGATGCCGGACTCCGCTCCCGCCTTCATGCCCGGAGCCCCCACAATGTGATCCGGGTCGACCTGCCCCTCGACCTACCCAGTGACAGCCCCTGCGACAATCGTTACACCCGGGCAGCGACCCTGCTCGCAGAGTGGAAAGAGTCCGGCATCCTGGTGCGTGACCAGAACCCCACCCTCACTTTTGTGGAAGAGGAGTTCGTCGGCCCTGACGGAGAACCCCGGTCACGGCATGGTTTCCTTGCCGCAGTCCGTCTTCACGATTTTGGCGAAGGGGTGGTCTTCCCCCACGAGCAGACTTTCGCGGGGCCCAAGGAGGACCGCTGGCGACTGATGTCTTCGACCCATATGGGGCTTAGTCCCGTTTTTCTTCTCTACGATCTTCCGAGCGATGATGTGACCGCTGCCTGGAAGGCCGGGCCGGGCTCGGCGGAGCCCAGTGTGACGGTCACGGACGAGCAGGGTACCGTCACCAGACTTTGGCCGGTCCCGGACGGCGCTTTGGCGCATCTGGTGAGAGAGGCTTTGTCCTCTTCGCCCCTCATCATCGCTGACGGTCATCACCGTTATGAGACTGCGCTCCGTTATCGGGAATGGCGCCGTCAGGAAGAGGGCTCCCTAGGCCCTTCCGCCGGGGAGACCTATCCGGGCGAGGAGGGGCGCGCCGCTGGCGCCAGCGCCAGCGGCGCGCCGGCCTACGAGTACGTGCTTGCCTACCTCAGCAACCTGGCCGACCCTGCTCTCGCGGTGTACGCCACCCATCGCTTGGTGACCAGCCTGGACCCCGACCGGGTCCGTTCTCTGCCCGATACGCTCGCTCAGGATTTTCAAGTAGAGAGTCTTCGACCGGCCGCTGATCCCAAGAAGGCTGTGGCCGCCTACCTTGAGCAGTACCCGCGGGGAGCTTTTGCCATGTGGGGCCACCTACTGGGGCAACCCTACGGCCTTCGACTCCGTGACCCTGCTGTCCTCGAACGCGCCCTTCCCGAGGCCAGCCGTGCCTATCGCGAGCTGGATGTGGTGATCCTCCAGTCTCTCGTTCTGCAGAAAGCACTGCATATCGCCGATCGCGACGCGACTGAACGTCACCTGACTTATTTCAAAGACCCTGAAGCCGCTTTCGAGGGGTTGGCGCACGGAGACTTCCAGGTCGGGTTCTTCCTCAACCCGACCGGTCTCGATCAAGTGCGTGAACTCGCCCTGAGCGGGCAGCGGATGCCGCACAAGGCCACCTACTTCTATCCTAAGCTGTCCACTGGGCTCGCCTTCTACGATCTGCAAGGAAAGGTCTGACAGCCCCCGCACCTGGCAGCCGACCTCACTTGGCGGCCATTCTCACCGGGAGGCCACTCTCAACTGGCAGCTATCTCGAAGGGTTCGATACGGACGGCTCGGCCCTCCGACCCCAGTTCGATGACCACTCCCTCCAGCCATACATCGCCCTCGGCCACCTCGAACCGTACCGGCAACTGGGTGAGGAACCTTTCCAGGACCAGATCCTTCTTGACACCGATCACTGAATCCCGAGAGCCGCACATGCCGGCGTCCGTGATGTACGCAGTCCCCCCGGGAAGAACACAAGCATCTGCGGTGCGGACATGGGTGTGGGTGCCGATCACGGCGCTTACCTGTCCCGCCAGGAACCAGCCCATGGCCACTTTCTCGCTAGTGGCCTCGGCATGGAAGTCCACCAAGATGTTGCGCAGACCGTGAAGGTGTTCCAATGCCTCTGTCACCGCCTCGAACGGGGACCGGGCCGGGCAGAGGTAGAGACTTCCGCAGAGGTTGATCACGCCCAGACGTCCCGCCGCCGACTCCACCACGGTGAGGCCCCGTCCCGGGTTCGACTTGAGGAAGTTATAGGGCCTGAGGATCCTCTCCTGCTGGTCCAGATAGCGGTAGGTCTCTCGCAGCTTCCAAATGTGATTACCGGTCGTGATCACGTCGACACCAGCCGTCAGCAACGCTTCGGCGTGGGCAGGCTTGATACCGCGCCCTTCTGTGACGTTCTCCCCGTTGGCGACAACCACGTCGGCGTGGAACTGCTCGCGAAGACCGGGCAAGCGCTCGATAAGGGCCTCGCGGCCCGGCTTGCCCACCACGTCTGCGAAGAAAAGGATTATCACGGGGTCACAGTTTACCGTACCTAGCCCAGCAGGTAGCGAACCAGCGGCCGAACAGCCGCACACTGACCAGCCGCACCGGCATCCATGGATACGGGGCTGCCTCGCCCTCACCTTCTTGCTCCCGTTTCAAGTTCAACCTTTGGTCTCATCCCCTCCCGTTGGCGGCACCTCCTAGGCTACGGCTACCAGGTGACCCTACCCAGAGGAGGAAGAGCATGACAAGGAAAAGTCTCAGGAACATCAGTCCCCCTGCCCCCCGCTCGCTAGCCCTCGTCCTCTCCCTGTGCGCGCTCTTGGCCTGCACCGTGTCGGTGCCCGATCTCGCCAAGGGGACCGAGCAAGGTGACTTGACCGTGACTCAGGTCACCACGAGCGCGGAAAGTCAGGCCGAGGAGGCGGGCGCCCAGTCCGCTGAGCCGGGAGCGGAACCCGGGGGCACCGGCCCTGAGGAGGCCGACCCCGGGCCTACTGACCCCAGCCCCGGCCCCGTCCCGACCGTTTCGCAGGGGACTCTGCTCGTCAACCTGCCCTGGGGCGAGGGTCCCGGTCAGGTAGGTTTGGCGCGGCCGTCGGAGGGGCTTTGTAGAGGACCCGAGGCGCTGCGCGTCGCCAACGACGGAAGGCTTGTCATCTTGGACTCGGTCAACCGGCGCTTGGTCCTCCTGGCACCCGATGGCAGCTTCCTCGCCAATTGGCCGGTGGAACTCAGAGACCCCCGGTTTCTTGCCGTCGACGCCCAGGGCGTGTACGTGCTTGATCCCGACACCGACAAGCAGCTGGTCTGCCTGGACTGGGGCGGCACAGTGAGTGCCCGTCTAACCCTCCCCGCCCTCGATGGGGTAGTGACCGCGCTATTGGCGACGGAGCGGGGACCGTGCATCGAGACCGGCCATGACCAGGTGTTCTTGGTGGACAGGACAGCTGGCATAACCAAGTCGACAGCAGGAGGAACCAAGTCACCATCTGGCGGCAAAGTCGTCGCAGCGATCACCAAGAGACTGGCGGGCCGTCCCCTGGACAACGCACTGACTCGCGTAGCCCAGGTCACCTTCAATCCGGCCTCCGGGATCGAGGTCCGCTCTTCCCGGCTGGATCAACAGACTCTAGTCTTGCATCCGCTGGGTACGGCAAGACCTCGACTGGATCTCAATAGCGCTGTCGAACACCTGATATCCGTCGACCCCGTCAGCGGTGGGGAAATGGTCATAGGCGGACGGCTAGCCTCACCGGTCGATTCCCGCCAGGGGAGAGCCGCGATCGTAGTTTCGCGGTTCAAGCTCGGCGAGGACGGAGGTCCCGCCAAACTTCCCGCTGCTTCGCTCTACTTGGACGACCGCTCGTTCGCCTATGTCGGTCTCCCCTACGTAGTCGCTCCCGATGGCCGTGTTCTTCAGCCACTGGCGACTCGGGATGGGTACTTGATCCTACTCCATCACTTTGCCGCCCAGCCCAGCGCCGGCAGCCTGGATTCGGTCTCTGCGCCGTCCCCACAGGAGGTGAACCCATGAGGTTGCAGCTGCGAGCTTTACTGCGCACCGACAGCTTGAACAGCCTGGCCAGCCGCAAGACAGCCCTCGTGGCCTTGGCTCTGGGAGGTCTGACGGCCCTCACAGGCCTTCTCCTCCCGGCGAATCCGGCCTGGGCTGCCATTCCCACCCTCACCCGAGCCGAGATAATCGCCCGGGCCGAGTCTGCCCTGGCGACGAACTACACCTGGGGTCGCGAAAGCTGGACGCCAGACTCTCCCGGCACAGCCGGCCCCGACTGCTCAGGCTACGCTCTCAAGTGTTGGGAAGTGCCCCAGACGCTCCTCTATCAGGAGGAGCAAGGAGTGAACTCGAACTTTTCGCCGCGTTACACGAGCTACAGCTTCTATAACTGTCTGGGCCCTTGGTATGCGCTCAGCAGCCGGTCTCTTCTCAAGCAGGGTGACGTCCTGGCGAAGCACGATGGCGACTCCGGTCACGTGGTCATCTACGCCAGTGGGGATGCCTGGAACTCACCGATCATTTACGAGGCGCCGGGTAGTGGCTTGACGGTACGCCGAGTCAGTCGCTACCTAGGCAGCGAATATCGCCCGCTGCGGCGGAATTACGTTGTGGACTCCCCCATCATCCTTGACAACCCCACCGCGAAGAGCATCGGCGGGAGTGACGTGGGGGGCAATTGGACCCGTTCAACCTCCGTCAGCGGTTACCACGGGGACAACTATCAGGTCCGTGCCGCCACTACCGGTACCGCATGGGCGCGCTGGACTCCTCGCTTTCCCACCAGCGGTGCTTACGACATCTACATGCGCTGGACGGCAGCCAGCGACCGCGCCTCCGGCGCCTTGGTCACTGTCAACACGCCGAGCGGCCAGTACAAGCGTATAGTCAATCAGCGCGTCAATGGTTCGACTTGGTATTCGCTCGGGCGCTACACCTTCGCCGCCGGGTACTCACCGACCGCAGGCAGCTTGACCCTTTATGCAACCGGGGCTGACGGTTACGTGATCGCTGATGCCGTGATGTTCGTTCCTGCCCAGTAGCTTCCGGCCTACCGCCAGGCGGTCAGCCGACCCTCTTTGGCCCGGCCCTGGGGTATAGGGAACGAACACCATGCACATGCGGGTCAGCGTCGCGCAGGTCCCCAGACACGTGCGGGCCCGCCGCCTGGCGGGCCCGCCGCACTTGCGCTCCAAGCGTGGAACGCGTTCAGCCGACAGGAGAAACCCCTACTTGAGCACCCCGATCACGTCGAAGGCATCGATACTGATGTACTTGCCGGCGAGGTTAGTCGGATCCCACCAGATCTTGACGGTGTGAGTGCCGGGAGCAAGGGTCCCGGTGGTCCAGACCTTCTGCTGGCGTTGAGTAGTGGAGGCAGCCAGATTGACGCATACGGCTGGGCCACCGTCCAGCGAGAGCAAGGCCTTGCCTAGGGTAGTCCCTTTAGTGGCTATCCAAGCCAGGTAGGTGCCCTCGAAGGTGACCGTCACACTGGCGCCATCGGTGTTGGCCCGCTTGTAACTGCCGCCAGAAGAACCGGTGGCGTAGAAGGTGTACCAGATACCCTTGTAGACGAGGCGGGAGTTGGTCTGTTCATACCTAGTCGTCGACTCTGCACTCTTCACCACGGGCGCAGGAGTAAGGTTGCCCACGATGTCGAATGCATCCACGCCGATGTTGGTAGCGGTTGCTGCTGGGTTCTTGGCGCCGGTCCATTCAATCTGGACCACGTGGTCGCCCGCAGCTAGCGTGCCCGTGCTCCACACTTTCTGCTTCCATTTCACCGAAGGACTGTAGAGATCGACAATCGCCGGAGAACCACCATCCACTGTGACCCTGGCCTTACCGTACACCGGGCTCATTTTGGCAATCCAGGCTAGCGAGGTGCCGTTGAAGTATACAGTGACTGTTCCCCCGGATAGATTGATGTAGCGGAAGCTGCCCCCGGAGGCGTAACTGGTGCTGACCGTCTTCCAGGTGCCGGAGTAGGCCAGGCGGGAGTCGCTCTGCTCGTAACGTGTGGAGGAAGGCTCTGGAGCGGCCGGCTGGTCACCGTCAAGCGAGTGCGCCGTACGATCGACATAGCCGCCGAAGTCAGTGGTCCAGTAGTAGGTGTACGGCGAACCAGGAACGACCACCAGACCGATGCCGATTACCTTAAAGCTCGAGTTCAACATGTTTGCATTGTGACCAGGAGAGGCCTTCCAGGCGTTGAATGCGTCTTTGGCCGTAGACTGCCCGGCGGCTATGTTCTCACCCTTGTTCGTGTAGAAGTCATACCCGGATTTCGCCATCCGGTCCCAGGGACTTGCGTTCACCGGAAACCAGTCTGACTGCACCGTGTAGTGACTGAAGAAGCGGTACTTCCCCATATCTGAGCTATGCCGATCACACGCCTCGGAAATCATGTCCGATACCATCAGCGGGTTGAGTCCCTGTGACACCCGGTATTCGTTAATGAGCTTGATGAAAGCGATTTCTTCGGCGCTGTAGCTGACGGCTGCCTGGGCTGGTGCCGCTAACCCTGCGCCGCAGATCATCACCGTGACGATCAACGCCAACAGGGTGATGCCTATGTACTTGCCCACGTACCTAAGCATCACCCCCCGCCGGTGAGTTCTTTCTTGAGTCGTCCTGTTCAGGATGCAGGCTTCCACCGCTGCGCCTCCCACCATCAAGGCCGCTGGCCTTTCCTAGAGATCGATTGCTCATCGCACACCTAGGTTTTCGGCAAGAGCACGGACAGGCTTTAGCCTTGAGCACAAAAAATGCGCGCTAAGCACAAATCTGTACGTAGCGCGCAGACCATGCTTGCAGGCCCGCAAGAAGGCCGCGGCTCCCCAGAGACGTCAGGCCGCGCTCAAGAAGACTTCTACTTGAGCACCCCGATCACGTCGAAGGCATCGATACTGATGTACTTGCCGGCGAGGTTAGTCGGATCCCACCAGATCTTGACGGTGTGAGTGCCGGGAGCAAGGGTCCCGGTGGTCCAGACCTTCTGCTGGCGTTGAGTAGTGGAGGCAGCCAGATTGACGCATACGGCTGGGCCACCGTCCAGCGAGAGCAAGGCCTTGCCTAGGGTAGTCCCTTTAGTGGCTATCCAAGCCAGGTAGGTGCCCTCGAAGGTGACCGTCACACTGGCGCCATCGGTGTTGGCCCGCTTGTAACTGCCGCCAGAAGAACCGGTGGCGTAGAAGGTGTACCAGATACCCTTGTAGACGAGGCGGGAGTTACTGTCTTCGTAGCGCACAGGCACCAGGGCCTTGAGCAGCACGCCCACGACGTTGAAGGCGTCCACACCGATGTTGGTGTCGGTGGCTCCGGTAGTCTTGAGGCCGGTCCACTCGATGCGCAGGGTGTGGGTGCCGTCGGAGAGGGTCTTCTCCCATACCTTCTGCTTCCACCTCACCGAAGGACTGTAAAGGTCGATGGTGAACGGAGCCTCCCCATCCAGGATGAGCTTGGCTTTGCCGTAGACCGGGCTTTTCTTGGCGATCCAAGCGACGTAGGTGCCGGTGAAGGCCACATTCACGCTGGCTCCGCTGGAGTTGGCGTAGCGGAAGCTGCCCCCGGAGGCGTAACTGGTGGTGACCGTCTTCCAGGTGCCGGAGTAGGCCAGGCGGGAGTCGGTCTGCTGGTACAGCGCACCGAGGACGGCAGGGGCTACATGAGCGCTGGAATCCGCGTCATCCCCAAAGTCGGCCACCCAGTAGTAATGGCAGGGCGAGCCGTCCAGGGTCACGAACCCGATGCCCACGACTTTGGCCTGGCTGCGGAGAAGGTTGGCGTTGTGCCCGCTGGACCCCTTCCAGGCGGCCATAACCTCTCCTGCGGTCGGTTGCCCTCCCGCGATGTTTTCGGCAGCCGCCCCCGATACGTACCCGCAGAGAAGCGCTCGTTCCCCGAAAGTGGCTCCCACTGGGAACCAGTCACTCTTGAGGCTTGTGTGACTGAAGAAACCGTATTTCGCCATATCTGACGCATGGCGCTCAGCGGCTAGCGAAAGGTTATCCGACAAGAGGACTGGCCCGAGACCCTGTGAAGCTCGGTACTCGTTCAGCAGTTGTACGAAGGCAAGCTCCTCGGAATTGTACGCAGCAAAGGCCTGGGAGCCGGTCCCCATCGCAACCAGAACAAGAGCGAGGGCGATGACTGCCACCGTGCCGAGAACTGTACGAAGAGTACGACTGGAAACCCGTTCACTGCCACGGCCCATGACTCCAAGACCTCGCGGGCAATCCCATCTCATTGGGGGGAGCCTCCTTCTTCAGTCCAGCGCAGCGCCAAAAGCAGCGTCTTACGCTTCATGCTACCACTCGGCTTGCAAGCGGACAGATTGAAAACATGTCACCATCTGACCCCGGTTTACTCAGCGCTTACGAACCACCGGCTATGCTCTTGTCAGTTATCGGCATCTAGGTCGGAGACAATAGGCCATCCAGGCCCTTGGCCTCTGATCGGCGGCATCCTCACCATAAGGAGAAGAATCATGTTTCGTTGGAACTGGGACCCCTGGATCTTCGACAGATCGCCTTTCCCCATAGACCGCTACCACTTGGGCGGCCTGGACATCGTAGGAGTGGTGCTAGCAATCATCCTCTGGGCGGTCCTCGTCACTGCCCTCGTGCTTGCCATCCGGGCGCTCATCCTCTACGGCCGAGCTCAGATCGCAACCGCCCGCTCGAGCGCGCCTACTAAGGACCCCCACGCGCCAGGGCTAGTTGCGCATGCCGCACCCCCCGCCGCAGACCAGTCAAGCGAGCCCGCAGAGCTAGAGACCACACCCACGGCCGAGAAGACAGACTGAGCGCTGAGCAAGGGCGCGGACACGCCTGGAGGCCGCGCCCCATGCGCGGCCGACGCGAGACACACGCGGAGATACGCCCTCCCGACCTGCCGCACCCGTTTCGCCACAAGCGCCAGTCGAGGTGGGGCTGGCATTCGAGGTTCCTTATAGCATGGAGCCCCCGAGGGGCTCCATGCTCTCTCGCTGT
>OGCI01000697.1_pt1 | contig 34345 bp, 36 predicted proteins | sample 1570021 | NCBI WGS metagenome assembly OGCI01 (sample SAMN06264664, study PRJEB24512) | hot springs metagenome | isolation source: Hot spring water | place: South Africa: Tshipise | collected 2015-06-21 | reverse complement strand
AAAGCGGAGCTATGCCGGGACACGAACGAACCGGGCGACGGGCCAGCCTCGACCCAACGTTCACGCCTTCGCCGGAGGCTACGGCGAGGCGCGGCAGGAGGGCCGACCGACGACCGCGCCCACGCGGGCGGCGGAAGCGCAGGCACGCGGTCGGCGTGCCGAGCATGAGCCGCGCAGCTCAGCGCGGCGCCTTGCGCCGAGCGGCGCGTCAGCGCCGCGAGATACCGGCGCCGCGTCGTCGGGGGAAGTCTTCCGGCCGCTCGGATCGAGAAGCGATCCCGCGTTGTATGTCCGCTTCCCGGCTTCGTGGTCGGTCGTCGCGGAAAATCAGCCAAATCGAAACTGGCGGAGAGGGTGGGATTCGAACCCACGTTACCCTTTTGGGGTAAACACGCTCTCCAGGCGTGCCCAATCAACCGCTCTGGCACCTCTCCGCGGGAGCATCCGCTCGCACGCTAACAAAGCGATCCAGCCCCGTCAAATGACGGGGATCGCCGGGCCTTACCGGCGCCGCAACGCCGCGACGGCGGCGAACCCCGCGGCCTGAATCAGCACGATCGCCGCTCCGGCGGGCAGGTTGGCGGCGGCCGCGACGAGCAGACCGCCAGCGACCGAACCCGCCGCCAGCGTCATCGCCCAACCCATCGCGCCGGAAAAGCTGCCGGCCAGCCGCAACGCCGTGGCGGCCGGAAAAATCAGCATGGCCGAGATCAGGAGACTGCCCACCAGCCGAATGCCCAACACGACCGTGACGGCCGTCAGCACCGCCAATGCCCGGTCCATCCGCGCCGTGGGCAGGCCCGCCGCCTCCGCGTGGGCCGGGTCGAACGCCAGGGCCAGCCATGGACGGCGAAGGCCGAACAGAACGCCGGCGACCGACAGCGCCAAGACGGCCGCCAGCCCGACTTCGACCGGCGGAACCGTGAGCACATCCCCGAACAGGTAGCCGAATAGATCCACCCGGAAGCCGCCGCGCGCCGCCGCCAGCGCCACTCCGCCGGCCAGCCCGACGGCGGCCACCATCCCGATCGCCGCATCCCCGGGCAACGAGCCGGAGCGCGGCAGGCGGAGAATCGCCAGCGAGGCCGCCGCCGCCAGTGGCAGCGCCATCGCCAGCGGCGGCCAGCCGAGCAGCACCGCCAGCCCCACGCATCCGAAGCTGAAGTGCGCCAGCCCCTCGCCGATCAACGAGCCGCGGCGCAACAGCAGCACCACGCCCAGCGCACCGCACGACGCCCCGACCAACACGCCCGCCAGCAGGGCGCGCCGCATGAAACCCATGTGGAGAAGCTCCATCATCGGACGTCGCCGCGCGCGGCCTCGTGCCGCCGGCACATCAGGTGCTGCTGAACCGCCCCGAACCGGCGGGTCATCTCCTCGGATCGGCAGAACTCCTCGAACGAACCGTAAAACACCACCCGGCGGTCGAGGTAAAGCAGACGCCGCGCGATCCGGCCGACGTCGCCGGCGTCGTGGGTGACCAGCAGGACCGTCGCCCCCCGCTCGCGGTTCCACCGCTCGATCAGCGCGTGGAAATCGTTGCGAAACAGCGGGTCCAGCGCCGTCGTCGGCTCGTCGAGCAGCAGCAGCTCCGGTTCGCCCGCCAGCAGCCGCGCCAGCAGCGCCCGCTGAAGCTGGCCGCCGGACAGGGAGCCGACGGGACGGCGACGCATCGGTTCGAGGCCGACGGCCGCGAGCGCCTCGGCGATCGCGGCGCGATCCGCTGCGCGATACGAAGCCGGGCCCCGGCCCAGCCGGCCGGTGGCCACGATCTCCTCGACCGTCGCGGGGAAGCGGGGCAGGGGAAGGGCGAAGCCCTGCGGCAGCCAGCCGATCCGTCCGCCGCGGCGGGCCTCAGAGGGGGGGCGCCCGAACACCTCGACACGGCCCGCATGGGGCGTTAGCAACCCGGCAACCGCGCGCAATAGCGTCGTCTTGCCCGACCCGTTCGGGCCGACTACGGCGACGTAATCGCCCGGCTCGACGGAAAAAACGACCTCCTCGAGCGCGGCGCTGGCCCCGTAACGGACGGTCAAGCCCTCGAGGCGGACGGCGGGCGGTCCGGCGATCACGGCGCCTCCACGAGAACGCGGCGGACTTCCTCGAGGTTCCGGCGATGGATCGAGAGGTAGGTTTCGCCCCGGCGAGCCTCATCGGGTGTCCGGTTGTGGAGGGCGTGCAGCACGCGAATCTCGGCGCCCGTTTCGAGCGCGATGGCGCGCGCGACACGGGGTTCGACGATCTCCTCGGTGAAGATCACGCGGCTGCCGGTTTCGCGGATCCGCCGGACAAGCTCGGCCATCGCGCGGGGGGTCGGCTGCTCCTCGGGCGAGAAGCCCTCGTAGGGGGAGACGAACTCGATGCCATAGCGCGCGCCGAGCGCGTCGAACGCGCGGTGGCCGCCGTACAGGACGGTGCGGCGGCGGGCGGAGGCGGTCATTGCGGCCCAGTCGCGGTCAAGCCGCTCCAGCTCGGCCAGATAGGCGGCGCGCCGCCGGCGAAGGTCCTCCGCGTGCGCCGGAAACCGGGCCGCGAGCGCATCCGCGATCCCGGCCACGGCCCGGGCGGCCGCAACAGGATCGGTCCAGAAGTGCGGATCCATCTCGGCGTCGTTGGGGCGCGCAGGGTCGCGCGCGAGGTCGGCGACGACAAGGCGCAGCGGAGGTTCGCCGGCGGTGCTGCCGACCAGCCGCTCGGCCCACGGTTCGAGTTTGGGCCCGCAGTAGAGAAACACCCTGGCGGCGCGGATCGCCGCGACGTCCGCCGGCGTGGGTGCGTAGGCATGGACCTCGACGCCGGGGGGCATCAACTGCCGGACGTCGGCGAAAGCTCCGGCCAGCGCGGCGGCCCAGTCGTACAGAGGAAAAATCGTGGCGACAATGCCCGGACGCGACGCGTCGGAAGCAAAGCCGGCGTAGGCCGAGACGGCCAGGACCGTGCCGACAACGGCGGCGGTCGGGCGGAGGCCGAGGAAAGGCCGGCCGGTCATCGCGGCGCCCTCCGGCGGGCCTTGTCCGCGTGTCCGCGGCCGGCGGAACAGACGAGGTGGAGGGCGCGGCAGTCGCGGCACTCGCGCAGCGCATGCGCCTTTCGAAACTCGTCCCAGTGCCGTTTTTGCGCCGGCGTGAAGACGCCCGAGCCGCCGCAGAGGGGGCAGGCGTGGTTCAACGCCTCCAGCAACGCGTCGCGGATGAATCGGGACCGGTTCGGGACGGCCCGCAGGGCGGCGACCAGGGCGGGCTCGGCCTTGAAGGTCAGGATCGCGGATTTCGACGGCGCGCGCGGCATGGCGAAGAGCTCTCGCACATCGAAAGTAATACCAGGTATTACGTATGTCAACGGCCGGGCCGCCGGCCTCCCGGCCGCGATGCCGGCCGTCCGTGGAAACGGTCCCGCAGGGATCGGGCCGGCTCCCGCCGCAGACGGCCACGGGCAACGGCAGGCCCGGCGGCGCTCGGGTGTCGCCGACGATGGCAAGGATCGACCCTGGCCGGGCCACGGACCGGATGCGGCCGCGAACCGCATCGCGCGTTTGCCGGTGCGCGGTGCGCGTGGTACGTTGCATCGCGATGTGCCTGGGGATTCCGATGCGGGTGCTGCGCGCGCTGTCCGACGGCCGGGCGGTGGTCGAGTGCGACGGCGTGGAGCGGGTGGTGGACGTGTCGCTGGTGGGGGCGTGGGCGCCGGGCGACCACGTGATCGTGCACGCCGGATTTGCGATCGAGCGGCTGGACGCGGCGGAGGCGGAGGCGCAGCTCCATCTGTTCCAGGCGCTGGCGGCGTCGCGCAGCCCGGCCGCCGATCCCGGGTCGCAGTAGCCGCCGGAGCGGCGCGCCGATGAGGTTTACGGAGGGATTCCGCGATCCGACGGTGGCCCGCGCCCTGGCGGCGGGGCTGCGGGCGGCGGCGGCGGGGGACCGCCGGCTGTGTTTCATGGAGGTCTGCGGGACCCACACCATGGCCGTGGGCCGCCACGGCCTGCGCGCGCTGCTTCCGCCGAACGTGCGGCTGGTCAGCGGACCGGGATGCCCGGTCTGCGTGACGCCCTCCGGCTATCTCGATGCGGCGCTGGAGCTGGGACGGCGGGGGGCGGTGCTGGCGACGTTCGGCGACCTGCTGCATGCGCCGGCCGGCGACGGCCGGACGCTGGCCGGCTGGCGGGGCGCCGGCGGCGACGTGCACGTGTGTTATTCGCCGCTCGAGGCCCTCGCCCTTGCGGAGGCCGCGCCGTCGCGCGAGGTGGTGTTCCTGGCCATCGGGTTCGAGACAACGATCGCGCCGACGTTGATGCTGGCGGTCCGCGCGCATCGGGCCGGTATCCGAAACGTCTCGCTGCTGACGTCCTTTCGCCGGGTGGTGCCGGCGATGGAGGCGGTGCTGGCGACGCCCGACGTGCGGCTGGACGGCTTCCTGTGCCCGCCGCACGTCAGCACGGTGATCGGCGCGGACGCCTACCGGCCGGTGGCGGAGCGATACGGGCGCCCTTGCGTGGTGGCCGGCTTCGAGCCGCTGGACGTGCTGGCGGGGCTGCTTGAACTGATTCGGCTGGCCACGGCCGGACGCGCGGAGGTGCACAACGAATACGCCCGGGTCGTGACGCCGAAGGGCAATCCGCGGGCTCGCGCCCTCATCGAGGAATGGCTCACGCCGTCGGACGCCTGGTGGCGCGGCCTGGGGCGCTTGCCCGACAGCGGCTATTCGCTGCGGCCCGACCGGGCCGAATGGGACGCGGCGCGACGGCTCGGCGTCGAGGTCGGCCCGGGCGCGGAGCCGCGGGGCTGCCGTTGCGGCGACGTCGTCGCCGGCCGGATCGATCCCCCGGAGTGTCCGCTCTTCGGCCGCCGCTGCACGCCCGACCGGCCGGTGGGGCCGTGCATGGTCTCCTCCGAGGGCAGTTGTGCGGCATGGTACAGGTACGAGCGGGCAGGACGGACGTGACGTGGATCCGAAGGGAGATAGGATTCTGTTGGCGCACGGCGGTGGCGGCCGGCTGACGGCCGCGTTGATCGCCGACGAAATCGTCCCGCGGTTCGGCGACGGACCGCTGCGCGGCCTTCCTGACGCGGCGGACCTGCCGCCGATAGGCGGCGCGATCGCGTTCACGACCGACGCGTTCGTGGTCCAGCCGCCGTTCTTCCCCGGCGGCGACATCGGCTCGCTGGCGGTCAACGGCACGGTGAACGACCTGGCGGTGTGCGGGGCCCGGGCGCGGTGGCTCTCGCTGGCGCTGATCCTCGAGGAGGGGCTGACCTTTGACGTCCTGCGGCGTGTGCTGGACTCCGTGACGGTGGCGGCGAAGGCCGCGGGGGTGACGGTGGCGACGGGCGACACGAAGGTAGTGCCGCGGGGGCAATGCGACGGCCTCTACCTGGCGACCTCCGGCCTCGGCGAGCGCCTCCCCGGCTACGCCCTGTCGCCGGAGCGGATCCGACCCGGCGACCGGGTGCTGGTCAGCGGCCCCGTGGGCGATCATGGGATGGCGGTGATGGCGGCACGGATGCAATTTGCTTCCGCGGGCGGCCCGCGGAGCGACTGTGCGTCCGTGCTTCCGCTGGTGGAGGCGGCGGCGCCGATGGCCGGCGGCATCCGGTGGATGCGCGACCCGACGCGTGGTGGAGTGGCGGCGGCCTTGAACGAATGCGCCCGGGGCCGCCCGTGGGGGATCATGTTGCACGAGGCTGCGATCCCACTGCATTCAGCGTCCGCGGCGCTGGCCGATGCGCTCGGGCTGGACCCGCTCCACTCGCCGTGCGAGGGCCGGATCGTCGCGGTGTGCGACCCATCGGTGGCGGGGGAGGTGTTGAGGTCGTGGCGGTCGACGGAGGTGGGGCGGGAGGCGGCGGAGATCGGCTCGATCGTCTGCGGCGCCTGGGACGGCGCGGTTGCGATGGAAACCCGCATGGGCGGCCGGCGGCTGGTCGACATGCCTCTGGGCGAGCTGCTGCCGCGGATTTGCTGAGGCGGGCCCTCCGGCATGCACGAGCTCTCCATCGCTGAAACCATCCTCGAGCAGGCCCTTCGCGTCGCGGCGCAGGAGAGGGCGGCGGCGATCGCGCGGGTCCGGGTGCGTGTCGGCGACCTGTCGGGGGTGGACCCCGACGCCCTGAAATTCGCGTTCCCGATCGCGGCGCGGGGGACGGTCGCGGAGGGCGCGGCGCTCGAGGCGATCCGGGTCCCCTTCGAGGTGGCCTGCCGCCGGTGCGGCGCGTGGAGCCGGCCGGAGCCGTGGGTTCCCGCGTGCGCGGCCTGCGGCAGCCAGGAGGTGGACACGGTCGCGGGCCGCGAGCTGCGAATCGAATCTCTCGACCTTTGCGATCGCCGCGGCTAAACTCAAGCATTTCGCGAGGGCGCGACGACATGTGCGAACACTGCGGCTGTGACTCGGCCACCGGCGGTGCGGCGGACCGCGCGGGCGGCCATTCCGAGACCCGCCATTCGGCGCACGACCACGATCATCCGCACCCCCACCCTCCCGGCCATCCCCACGAGCATGCCGACCGCGTGGCGGCAGCCCCGGACCCCGCCGCTGGCGCGGAGACGCGGCGCGTGGCGGTCGAGGCCGACATTCTGGCGGCCAATGCGGCCGCGGCGGTGGACATTCGTCGGCAATTGGCCGAACGCGGCGTGACGGCGTTCAACCTGATGTCTTCGCCCGGGTCGGGCAAAACCCGGCTTCTCGAGGCGACGCTGGATCGGCTTCGCGGACGCGTGGGCTGCGCCGTGATCACCGGCGACGTGCGCACCGACCATGACGCCCGCCGTCTGGCCGGGCGGGGCGCTCCGGTCCGCCAAATCGAGACGATGAACGCCTGTCATCTGAGCGCCGTGCAGATCGCCGAGGCGCTGCCGCACGTGCTGGCGCCGGACACTCGGCTGCTGTTCATCGAAAACGTCGGCAACCTGGTCTGCCCGGCCACCTTCGACCTCGGCGAGCATGTCAAGGTCGCGCTGCTGTCGGTCGTCGAGGGCGAGGACAAGCCCGTGAAGTATCCGGCGATGTTCACCGTGGCCGGCGTCGTTGTGCTGACCAAAATCGATTTAGCCGGGGCGGCTGAGTGGGACCGGGCGGCGGCGCTGCGGGCCGTCCAGACGGTGCGGCCGGGCGCGGTGGTGTTCGAGGTGAGCGCAAAGACCGGCGAGGGGATGGACGCGTGGATCGGGTACCTCGAGCGCGTCGCGGGTTGAGCCGGCGCGCCGCGGGGCTTCTGTTGCATCCGACCTCGCTGCCCGGCCCCGTCGGCATCGGCGAAATCGGGCCGGCCGCCCTTCGATGGGTGGAACGTTTGCGCGAGACGGGCATCGGCGCATGGCAGACCTTGCCATTGGGTCCGACCGGTTTCGGTGACTCGCCCTACCAAACCCTGAGTTCCTTTGCCGGCAATCCTCTTCTGGTCTCGCTGGAGATCCTTCGGGGGGAGGGGTGGCTCAGGGACGGGGAACTGGGAGGGGCGCCGGGGGCGGCGGGAAGCCAGGTGGACTTCGGTGCGCTGATTCCATGGAAGCGGGAACGGTTGCGCCGGGCGACGGAGGCATGGCGTCGCCGGTCGTCGGCGGCCGAACGGCGCGAGTTGGAGGAGTTCCGGCAGCGTGCGGGCGGGTGGCTGGAGGACTTTGCGCTGTTTGCGGCGCTCAAGGACGCGTATGGCGGGGCGCCGTGGTGGGAATGGCCGTCCTCGCTGGCGCGGCGCGAGCGATCGGCGTTGCGGCAGGCGCGGCGGAAATGGGCGGAAGAGATCGAGCGAAGGCGGATCGAGCAATGGTGGTTCGAGCGCCAGTGGGCTGAGGTTCGGCGCACGGCCCGTCGGGCGGGCGTCCGGGTGATCGGCGACGTCCCCATCTTCTCCGCCCTCGACAGCGCCGATGTATGGGCCCGGCCGGATTTGTTCGAGTTGGACCGCTACGGCCGACCGACGGCGGTGGCCGGCGTGCCGCCGGATTACTTCAGTGCCACGGGGCAGCTTTGGGGCAACCCCCTGTACCGATGGCCGGCTCACGCGGAGGAGGGCTACGCATGGTGGATCGCGCGCCTGCGCCGAGCGCTCGAGTTGGCCGACGCGGTGCGGCTCGACCATTTTCGCGGGTTCGAGGCCTATTGGGCGGTGCCGGCCGGCTCGCTGACTGCGGCCGCGGGCCGTTGGGTGCCGGGGCCGGGCGCGGATTTCCTCAAGGCCGTCCGGGCCGCGCTGGGCGGTCTGCCGCTGATCGCCGAGGACCTCGGCTTCATCACGCCCGCCGTGACCGCGCTGCGCCGGCAATTCCGGCTGCCCGGCATGCTCGTGTTGCAGTTTGCAATGGAACGCCTCCTGACGGCCGGGGAGGGAGCTCCGGAGGAGTGCCCGGTGGACACGGTCTGCTATACGGGGACGCACGACAACGACACGGCCCAGGGATGGCTTCGCTCCGTGCCCGGGGGGGACTCGACGGAGGACGCCGAACGGCACCGTCGGCTGCGCGAGGCCGCCATGCGCTATGTCGGCGGCGATGCCCGCGATTTCCATTGGGGCATGATCGGGCTGGCGTGGCGTTCGCGGGCGCGCCTAGCGGTGGCGCCGCTGCAGGACGTGCTGGGTCTCGGAAGGGAGGGCCGGATGAACACCCCTGGCCGGCCGGCGGGCAACTGGCGGTGGCGCGTGACGGAAGCGCAGAGCGACGCGGCCGACTGGGAACGGCTGCGCCGGCTGACGGAACGGGAGGGGCGCCTCTAACCCGCCGCGCGGGGCGGAGGGAATCGCAGCAGGCGCGTCCGGACGCCACCGGCGCAACGGGGCACGTCGCGCGAAAGCGCCGCGGATCAGGTCGTCACGACGTGACACCTTCGGTGCCACGTGCTGCTCGGCCCAAATTCCCGCGCGGCAGCGCCAAACACGGCGGGATTGGACAGTCGCTTCGGCGCCGAGGTAAGGTGAGTTGGATGACGCGTTCAGGCAGGGCGCCGAAACGCCATGGCGTTGTCAAGGCCGGCCTGGGGTGGATCCTCGGGGCGGCCGCCGCCGGGCTGGTGCCCGCTTCGGTGGCCGCCGCCGCCGGCCATGGGAAGGCCGCCAAGTTTCTCGCCGCGGGGGGTGTGGTCGCCTCCGCGTTCATGGCGTTTTTCTTCCGGGATCCCGAGCGACATCCGCCCGACGATGCGGATGCGGTCCTTTCGGGTGCCGACGGACGGGTCATGACGGTCGAGGCCGACGCGGACCCCGGTTTTCTCGGCGAGCCCACGGTGCGAATCAGTGTCTTCTTGAGCATCTTCGACGTGCACGTCAACCGCGCGCCGATTTCCGGCCGCATCGTGTCCGTGCTGCACGAGCCCGGCCGGTTCCGGTTTGCCTTCGACCCTCGGGCCTCGCGGGTCAACGAGCGCAACACGATCTGCATCGAAGGGGAGCGCGTCCGCTGTGTCGTCCGCCAGATCGTGGGCCCGGTGGCGCGTCGAGTGGTGCACTGGCTGGAGCCGGGACAGGCGGTCCGGGCGGGCGACCGGATCGGATTGATGAAGTTCGGCTCGCGGCTGGATGTTTTTTTGCCGTTAGGGTCCGTTGATGTTTTGGTTTGCACTGGTATGATGGTCCGCGCCGGGGAGACGGTGATCGCCCGGCTCAGGACCAGGCGGAGGTGAACGTTCATACTCGGCGTGTGGCGGTGTGTGGCCTGACGGTCGGGGTGCTGGCCCTGGGCGTGGCGGCGATTCTGGCCGCGATCGCGGACGACATTTTTCTAGCGGCCGAGCTGATCGTTCTGGCTGCGATCCTCGATGGGTTTGACGGGACGTTGGCGCGGCTGTTGAGAGCAGAGTCGAGGTTCGGCGAGCGACTGGACACCTACGTGGACGTGGTCGCCTTTGGCCTGGCCCCGGCCGTGGCCTCCTACGCGGCTCTTTGGGCGGACTATGGATGGTGGGGCGGGGCCGCGGCCTTCCTGATCGTGCTGTCGGGTGTGCTCCGTTTTTCCCGCGGGTGCTCGTATCCCTCTCGCCCCGGTCGGCACGTGTTCCGCGGTCTACCGATACCCGTGAGCGCGACTTGGATCGCGGTGACGCTGCTGGTGATGGAGAAGGACCTGTTGGAGGTGATCGCGATCGACCGGGGGGCGGCGCTGGTCGTGTCGTGGGTGATCGCCTTTGGTCTTCTGGTGCTGCAGGTCTCCAACGTGCGGTACCTGAAGCCCTCGAGACGCCATCTCCGCACGGCCATGTTGGTTGCGTTGGCGCTTATGGCGGTCACAGGCTATCCGCTGACCGTGTTCTGCCTGGGGACGGCGGCCAGCCTTTTTGTCTATGTGGTGGGCGGTCTGGTCCGCCACCACGAGCGGGTGCTCGAGGTCGAAGACGAGGAGGAGGTCCCGCTCGCCCGCTGACCGCGGGAAGCGTCACGACTCACCGTAGGGCTCGACCGTGCTCGAGCCGCAGGCGGGCCGACGCAAATGGCCTCGGCAAGTTGAGGCCCTACGGGACAGAGTTGTGGGGGCCGGCTCATCCTCTCCCTCTGGGATTCGCGGAGCCTTCGGGCAAGGTGGGGGCCCTGCGAGTGGCACGCGTGGCGCGTTCGCGCCCTCTAGCACCTCCCCCGGCGGGGCATCTGTGTGGCCGCGGCCGTCAGGGTGCCTCGCGCTGGGGCGTGAAGCGGATCGCCTGCCCCTGCCGCGGTGGCAGCTCGATCGTCAGCGTCATCCCGGCGTCCACAGGCCGGCGCTCCACCCGGACGCGGGTGCGCGTGGGCACGGTGGCGTCGTCGCGATACACGTGGGCGGTGAAGGGCCGGCCGGAAGGCAGAAAGTCGAGGCGGACCTCGAACCGACGCGGCGTGTCGGCGTTCATGGCGCCGAGGTACCAGTCCTCGCCCGAGCGGCGCGCGACGACGGCGTACTCGCCGATGGCTCCGTACAGCACCCTCGTCTCGTCCCACACCGTCGGCATGTGATTCCAGAACTCCAGCTCCGGCTCGTCCGCGGACTGTGATGGCCGGTCGTACCAGAACAGAAACTGCCAGGGGCTGAACAGGACCACCGGCTTGGCGAGCTGATAGGCGTGCGAGGCCAGGCGGTCGACCCGCGCGTCGTAATAACAGACGGTGTTGTCGGCCGGCCCGGACAGGTAGCGCGTGAACGCATAGGCGAGCGTGGTCCGGTTGCTCGGGCTGCACTCGTCGCCGTGCACGCCCTCCACCGTCATCAGGTTCGGCCAGGTCCGGCGGACGCCGGTCTCGCGGTACTCGTCGTGGACGTCCACCATCAGCCGATGGGCGGCCGCCTTGCGCACGGCGTCGTGGAGCCAGGCGGTCCATCGTTGAGAGCCGACCTGCACGAACCCGAATTTCATGCCGTCCACCCCCCAGCCGCGGTAGAGCGGCAGCAGCTCGTCGAGCTGGCGTTCGAGGGCGCGCCGGTTCACGTACAGGATCACGCCAATACCGTTGGTCTTCGCGTGGCGGAGGACCGCAGGCAGATCGAGGGGACCCTTGGATCGCTCCGGGTCCACGGTGACCGTCGTCGCATCCGCCGCATCGTCGTACTCGTGGCCGTACCAGCCGGCGTCGTACTCGATAAATTGGAGGCCGCGTCGGAGGGCGAAATCCACGCATGCGAGGCCGCCGGCGGTGGTGAGCGTGACCTCCCGGATCACCTTGCCCGGCCGGATCCAGGAAACGTCGGCGATTGCACACGGGGCGTTGAGGTTGAGAAAGATGTCGTTGTTCTCCAGCAGTCGGCCGGGGCTCTCGGCGACCATGACCAGCCGCCACGGCGATTCGAGCGGCGCGAGTCCCTCGACGGGGCCGTCGAGTTGTGCGGCGAGGGCGTGGGGGGCACCCTTCAACGGCGCGAACTTCATCCGCGCGAAGTCCACCAAGGCGGCCTCGCCGACGGCCGCGTAGATGACGGGGTCGCCCGCCACCGAGGGGCCGGGCTCGCGCTCGAGGCGGCTTCCGATCTCGACGACGAGTGGCCGCTCGCAACCGGCGCGAATCCGGCTGAGCGGTGCGCGTTCGTAATCGCCCTGGCCGGAGTACGTCACCCACGCCGGCCAGTCGCCGGTGAACCGAAACTCGGTGGCCTCGGCCGACAGACGCACACGTTCGCCCCCGCCGGCCGGTCCAACGACGTACCGGAACGCGGCGCCTTCGTCGTAGGCGCGGACGATCAGCCGCTGGCCGATGCGGTCCGCGCCACGCGCGCGCAGGTCGATCGTCAGCTCGCGATATTGGTCGCGGACGACGCTCCGTTCGCCCGCCACCGGTCGCCAGGTTCCGTTGGTTGCCCGCGCTGTGTGCCCGACGACCTGCCAACCGCCGGTCGCGCCCATCGTAGTCGCGAGTACGCCGATGGCCGATTCGGCGAGAATAGGCCGACTGTCCCACTCCATGCTCCAGACGGGCTGGGGGCCGCCGACCGTGTCGCCCACTCGCAGAGCGACCGTCACACGAAGGCGCCCGTCGGGTGACCACACGTCGAAGGCGGCGCCGGCGGCCACCGGCGCCGCGATCCAGAGGGCGCTCGGGATGCGAAGGCTCATCGCGAAGGACTCCGGCTTGGTTTCGTGACGCCGATCATGATACAGGGTCTGGCGTTCCCCTTCGAGCTGCGCCGGCGAAACGCCGGCCGGGATGCCAGTGGGGTGCGCATGCGTACGATCATCGGCGGGTTTGCGGCGCTGGCGGAGCGCGCGCGGCTCGATCCGCCCCCCGCCTGGCCGTCGGACCTCACGCCGCTCAAGCAGCACCAGGACCTCTGCGCCCTCTATTTCGGGATGATCCATCCGACCGTACGGCCTGCGCAGAGCGCTCTGGTCGCAGGGCGAATCGAAGCACGCGGAGGGCCGCCTGTACACCGAAAAAATGCGAGCCCTGATCAAGGGCTGGCGAACGGCGTAGGGTTGGCCGAACAGCCCTTCCACTTCGTGAGGATCGCCTCCGACCACTACGCCGAGGAAGACCCGCATGTGCTGCCCCTGTTCTGGGAGGCCCAGGCGGCGGCCCTCCAAATCCCGGGGACGGCTATGACGGTAAGCCACGAGCGACATCCGGGGCATCCATCCGCGGAATAAACAAAAGGTCGGGCGCCCGCTGGCGGCGATCGCTTTCCGCCGAACCTGCGGCCGCGCCGACGCGGTCGATAGCGGTCCCGTATTTCGCGAACTTTCGCCCGACGACCGCCGGATTCGCGTACGGTACGATCATGCCCACGGCGGTCTGAAGATCCGCGACGGACAGCCGCCCTCGCACTTCGAGCTCTGCGGGGCGGGCGCCGATCGGACGGCGGCGTAGGCCGTGGTCGAGGGGGACTCGGTGGTGCTCAGCTCGCCAGCCTGCCCGGACCCGCGGGGCGTCCGGTTCGGCTGGCACAACCCGTCCGAGCCGAACCTCTGCAACGGCGCGGGCTGGCCGGCCGCGCCGTTTCGAGCCGGCGAGCCTCCGCCGATCGACTGGCTGGTCCGACGCGTCCCCGAGTCGGCTTCCTGCAAGCTCATGCTTGACTTGAACCTGTCGCGGCTGGGGCCGGAAGTTGCGTACGGCGACGACCGGCGGCGCCGCAGGACGAGTATGGCTCCATGCAGATCCATGTCTCGTCGGCCGGCCAGACGCTGTTCGCGATGAACCACTGGTCCGCCGGCGGTGCCGACGGCGGAGCAGCGAGTTCTGCGGCGGGGAGATCATGCCTCCGCCCGTGACCACCCGATGCGTGGACCGTCGTTCTACGCGGCGGTGGATTCGGGGCGGCCGGCCACCCCGCTCACCTCGGTCGAACGAGTTGGACTGGCCCGCGTCCGGCTCCGCTGGGCTGTTTGCGCGGGGTGGACGCGCCCCGTATAGTGCGTTCTTTATGAGCGGAAACCTGTACGACAAGATTTGGAACGCTCACGTCGTCAAAACCTTGCCTGACGGCGCCGCCCTACTGTACATCGACCGCCACCTCGTCCACGAGGTCACGAGCCCCCAGGCGTTCGACGCGCTGCGTCTGGCGGGCCGCCGCGTACGGCGGCCGGATCTGACGTTCGCGACGATGGATCACAACGTGCCCACCGACGAGTCGGGGGACGTGCGCGATCCGGTCGCCCGGGAGCAAATGGCGGCGCTGGAGGCCAATTGTCGGGAGTTCGGCATCCGGCTTTTCGGCATGGGCAGCGAGTGGAACGGAATCGTCCATATCATCGGTCCCGAGCTGGGGCTGACGCTGCCGGGCACGACCATTGTCTGCGGGGACTCGCACACGGCCACCCACGGCGCGTTTGGGGCTCTGGCGTTCGGGATCGGCACGTCCGAGGTCGAACATGTCCTAGCGACGCAGACTCTCAAACAGCGGCGATCGAAGGTGTTCCGCGTCACCTTTCAAGGCATCCTTCCGCGCGGCGTCACGGCGAAGGACATGATCCTCAAGGTGATCGGGACCATCGGGACGGCAGGCGGCACGGGCTATGTGTTGGAGTATGGCGGGCCCGCCGTGCGCGCGCTGACGATGGAAGGCCGGATGACGATCTGCAACATGAGCATCGAGGCCGGCGCCCGGGCGGGCCTGGTGGCGCCGGACGACACGACCTTCGAGTTCATCGCCGCTGGCGACCGTCCCTTTGCCCCGCGGGGGGTGGAGCTGGAGCGGGCGATCGCGAAATGGCGGCGGCTGGCGGCCGATGCGGATGCGGCGTGGGACCGGGAGCTGTCCCTGGACGTCTCTCATCTGGCCCCGCAGGTGACGTGGGGCACCAGCCCCGGCATGGTGATCGACGTGGACCAGCCGATCCCGCCGCCCGACCGTGTGCCGGGCTACAGCCGGGGCGATGCGGAGCGCGCCCTCGCCTACATGGGGTTGGTCCCCGGCCAGCGCTTGACGGATGTGAAGGTCGACGTCGTCTTCATCGGAAGCTGCACCAACGGCCGCATCGAGGACCTTCGCGAGGCGGCGCGCCATGTGCGCGGGCGGACCGTCGCGCGCGGCGTGCGGGCGCTGGTCGTGCCAGGGTCCGCGTTGGTGCGGCGGCAGGCCGAGGCGGAGGGGCTGGACCGCGCCTTTCGCGACGCCGGGTTCGAATGGCGCCGGCCGGGGTGTAGCATGTGCCTGGCGATGAACCCCGACCGGCTGGAGGAGGGGCAGCGCTGCGCTTCGACGTCGAACCGGAATTTCGAGGGGCGTCAGGGCAAGGGCGGTCGTACCCACCTGGTCAGTCCCGCGATGGCCGCCGCGGCTGCGATCGCGGGGCGGTTCGTGGACATCCGCGCGTGGGATGTCTAATTGGGAGAGCGAATCATCATGGAACCGTTCGTCCGACACCGGGGCAAGCTGGCGACGCTCGACCGCGCCAACGTGGACACCGACCAGATCATCCCCAAGCAGTTTTTGAAGTCCATCCGCCGGACGGGCTTCGGCCCGGCGTTGTTTTTCGACTGGCGCTATCTGCCCGACGGGTCGCTCGATCCGGCCTTCGAGCTGAACTCACCGCGTTTTGCCGAGGCCACGATCCTGGCGGTGCGCAACAACTTCGGCTGCGGTTCGAGCCGCGAACACGCCGTCTGGGCGATCCAGCAGTACGGGTTCCGCGTCGTCCTGGCCCCCTGGCAGGTGCGCGACGGCGAACGGGTGGCCGCCTTCGCCGAGATCTTTCGCAACAACGCCATCCGCAACGGACTATTGACGGTGGAGTTGGCCGAGGCCGAGGTGGACGAAATCTTCGACGCCGTGGCCCGCCACGAGGGGCTGGAAGCGACCGTGGACTTGGAGGCGTGTGCCGTGACGCTGCACACGCCGGAGCCGAAGGTCTTCACGTTCTCGATCGATCCGCTGGCGCGGCACACGCTGCTGGAGGGGCTGGACGAGGTCCGGCAGACCCTCCAGTGGGCGGCGGAGATCGGGGAGTTCGAACGCCGGCACGACGCGCAGATGCCCTCCTCGTGCTGAGGCGGGCGGGGGGGCGGCGCCGGCATGAAACTCCCCTTGGACCTGGCGCTTGCGCGCGACGCGGCGGTGATGGTCGTCGGCAACGCGACGGCCGGCCTGCTGTTTTTGGCCGTGCACATGGTCGGCGGCCGCTGGATGCCGGCCGGCGAATACGCGGCCTTCGTTGCCCTGCTCGGGTTGTTGTGGATCGTGTTGGTGCCCTCGTCGGCGCTGCAGGTGGCGGTCGCGCGCTACGCGGCCGAATATTGTCACGCCAGCGAAACCGAGTTGTGGGGCCGGCTGTTCCGCTCCGTAATGCGGCTGGTGACGGCGGTCGGGCTGCCGGCGGCCGCGGCATGGCTGGCGGCCGCCGGCCCGCTGGCGCGGGCGCTTCATGCGCCCTCGCCCGGCACGGTGCGCTGGGTCGGGGTCATCGCATGGCTCAGCATCTACGCGCCGGTGATCTCCGGGGCCCTGCAGGGCGCCCGCCGGTTCGGCTGGATGGCCGCGGCGGCCATCGTGCCGGGGGTGGTCCGGCTGGCGCTGGCCATCCCGATCGCGTGCAGCGTTGGAACCGCCTCCGCGATGCTCGGCGCGTATGCCGCCAGCGTGGCGGCGGGGCTGGCGGCGGGCGGGTGGCCCCTCCGCCGCGCGGCCGCCGGCGCGGCGCCGCTCGACCTGGCTCCGTTCACCCGGTATTTCCTGCCCGTCGCCGGCGGCCAGTTGCTCCTCTACGCCCTGATGAACGCCGATCTGATCCTCGCGCCGCGGCTGCTCGAGGGCGCCGTGTTTCATTGCTACGGCAAGGCCTCGATGCTCGCCCGGACCGTGCTGTTCCTGCCGATGCCATTGGTCTTGGCGATGTTTCCCCGGGCCGTCGTTTCGACGCGCCGTCGGACCTTGCTGCAGCCCGCCGCGATGGCCCTGGTCCTCTCGGTCGGCCTGGCCGCCGGCCTGACCCTTGCGCCGCGGCTGGCGCTGCGGTGGATGTACGGCGTCGAGGGCGCCGTCTACGAGAGGCTGTTGCGGCTCTATGCCTGGGCGGTGGTGCCGGTCGCCATGGTCAACGTGCTGTCGCAGTACCTCTGGGCGCGCCATGACGTGGTCGCGCTCGCCGGCTTGGCGCCGGTGGCGGCGGCCTACGTCGGGCTGCTTTGGACCGGCCCGCGGGGGGATCCGCTGTCCGTCATCACGTCGCTGGCCGCCGCGAACGTGGCCGCGTGCGCGACCCTGGCTTGGCGCGTTCGGCGCCTGTGGCGTGGAGGCGGCCGATGAGGCCGCCGGACCGTGTCCTGTTTCTCGCCCTCGCCGGCGCGGGCGACACCCTGCTGGCCACGCCGCTGATGCGCGAGGTCCGCGCCGCCTGGCCGCGCGCGCGCGTTGAGGTCCTCACCATGCAGGGCCCTGCGCCCCGTCAGGCGCTGGAGAACAACCCCGACGTGGACGAGGTCATGCACTTCGACTTCCTTTCCGCCGGGCGGCACCGGAGCGTCCTTCACTGCCTCCGCCTCCGCCGGCGGCGCTACGACCTCTCGTTCACGCCGATGCCGCACAACCGGCTGGAATACAACCTCATCACGTGGCTCATCGGCGCTCGCGAGCGCGTCGGTTTCGAGTTCTGTGCCGACTGCGGCGCGCAGCCCCGCCGCTGGCTGACCCGAGTCGTCCGGGAGGACCGTCGGCTGCACGTGGTGGACAACAACCTGCGCCTCTGGACCGAGGGGCTCGGCCGGCCGTTGTGCGATCCCGATCCGCGGCCCCGCCTCCATCCCCCGCCCGAGCACCTCGCCGCCGCCGCGGCGTGGGTCGCCACCCCGCCCCGGGCCGGCCGGCGCCTGATCGGCCTCCATCCCGGGTCCGGCACGACCAAAAACCTCATCCTGAAACGCTGGCCACTGCCGCGGTGGGCGACGCTGGCCCGACGGGTCGCGACGGACGACGACGTCCACCTCGTCGTCTTCGGCAGCCGTGACGAGGCGCCATTGCGCCACGCGCTGATCGAGGCATCGGGCCTGCCCCCCTCGGCCATCGGCGAGGCCCCGGAGGGCCCCGTCCTCTTGACCGCCGCGGCCATCGGACACCTCTCGGCCTTCGTCTGTGGGGACACGCTGCTAACCCATGTCGCCGCCGCGATGCGGGTGCCGACCGTGGAGATCGTCGGCCCCACCGATCCCGCCGCCACCGGGCCGTACAAGACGCCCCACCGGATCGTCCGGCTCGGCCTGCCGTGCAGTCCCTGCTATTTCTTCTCCAAACATGGCATCCGCTGCACCCACGAACGGCCGATGGCCTGCCTGACGGACCTGGAGCCCGAGCGCGTGGAGGTCGCCCTCCGCGAGCTGCTCCGCGCGCCCCATCCGGCCCGCGATGGGACGGCGGCGGAACCGGGGCATGGCGCATGATTATCGTGGTCACCGGCGGCGCCGGATTCATCGGCAGCAACCTCGTCGCCCGCCTCGTCGCCGACGGGCATGTCGTCACGGCGCTGGACAATTTTTCGACGGGGCAGGAACGATTCCTCAACGCCGTCCGCGAGGCGCCGAATTTCCGGCTGGTCCGGCTTGACCTGGTCCGCGAGCCCGACCGCCTGCCGGAGACCCTCCGCGGCGCCGACCTCGTCGTCCACCTGGCCGCCAACGCCGACGTCCGATTCGGCACGCACCACCCGCGGCGCGACCTCGAACAGAACACCCTCGCCACCTTCCATGTCCTCGAGGGCATGCGCGCCGCTGGCGTCCGCCGCATCGCCTTCGCCTCCACCGGCTCGATCTATGGCGAGCCGGACGTCTTTCCCACGCCGGAAGACGCCCCGTTCCCCGTCCAGACCTCGCTCTACGGCGCCTCCAAGCTCGCCGGCGAGGGCCTGATTCAGGCCTATTGCGAGGGCTTCGGCTTCCAGGGATGGATCTTCCGGTTCGTCTCGATCCTCGGCGAACACTACTCGCACGGCCACGTGTTCGACTTCTACCGCAAGCTCCTGGCCAACCCCGACGAACTCGAGGTCCTCGGCGACGGCCACCAGAAAAAGTCGTACCTCTACGTCGGCGATTGCGTGGAGGCGATGCTGACGGCGATCGCGAGGGCGCAGGGACGGGTCAACATCTTCAACCTGGGCACCGACGAATACTGCGAGGTGAACGACTCGGTGGCGTGGATCTGCGAGGCATTGGGGCTGCGTCCGCGCCTGCGGTACACCGGCGGCCCGCGAGGATGGATCGGCGACAGCCCCTTCATCTTCCTCGACACCCGCCGTATTCGCGCCCTCGGGTGGAGCCCCCGGCTGACGATTCGCGAAAGCGTCATCCGCACGCTGTGCTACCTGCGCGACAACCGCTGGTTGCTGGAGGCCCGGGGATGAGCGGCGGGTCCCTCGCCGGTCGCCGCGCCATGATCACGGGCGCCGGGCGCGGGCTTGGGGCGGCGATTGCGCGCCGGCTCTGGGAGGAGGGGGCGTCCCTCGTCCTGGTCGCCCGCACCGGGGCCCAGCTTCGCGCCACGGCCGAGGGCCTGCCGCCGCGCGACGGCCAGCGGGCGGATGTTCATGTCGTGGACCTCGAGGCCTTCGGGGCCGTGGGCGAGGCCGCCGGCGGCGCGGCGGCCGCGGCCGAGAGGCTGCTGGAGTCGGTCGGGCGCGATGGCCCGCTGGACATCTTGGTGAACAACGCCGCGATTCAGGGGCCCATCGGCCCGCTGTGGGAGAACGACTGGATCGAATGGACCCGGGCGATCGCGGTGGATTTTCTCGCGCCCGCGGCGCTGTGCCGGGCGGCGATTCCGCGGATGCGGCCGGGCGGTGCGATCGTCAATGTATCCGGCGGTGGGGCGGCCTCGGGCCGCCCGCGATTCTCCGCATATGCTTGTGCGAAGACGGCGCTGGTGCGGCTGACCGAGATCCTGGCCGAGGAGGCTCGGCCGCACGGCATACGGGTTAACGCGCTGGCGCCGGGAGTGATGCCCACCTCGATGCTGGCGGAGATCGAGCGGGCGGGGGCGGCGGCCGGGGGGCGGGATTTCGAGACGGCGCGGGCGGCGTTGCAGCGCGCCGATCCCGCGGCGTTCGCCGCGCCAGCGGAGCTGTGCGCCTGGCTTGTCTCGGACCGCGCCGTGTCGGTGACGGGACGGCTGATCAGCGCGGTCTGGGATCCGTGGCGGGAATGGAGCGCCACGCCGCCCGCGTTGGAGGGCACGGACCTCTACACCCTTCGGCGGGTCACACCGCCCTCGCCCGGCCGGCCGGGTTGAGGCAGGCACGTGGGTCTGCTAGCGTGCGCGACGCGATGGGCGGCGATCCCCCAGCGGTCCGTGTGGGCATCGTCGGATGCGGGCTCGTCGGCCGCAAGCGCGCGGCGGCGCTCCCGGCCGCCGGCGGGCGGCTGGTGGCCTGCGCCGACGCGGTGCCGGTCCGCGCCGCCGAACTGGCGTCCGCCGCCGGTGCCGAGGCGGTGGACGACTGGCGGCGTCTCGTGGCCCGACCCGACCTCGATGTCGTCGTCGTGGCGACCACGCATGACGCGCTGGCGGAGGTGTCCGTCGCCGCCCTCGAGTGCGGCAGGCATGTGTTGGTCGAAAAGCCGGCCGGCCGGACCGTGGCCGAGGTGGACCGGATCGCGGCAGCGGAGCGGGCCGCCGGCCGCCGCGTGCGGGTGGGCTTCAATCACCGTTATCATCCCGCCCTCCGGGCGGCGCGCCGCATCGTCGAGGCCGGAGAGCTGGGGCCGTTGATGATGGTCCGCGGCCGCTACGGGCACGGCGGCCGGCCGGGCTACGAGCGGGAGTGGCGCGCCAACCCCGCCATCTCCGGCGGCGGCGAGCTGATCGATCAGGGCATGCATTTGATCGACTTGGCGCGGTGGTTCCTCGGCGATTTCACCGAGGTGCGGGGGCTGGCGACGACGCTCTACTGGGACATGCCGGTGGACGACAACTCGTTTCTCGCGCTGCGAACCGCCGGCGGCCAGGTGGCGTTCCTCCACGCCAGCTGCAGCGAGTGGAAGAACCTCTTTTCGTTCGAGGTCTACGGGCGGGGCGGCAAACTGCACATCGAGGGCCTGGGCGGCAGCTACGGCGTCGAGCGGTTGGCCTGGTATCGGATGCGGCCCGAGATGGGGCCGCCCGACACGACCATCTGGGAGTATCCAGGCCCCGACGATTCGTGGGCCGCGGAGCTGGCGGAGTTCTTCGGGGATGTGCGTCTCGACCGCGCGCCGTCGGCCGGGCTGGCGGATGCCCGGGCCGCGTTGGCCGTCGTCGAGGCGGTCTATCGGCAGTCGGCGGCGCCATGAGCGATCCCTTCGTCGAACGGCATCTGGCGGAGGCCGCGGAGATCCTTGCGCGGCTCGACCGCGGGGCGATCCGCGCGGTGGTGGACCGGTTGGCGGAGGTCCGGGAGCGTGGCGGACGGTTGTTCGTGCTCGGCATCGGCGGCAGCGCGGCGAACGCCAGCCATGCGGTGAACGACTTCCGCAAGCTGTGCGCGATCGAGGCCTACGCGCCCACCGACAACGTGTCCGAGCTCACGGCGCGGATCAACGACGACGGCTGGGCCGCGGCGCTGGCCGGCTGGCTGGCCGCCAGCCGCCTGTGCGCTCGCGACGGCTTGCTGGTGTTCTCCGTCGGCGGCGGCGACGAGGGGCGCAACGTGAGCCCCAACCTGGTCGAGGCGATCCGCGCCGCCCGCCGGGCCGGCGCGACGGTGGTCGGCGTCGTCGGCCGCGACGGCGGGTACACCGCTCGGACCGCCGACGCCTGCGTCGTGATCCCGACCGTCAGCCCCGATGCCGTGACCCCCCACACCGAGGCCTTTCAGGCCGTCGTGTGGCATCTGATCGTGTCACACCCCAGGCTCAAGGCCGCGCCGACCCGCTGGGAAAGCCTGAAGGGCTGCGATCCGGCCGGCGGATCTCAAGCTTTAACATGAATGTGCCCAGGCTCGAAGATCTCAAGATCAGGATTTTTTCCGACGGCGCCGACCTCGACTCGATCGCCGCCGCCCGTCAGCGCGGGCTGGTGAAGGGCTTCACCACCAATCCGACCCTGATGGCGCGCGCGGGAGTCACCCACTACCTCCATTTCGCGCGGGAGGTGCTGCGGATTGTCCCCGACCTGCCGGTTTCCTTCGAAGTGTTTTCGGACGAGTTCGACGAGATGGAGCGCCAGGCCCATGTGCTCGCGGCGCTGGGGCCGAACGTCTACGTGAAAATCCCCATCACCAACACCCGGCGTGAGCCGTCGGCCCCCCTTATCGCGCGGCTGTCCCGCGGCCGCATCCCGCTGAACATCACCGCGATCCTGACGCTGCAGCAAGTCCGCGACGTCGCGGCGGCGCTGGACCCGGCCTGTCCGGCGTTCGTCTCGGTCTTCGCGGGGCGCATCGCCGATTCCGGCCGCGACCCTGTCCCGATCATGCGCGAGGCGCTCGAGATCCTCCGCCCCCTGCCGAAGGCCGAGCTTCTATGGGCCAGCCCCCGCGAGGCGTTGAACATTCTCCAGGCCGAGTGGATTGGCTGCCCGATCATCACCGTCACGCCCGACCTGCTGGCCCGGGCGGACAATTTCGGCAAGGACCTCGACGAGTTTTCGCTCGAGACGGTCCGCATGTTCCATGAAGACGCGCGAAAGAGCGGCTTTTGCATCTGAGGCCGCCCGCGGACGGCCGGCGCCGGGAGCGACGTCATGATCATCACGCAGACGCCCTTTCGAATCACCCTCGGCGGCGGGGGGACGGACCTGCCGTCCTTCTACCGCGAGCACGGCGGCTTCGTGTTCACGATGGCGATCGACAAGTTCATGTACATTGTTCTGCACCGCCTTCCCGTCACGGAGCGCAAGACGATCATCCGGTACAGCCAGGTCGAGGTCGTCAGCAGCGTGGACGAGATTCGCCATCCGCTGGCCCGCGAGGCGCTGCGCCTCCACAACGTGGACGACTTCATCGAGCTGGCCAGCCTTGCCGACCTGCCGGCGCGCACGGGGCTGGGGTCCTCCGGCGCGTACCTCGTGGGCCTTCTGACCGCCATCCGCGCCTATCGCCGCAACCCCGCGCCGCCCGCCGAGATCGCCGAGGAGGCCTGCCGCATCGAGATGGAGATCCTCCGCGAGCCGGTGGGCAAGCAGGACCAGTACATCGCCGCCTTCGGCGGCTTCCGGACGCTCGAGATCGCCTCGGACGGTCGCGTCCAGGTGGGCGCCGTACCGGTGGACTCGACGCTGGTCCTCGAATTGGCCCACAAGGCGCGGATGTACTACACCGGCATCCAGCGTTCGGCGACGGGCGTGTTGCAGAACCAGGACGAGGCCGCCCGCCGACCTGACCGCCCCGACCACGCCCGCGTGGTCGACACGCTCCTGAATATCCGCGACATCGGCCGCCGCATCCACCGCGCTTTTCTCGACCGCGACCTCGATCGCTTCGGCCGGCTGATGCACGAGCACTGGCTCTGCAAACAGCGCCTCTCGCCCGCCGTCTCGCTGACCGCCGTCGACGCCCTCTACGAGGAGTCCCGCCGGCGGTTCGGCGTCCTCGGCGGAAAGATCGTCGGCGCCGGCGGCGGGGGGTTCGTCCTGCTCTACTGCCCCGACCGCGGCCGCGAGCTGGACGCGTTCATGGCGTCGCAAGGGATGCCGCGCGTCGCCTGGGTGCCCTGCATGCACGGCTCGCGGGTCGTGGCCGACATGGCCGATTCGGATGACTACGATGCCCAGCGCCGCTGACGACGCCCCCGGGGGGCTGCCTCCGATGGCCATCCTCTGCGGCGGACTGGGGACGCGGATAGCGCCGGTCGCCGCCGGGCTGCCCAAATCGTTGCTTCCCGTCGGCGGCGTCCCGTTCATCGACCGTCAGCTCGCCCTCGCGCGGCGCCGGGGCGTTCGGCGAGTCGTGCTGTGCGTCGGCGTCGGCGCCGATCGGATCGAGGCCCATGTGGGGGACGGACGCCACCACGGCCTAGAGGTGGCCTACGCGCGGGAGGACCCCGCGCGTCTGATGGGGACCGGTGGCGCGATCCTGAACGCCCTCCCGCTGCTGCCGGAGGTATTCTTCGTCCTCTACGGCGATTCCTATCTCACCGCGGACTACGGGCTGGTGTACCGGGCGTTCCTGGAGTCCGGCTACCCCGCCCTGATGACCGTGTACCACAACCAGGGACGATGGGACGCCAGCAACGTCCGGATCGCCGGCGGCCGGGTCGTGTTCTATACGAAACGGGCGGCGCCCGGCGAGGCCGAGTGGATCGACTACGGCCTTCAGATCCTGAAACGCCAGGCGCTCGATAGGTGGCTCGACGCCCCCCGCCCGCTGGACCTTTCCGAGATCCTCGGCGCCCTCGCCTGCGAGGGCCGGCTGGCGGCGTGGGAATCGCCGGAGCGGTTTTATGAGATCGGCCGGCCCGAAAGCTATGCCGAACTCGACCGTTTGCTGGCCGGCCATCCTTCCTGAAGTCGGCCGCTCGCCTGCCGCCGCCGGCTTGCTACACTGCCGGGGATGACGGCTCCGACTTTGCCAACGCCGGCCCTGTTCGTCGACCGCGATGGCACCCTGAACGAGATGGTGTACGACGATACCCACGGTCTGTTCGACTCGCCGCGCCGGCCGGAACAGGTGCGTCTGCGGCCGGGGGCCGCGGAGTTCTTGCGGGCCGCGCGGGAGGCCGGGTTGGAAATCGTCGTGGTCACCAACCAGCCCGGCCTCGCGCGGGGCTCGCTGACTCCGGAGCAGCTCGAAGCGGTTCACAAGCGTCTCGCCGGCTTGCTCGCCGCCGGCGGCGCGCGGTGGGACGCCGTCTATGTCTGCCCTCACCATCCCTCGGTGGCCGGCTGCGATTGTCGCAAGCCCCGGCCAGGTTTGCTGCTGCGCGCCGCCCGTGAGCGCGGCCTTGACCTGACGCGGAGCTGGATGGTCGGTGATGGGCTGGTGGACGTCGGGGCCGGCCGCGCGGCGGGCTGCCGCACCGTCCTCGTCACCCGGCTGAAGCTCGAGCAGATCGAGCGGTTTCTGTCGTTCGACGGGGCCGAACCTGACCTGATCGTGCCTTCGCTGGCCGAGGCGGCCGCGGCGATGTGGGGGAGGACGCCGTGACCGCCGGCCGGTGGCGCGCCGCCTGCGAACAGATCGCTCGCCACCGCAGCGCGGCGGGGATCGGCCTGCCGGCGCTGGCCTGGCGCATCGCCAGTCGAGGCGCGCAATGGGCCTGGCGGAAGCTTCGCGGCCCCGTGCCGTTCCGACTGGGCGGCGAGGAGTACGTGCATATGGTCCATCCCTTCATCCTCGACAACGAACGCACGGTCGAGGTGCCGGTCGCGCTGCGGGCCGTCGCGCGCCATCGCGGCGGCCGCATGCTCGAAGTCGGCCACGTCCTCTCGGCGTACGCGGCGTTCCCGCACGTGGTGGTGGATAAGTACGAACGCGGTTCGGGCGTAGTGAACGAGGACGTCATGAACCACGTGCCCGAGGCGCCCCCCGAGCTGGTCGTGTCCGTGTCCACGGTCGAGCACGTCGGCTGGGACGAGACGCCCCGCGACCCCGACAAGGCCCGCCGGGCCCTGGAGCGGATGGCCGGCTGGCTCGCCCCCGGCGGCGAGCTGCTCGTCACCTTTCCGCTGGGCTACCACCCGCACCTGGATGCGGACCTCTGGGCGGGCCGGCTGCCGTTCGACGAGGTGTTGTTCCTGAAGCGCATCAGCCGCGACAACCGGTGGCGCGAGGCGGCCGCCGACGAGGTGCGCACCGCCGAATTCGGCCGGCCGTTTCCGTGCGCCAACGCGATCGTAGTCGGCCGGCGGCGGGCGGGGGGGGCAACCCGATGATTCGGACGGCGGTGGTGATCGCGGGCGGACGCGGGGAGCGGCTGAAGCCGCTGACCGACGACCGCCCCAAGGCGATGGCGGAGATCGGCGGCCGGCCGCTGATCGGCTGGGTCCTGGACTGGCTGCGCGCCGAGGGCATTCGACGCGTCGTCATCGGCATTGCGTACCGCGGCGAGCGGATCGTCGATTTCGTTCGGTCGGGAGGCGCGCCGGGCCTTGACATCCACATCAGCGAGCACACCCTCGAGGGCGGGACGGCCGAGGGGTTCCGGCTGGCGATCCAACGGCACGTCGACGAGGAGGATTTCGTCGCGATGAACTGCGACGAGATCACGAACCTCTCCCTCGGCCGCCTCGAGCGGTTCCATCGAGAGGCCGGCACACCGGTGACGATGGCGCTGGCGCCTTTTTATTGCCGCTTCAGCGTGGTGGACCTGCAGCCCGACGGCCGGATTACGGGGTTCAAATATGGGCGGCAGATTCCCGAGGCGCCGGTCAGCATCGGCGTGTATCTGTTCAACGCCGCCGTGCGGCCGATGCTGCCCGAACGGGGTTCGATCGAGGACCTTCTTTTCACGCGCCTGGCGGCGGCGGGCCGGCTGGCCGGCTGCCTGTTGGCTCCCGGCGAGGAATGGATCTCGGTCAACGACCTGAAGAATGTCCGGGAGGCCGAGGAGGTGCTGCGCCGCTGGGGACGCCTGCCGCCGCCCCGCGTCGCGGGGGCCTGAACGAAGGCGTCGGCGAATCGCCGTCGGATACCGCGCGACGCCCCGCACCGCCGAATCCGCCCCGCACGCCAAGACGCCCTCCGGCGCATGACGGCATGGCGCCGGGCCGGCGACCCCCGTTCGGCGTCACGGTGCGGGCATCTACCTCGGAGAAGTTCAGGTGCCCTGACGCGGCAGCGCGCGCCGCCAGTAGGCGATCGTCCGACGGAGCCCCTCCTCCAGGGTCACGCGAGCGCGCCATCCCAGCCGTTCCCGGATGCGCGTTGCGTCAAGCTCGATGAACGGCTGGTCGGACGCCAGCGGCCGGCGGGGATAGCCGGGCGGGTATTCCCCGAAGACCAGCTTCCGCCGCGGAAATCCGACGAGCGCGGCGATCCGCTCAGCCAGCTCGCGGTTCGTCACCACCTGGCCCGCGGCGGCGTTGAACGCCTCGCCGGCCGCCTCCGGATGATCGAGCGCGGCGCGGTAGGCGGCGACGTGGTCGGTCACGTACATGTAGTCCCGCTTCGAGTCGGGCGCCCCGATGTGGACCCGCTCGCCGCGCAGCATCCGCGTGACCAGGTACTCGACGAGGAACTCGGTCTCGATCTTCCGGCCGTAGGTGTTGACGCAGCGCAACACCGTCGCCGGCAGCCCGTAGACCGGCGTCATCATGCGGAGGTAGCCGTCCGTCATCGCCTTCGTGTGGGCATAGGGGCTGGACGGGGCAAGAAGGGCATCCTCCCGGAGCGGCGGCCGGGCCTGGATGCCGTACACTTCGGCGGTCGCGGCGTACACGATCCTGCGCCGACCGGGGTCCGGCAGCTCGAGCAGGGCGTGCGCCAGGTTCAGCGTCCCGACCACGTTGGCCTGGACATAGGCAAAGGGCATCTCGAAGGAGTGCCGAACCGGGCTCATCGCGGCCAGATGCACGACCGTTTCCGGGTCGGCTTTCCGCAGCGCCCCGAGGACGCCGCAGAAATCCGCCAGCTCCGCCGTGATCAGCCGCACGCCGCGCAGAAACGGCGCCAACCGGGCCGTGTCCCGGCTCGTCGAGTGGCGCACCAGACCCCAGACCTCGTGCCCGCGGCGGCGCAGGTCCTGCGCGAGGTGGCTGCCGATGAACCCGGTGACGCCGGTGATCAGGATGCGGCTCATGTCGCGGCCTCCCAGCGCGCGAGATCGGATGCCGTGACCCATCGCACGTCGGGGATCGCGAACAGCATTCGCCCCCCGCGCCGCAGAAACTCCGCCTCCTGCAACGCGATCTCTCGCTCGAACTGGTAGGGCAGCACGAAGAGGACATCGGGCGGATCGGCGCGGTACTCGTCGATCGTGATCACGCGAATGCCCGTGTCGGCGACATAGCGGCCGGCCTTGTCGGGATTTTTGTCCACAGCCAGCGGGATGCGGTCGGCTCGGATGCCGGCGTACTGGAGGACGACCAGCCCCCGCGTGGAGGCGCCGTAGATGTAGACCCGGCGGCCGGCGGCCCGTTCGGCGTCGAGGGCCGCCAACAGCCGCTCGCGGATGCCCTCGATGCGTCGGGCAAAGGCCTCGATCGCCGCGGCGCGGTGCAGCCCGGCGGCGGCCTCGCGCGCGCGCAGCGCCGCCACGCGCTCCGCGCCACCCGACGGAGGCGCCAGCGGCGAGCCGGTCGCGCGGATGTACAGACGAAAGCTCCCGCCGTTGACGTCGTTGAGCTCGACGTCCATCACCTCCATCCCGTGGCGTTCCAGCAGCCGCTCCATCGAGTGCAACGAATAGTATTCCAGGTGTTCGTGCGAGATGTTGTCGAAGGTGGCCTGCTCGATCATCAGGCCGAGGTAGTTCATCTGCACGATCCAGAGTCCGTCCGGCGCCAGGCAGGCGCGGATATCGCGGACGAAGGCGGTCGGATCCTCCAGGTCGTAGAACATCGCGATGCTGGTGATCGCCCGCGCGCGCCGCCCGCCGGCGGCGGCGAGAAACGGCTCCGCCCGGAAATAGTCGTGGTGGATCGTCAGGCCGGGGCCGCGGGCGAGCGTCCAAAGGTTGGACGGCTCGAAGCCGTGGAGTTCCAATCCTTGGACGGCGTACTGCCGCAGCAGCGTGCCGTCGTTGCAGCCGATGTCGATCACGACGTCGCCGGCGCGCAGCCGGGCTGTCCTTTCGGCCGCCCGGGCGACGTCGCGCAGGGCCTCGACCATCGTGGTGCTGATGCCCGACCGGTACCAGTACTGGCGGTAGAGCAGGTCGTGGTCGAGCGTGTGGCGGAGCTGCAACAGGCCGCAGCCGCCCTCGTCCGGGTCGCAGAGGACCAGGTCCAGCGGGGCGCGCAGCGCGGGGGCGTCGGGCGACTCGAGAAACCCCACCGCGCTTTGCTCGCCGAGCGAGAGGACCGGCCTCAATCCTCCCCTGCCGCACACGCGGCAGGTCGTTCGTTCGGTGATCGGGTTCACGCGATCCCTTTCCAAGGTCGGAACGGGATACATCTTTCCGGCGCTTCGGGCAACCCGGCCGGGCCGGCCATGTGAGCGGGACCGGACCGAAGGGTTTGCAAGGCCGACCCGGGTGCCGTACTATCCCGGCGGGCCGTGTTGTGCGGCCCAAACCTGGACTCAACAGAAACTCAACGACAGGAGACGTGTTTCATGGCCGAGACGACCGGAGCCGACGCCAAACGAATTCCCCCCTCGCCCGAGTTCGCCGCCAGGGCGCACATCGGGTCGATGGAGCAGTACCAGCGGATGTACGAGCGCTCGATCCGCGACCCGGAGGGGTTTTGGGCCGAGATCGCCGAGCAGTTCGTATGGAAGCAGAAGTGGACGAAGGTGCGCGACTTTACGTTTCGCGACCCCGTGGAGATCAAGTGGTTCATCGGCGGAAAGACCAACATCACCGTCAACTGTCTGGACCGGCACCTGCCTGCGCGGGCCAACCAGGTGGCGATCCTCTGGGAGGGCAACAACCCCGGCGAGGACAAGCGCCTCACCTACCGCGAGCTGTACGAGGGCGTGAACCGGATGGCCAACGGCTTGAAATCGCTCGGCGTGAAAAAGGGCGACCGGGTGTGCATCTATCTGCAGATGATCCCGGAGGCCGCGATGGCCTGTCTGGCCTGCGCCCGCATCGGTGCGATCCACTCGGTCGTGTTCGGCGCCTTCAGCCCGGACTCGCTCCGCGACCGCATCAACGATTCGTCCTGCAAGGTCCTCATCACGCAGGACACGGCGCTGCGCGGCCCGAAGAACGACATCCCGATGAAGACCAACGCCGACCAGGCGGTGGCCCAGTGCCCGAGCATCGAGAAGGTGATCGTCGTCCGGCGCACCGGCCGCGAGGTGCCGATGCAGGCCGGCCGTGACATTTGGTACCACGACCTGGTCGCGAACCAGCCGGCGGTGTGCGAGCCGGAGTGGGTGGATGCCGAGGACCCGCTGTTCATCCTGTACACGTCCGGCTCGACCGGGAAGCCGAAGGGCGTGCTGCACACCACCGGCGGCTACATGGTGTACGCGGCCACGACCTTCAAGTACATCTTCGACTACCGTGACGGCGACATCTGGTGGTGCACCGCCGACATCGGATGGATCACCGGCCACACCTACATCCTCTACGGCCCGCTGGCCAACGCCGCGACCTCCGTGATGTTCGAGGGCGTGCCGACCTGGCCCGACGCCGGCCGGTTCTGGGACGTGGTGGACAAGTACCGCGTGACCCAGTTCTACACCGCGCCGACCGCGATCCGGGCGCTGATGCGGGAGGGCGAGGAGCCGATCCGCAAGCGCAGGCTCGACAGCCTTAGACTGTTGGGCAGCGTCGGCGAGCCGATCAACCCCGAGGTGTGGCTGTGGTACCGGAATCACGTCGGCCACGGGCGCACGCCTGTGGTGGACACCTGGTGGCAGACCGAGACGGGCGGCATCCTGATCACCCCGCTCCCCGGCGCCCACACGCTGAAGCCCGGCAGCGCGTCGCGGCCGTTCTTCGGCGTCGAGCCCGTGATCCTGGACGACAACGGTAAGGAGTGCCCGACCGGCGTGGCGGGCAAGCTGTGCATCAAGTCCGCCTGGCCGGGCATGATGCGCACCACCTGGGGCGACCATCAGCGGTTCGTCCAGACGTACTTCAAGACCTACGAGGGCTACTACTTCACCGGCGACGGATGCCGAAAGGACGAGGACGGCGACTATTGGCTGCTCGGCCGGGTGGACGACGTCATCAACGTCTCCGGTCACCGGCTGGGCACGGCCGAGGTCGAAAGCGCGCTGGTCTCGCACCCGGCCGTCGCCGAGGCGGCCGTGGTTGGCTGCCCGCACGAAATCAAAGGGCAGGGGATCTACGCGTACGTCACGCTGAAGGCCGGCGTGCCGTACGGCGACGATCTGAAGAAGGAGCTCGTCCAGCAGGTCCGCAAGATCATCGGCCCCATCGCGACCCCGGACGTCATCCAGTGGGCCCCCGCGCTGCCCAAGACACGGTCGGGCAAGATCATGCGGCGCATCCTGCGCAAGATCGCCGAGGGCGAGATGTCCGCGATCGGCGACACCACGACGCTGGCGGATCCTTCCGTGGTGGCCAACCTGATCGAGGAGGCGAAGAAGATCGCGGCGAAACAGGCCTGACGCCGCGGGCGCGGCCGGCCGGGGGGCCGATGGCGGCCCCCCGGCTAGTCCGTGCGTCATCGCAGGCCGGAGAACCCCCCCCATGTCCGCTACCTTCAACCGTTGGTGGGTCGTGGTCGGCGCGCTGGTCATTCAGGTCAGCCTCGGCGCCGTGTACATCTGGAGCGTCTTTCAGACGCCGCTGAAAGGCGCCTTCCCCGGCTGGACCGAGGCGCAGGTGACGCTCCCCGCCCAGATCGTGCTGGCCTCGTTCGCGCTGGCGGTGATTTTCGGCGGGCGCATCCAGGACAAACTCGGGCCACGTCGGGTGGCGACCGCCGGCGGGTTGATACTGGGGGTGGGGCTAATGCTGGCCAGCCTGACGGGCCGGTTCTCCGAGTCGGCCGCCCTGTACTGGCTCCTGCTCACCTTCGCCGTGCTCGGCGGGGCGGGCATCGGCGCCGGCTACGTCTGCCCCATCGCGACCTGCGTGAAGTGGTTCCCGGACAAGCGCGGCTTCATCACCGGACTGGCCGTCGCCGGGTTCGGCGCCGGCGCCTTTTTCTTCGCCCCGCTGGCCCGCGGTCTGATCTCCGGCACCCCCTACAATCTGCTGGGGGCCGACCTCTTTCCGCTGCCGCAGCTCGGCGTGTTCCGTACCTTCTTCGCGCTGGGGGCGATCTTCCTGGTCGCCGTGGTGGCGGGTGCGCAGCTTTTGCGCAATCCGCCGCCGGGGTATGCACCCGCCGGCTGGACCCCGCCGGCGGCCTCCTCCTCCGGTGGCGCGCCCAAGGCCGATTTCGGGCCGCGCGAGATGCTGGCCACGCCGATGTTCTGGCTGCTCTGGATCACCTACCTAGCCGGCTGCGCCGCGGGCCTGATGGTGATCATGAAGGCCTCCCCCATCTGGCAGTCGTTCCGCATCGGTGGGATGACGCCGCCGGTCTCGGCCGAGGACTTCAAACGGATCGCGACCCAGGGGGCGATGGCCGTCTCGATCCTCGCGATCTTCAACTCCCTCGGCCGCATCCTGTGGGGAAAGATTTCCGATTCGATCGGTCGCAAACCCGCCCTGGCGGCCATGTTCTTCCTCTGCGGTGCGGCGATGCTGGGGCTCGATTGGATGCGTTCGTACGGCCTGTACCTGCTCGGCGTCTGCCTAATCGGCCTCTGCTTCGGCGGCTTCCTGGCGATGTATCCGGCGGTGACCGCGGACTTCTTCGGGACCCGCCACATCGGGGTCAACTACGGATGGCTGTTCTCGGCCTATGGCGTGGGCGGCCTGTTGGGCCCGTGGCTGGCGGCCCGACTGATGACCACCGCGGCAAAGGTCCCGTACCTGGCCGATGCCGCGGGTACAACGAAGGAATTCGCCGTCGGCAGTTACCGCGGCGCGTTTCTCGCGGCCGGCGTTGCGTGCCTGGTCGCGGGCGCGCTCGCCCTCGCCCTCCGCAAACCCGCCCCCCGCACCCACTGAACGGCGGGGGCTGCGCAACGAAGCAGGCCGGCGTCGCGGCCCTCAGTGGGCTGATCCGCTCCGTTGCCGGTCCGGTGTTTCCCGCCCCGCAACATCACGGTGGGTGGCGCAAGGCTGCCTGACGGCCGCGCTTTGTTGGGCTCCGGGAGACTGACGGAACCGCCGGGCCGCATTGTCGCCGGAGAGAGTGATGGTGCCGGTGCCCGGAGTGCCGCCCGCGGTGCCGGAGTAGTTGGTCGCCCAGTTGATCTGCAGGTTGTACGCGCCGCTGATCGGTCCGGAGACCTCGCCCATGTCGCCGCTGGCGAAAGCGACGATGCGGCTGTCGCCCTCGAGCGTCACCGGACCGCTCACCGTGCCGGTGCTGGAGAAGCGGAGGGCGCTGAGTTGCCCGAACGACTCGGCCCAACCGTAGCCGCGGATTGCCACGGCGTTCGTGACCCGCACCGCCTCCTGCACCCCAAGCTGGCCGCCAGTGTCCCCCCGGACCCTCACGTCGCCGGTGCCCAGCGGCAGCACCGACGCCCCGATGACGGACAGCCGCCCGCGTGTGACCAGCGTGCCTCCGGCATAAAGGTTCGTCCCCCGCAGGTGGAGCGTGCCGCTCGAGTTGGTCATCAGGAGCGCGCCGGGGCCTGCGACGGGGCCGGACAACGTCACCGAATCGCCGACGATCCGGATTTCCGTGTCGGACTCCAGCCGCCAAGGGGAGCTGTTTGAGGGGGCGCTGTTGCCGGCTCCGAACAGTCCGTAGTTTTCGGCAATGCCGCCCTGCATCACGTTGGTAGGTCGGCTGGCCGCCCCATGCCGCCAGGGCGAGCTGCGCGCCGGGTTTCACAAGGCTGTCCTCGAGGTCGCCGACGCTCGTCGTATAGTGTTCGATCGCGAGCGTGCCGCCGTTCACGACGATCTGGCCGCGGTTCGAGAGGACGACGCCGACAGACCCGACGCCCGCGGAGACAACACGCCGTCGGAAGAGGGGGCTACGTTCGCCACGATGCTTGGATCGACGACGTACGCGGGGCTGGTGTAGACCTCCAGCACCCGGCTTCCCGACACCGCGACGGTGGAAGTGGACAAAGAGGTTCGGCCGGGTGATCGCGAGGATGCCGCCGTCGTTCCAGGCGACGGTGGCGCCGTTGGTTGCGCCCGGCGCGTCGAGGATCAGGCGGCCGCTTCGAGCAATGTCGACCGCCGCCGTGCCGGCGGCCCGCGGCGCGCTCCACACCAGGGTGCTGCCAGTGCTGTTGGAGGCCGAGGCGCCCAGGATCGAGCGGGAGAAGACCAGCAGGCGGCCGGCGGTGTACATCGCGACGCTGCCCGCCCCCATCGAGCCGCGCGTGTAGGCGTTCAACACGCCGCCGGAGACGACCGTTCCGCCGAGGTAGGTGTTGCCGGTGAAGTTGGAGGTCACGCGCGAGTTCAGGGTCCCGCCGCCCAGTTTCGCCAACAGGCCGTCGCCCGCGATCGGAAGCCACGACCACACCGTCTGGCCGCCCTCGACGGCAATCCCCGCCCAGGTCACCGTCGGATCGGAGCTCACCGTGACGCCGCGATTGTTGTCGTCCATCGAGTGGCCGCTGGTGATCCGCGATTGGCCGCCGCCGTAAAGCGTCGGCGCGCCGGCCTCGAAGACCGAGGGGTTCATCCCCAGGTTGGCCTCGTTGGAGATTACCAACACCGGCGCGTTGCTGACGGTCGAGCGCCCGACGAAATTCCCCTGCGGCATGAAGACCGTGTTCGTAAAAGGCGTGCCGGTTTCATTGGTGTTTCGGATCCACGCTGCCGGTGATCGTGGAGTTGATGATGAACGACTGGTCGCCGAAGGTGTACGCGTTCGCGTCCGTGGGGGTGCGGATGTTGAACGCCGCGACGTAGTCCTTGCCGCTTGAGGGCACCAGCCGATCGCTCCAGTTGGTTTTGAT
>OGCI01000696.1_pt1 | contig 34346 bp, 28 predicted proteins | sample 1570021 | NCBI WGS metagenome assembly OGCI01 (sample SAMN06264664, study PRJEB24512) | hot springs metagenome | isolation source: Hot spring water | place: South Africa: Tshipise | collected 2015-06-21 | reverse complement strand
TACCAACTACTTCCAGCCCAGTTAGGCATGGTGTCTGGTTCTCGTCGACCAATCACCCTACCCTGCTCATCTCGAATGTTTATCCAATCTACCTTGCCAAGAGGAGATCGGCCTTCTGGTGACGGCAAATAGTCTTCTACATCCGGCAAAATTAAAGGTAGTTCAGTAGTATCAAGAAGTCTGATCTTATGGAGCTCGCCGTCAATTTCGGTCAAAGATAACCCCGAAAAATTTTTGTTTATCCAATCAAAAGCCTGTGACAAAACATCAACAATATAAGAATCTCTATTTTGTGCTATAAATTCTTTCACAAAATCTTTTTGTTGCCAGCTAGGAAAATAAACTGTATATTGAGACTGAGGAACAACAAAATTTAAAATCTGGTCAGCCTTGACCCACATCATCTCACTAACTTTTTCTGGTTTTTGAATCTTTGGCTCATGTTTAACTGTAACTATAAAAACAAAATTCAGTTTTTTATTATCCTCACTAAGATTCATTTCAGTAAAGCCTAAATAATACAAAACTTGACCTAGATCACAACCAATCTCTTCTTTAATCTTTCGTTGCATCGCCTGCGAAATAGTTTCACCTTCCCCTATATGCCCGCCAATCAAGTCAAAAGTCGCCGATCTCCTTTGAAGCAAAATTTGACCTTGGGAATTAACAACAACACAGTTAACGACACCAATCCGACCTGAGTTTTTTAGTTGTTCGTCTAGTTTCTCAAAATCTACTAAACCATCTTTAATCTTAATATACTCAAACGGAAATGGCTCACCCCAATATCGCTGACGGCTAAAGACCCAATCACGGAATTTATAATTGATTTCTCGCTTACCTCTGCCTTCAGCTTCCAATTTTTGGATTAATTTTTCTTTAGCCTCCTCACTGGTTAAACCGGAATACTCTCCTGAGTTAAATAAAACGCCGTAATCAGTAAAAACTTTGCTAGTTTTTTCTCCACTTATGGGTTTTACGTTTTCTAAAATTTTCAGCCCAAACTTTTGGGCAAACTCAAAATCTCGCTCATCGTGCCCCGGAACCGCCATAATCGCTCCAGTACCGTAACTGCCAAGTACATAATCACTAATCCAAATTGGCACTTTATCTTTTGTAATTGGATTAATAGCATAACTCCCGGTAAAGACTCCAGTTTTTTCAGCCCCAATTTGTCTTTCTCGGTCACTTTTGTTTTGCACTTCTTGCAAATAAACTCGTACCTTTGGTAAGTTTTCCTCGATAGTTAGTTGTAAAACCAAAGGATGCTCGGGAGACAACACCAAAAAAGTAACCGCAAAGATGGTATCAACTCGGGTAGTAAAGGTTTCAACTATCAAACTTTCCTCTTGAGAGATGCTTGTAAGGTGGAGTGCTTCCTTTCGTAAAACTTGCTCAAAGACACTCCAAACACTAGGTTCAATCTGATCACTAAAATGTCCTTTAGCTTCCACAATTATCAGCTCGCCTTCCACAGCTTGCACCAAAGCCTGAGCTTGAGCGGTAGAAATAACTGGATCAGAAGAAGATTGCAAACACTTAACAAAAGTGGTATTCGCCTTGATTTTTGCAAAGTCAAAATTCCAATTCCACTTATGGGTAAACGGCCGCACATTGATGTTTTTGTCCAAAAAGTCTGGAGACACAAAGCCGCCAGTGGTAACCAAACCTAAAATCGGCTGATCTAGTTTTTCTAAAACTTTGAGGGCTAGTACAGAACCAAGACTATGACCTAAAATGATTGTGTTGTTGCCAAATTTAACTGAGTTTAAAACGAAATCAACACATTCTTGTTCGTCTGGATCTGTAAAATTAGGCAAATCCAAAGCCACTACTTCACAACCAAAGTCTTCTAACCTAGATTTAAGCCAAGGAATATAAATACTCTGGGAACTACCTCGAAAACCGTGTAAAATTACAATTTTTGCTTTCTGCTTTCTGCTTTTTGTAGTTGTTTCTACTTCCCATCTGACCGTGCAACCTTCGCTTTTACCAATCCAATTTCGTTGCATCTCCTTAACATGTTCTGGAAAATGAGTTTCTTCTAGACCGCTAAGTAATTTTTCGGCATATTCTGGCATCCTCAAAACCCACTGCTTCATCTTTTTGCGATAAACCGGATACTCACCTCGTTCACTAATTTTGGTTCCATTTGGACCATCTAACACCTCTTCGTTAGACAACACAGTCCCCATTTCAGGACACCACCACACTTCAGTTTCTTTTTGTTCGGCTAAACCAGCTTTATAAAACTCGCCAAAAATCCACTGAGTCCACTTGTAATAATTTTCATCAGTTGTAGAAAACTCTCTGTCCCAGTCAAAACCATAACCCATTCGCAGAACTTGTTGCTTAAAGTTAGCAATGTTTTCTTTAGTGATGATCTTGGGATTCTTGCCTTCCTTCCTAGCTCGCTCCTCAGTGGGTAAACCAAAAGCATCCCAACCCATCGGAAAAAGCACGTTATAACCATTCATTCTTAAAAACCTAGCGTATACATCCGGTACTGTATAACGAAAAACATGACCAATATGCAAACTAACACCCGATGGGTAAGGAAATTCGGTTAAAATATATTTTTTAGGACGATCATCAAAATCAACGGCCCGGTAAAGGTTATTTTCAAACCAAAGTTTCTGCCAATAAGTCTCGATATCCTTATAAGGATGGGTAGATTGAGTCTCAATATTGTCAACTTGATTATTTTGGTTTGAGTCTTGGTTCATATGCAACAGAAATTAAAAGTTAAAAGTTATAACAATTATAAAATCAAATTATTAATTATTAACTTAATCATTAATTAATTATTACCATTAATTATTAATTTGTTTATTATGTTTGTTATTATTTATGTTTTATTATTTATGTTTTATTATTATTTTATTATTTATTATTTATTTTTTTTATTTTATCTTGTTTTATCTTTTATCAAATTACTTATAGTTAGATACTGTAGTTACTGTAGTTACAAAATGTATAAATATATAACTAAACTAGCGACAACCTAGCGTATCTCACCACCAAAATTTTCTCTTGTCAAGATTATTAGCCAAAATGATTTAACTATTCTTTTTTTGTCGTATTTTGTCGTACTTTCATCTAGTTTTTGTAAATTTAAAATTTTGTGTCTATACCAGAAAAATTGAAAAAACTAAAAGTGGTAATGAACTTTTCAAACTACCTTTTCCATTGAATGATGAAACTGACAGATAGGTACAGAAATAACTTCTACTTAACTCTAAACACGTAAACAGCTCTTGAAAAATCAACACCTACTCAAATCCCAGGTACAAAATCAACATCTCGTACTTTTCCTATACCTCTTAATAAAAAGAAACCTGAAGAACCTATTATTAAACTTTAAGTTCTAATAAATTACTCATCAGACGTCACGCAAAAACAGTAGTAGTTTTGGTATTTTCTTGTTTGATTGATTTTAGTTGCTTTGGTTTCAATTTAGAAAACTGGAAATTTTTCTAAGAGGTGGTATACAAAAACACCATTCGCTTGACAGAATTCAACACATTAGTCTAGTTTTCAGCAGTTTACTTTTTAGTAGTTAACAACTAAATTGTTTTGGTGATGTCTGTATCTGCTCAAAATTTATACTTTTTGCCTTCTGGAGAAGTGCAAGAGTTTAATGTAGTCATAGAAATTCCATATGGTAGTCAAAACAAATACGAATTAGATCCAGAAACTGGAGCTTTGATGCTTGATAGAGTTTTGTTTTCTGCCGAGTTTTATCCGTTTAGCTACGGCTTTATTCCGTCGACTAAAACTGAAGATGGAGATGCTTTAGATGTAGCAGTATTATTAACTAATCCTGTTCCTCCGATGACAGTTCTCAAAGCTAGAGCGATCGGTATAGTAAAAAAAATTGATTCAGGTGACCAAGATAATGTGATTTTGGCTGTTCCTACCGGTGATCCAAGGTTTAAGGATGTAATCGATATTTCTCAACTTCCAAAACATCGAATTGACGAGATTCTGGACTTTTTCCAAAATTACAAAAGACTTCAAAACAAGGTTGTCCAGATTCAGGGTGTCTTTGGTAAAGAAGAAGCCGAAAAAGAGGTCGAAACTTATTTAAACAATTATACCAGATAAAAAAGTTTTATGAATAATTTGGAAAATATATTAATTACTATTGAAGTAGTTTGTTTGGTGCTAGCATCAATTTTGATTTTGATACAAAATAGGGGCGCTGGTCTGTCTGGAACTTTTGGCGGTAGCGACCAAATTTACATTACTAGAAGGGGAATTGAAAGATGGGTAGTTGGCTTGACTGTGTTCTTTATCGTGGTGTTTGTGATAGTCAGAATAATCTCTCTTTATCTGGCTTAGTCTTTGGTTTTTTATCGGAAAATTGAAAATTGTGGATGTGTTTTGATTAGAGTTGAAAAGTAATTACCGCTTTGACATTAGCAATTGTAAACGATTTTTGAAGATTAGATTGACTTGTGATTGTATAGCTGATTATATAGCAATAAACGCTAGCTAAATAAGAAAATTTTCAATTTTGGTGTTCTTGTTCCAAACAGTATGCAATACATTCAACTCACAAAAGGTGTTCATTTGTTGTTACAACCAGCCGATCGCAATAGAATTGATTTAGAATTTACCTACTCTAGTGGCGGTAGTTGGTTTGAGCAAACAGGAGATAAAGGAAAGCGACATCTGCTTGAACACTGCTTAGTTTCTAGCACTCAAACAATGAACTTTGCAGAAGTCAAAGACTACTGTTTTGCTAACGAAATAGACTTGAACGCTTACACCAGCAATCTAACAATGTCCCTTGTCGCTAGTGGTCACAAAGATGACTTTGATAAAATTTTTGACTTATTAGCTGAATTTTTTTTCAATCCTTCCTTTCGTCGAGAAGACCTGGATAGGGAAAAAGAAATAGTTTTAAGAGAAATCAGCGAAAGAACAGGAGACCCTAACTATATTTTATATTACGATACTTTAAAACAGATTTTTACAGAAGACTCCTTAATCAATAATCAAGTAATAGGGTTGGTGGAAGATGTAAGTAGCACCACTTTGGAGGATTTTTATAGACTTCATAACCAAATTTTAAATAATAGTCACTTAATTCTCAAATTTAGTGGTGGTGGTTTTGAGGTGGATACTGTGGTGGCTAAAGTTTCTCAAAAAATAAAACAAACAGCAAATTTACCTACCGAACCTTTCCAAAAATTAGGTTTTTTACCAAATGACACCTTCAAAGAGTTTACTAATTTGCCTTACACTCACCCACTAGGACATGAGCATGCCGAAGTAACAGTGTTTATTCCCTGTTCGGTAAATTTTAAAAATAGACCATCTCAAGCAGTTTTTGAGCAATTATATCTAAAATATGGAGGTATTTTGTATGACCGTTTAAGAGATGAGTTGGGTTTAGTATATGGCATTTCGGGAAGGTTTAGGCAGACTATCCAATCTTTAGAAATTGAATTAGCTTGTGAGATAAGACATATTAAACAAATTTTAGAAGAAATATACAAAACTTTTGGCGATTTTGAAAAAAACTTCAAACCAGAAAAATTTGAGCAGATGAAAAATAAAATTAGAAAACAAAAAGATATATCTACAGATAACCCAAAATTTTTTGTAGATTTTGCTGAAAACAGAATGCTCAATTTCGGTTTAGTTGAGCAATATGAAGACTACAGCCAAAGGCTAGAAAGTGTAGACCAAGAATCAATAAAAAATCTCTACAATCACATTAAGCAAGGCTTGCAATCCAGAAAAGTCTTAGTTGTTAGTAAAGACAAAAAAATTCAAAATTTAGAAATTTTTGTGTAAATTTTTTTGTTGGTTGGTTAAGATTATATATAAAGAACAGTTTTATTCCTAATTTAGTGATTAAACAAAACAATATTCTTTTCTTTACTGTCTAATTACGGCAATCTATAATTTCATATTAAGTCCTAGTAAAGACATCCAAAATGGACATTTGACAAGTTTTAATTATGAATTTAGCTTAATAAATATTAAGTTTATTCACTAAGTTACTTAGCTGGATGGAACCGATTTGTTTTGTTTACAATAAAAAACTCACTTGCTATTTTACGAAAAATATGTTAATTCAACCTCGATTTAACTAATTAATTTTATTACCAATCCTGTTGTTTTATGCTCAAACTTATTAGATCCAAAAAGTTCTACCTATATGCAACAAGCATATTTTCTTTTGCCTTGATTTTACTACCTATATCAATTAATGCTCAAATAACTGCACCAGAACTTCCCGGGGGAGGGATTACGTTAAATCTCACTAGAGAAAACATGTACGAATTTTTAGTGTCTATCGCTCAATTAGCAGTTTTTATTATACCTGGTATTACTCTTTTATTTATTATCTGGGGGGCATTTAAACTAGCTACTGGGGATTCAGATAATGGTTGGAAAATAATCAAAAATGCACTAATTGGCCTGACTATTGCGGCTCTTTCCTTCTTGATTGTTGCCTTGCTTAGCGGTCTGATAGAAAGAATTTACGACGGAACTTTGTTTAATTTAAGTTAATGTTAGATTCAACAAATTTAAAGAGGTTTTAAGTGTGAGTAAATCAGTTGTTCAATGTTGTTTTTTAGATAAAAGTGAAGAATTGTTAATACAATTAGGAAAGGTAGATTTTGTTTTTTATTTGTTTAGTTTGCATTTGAGCACAAGTAACGAAAATTAACGTTGGTTATAAATTACTAAAAGTACTAATTAAAAGATACTAAAAAAATTTAATGACTATTACGGATATAATCCAGTCCAAAAATGTTGTCTCCACCTTTCCTAATCGTGGTTTGTCTTTGGCTAGTGGTAATGGGGTTTATCTTTATGATGAAAAAGGTGAAGAATACCTAGATATGGGTTCTAATTTTGGTGTTAACCTTCTAGGTTATGGTCCAAGTCCAGTTACAGAAGGTATCAAAAAACAGGTTGATATTCTAATTAACTGCCATGGTTCTTTTGGCAACCCTCAGCGAAGTCAAGCAACTAAAAAACTTTTAGAACAAGTTGAAAAAGTCGGATTGACTGGCTTTAATCGTATACTTTGGGCAAATTATGGAGCAGAGGCAGTAGATGCCGCTATTAAGTTTGCTTTAATTGCTACCGGTCGCAACCGTCTTTTGTCTCCTAGAAATGACTATCATGGCAAAACTTTGGCAGTGCTTTCTGTAACTAGTAGCAACGAAGGCAAATATCAAAAACCCTTTCAAAAATTTCTACTCTCTACAGATTATTTTGAGTTTGGCAACATTGAATCACTAAAAAAAACTATTTCCAACCAACATGCTGCTCTTATTATCGAACCAATTCAAGCAGAAGGTGGAATTATCCTTCCACCAGAAGATTACCTAGTGCAAGTAAGTGAATTGTGCAAAGAATATGGGGTGTTGTTAATTATTGACGAAATTCAAACTGGTTTAGGTCGCAACGGTCGGTTTCTGAATGTTCAAAAATATGTACCAGGAGGTTTTGATTGTGATATGATTTTGTTTGGCAAGGGTCTTGGTGGTGGTTTGCCAGTATCGGCTGTAGTTATTAAAGAAGAGTTAAATGCCAAAATCCCTAAAGGTGTGCACACTTCTACCACAGGAGGAAATCCTTTAAGTATGACTGGAGTAGTAGCTTTTTTAGATGAATTAGAAAAATCACAGATTATAGACAAAAGCCGAGTTATCAGTAAATATTTTTTTGAACAGCTAAGAAATTTACAAACAAAGCTAAATGATAAAATCGTTGATATAAGGGGAGAAGGTTTTATGATTGGAGTACAATTATTAGAAACCATAGACCCTATGGATATTCTCAAAAAATTACAACAGCGTAAGATTATTGCTTTGCCTTGTAGTAAAGATACTATCAGATTTTTACCACCCTTGATTATCCAAAAAGAACATGTAGACAAAGTCTGTCAGACATTAGAAGTAATTTTGAGCTAAATCAAGCTAAACCTTAATATTTAGAACAAAGTTGTTCGTTCCTAATCTTTTTTTAGAAAAACTTTTTTGTTAAATTCCCCATTCACAAATTAAATTTTATGTTTTTGTTTCTGTAAAAATTATTTTCTTTGAATCAAAAATCAAGAAAAACTATAGATAATTTTGTAACTACAGAAGAGGTTATATGTTATAAAACAATTACTGCTTCTGCAATTATAGATTCTCAAAGAGTTAAAATCTTAAAGTTAAAAACTAATCAAGTACTCTTTTACCCCACAACTCTCATCACTTCCTTAATGTCAGTTATCCCCAAAATAGCTTTTAGTACAGCATCTTGCTGCATCGTCAGCATTCCTTCGGTGGCTGCTACTCGCCTAACATCTAAAAAAGAGACAGTTTCCCGAACAAGTAAATCCCGGATACCGTCAGTCATAGTTAGAACTTCATAAACTCCTATTCTACCTTTATAACCTAAACCTGCACACTTGTCACAACCATCGGAAGTATAAAATTTGATTTCGCCTGGTAATTCAACTCCGTGATTTTGGGGTATATTGGATAAAACATTGTCTACAAAAGCCTTTTCTCGGTCGTCTAAAATAGCCTCTCGCCTACAATGAGGACAAAGTTTACGAACTAATCTCTGACCTACCACCATGTTTAAAGCATCGGCCAATAAAAACCCCTTAATTCCCATTTCCATTAACCTTGGCACAGCACCCGCAGCATCGTTGGTATGAATTGTAGATAATACTTTGTGTCCTGTGAGAGAAGCTTGCACTGCTACATCAGCAGTTTCTTTATCGCGAATTTCTCCTACCATAACCACATCGGGATCTTGTCTCAAAATTGACCTTAAACCATCAGAGAAATTATAACCAGCACTATAATCAATTTGGGTTTGAGAAATTCCGGGTAATTTGTATTCAATCGGATCTTCTAAAGTGATAATCTTGTTTTGACCATCATTTAGAGATTTTAAAAAAGTATATAAACTGGTGGTTTTACCACTTCCTGTAGGACCTGTTGCCAGTATCATCCCAGTAGTTTTAAAAAGAGCTTCCCGAGCCCTAATGTTAGCATTACCGATAAACCCTAAATCATCTAATGTCAGATTAACACTACCTGTACCTAAAAGTCTCATAACTATTGAGTAGCCGTAGTTGGAAGGTAGCAGAGAGACTCTCATATCAATTTCTTTAGAACCAGCAAAGAAAGTAAAACGACCATCTTGAGGTTGATTATCTATATTAATTTTTAACTTAGACATCACCTTAATACGATTTTCAATTTTATCAATTAAATCGACAGGTAATTGTAAAAAAGTGTGCAAAACACCATCAATTCTAAGTCTTATATTATACACATCTTTTTCTGGCTCAAAGTGAATGTCTGAAGCATCGTTTTTAATGGCCGCAATCAATATAGCTTCAACAATTTCAGTGATGGAAAGTTGTCTCCATTTTTGAGTTAAAGACTTAGGGTTAGATAAGGTTGAATCCCGCATTTTTTCTTCTGTTATGTTTATGTTCTCGATAAAATCAGAGTAGCTAACTGCATATTTATACTTCTCTAAAAGTATATTAAAACTAAATTCACTGCAATAGTAAACAACTACTTGTCTATCCTCTTTTTCAAACATTTTAATAATTTCATCTTGGCCGAAATGACCAGGTTTTGGTGTTGCTAAATAAATAAAGCCGTCTTTAATCCCGATCACTCCAATTTTGGCAGACATGGCTTTTTCTTTAGGAATTCTGGTCAAATGACTAATATTAATTGGGTATCCATAAAGATTAATATATAACATGCCTAGCCTTCTTGCCTCTATTTCAGTATTTCGCTCCTGATAGTGTCTATCTAGCTCACTTCTAAGAGATTTTAACTTGTTTAATTTTTCATTATCTACAGTTTGCAGTTTTACTACTGATGGGCGACCTATAGAATTAGGATCTAATTGAACTACTGACATACAACATTACATTTTACTAAAAGACTGCTTTTAGGTCAAATGTTTATATATCTAAAATAATACTTTTTATTTTAATCTTGCAAAAGAGGTCTTTCAGATCTATTGTTCAACTTTGTTAGTTTAACATTTTTCTGTTAGATGTATAAAATATTGAATCAAATTGTATTTATTATGACAAATAGCACTAATTTCTTCGAGGTTTGTATGATGAACAAATTATAAAAGAGCATCTGTAAAAATAAATCTTCTTAGTCAAAGTTTTAGTCTTTTAGGGGAATCATTTGTAACGTAACAAAAGCAGGAGAAATAAATCTAAAGGTAACTAGTATAATAATGTAATTAAAAGACAAAAATATATATTTTTCATATTTAAAATTTTTTCATATTTAAAATTTCCTGTTATTAACAGGATTATATAATAAACAATACTTAATAAATGAAATAATATTTGTGAAAGTTATAATATATTTTAAATTGTTATTACAACTCAGAATGATTTATTTGACCATTTTATTTTTATTCTTCATGCATGTGCTTTTGCACTATTTTTAGTAAATTTCTTCTTTAAAAGAATTGTTATCACTGGGGGTAGTTCTGGAATTGGACTAGAAGTTGTAAAAAAGTGTTTAAAAAGGCAGTGGCTAGTCTTTAATCTTAGCAGAAATACTGTTAATATAACACATCCAAATCTTAAAAATATAGAATACAATTTAGAATATGAAGCTGATCGCCTCTATCCGATATTAGAAAGTGCTCGTAAGGAAATTGGTAATGTTGATGTTTTGATAAATAATGCGGGTGTGTATTACACTGGTGATCTAGACAAACAAAATCCTGATCATATAGAAAAAATGATTAGAATAAATCTAATGGGTACTATATACACGACACAAGTATTTTTGCCAACTTTCAAAGAACAAAATTATGGTACAATCCTTAATGTATCTTCAGCCGGTAGAACACCATATGATGGTAAGCCAAGAGAGTCTGTTTATATGAGTAATAAATACGGAATATCTGGTTTCAGGGAAGGTTGGAAAAAAGAATCAATATTCGTGTAATGGGTTTTTATCCTGCAACTACAAATACAAATTTATTTAAAAACCTAGATAATCAAACAAAAATTGATACTTCAAAGTTTATGCATCCTAAGGATATTGCTGAAATCATTTTTTTATGATTACACGATCTAACAGAGTGTCTATGAGTTATGTTAGTTGTAAATAGGAATAAATGTTTTTATAATTTCAAATACAACTCTGAAGAGTTTTCATATTATATAATTATATATTTTAAAATTTAAAAATCGTCTTTTATTAAGTTCTCACAAAAAATAGTGAGAATAGTAAGTAAGACCCGGACCTAGTATTTTTTTAAAAATTGACAAGAATTAAATTAGAAAATTTTTTTTGATTAAATTGGTAACAATTGTTATTGTTGTAGTTTTAAATAAAACTTGTAAGTAACAAGTAAAACTTGTAAAAATTAAATAAATTTTGAATAAACAAGTTTATTACACCAGTTTTTCTTTAGAAATCAAATTAGTACATAACCAGACCAAATATCAAATCAATCTTGATTTGATCTTAATGGATAGTGTTTGACTTTGTCTTGACTGACTGATTTACTATTTGTAGCATAGTCATATAAATTAAAGTATGAATTTTAACCGAATTTTCTGGCAAAAATATCAACGGCTTAACTCGGAACAAAGACAAGCCGTTGACACAATCGATGGTCCAGTGATGGTCGTAGCTGGTCCGGGGACAGGTAAAACAGAATTACTTAGCATGAGAGTAGCCAACATTCTCAGGGAAACAGATACTTTGCCAGAGTCTATTCTTTGTCTTACTTTCACAGACTCAGCGGCTGTAAATATGAGAGAAAGATTAATCAAGATTATTGGATCACAGGCTAGCAAAGTGTATATTCACACTTTTCATAGTTTTGGAACCGAAGTGATTAGTCATAACCCCGAATATTTTTTTTCCGGAGCTAAGTATATGCCGGCTGATGACTTAGCTTCAATTGAAATTTTGCAAAGTATTTTTAATACTTTTGACCATGATGATCCTCTCAACCAACACAATTCTAAAGAAGGTTGGACTTATTTAGACTCTATCAGATCTAGAATTAGGGATCTAAAAAAAGAAGGTATAACCCCCGAAGATTTTGAACAAATTTTGGACGACAACGAAACTTTTATTTCTCAGGCTAGAAATATTATCAAAGACTTTTTTGTTGGGAAAATAAATAAAGTTTTACTATCAAAAGCTCGCCAAGACTTGATTGAACCCCTGAGACAGATTAACTTTGACGAAAAACAGCCAAATTATAGCCTTAAAAAACTAGTAATAGAGAGTTTGCAAAAGACTGTGGACGAAATTGAAGCTCAACAAAATCCTTCAACAACTAAATTAACTTCATGGAGAAACAGTTTTTGTAAAGTTGATGAAGACAAAAAATATAGGTTAAAAGCCGACCTTAACCATAAAAAATACCGCTCTTTAGCTAGAATTTATAAAAAGTATCAAGAAGGTTTGCACCAGTCTAAATTATTTGATTTTGAGGATATGCTTTTTGAAGTGTTAAAAGCTTTTGAAACTTACAAAGAGCTTAGATACAATTATCAAGAACAGTTTTTATATATTTTGGTTGACGAATTTCAAGACACTAGTGGTGTGCAGACTAAACTTATTGACATGTTAGTTGACACAAAACTAACTAATAATAGACCGAACTTGATGGTAGTCGGAGATGATGACCAGTCAATTTTTAAATTTCAAGGAGCTTATTTAAAAAATATTTTAGATTTCAGAAAAAAATATCCAACATGCCAAATTATTACCCTGACCAAAAATTATCGTTCAAAACAAACTATTCTCGACTTTGCCAGTCACTTTATAAATAACTGTGAACAAAGACTTGCCGACTTCCCTGAAATCAATAAAATTTTGATTAGCCAAGTCGAATCTTAAAATTTTAGCAAACAAAATTTTAGGTTGACAAAAATCATCTATTTAAGAAAATCATTCTTAATTTGAAATTAAGTTCATCAATTTTTAGATTAAATCTATGCCTAAAAAAAAGCAAAATGCTGACCAAAAAATTCAAGATTTTAAAAATAAAAACCTTTCAAAATTAGATGATACTCAAAAAGAAGAAACTAACTCGTCAGTTCCTTCGTCAGTTCCTACTAAAGTCTCAGATAATGATTCTGCCTCTAATGATAGCCAAATTCAAGCCCAAACTCAAGATGATATAGTTCAGAAATTATCTGCAGAGCAAGATACCTTAAAAAAGGAAATAGAAGAGCTTAAAGCTAAAAATTTACGGCTTCTAGCTGATATGCAAAATGTGATGAAACAAAACGAGATGGACGTAGATAGAGCAAAAAAGTCGGTTAAAAAAGAAATTGCTTTAAGTTTAGCTGATTTTGTTAGTCATATGAACTTAGCTTTCAGTTATGCTCCTGAAGCTAGTGAAACGGCGGTCAAAGATTTTGTTGATAGGTTAAAAAATAGTTTAGATACAAGTCTTAAAGTTCTGCAAAAATTTAATATTGAAATTATCATTCCAAATCCAGGAGATACCTTTAATCCAGAGTTCATGAATGCCGTCAACGAACTGTCTGGTGACACCTCTATTCCAACAGTTAAAGGAGTAGTAAGCGCCGGAGTAAAAGTAGACGGTCAAGTAATCAAGCCAGCAGTAATTACTTTTTAGTAGTTGTCAAAAATAAAAAAATTTGATAATTACGTATCTCGACTAAAATCCAGTTTTAGGCAGAATTTATGTCAAAACATTTTTTATCCTTGAAAGAGCAATATATTGACATGTATGAGTATATATCAACGATTACTTGGATACAATACGAAGAAGCTAAAAAAAGAAATAAAGATTATAAGGGGTATTCCTATTTTTTTGGTAGAACTTTGCATAGATTACTCCACCCACTTTATTTTTTCAACCAAAAAATGGATCCTCAATTTGTTTATGAACGAGAAAAATTTGACCCTGCAAACCCAGAAGAAAAATTCGCTAGTTGGGAACAAAAGAAAGCCTTTCTAACACTAAAATTCAGAGAGAAGAAATTAGAAATATATAGTAAAGAATTTAGTCAAAATGTACTGTCTCAGTACGATTACCGGGTCATCCAATGGATGATTAAGAATCATTACTACAAAATTTATGAATTTGATCCGTATTTAAGTTTTTATTTAGATATTTTGGATTGGACAGAAGAGTATTTTCATAATTTTTTCCAAACTAAAAACGAGGTTGTCTTTGCTTAATTTTATAATTTTATAAATTATAAATTTTCTATAAAACATAGAAAAAGAAAGTTCTAAGAAAATTAATTATAAATAAATACTCCACCATAAGATATCTCAGTTTGCAATCCTTTTCAAGTCATTTTAATTATTCAGATAGTCGATTGTAACTTAACGTTTGACAAAACTATTTGGTTTAAGCAGAAACTATTATTAGTAATTTCATTACTATGAATAACTTTAGCGAGGCAGACTATCAAAAAAGGGTTTCTGAATTAAAAGAACGGTTTACACAATTCCAAGTGGACTGGAACTATGAACATAATGTGTCTATTTGTGAAAGATCCAAAACAGTTATTGAACCGTTGATTAGTGATGAATTTTTTCTCAGCTACCACAAAGAGTTTGATCATTCTTCGTGTGCAGAAACTAAGTATTTAATTTTTGATTATGACGGAGTACTAGCCGATTCCGACGAAGCTAATTTAGCTTGTTGGGCTGAGCTGAGAGCCGGTGGTGACTACAAAAAAGCTAAGGAAATGAGAGATGAATATTTTGATAAACCCAGACATCATAAAAATCATGGACTGAGCCAAGAAGAGTTTGAACAGCAGGCTGTTGCCAGTTGGAATTTTATAAGGTACATGGCTAATAAAGAGTTTTGTCTATTTGAAGGGTTCGTTAACGAAATTGCTAAAATCTCAAACACAAGACTTGCAATTGTTTCTAGTTCTTCAAAAGAGTTGTTAATTTTACCGAAAATCAGAAATTGTAAGTTAAACTTCACTCACATTTTAGGTAGAGAGGATAACCACTCCAAGGAGGAAAAAATCACTCAAGTTTGTAAAGATTGGGGTATATCTCCCACACAAGTTTACTATTTTACTGACACTAAAGATGATGTGATTGAATTACAGAACTTTATGGACAAAACCAAAATTATTGGTTGCAGCTGGGGCTGGGCAGGTAAAGATAAATTACTTGAAATACTACCAGAAAGTCAAATTCTGGACAAGTTTGAGGATATTCACAAGTTGTTTAGCAAAAAAACCAACTTACAAAAACTAACCCTTAAAGGTTTAGATGAGGTTAATTTTTATCCTAGTGAATTTAGACAAAGAGGTCAAAATTTTATCCAAAATGTTCTTGATTGGTGTATTTCTCGAGATCTTACCTGGGGTCATAAAATTCCTGTGTGGTATAATTTAGACACCAATCCAGAAAAAAAATTTTTTAGTTATCAAGAGTGGTTGAAAAATCCTGAAATTAGGCACAAATTCCAAGTTAGTCCAAATAAGCCTGATTTACCTGGAAACTGGGTACAAGAAAGCAAAATTTTAGATACTTGGTTTTCATCCTCGCTTTGGCCGCTATCTACTTTGGATTTCGTGGAAACAGTTAAACCTCAAAAAACTGTAGTAATAGTTGGTGGTGGAGATGCTTTTAAAACTGACCAAGAAATGCTGGAGGAGCTGAAGCAAAGAGAGATAGACATTCGCCAGCAAAAAATCGACTGGAAAATCAACTTGTTTACCAAACTCTCCAGTGCTGGAATAGAAGTGTTTTACCCACAAATGCCAAACAAACAAAATGCCAATTATGAAGCTTGGAAGATTTGGTTTGAAAAATATATTGCTCAAATTGATCCAGAAAATGAACTATTTTTAGTTGGTCACAGTCTTGGTGGTAACTTTTTACTCAAATATCTATCCGAAAACTCTCTCAAAGTGAAGCAACTTCATTTGGTGGCAGCTTGCACTGATGCTTATACTTTTGAGATTCAAACCGAACTTGATTTAATCAAAGAAAACTGTGAGCAAATTTTTGTCTATCACTCCACCGACGATCAGATTGTTCCGTTTGAGCAATTTAATCAAATAATATCTCGGTTGCCAACCAGCAAGCGGTTTATTTTTGATAATCGAGCTCATTTCAATATCCCACATTTTCCCGAAATTGAAGACTATATTTTATATAGTAACTACTTTTATACTTTTTCCAAATATATTAGTTTGGACCAGCATTTCCAAAACCGGTTTGGGGCTCATGCAATTATTTATAATCCTAAAACCAAAAAACTACTATTTCCCAAAATAAACTGGGATATACTCAGAAATGTGAGTGAAGAAAAAGCTGAATATCATTTAGTTGGTGGTAAGTTAGAGCTTGGTGAAACTGCTCAAAAAACCCTTTTAAGAGAATTTGAAGAAGAAACCGGTATAAGTAGGAACGAAATAACTAAGTTGGATTTTGTAGGTAAAATTTTTCTTGGATTCAATTTTTACAAAAATAACGAATTGCAAAACATTCGACTTGAATCTAATCTTTTCTATGTAGAAACTGAGTCCGAAAAAGAGGGTGTTTGCGCGGATTATCAAACTACTAAGTGGGTCGATTTAAAAGATGTTAAAGGCAAAATAATTAATGGATTTGAAGAAAGTATTGAGTTTGTGCTAAACAAATTTTCTACTAATTTTAGAACTGAGTTTAACAACCAACTAATGGAACAAAATTTGGCTAAAAAAGTTGATTTTGAAGAATTTTACCCAACCCAAACCATGGTTACGGCCAAAGAGATTTTTTATTTATGGATAGTTAGAATGATCACTTTGGGTAAATATTTTACTAATCGTGTTCCCTTTGAAAATCTAGTAATTACTCCTACTATTTTGGATGAAAAAGGTCGTAAAATGAGTAAGTCTTTGAAAAATGGTTTAGAGCCCGGAGAAGCTATCGCTAAATTTTCTAGTGACTCCCTTAGACTATCAATGCTGAGTGGTATGATTCCGGGAAGAAATATGCGATTTGGTGGTAATTTAGCCGATCGTTTAATGGAGAAATACCGGAACTTTGGTAATAAAATTTGGAATGTTGCTCGTTTTTTAGAATTCAAAAGTGGAAATTGGCAAGAAAAAGTTACAACAGCTCTAGAAAAACCTAAATCTACCTTCTTAAAAACAAACCCAGTATCAAACGAAATATTTTTATCACCAGAATCACTAGCCTCCGCTTCGTGGTGGATTTTGCAAAAATATTTAGATTTACAAGATAACTTAGAGCATAATCTACAAAACTACGAACTAGCTCACTCGGTTGATGTTTTGTATGGCTTTTTGTGGGACAATTTTGCTGATTGGTATATTGAGTATCTAAAAACAGACGAAACACAGGTTGCTTTTGCAAAAAGTCTATTTCAGCAATTTATCATCACAGTTTCACCGTTTATACCTTTTGAAACAGAAGTTTTGTGGTCGGAATTTTTTGGCCAAACAAGCCTTTTAGCTTTTGCTCTCGAGAGAAATGAGCAGTACCGCCAGTTGTGGTCAAAAAACCCTAATAGTCAGGTTCAAGCTGAAGAGTTTGCTGCAATTATTAGATTTATTCAAGATCTCCGTTCCACTCGAGGTTTGTTTGCTATTGATCCTGCCAAATCAATTCAAGTATATTCCCAATCAGTATTGCTTAATAAATACAGTAAGTTTATCCAGATAACAACCAGAAGCGAGATAGTACCAGAACAAAAGCAGGGATTGTATAGTGTTCAAAAAGAGGGTTATGAATACTCTTTGGATATTCTAGCTTATATCCCAAACAAGCAAACTGAAGTTAACAGAACTAACAAAATTATAAAAGACTTGGAAACTCAAATTGAGTTTTTACAAAACCAATTACAAAATCCCAATTTTGTACAAAATGCCGACCCTGAGGTGGTGACTGAAAAACGACAACAACTTTTGCAAAGAAAACAAGAGTTAGATCAACAACAATCCAAAATTAATTTTTTAAATAACTAATTTTTAGTATTATGCAACCAACTACTCCACAACAAGGCTTTTCTCAAGATGAAGCAGGATTTGTTCAAACAACACCCACCAATCAATATTACCGACCTCAACCTGGAAATAATTCTAACTTAAACTACCAGAACAATCTTGTTTATGCTAGTTTTTGGGAAAGAATTGGTGGCTACTTTGTAGATTTTTTAGTTATATCTGTAATAAGTTCTATATTATCGTTTGTTGTTGCAATACCGTTTTTACCTTCTATGATTAATTCTTTTTCTGAATTAGAAACAACTCTAGAAAGGTTAGAAAAATCTTCAGATAGAAGAAATAGTAATAACAATTTGATAAACAACAGACCTTCATCCAATACGATAACTGTTAGTGGAAAAGAACTGAATTTAACTCCAGAAGAGGAGAAAATTGCACAAGAAGCTTTTTTTAGTTTTTTTAGATCAATAATTTTTCTACTTATCATGGTCCACATAACATCACTTGTATTTACTTGGTTATATTATTCTATTATGGAATCTTCAGAATATCAAGGAACCGTAGGCAAGCTAGTTCTAGGGCTAAAAGTAACAGATTTGAATGGCAACAAAATCAGTTTTGCCAGAGCTACTGGTAGAAATTTTGCTAAAATAATCACTGGGTTCACTTTCGGAATTGGTCATTTGATGGTATTGTTTACAGAAAAAAGACAGACTTTACATGATATGATTGCCAGCTGTGTGGTAGTGAAAAAATAGGTTTAGTAAAAGACTTAAAAAGTCATTAGAGATTTAGGGTTTTTGTAGTTTGTCTTTGGTTTAATTTTTCGAGCAAAGAATTTTTGAGTTGCTTATAGGTCGTAGTCCGTTATCATAAACATGCTTCGCTTGCTTTAAGTAAAAGTACTTTTAATAACCAAATAACCATATTTTACTGGTTTGTTAGATTGAGGTATAGTGTTGAGCCAAAAAAGATAATGATTTAAAAATTTTTTATATTTTTTGTAGTAACTTTGTAGTATTCATCCTTTCTGAAAAATCTTTGTAAAAATGGTGTATCTAACCCGAGACGCCATAAAGCTGTCTTTATAGACTTTACCACAATATAGAGTAGATAAAATAGATATTATTTAGCTTAATTTCAATATTCCTACTATGCTGTAAAAACATAAATGAGACATCTACACCCTTGCCAATCAAAAAGAAATTTGCTATAATAACTCTATATGTCATCTGTCTTGGAAAGACTGCTTAAGTTGGCAGCGGAAACTGAGAGTACTCCGGAATTGAGAAAATTTTGGGAGAAGAAATATACAGAAGTATTACACGCCAGAAGACTTTTTGTTGTTAGCAACAAGACATTAGAGCTTTTATATCAGGACAAAACCCAAACTAAACCTGCTACCACATATGGAGATATCCTACTGTGTAAATATTTAGATAATCAAAAAGCTTTGGATGAAAGTCTCTTACAAGATACAATCGAGACAGCTGTTAGATTTTTGGATGCCTTACTTGATAAAATTCAATTTAGTCCTGAGGCTTTGGCTGTAGTCGCTCAATATCGAAAAATTGCTATTGGAATAGCTGATTTTGATGATTTTCTAGAACAAAACAAACATATCAACGAGTTAGATATAATTAATTATATTGGTAACTTCATTAGTAATAAAGCCTATCGAGCCAGTGAATCGTTAGCCGAAGAAAAAGGTCCTTGCTTGGCCTGGGAAAAAATTAAAAAACACCTTAGACCAAAATCTTTCGAGTTTTGGTATAACAAAAACACAGGAGAAATTAAAAATGGTACAGATCTCTATAAGATTTTTGACCAAAATACAATCCTACAAAGCCCCTTCGAATTAATTCCTAGAAGGAATAGTAGTATTTTACTTTTCCCTCAAAGTCAACCTTGGCAAGTTTGGAGTGATAGAGATCAATACTCACCCCCAACCACTATTGATACTACACAATTTACTTCTTCACAAGACGATAATCACCCTGTAATTACCAAAACCGATCTACCTAAGATAGATGAACCGATGTTTCAAATTGGTGAACTTGTTAGAGTAACAATTGATGGTCAATCTAAAATTTTACAAGTGGTTGATATTGATGTCCAACCAGAAAAAAATCAAACTCTTTATAGATTAACTGACGGAAATAAAGAAACTGAAGAAAAATTATGGAACGAAAATGAGTTGTCAGTTGTCGAATTGTCAGATCTTTTAGCTACAATCAACCAACGAGAAAAATCAACAATAGAGCCAAAATCACAAATAGTTTTGAATGCTCTGATAATAAATTTTAATAAGAATTTGATAGCTATTGACAAACGGTCTGAAGGTGTGATTAAGCTTCCATCAACCAATTTTAAAGAAAATAAAGAATCTGAAGAGGTTTTACAAAGCTTTCTGAACGAATATTTTGATTTCTATGGCACTGTTACTTCTAGTTTGGTTTCTACAACAGAAATTAAAGAAACAAAAGAATCCACTTTACACTTAGGGTTTTTAATAGACTCTAAATATTTTGCAAATAGTAATAAGCTTGAATGGGTCGATTTAGATTCAAAAGAATTGCCTCAATATATACAAATTTTGATTCAAAAGGCCAGTTCTCAACGCTCTATCATTTTAGAATTACAAAATACTCTTAAGCAAGCTATTAAAAAACAACAGGAATTAGAATCTAAACTTCCACCAGAAAACTATCAAATAACCCCAAACACCACTCATCACCAATACAAACCTGAAATTTTGGCAACTAACTTAGGTTCTTTATCTAAGTATGTGCTAAAATTAGAACAGCTACTTAAAACTACTGATTATGGGGATATGTTGCTCACGATTACATATGATGCAAGGGGTCCTAGGATTGTATCTCTTAAAGGTAGAGATTTACCACCAGATTTACAAAACACTTTAGATCTGTTCTTAGAGCTGATTAACTTTATCTTAATCAACAATATTGAACCTAGATTTTTATCAGAAAAACTAGAGTATGCTAAATATGAGCACATCAACTTACCTATCAAAGCGATTCTGCAATTTATTAGTGGCTCTTTGAGAGCCGCACCAAGTTGTGTGCAAGAAATAAGACCAGAAATAGTTGAACAAATTGACGAAAATAACTTGAACAAAATAGAAAACCATATTATACTTAATTCAGTTTCAAAATAAACTATTTTTTTATGCCAAACAAGTATAGTCTAAGATTAGAACAAGTCGTGCAAACTGCCAATTTTGGTAACCTACTAGTTAGTCTTATTTATGATCCTGAAGGTCCAAAAATCGTGTCTGTTTATGGTGGCGCAATCGAGCCGAATCTTAAACAGAATTTAGATACTTTTCTTGATTTAATTAATTTCGCTCTTCTTAAAAAAATAAAACCAAAAGAAATTGCTGAGCAAATACAAGCTAAACCTCAAGGTTATAAAAATTTGCCTTTAGATGATTTACTGGAAATTGTAGCTAAAGCTCTTCAGGATGCCCCAGAAAGTGTCAACCAAATCAACACTGAGATTTTGCAAGAATTGTTCCCAGAAACCCAAAAAAATATTCAACAAAAGTTCGATAATGCTCCAAAATCTGAAGGAGTCTCAAAACCAAAAGAAGCATACCAAAACCAAACTACAACTCCGGAGCAAAATCAAGCTGCCCAAGTTCAACCCGAGATACCAACAGAAGAGAACAACCAAATTAAGTTTTTCAATCCATTTAGAGATAGAAGAGAATAATTTTAAGCAAATTTCAGAGAAGGTACACAGCCCGTTTCTAGACTAAAAATGGAATATCTACTTTCCGAAAAGTGATTGTGTTAGTTCGTAATATTGGTTCGCTGAGGTCGTAAGGATAGGTTTATCTAGTATCTTCAAAATTAGTTCTGGTTGGAATTCTAGTTGGAATTTTGAAATTCAACCTAATCCTTGGTATATTTTATTATTAACATAATTTATAATATAATTTAATTAGTATAATTAAGTTTTTAACAAATTATTTTCTGATTTTTATAAAGATTATTTCTTAGCTAAATATTTTAAACTCTGTTTAATCATACCTGAGAGGTCTTTCTCATTCCATAAATCTTCTGCCTTTAGACGACTTATAACTCTTACTATTTCATCCCTTTTATAACCTAAATTTGATAGAGTTTCAGCAAAGGAAGTAGCCACACCACCCTGCCAAGTAGTCTTATCTTGTTGATCCAGGTCTTCCATCTCAATTTCTTTAGATTTGATCTCTAAAATAATTTTTTTAGCGGTTTTTTGGCCTAAACCTTTTATTGCGGAAAGTGTTTTTACATCGTTATTTTTGATTGCACTAGAAACCCCCTCGTAGCCTAAGACATAAATTACTTGAGCAGCGGTTTTAGGACCAACACCATCTACCTTAAGTAGCTTTTCTACCCATTCCCTGTCTTTTAATTCAGTGAAACCAAAAAGGTCTGATCTGTTTTCCCTCTGGACTTCCAAAATAAACAGATCTACGCTTTCATTAACCATAAAAGTACGAGTTGGCGGAACCTGAACAAGATAACCCACACCTGAAGGAAGTTTGAGAATAATTTGACCAATGAACGAAGCAACAACTTTACCACTTAAATAAGCTATCATATTAGAAACTAATTAAACGGTTGCGAGCTATTTCTTTCTGTTCTCCATCAGCTTGCTTTAGCACCAAAGCATATATTTCTTTAGCTTTTTCTTTCTCGTCGTATTTTAAGTAAAAATCACCAAGTTGTAACCAAATATCATAATCTTTTAGTCCAGATTCTTGAAGCCTATCTAATATCTTTCTTTCTATTTTTTCAAACTGAGTCATATCTTTGTCCGTTTTAGGTTTATCAAAAGCTGCTCCAAGAGCAATAGTAGCAGGATCTTGTTGTCGTTCTTTGGGCTTATCTTCTAAAACAGAAGGTGTTTGAAATGTAGATTGAGAGGGTGTTTGAGTCTGAGAAGACCCGCCTACCAGTTCAAAAGTACTGGCAGCATCGTTAATAATATAATTCAAACTAGGTTTCGACTGGTCATAAATTTGGCTATTCCCTTTAACTTTCTCAACTACGTGAGCAATTTGATTTTTTTCTTTTTCTGTGTCTATCTGATTTGCTGTTTTTTCATTCTCGTCTACGGATCTGGCTAAACTAATCAAAAATTTTAACCAACTTTTAACAGTTCCTAACCAATCCTGCTTTAGTCTATTAAACTCTTGAACTATTTTTTGCCACCAGCCTGCATAGTCTTGATTTTTTATAGTAGTTATAGTTTTTGTATAAATTTGACTGGCAGTCTCACTAATAGATTGACGGGTAATTCTTGATCTTAAATTGTCTTTCAGATCCACATTAGTAAATCTATGACTAGAAACAGTCTTACTTAGGATATTATTTGTATTAGACACACTATCTTGCTGTCTGATTTGTCTTGCTAAGTCCTCAACCCGATTTTTTTCCCAATCAACAAGAGCATAATTTACAAGCAATAACAAGCTAAAACCAAACAGCAAAGTAGCTAAAAAGCTGAAAAAAACGAATAACATAGTTTTAACTTAGTTTCTTGTCTAAGTAGAACTAGTAAACAAGGACTGGCTTTTAGTCAAGTTTTTATGTTTATAACTCACTTTTTGTAGTAAAAAATGTTAAATCTACTTCAAATTCTAACAAACTAACCCAAACAACACAGTTAACACTCCTTAAGAGAAGAATTTTAAGAGGTTTTTTAATTTGGTTGTGAACCATTTAGTCTTATAAGTTAATTTTATCTAAACTTTAAAATTAAATAATTAAATTGTAAAAATAAAAATTGTAAAAGGATAGTATCTCTAAAATATAATATAAAAAACTTGCTTCAACTTCAAAATCTCTTTACAAAAATTGTTACATAACACTAATTCTTCATAGAAGATGATGTCTAAATTTGTAAACTTTTTGACAAATCAAAATACAGATTCTCCAAAAGCTAGACTAATCAAAAATTTGCTAACTTTGTTGCTAGCTTTGCTTATCGTACTTACGAGTTTTGCTATTCTTAGCCCCATCGCTCAAAACACTCTCCAAAAAGATCAAGAAAGACGAGTCACTCAGCAACAAGTTGTATTTGAAGGTCAAAACTTGCCCAGTATTAATTTTTATAAAGGTATAGTCAAAAGCGAGATTACCAGAGAGTCTCAACCGAGTCCATTAGGGATAAATATGACCCAACAAAATGTTGAAGTAGAACTGGTTGAGGGGCCAAAGAAAGGTAAAGTAGTGAATATTGAAGTGTTTACTTATAGCACCCTTGAACCACTTAAAGTTGGTTCGGCTATTATAGTCAGGGAATTAGATTTTGGAGATAGTCAAAGGGAACCAACTTATAGTTTTGCTGATTTTTATAGAATCGATTTTGTCATATATTTAATATTTATCTTTATTCTTTTAGTTGTACTTTTATCTGGTTTCAAAGGTTTAAGCTCTTTTTTAGGATTGACTTTTAGTATTATCGTATTGGTGCTGTTTTTCTTACCCCAAGTAATAGGAGGAGCTAATATATACTGGATAACCTTTGTCAGTAGCTTAATAATTGTTTTAGTTTCTACCTATCTTTCACACGGTTTCAACAAAAAATCTACTATTTCCATAGTCTCCATCATGATAACTATTTTGGTCGTAACCTTATTCTCTATTTGGGCTGTTGGCCTGACTAGACTGTCAGGAATTGGCAGTGACGAAGCTTTCTATTTAATTTCAAACAAACTAAACAATTACTTAAATATACAAGGTATTTTGCTAGCTGGAATAATCATTGGTACCATCGGAATTTTGGACGATGTAGCCACGACCCAAGCTGCTATTGTTGAAGAAATTCACAAAGCTAATCCAAAACTTAGTGGTTTAGAGCTTTTTTGGAGAGCTATGAATGTAGGTAAAGAACATGTAGTCTCAATGGTCAACACTTTGGCCTTGGTGTATGCTGGCGGAGCTTTACCTTTGATGTTATTGCTAACCATTGGCACCGGTAACCCACTGTGGATTATTCTTAACAATGAAATGATTATAGAAGAAGTAGTTAGAACTATGGGAGGTAGCGTGGGTCTATTGTTGGCTGTACCTATTACCACTCTTTTAGCAACCAAATTTATTCCATCAAAAAACTCAAATAACGATTTAGATTAAAAAATGAAGCACCGCAAACCAATTTCAAAAAACTAAATTTTAGAAAAAATACAAAAAACGACTCAAAAGACAAAACCCTAAAAATCAAGAGTTAGTCTCGGTTAGTTCATCCTATTTAATCTCTTCTCTAGCTTTAGAAGTGTAAAAAATTCCATACAAATGATCAACTTCGTGTTGAATCTGACTAGATAAAAATTTGTTAGCTTGTAGTTTTCTAATTTTGCCATTTTCGTCTTGATACTGAACAATAATATTACAAGGCCTTTCTACGTAATAATACTTACCGGGCAAACTCAAACATCCTTCAGGAAAAAGACACCTGACAGCACTCTCCATAATTATTTTTGGATTGATTAAGACTAAATTTTCGGTTTTTACCCTTTTGTGTTTTTTGATCATTTTGATAACACAAATTTTTTTACTTACCCCTACTTGGTTGGCCGCTAGTCCAGCACCCTGGACAGAGTCCATGGTGGCAATCATATCTGCAATAAGCTCTTTATCTTCCTCGCTCAAAGGAAAAGCAACTTCTTGACATTCAGATTCTAAAATAGGGTCAGGATATTTGACTATTTGCAGCATATAATCTAATTGGGTTTTTTTACTATAAAAAAGTTTTTTGTCAAAATGTTCGGAAATCTAAGACAAACTTTAATGCGTACCAAAAAATATAGATTGTGGCACGAGGCTTATATTTTTAAGCTGGTTAATGCTGTTTTTTGGGATTTTGCTAAAACCAATCTTCAATTATCTGAATCAAGTGCTAATATTTTTGTTAAAAGCAGCTCCAAAACTATCACTATTAAAATAACTAGCACCGATCCTACTATTCTATCAATTCTTAAAATTAACTTCCAAGACTTAGAAAACGAATTTCAAAAAGTCCTAAACCCCCCAGAAAAAAATCCAAAACATAATTTAGAAATTAAATTTGCGGTAAAATAAACAAAAATTCTTTATAGTAAGTATATGTTGGTGTTAACTAAAAATAGAACTTGTATCATAAGTAAAAAGTATTTTACAACAACTTAATGTTGACTATTTTGCGATTAAAACCTTATGAAACTGACTCATAAATTATCAAAAATGGATATTTGGTGAACTTTAATACTAATACAAAAACAAAAATATAATGTATACTATCTATATAAACTAAACTTTCTTATAGTTATTTTAATACTTAATACAATCAATGTTGGTAACATGAAGTGAAACAAAAAACATACTTCTTCAACCAACACTTGACAATTGTCTATTTTTAGTTAACCACACCTGAGTGTTTTAGGATCTGTAGCTCAGTCGGTAGAGCAGTGGCCTTTTAAGCCATTGGTCGTGGGTTCGATCCCCACCGGATCCACCATCTAATAACCAAACACAAGCATTAGATAGATAAATAAGAAAAACTAGATTGAAATAAGAAAAACTAGATTATCATAATATACATGGCTTATATAATTATCTTAGTTATTACTTCTTTGCTTGGAATGTTTGGTTTTATTTATGCTACCTTCAAAAAAGACAAAATTCCCACAAATCAATTTAAACTTAGAACTGCAAACATTCTCAACCGATCAAAAGTAAACAATTCGCCTCCAATATCACCACCTAAATCGCCAGTACTACCTTTTCCTTTTGCTATCTTCGGAGTTTTGTTTTCTCTATTTGCTAGTCTGTTTGGATTAACACTCTTCTTAAAGAGAAATAAGCAGTTTCAAAGACAAAAAGGAATCTTTTCTCAAAATATACGAACTCGAAGATTTCCTTACTTTCTTAACAAAGACCCACAAAAACAGAAATACGATAGTTTTTTAAAAAAACGATAATTAAACTCTTGTTCAAACAAATACTTTTTTAGGTTTTTAGGTAATTCTCTTTCAACCTAACTTCAATTTTAAATCAAAAAAATTTATACTTAGATTAATCTTATCTATATTTCCCCACTAATGCCCGTTTAGATTACTTCAGGTTAGTTTATTTATGGAGTTTTAAGATAACTTAAAAATAACTTTTAAATTTAAACTGTTCTAGCCAAAACCTTCTAATTTTTCTGAACAAATTATTTGTAACTGCTCATTTTCGTAAAATTGTAATTGGTAATATTCCCCAGTATTAGGATCATACTCGTTATGATAGTACAAGTTTTGCCCGTCACATATTCCAATATTGAGAGCTTGTACAAAAGTGCAGTGGTTTTTTAGTAAATCCACGGTTTCTTTTAGAGCTGTTTGAGCAGTAGCACCGCTTCGTATGTATTTTATAAAAAGGTTAAAAATTTTTTGAGACCCTATTCTACCTGGAACTATCTCAGGTAATCTTACACCCTTTAGTAAACCGTTAAAAACAAATACAAAGTTCTCAAAAACAAATGGTTGATTGTATTCTATTATACCTTTTTGGTTTTCAAAACTAGCACTTCTAGCGTGCGCCACTAAATGAGTAGTTAAGATTTTTTTCTTCAACTTAGGCACATCTTCCCATACTGGCTCTAAAGAAAGATAAGTCTGCCATCTTTTATTTTGATCTAAATAAGAAAACCCCCAACCATCGCCCTGGTCGTCACCGTCAAGACATTTACTATGGTAGCACATAATCGCAAATTTATGTAAAAAAACATTAATCTCTACAACATCTTTAGATTTTAACAATAAAAAACGACACATAAAACCCAAAAGTTAAAATTTTTATAATTTATGACCTAAACTGATTAGGTTAAACTCTTCTAAAATTTCTAATGATATGTAAAATTGAACTAAAAAGTTGAATAAAAAAGTAAATTTAATTACTAAAATTTAATAAAAATCTTTGTAAAGACTTCTGACTTCTCCAGCCTTATTTTTTATTTTGAGTATAAAGTTATTTTCTATACTTTGTAGAATTTCCACATTTTACTCTCTACCCTCTATCGTACAACTCGTTTTCATAATCACTTGCTTCACTCATTAATATTTCAATGATTTTTGCTTCATATTTCCACTTATTAACTTCCCAGTAAGTATCTGAGCAATTTCTACAATTTTTTTCTAGTTTCAACCCTATAAGTGAAAGATGAGAATCTCCAAAATTTTGTCTCCAAATTTAAGTTCTTCATCTTCAACAACTTTTAATCTAATATTTTCGAAAATTTACGATACCTTATACTAGACTTAGTTGCTTACATAAATGTTGTTATTATCTTTGAAAATGTAATTCAACTAATTCTTACAAAAGTAATTTTATTAAGATAAAAAAGTATAAATTAACGTATGATTATTCTTGTAATTTTTTTTGATAAAAAAAGACAAAATAAGCTACCTTTAATAAACTAACTACAGTCACTAAGTAACTTTGTCAAAATTAAAAAATGTAAACTATATTCTCCACTGATAGTACTTCTAGTAAATTTTTTCCTAAGTTTTTTCTTAGTACTTAAAGTTAAAATAAACACAAGTAGTTCAGTTCTAATATGGTTAAATACTTTCTAACCAGTTTTTTAAGTCCTCTAACTTCACCTTTTCTTCCTTGTTTTGCATTCTGACACTAATTTCATGAGCTTCAATATCTTTTGGTCCGACAATTAGAATTACCGGAATCTTTTGTAACTCAGCCTCTCGTATTTTTTTACTCAAACTTTCGTTGTTATTATCTATTGTGTAACGAAGCTCGTTATATTTTAATGGCTTCATCAACACAATACTATCTAGTACTGATTTGATTTGCCTTACGTAATCTTCAACTTGATCGTTGATTGTGAGAATACGAACTTGTTCAGGAGCAAGCCAAAATGGTAACCTACCCCCAGTCATCTCCAGCATAAAAGCCATAAAACGATCGATACTGCCCATTAAAGCCATATGAATAATTACTGGGACTTTGTCCTTTCCATCTTTATCCTTGTAGGTTATATTAAATTTGGGAGCAATAGAGTAATCTACCTGAATTGTACTTAAGGTGTCCTCTTTACCGTTAACATTCTTAACTTGAAAATCGATTTTGGGACCATAGAATGCCGCTTCACCTATAGCATCATAATAATCTACACCCAGAGCATCTAAAGCCTTTCGCATATCTCTTATAGAATCTCGCCACTCTTGGGTCTCTTCACCGTATTTTTCTTTGTCATTCTCAAAATCTGGTAAACTAAAACGAATTTTGTAGTCGGTAATTCCAATATCTTTATAAGCTCTGGTAAAACGATTGATCGCCTCACCAATCACTTCGGTTAATTGTTCTGGGGTGCAATAAACATGGGCATCGTTTTGAGTGAAACCACGAACTCTGATTAAACCTGTCAAAACTCCACTTTCCTCATATCTATACACTGTACCATATTCGTATAATCTGTATGGTAAATCACGATAAGACCTCGGTTTATATAAATAAATATAGTGGTGCATGGGACAGTTCATCGGTTTGAGGTAAAACACCTCGCCCTTGCCGGTTTCATCTTTACCTTCTCCTTTAAGATTGATCATTTCAATAGGTGCATACATTCCGTCACGATAATGATCCAAATGTCCACTACGAGCAAACAAATCGCTTTTACCAATATGGGGCGTGTAAACATATTGATAACCAGCTTTTTTAGCTTCTTGCCAACAATAGCTTTCTAGAGTACGGCGAATCAAACCACCTTTCGGTAAATATAAAGGCAATCCTGCTCCTACTTCTTCGTGTATTGTAAATATTTCCAATTGCTGACCAAGCAATCTGTGATCTCGCTTTTGAGCTTCTTCTCTTTGGTACAAAAAGTTATTAAGGTCGCTTTGAGTATTAAATACTAGAGCATAAATTCGTTGCATCTTAATATTTCTTTTTTGATCACCTCGCCAGTAACTACCACTAAATTTATCTAATTTAAAACCTAACTTACCTAACTCTTGAACACTTTTAATGTGCGGGCCACGACACAAATCCACAAACAAATCTTCGCCAGTATCTTCATCTTCTAGCCTGTAAATGGTGATCTTTAAATTTAACAAGTCAATACCGATCGTTTCAGCCTCTTCTTGACTCATACTAGTAGTTCCACGTGTAGCTAAATCGTTCAATAATTCTAATTTTAGAGGTTGTTTTAGTTCAGTAAAAATTTCGATGGCTCTTTCAAAAGTAACTTCTTGGACTTTAAAAATAAGATTTCTTTTTAGCAAAGCTACAATTTTTTCTTCTAAAAGCGGTAAATCCTCTGGAATTAAAGTTCGAGGCAAAATAAAATCGTAGTAGCACCCATTTTCGATAACTGGGCCAACTCCAAACCGAGCTTCAGGGAACATGTCTTTGACAGCAGCCGCCATAACATGTGCAAAAGAGTGTCTTTTGATATTAAGTTCTGGATTTGAGTTTTGTGGTTGTTGAGACATAAAAAATATCTTAATTAAGATTAAGAAATAATTTTTGATTTTTGTGCAAGTTAAACTAATAGTTTTTTAATACTTTACTTTTTCGCTAATACCTACGGTTTAAAAGACTGGAAACTCTTACTTGGAAAATAAACGAAAATAAACAGAAAGAGGGGATTTGGAAATTTAACGAATAAAATATTGAACAAATTTCAGGATAACTTATTTAAATTTAAGACTAAGTAAAAATTGTTTAAATAGGTTATTTGACAAAAAACTATTACAATCAACCAAAAAATATACAAAAATCTAAAACTTAGTTTTAAGTGTATCACACATTTCTTTCAAAAAAGATACACTCAAATTTACGAACTATTAAAGTTTTAGTGAAAGAATCCAAATTGCCAACCTGTTTTACAGGCTAATCACGATACCATTGTAGTAGACAAAAATTGACCTAAATAATTAAAATACCTTAAAATTTTCATCATAGCTTAGTATAGAGATCAAGTTAACACTAAATTCTATTAACTTGCCCACTATAAATTAAGATAAACCCAATAACTAAACCGAACATAAAACCACCAAGATGTCCCCAATTATCTATTGTAGAATTTAGAAATCCAATCAAAACATTGATAGCAATCACTACCAGAATATTGAACAATAAGGAAATATTATTAGTAGCAATGGCTAGAGCAGACAAAGCCCCCACCAGGCCAAAAATTGCCCCACTAGCCCCTACACTAGGGTTTGGGTTAAACCAAAAAGATGTTAGAGAACTACCAATACCGGACAAAAAGAAAATTAAAGAAAATCCTAAATTCCCAAAAACACTGTTAACAATAGGTCCAACATTGTAAAGCGAAAACATATTGACAAATAGGTGGGTAATATCGCCATGTAAAAAATTTGAAGTAAACAATCTATAAAACTCACCATCTCTAATAGCAGCATTCTCCTTCCATCCCAACATTAAAAAGTTGGTAAAATTGTCAAAGGGGCCTCTAAAAGTGACAAAATAAGGAATAATAAAAATTATTACATTAATAACTATCAAAATTAGCGGTATCATAAAAATTTATTTTTAGATTTGGGTAACAAAAAAGCAAGAGCTAATCCAAAAACGAAACCAGCCACAATCGGTAAAGCATATTGTTGTAGGTTTGGACGAACCAAAATAACAGATGCTTGAGTATAGTCCGACAACAATCTCACCGCAAAAACATCCTTTTCTTGGTTCCATTCCTGAACTATATTTTCAAAAACTACTGAAACAGCTTCATCAAACTTTTCTACCTGATTTCTATCAGTTGAAACAAATTCAAAACCAAGCCCGCCTAAATCATAATCCACGATACTGTAAAATGGAGATTGCCTTCTTAGATTGTCGGTACTATACCCAATTTGGTTGGCAATTTGAGCTTGTATATCTACCGAATTAAAACGGTTCATAAAATAACTTTTTATAGTTCTTAACACTTTAAAATAGACATGCTCTTTGTTAATCATGCTTTTTTCCACTTTGCCCCACACTTCCGGATCTATTTCTACTAAAGCCTTATTAATATCTGGACAGATCGCTTCTTGTACAATCTCCTTATCATTTTTAGTGGTTATATTAAAGCTGATATTAACTTGGTATTTAATTTGCGGCGAGAAAAAACCTAAACCGATAGATGTGAACAAAACAGTCGTAACCAAAGGTAGCCACCATCTTTTTTTAAAGATCTCTAGAAGTTGTGCGAAAGTCATGACAACCAAAATGGTAAAAATTAAAACCATTGTCAAATTGCTACAGAACATTTGACAAGATCTGTAATTTATAAAATTAAGTTTTTTGCATGCAAAATGCAGCCGTAGCTCAGTTGGATAGAGCAACAGCCTTCTAAGCTGTGGGTCGTTGGTTCGAATCCAATCGGCTGCACCATTGTAGGATAAAATGTATATTCAAAATCAACACATACCTGTACTCATTACTGAAATAGTTAAGATAATAAGGGAAAAATTAGATTTTACGAAAAAACTAATTATTTTTGATGGAACTTTTGGAGGAGGTGGTTATTCTCAAGTTTTTTTACGAAACAAGTGGATGGTTTTTGCCTGCGATTTAGACTTATCAGTTATCGAAAAGTGCAACCTAAATGCTTTACAAAACTTAACGCTCCAACACTCCAATTTTGCTGATTATATTGAAACTTTTGACGATGGTTTCTTTGATGTGATAGTTTTAGATTTAGGCTTTTCTAGCAATCAGCTAGCTACTAGCCAACGAGGTTTTAGCTACCTCAGCCACAAAGATATATTTGATCTTAGATATGATCAGACTCAAGGTCAAAGTGTGTGGCAAAAAATTCGAGGTTTGAAAACACCTTTTGAACTACAAAAAATAATTTATACTTATTCAGGTGAACGTTTAAGTAAGAAAATTGCTCAAAATTTATTTAATTTAGCTAAAAAAAGAGATTCTGTAATTGTAGGTGAAATTGTAGAATCTATTCTAGAAATCATCCCCCAGAAATTTTTTCACCAAACTAATTCTATTTTAAGCCGAGTTTGGCAAGCTTTGAGAGTATGGACTAATGACGAATTTGACTCTCTAGAAAGATTCTTAAAAGTTGCTCCAAATAAAATTAAAGTAGGTGGCTTGATAATGATAGTTAGTTTTAATAGTCTAGAAGATAAACTTGTAACCAAATTTATGAGACAGATTTCCAAGCCGGTTGAAATCGACAATTTTGGTAATAAAATCCAAAATTTTAAGTTATTAACCAAAAAACCAATCAAACCAACTCCACAAGAAATAAAAGAAAATATCCGCAGTCGTAGTGCTATGCTTAGAATTTTACAAAAAATAAATTGAATTTACTTGATCTAAAAATCTCTTCCAAAAATGTACATAGGAGCTATTTTAGTTGAGAATTTTAATTTTCCAATTTATAATTATTTTGTCTACCCTTCTTATAAAAACCAAAATTTTTGAGTTCAATAGTATTGTTTCTTAACTCCTGCAAAATTAGTTTAACTTGCCGAAGCCTTTGTGGCTCAAATTCAAAATCAACATAAAAAATATACTCAAAAATCGTTCCCGGTATTGGTCTAGATTCAATCTTGGTCAGGTTAATATAATCCTGACTAATAATTTGGAGAGCTGAAAGTAGGCTTTTTGGTTGGTGCTTTAGTTTAAAACAAATACTACACTTATCAACTCTAGAAGAAGTTTGAGTCTGACACTTTTTGCAGATTAACAAAAATCTAGTATAGTTATTTTTATGGTTATGTATGTTAGATGCCAAAATTTTAAGGTTGTTTGATCCATTAATAATTTTTTTACTGCCTATCAGAGCTATATTTGCTAAGTTTTGTTCGAGCACTTGTTGCATCGCTTGAGAAGTATTAGCCATCTCTTTAAGATTCCAGTGGGAATAATTTTGCAAAAAATAACTACACTGCAAAAAGGCTTGAGGATGGGCATAAACTGTATCTATAACTTCTAGACTACTAGTATCTAACCCGATTAATTGATGTTCGATAGCCAAATAAACTTCTCTAAAAATTTCTACTTTATCTTCATAATCATAAAACAAATCATAATGTTCTAAAACCGAACTGCCGACAGTATTTTCGATAGGAATTATAGCAATGTCTGCACTTCCTCGAACAATCGCTTCAAACAAATCTCTAGCTTGACTGCAACTAGTTGGCACAAAGTTATCTTTAAAATATTTTTTAGCAACAAGACTACTAAAAGATCCGTTTTGACCTAAAAAAGCAACTTTTTGCATAAGCCCACCTGCACAACCAAGAATTATACATTTTTTAAATTATAACAAGATTATTTACCACTATCGTATTTTAAAATACTGTTGCTAACAAAACAAATTTTATTACTGATTTTAAGTCAAATGGAAAAAG
>OGCI01000694.1_pt1 | contig 34433 bp, 24 predicted proteins | sample 1570021 | NCBI WGS metagenome assembly OGCI01 (sample SAMN06264664, study PRJEB24512) | hot springs metagenome | isolation source: Hot spring water | place: South Africa: Tshipise | collected 2015-06-21 | reverse complement strand
CCATAGGCGTAGTATGCCGGATTCTGCCGATTCTCGCAACGCAGAACGGCGTCTAGCTCCCCGTCCTGAACGGATACCCGTAAGCAATACTGTGGGGGTAATTGAAATCTATGGCGGCGGACCGCAGGCATCTCTAGTGAAAGGCTGGGGTAGAAGACCAGGCCAGTACGTAGCCTTAGCTCCGTGTTCCACGCTAGATAATGTTCTTGGATCAAGATTTACCAGCCAGCAATGCTTCTTTCTTGTGGATGTTGAGGGTGCTGAACAGATGATGCTGGAAGGCGCTGCATCCTTTTTGGATCGAGAACCCAAGCCCATATGGATGATCGAGATCACCGTTTCAGAGAACCAGCCCGAAGGAGTGCATCTCAATCCGCATCTCAGAAACACATTTCAATTTTTCTGGGACAGGGGTTATGAGGCCTGGACGGCTGACAGGCAATGCCGCCTTGTGTGCCCTGATGAAGTAGAGCGCGTTGCCATCGGCGGCTTAGATACTTTTTCCACACACAATTTTCTGTTCATCGAAAAAGGCAAGAAAAGTCAGTTCATCAATGGCTGATAGATCGATCTGCGATAAGATTGCAGACTATGATCCGACTGCCGATGCTTATGCTTCACAGCATAAATCACACGATCCAACACAGATGCTATTGAGCGCAATCCTGCTCACACTCGTACTGAGCCTGAGCGCGTGTGCGGGGAACGTTATCACTCTGGGGACTGCAAGGCAAGGCCCTCCGCCCTCTCCAACCGACGCCCTACCTGCGCCACGTCTGGAGGGCATCGCCCGCGAGCGGCGCGAGGTGCGCTTTCAGAGCGGTGATGCGACACTCGCCGGGGAACTCGATCTGCCCTCCGGTGACGAGGCTGCGCCGCTGGTGTTCGTCATCCACCACTCCGGGCCGGTGACGCGCGATGCCTATGGCTATCTGGCCGAGATTCTCCTGCCTGAAGGCTTTGCGGTTTTCCGCTTCGACAAGCGTGGCACCGGGCGCAGCACGGGCGAGTACGGTTGCTGCGAAGCTGATGACGCGCTGGCGGCCTACCGGGCCGCAGTGAGCCAGGCGGGGATCAACCGCGAGCGGGTGTTCATCGTGGCCCAGAGTATTGGCACGCAACACCTGGCCGGGCAATTCGCCGCGTTCCAGGCAATCCAGCCGCCACGGGGCGTTGCACTGCTCTCCAATCTGCTTGGCCCTGAGGAGATCACGGCTGTCGCCGCGCCGATTCTGGTTATCGTTGCCGACAGTGAACCGGAATTGGCCCGGATTGGCCCGGATGCCGTGGCTGCCCACAGGGCGGCGCTACCATACGGCGCCGAGCTGTACATTGCCGAAGGGGCCGAGCATACGCTCTTCGATATTACTGACGGACCGATCGACTGGAGCGATCCCGCCTGGGTTACCCGTTACCATCGGGGAGCAATGGCACATCTGGGGGCATGGCTACGAACGACAATGGTCAAGCAGGTGACGCATCCCGCAACCACGCTGGCTCTCGCTGCCGGCCAATGAGGAAGTTGAGAGAATTTCGTTCTATCAGACTGTGCCGTTTACTTTCTGACCGGACGCAGCAATACATTTTGTTGGGGGAACTCACATCGTGGCACAACGTTTTCGCCTGTCTGCGCTTATGTTCAGTGTTCTGGCAAGCGCGCTTACGGTCCTCTCCGTGTTGTTCGTCCCGGCGCCGGCTGTGGCAAATCTTCCCAACCCTTATCGCCCGGATCAGGCGCTCGCTCCGGTCAAAAACCAGTCTGGCTCTCCCCCTGAACCCAACAGCCAGCCCTGGCAGCAGGTGGCGGGACCCTGTGCGCTGCTGGGCGGCGCGGTGTTCAGCCGTGTGGGCGACGCGTGCGGCGGTGGGGGCACCAGTTTTGATGTCACCGAGGTCTTCCCCCCGCAGGTCCTGCGCGATACGGCGTCGCCCACGGCCCCCTGTGAGAATGGCCGTACCTCCGGCCTCTGCTACCGTATGTGGTACGTCGGCACCGGCCCCGTCCCCATCCAGGAGCGCCGCATCGGCTACGCCGTCTCGCCCGATGGCGTCACCTGGACCCGCGTGCCCGGCAGTGCCAGCGGCGGCGCCGTCTTCGAGGGCTCCGGGGTCCCCGGCGCCTTCGACCGCAGCGGTGTCTCCACAATGAACATCCTTCGCGTCGGGGCGGTCTACCGTATGTGGTACTCCGGCTTTAGCGATCCGTACACCATCGCCGGCATCGGTCTGGCCGAATCGCAGGATGGGAGGACCTGGACCCGCGTGCCCGGCTCCGCGGGCGGCGGCGCCATCCTGCGGCACTCCGGCGACCCCGAGCAGTTCGATACCACCTACATCGTCGCCCCCAGCGTCATTCTCGACCAGGCCAGTGCCACCGCCCCCTGTGAGGGCAACCGCACCAGCGGCCCCTGCTACCGGATGTGGTACGAAGGGGTCCGCACCAGCCCTGCCTATCGCTTTGCCATCGGCTACGCCCTCTCGCCCGATGGCGTGAATTGGACCCGGGTGAGCACCTCCAGCGATGGCGCGATTTTCCGTGCCGGGCCGTATGGCACCTTCGACGATAACAACGTTGGCGTCCCGTTCGTGATCAAGGACGGCGCCATCTACCGGATGTGGTATGAGGCCAACGGCTACACCGCCGGCTACACCACCGGCTATGTGGTCTCCACCGACGGACGCACCTGGGTGCGACCCAGCCCGAACCTGCCGGTGTACACCGGCGCCAGTGACACGATTGTGACCGGCGTGCCGGACGAACTGTGGGCCGTGCGCGGACTGAAGGAAGGGCTCCGCTACCGGCTCTACTACGCCACCAGCACCCGCCCGAACTCCTTTCGCTTCGGGTTGGCCGAGATGACGCCCGGCAGCCCGCTCGCTGGCGTCACTGCCGAGCGGGCCGGAACGCTCTACAGCCTGCGCTTTACCACCCCAGACATTCCGCCGGGGGGGAGCGTGCTGATCACCCTGCCGCCGGAGATTGACTTCGGCGGGGTCAGCGCTGGCACGATGAGCGGCTTCGGTCCAGGCGCCACGCTGAACGCGGACCCGGCGGCAGTCACCGATGCCGAGTCGGGGGGGACGGCGCGCGGGGCACTGCTGGTACGCCTCCCCGGCGGTGCGAGCGCCGGGGAGAAGAGCGTCAGCTTCACCGTGACGTCGGCAGTGCCAGACGGAAGCAGTGCCCTGATCCAGGTGTTCAATAGCCGCGAGGTCATTGGGTACGGCGAGGCGTCGTTTAGCGAGGCCACCCCCACGCCTACAAACACCGCCACTCCTACCAGTACGCCCACGTTCACACCCACAGCAACCCCCACTCCGACCCTTACCAGCACCCCGACGCCAACGGACACCCCGACGCCAACGGCTACCCCAACCTCGACCAGCACCCCGACGCCAACGGCTACCCCAACCTCGACCAGTACCCCGACGCCAACGGCTACCCCAACCTCGACCAGCACGCCGACCTCGACGAACACCCCGATGTCGACGGCTACCTCGACACCGGCCAGCATCGCAGAAGCAACGGCTACCCCGGCGCCGTTCAGTACGCCTACCAGTACCCTTGATCCGCCAGGTTCGGCCGGCGCGCCTCACGGTACTCCGACGCTTATCCCAACACTGGTCAAACCGGTTGACGGCAATCCGTTTCGCGTGTACGTGCCGCTACTGCAGCGCTGATCCAGGTGTGTTTCGGGCACTGAAAAGCAACGGGGACGATTTGGGAGGGCGCGACCCTCCCAAATCCATTCCGAGAACCAGATTGCGCATCTGTCTTCCCGGCGTTGCTCCAGGTGACAAGACCTTCACGCGGATCCCTGGCTGGTTAAGGTGGGAAAACCGGGTTTCCACCTCCACCCCCGGGCGAGATGAGCAGGGCCGGCAGGGCGAAAGGTAGATTGTCAGAGCTGGATGTGAATACAGGGAAAGCCGGGTCTCCGCCAGCTCCCTTCCGACAACCCGGGTTCAAACCCTTTTCCAGGTTAAACACCTGTCACCCACCGCCAAATGTGATTTAGGGAAGATTTAGGACGACAGGGTACCCTCCTTGTAGAGATATCGGGATACGCCGGAGAAGTCACCAGACGGTGCAGCCCGAGCTATGCGTTTTTCAGTGTTCACTCCAGGCTACACGCTAACGGCAGTCGCAGGTGGTGCATAGCCTGGTAGCTTGCTGCTGTGATTGCACGGTCTCGCAACATTACGGCGATACAAAGAGATGTTCCTGGGAGGGGTGCGCCCTCCCCAATCCTCCCGCGCACAGGCTATTTTCGCATCAGATGACAGAGGTAGAGGGCGTGGCACTGCAATTCTCATTCCGAAACCTTGTGACCATCATAGCCGTCCTGCTTATTGGGATCAGCACTGCATGGGTACTGTTCAATGCAGCCCCGGTGTCGGCGACCATTCCCAACCGCCAGCCCTGGGGTCATGTGCCGGGCACGTGCCCTTCGGCCGTTCAGGGCGCCGTCTTCGCCCGTGCCGGCGACAGTTGTGGTGGCACCGGCACCAGCTTCGACACTGCCCAGATTTATGGTCACGCTCTCATCCGCGACCAGGCCAGCGCCGCCGCGCCTTGCGAGGGCGGACGTACCAGCGGCGTGTGTTATCGCAAGTGGTACACGGGTTTTGACAGCAATGGCGGACGGCGGATTGGCCTGGCCCTCTCGCCTGATGGCGTCACCTGGACGCGCGTCGTTGGCGCTGGTGGGCTGGGCAGTGTCCTCGGCTTCGGCCCCGCCGGTCGCTTCGATAGCGCGAATGTTTCCTTTCCCACCGTCATCCGCACCGGCACCGGCTATCAGATGTGGTATGTCGGCGGTAACGGCAGCATCTTCAGCATCGGCACCGCTATCTCCACCGATGGCATCGCCTGGACACGGTTGAATGGTCCGCTAGCTGAGGGCGCCGTACTGCGCCCATCGGGGATTGCCGGTACGTTCGATCAGAGCATCGTTGCCTCGCCAAAGGTCATTCTCGACCAGGCCAGTGTGGCAGCACCCTGCGAAAACGGGCGCACCAGCGGCGTATGTTATCGTATGTGGTACCAGGGTGTTGCCGGGTCGCCGTTCAATATCGGTTACGCCGTTTCACCTGACGGTCTGAACTGGACGCGCATCCCCGGCTCGGGAAGCGGTGGATCGGTGATCGGCCAGGGTCCAGCGGGAACGTTCGACTCGGCGAACGCCGCAGTCGCCTCGGTGGTCAAGGATGGACCGCTGTTCCGTATGTGGTACCAGGCCCAGGACAACGCAGGCGCTCATCGTATTGGCCATGTGGTTTCGAGCGATGGTGTGGTCTGGGTGCGCCCGGTACCCAATGCTGCTGTGTGGACGGGAGCAGACGACCCGGGCACCCTTTCGCCCGACTACGTCTGGGCGCCTTTCGTGCTGAAAGAGGGTCTGACCTACCGGATGTGGTACAACCATACCACCCGCGAGAACTCGCAGCGGGTCAGCCTGGCCACTATGACCCCTGGCACGGCCCTGACCAGTCTCACCCTCAGCCAGACAGACAGCACCTACACCGTGAGCTTTACGACCAGCACCAGTATTCCCGCGGGGGGTTATGTGCTGATCACTTTGCCAGCCAGCATCCCCTTCGACGAGGTAACGCCCGGGACGCTGACCGGCTTCTCGGCAGGGGCCTCTCTGGAAGCGGATCTGGCGGCTCTGACCGACGCCGAGGCCGGCGGTGTTAGCCGCGGCGCGCTGGTCGTGCGCCTGCCCAACAGCGACGCTCCCGGTCCTAAAACGGTGAGCTTCGCTCTAGCGACGCAGCCGGCCAGCGATGCCCCAGTGCTGGTGCAGAGCTTCGACTCGCGGGAAGTTCTGGAGCGTGGCAGCGTGACCATCGCCGGAAGCGGAGTCACACCCACGCCGACCCCAACCCCATCCTCCACACCAACCAGTACACCTTCGGCAACCGCCACGCCAACTAGCACGCCGCTGCCAACGGCAACGGGCACTTCAGGACCCACGGCAACGCCCGCCAGTACGCCGACACCTACCAGCACGGCAATGCCCACCAATACGCCGACCAGCACCCCACCGCCAACGCCAGCCCCCGGTGCAAATGCCCAGCCCTGGCAGCAGGTGGCGGGACCCTGTGCGCTGCTGGGCGGCGCGGTGTTCAGCCGTGTGGGCGACGCGTGCGGCGGTGGGGGCACCAGTTTTGATGTCACCGAGGTCTTCCCCCCGCAGGTCCTGCGCGATACGGCGTCGCCCACGGCCCCCTGTGAGAATGGCCGTACCTCCGGCCTCTGCTACCGTATGTGGTACGTCGGCACCGGCCCCGTCCCCATCCAGGAGCGCCGCATCGGCTACGCCGTCTCGCCCGATGGCGTCACCTGGACCCGCGTGCCCGGCAGTGCCAGCGGCGGCGCCGTCTTCGAGGGCTCCGGGGTCCCCGGCGCCTTCGACCGCAGCGGTGTCTCCACAATGAACATCCTTCGCGTCGGGGCGGTCTACCGTATGTGGTACTCCGGCTTTAGCGATCCGTACACCATCGCCGGCATCGGTCTGGCCGAATCGCAGGATGGGAGGACCTGGACCCGCGTGCCCGGCTCCGCGGGCGGCGGCGCCATCCTGCGGCACTCCGGCGACCCCGAGCAGTTCGATACCACCTACATCGTCGCCCCCAGCGTCATTCTCGACCAGGCCAGTGCCACCGCCCCCTGTGAGGGCAACCGCACCAGCGGCCCCTGCTACCGGATGTGGTACGAAGGGGTCCGCACCAGCCCTGCCTATCGCTTTGCCATCGGCTACGCCCTCTCGCCCGATGGCGTGAATTGGACCCGGGTGAGCACCTCCAGCGATGGCGCGATTTTCCGTGCCGGGCCGTATGGCACCTTCGACGATAACAACGTTGGCGTCCCGTTCGTGATCAAGGACGGCGCCATCTACCGGATGTGGTATGAGGCCAACGGCTACACCGCCGGCTACACCACCGGCTATGTGGTCTCCACCGACGGACGCACCTGGGTGCGACCCAGCCCGAACCTGCCGGTGTACACCGGCGCCAGTGACACGATTGTGACCGGCGTGCCGGACGAACTGTGGGCCGTGCGCGGACTGAAGGAAGGGCTCCGCTACCGGCTCTACTACGCCACCAGCACCCGCCCGAACTCCTTTCGCTTCGGGTTGGCCGAGATGACGCCCGGCAGCCCGCTCGCTGGCGTCACTGCCGAGCGGGCCGGAACGCTCTACAGCCTGCGCTTTACCACCCCAGACATTCCGCCGGGGGGGAGCGTGCTGATCACCCTGCCGCCGGAGATTGACTTCGGCGGGGTCAGCGCTGGCACGATGAGCGGCTTCGGTCCAGGCGCCACGCTGAACGCGGACCCGGCGGCAGTCACCGATGCCGAGTCGGGGGGGACGGCGCGCGGGGCACTGCTGGTACGCCTCCCCGGCGGTGCGAGCGCCGGGGAGAAGAGCGTCAGCTTCACCGTGACGTCGGCAGTGCCAGACGGAAGCAGTGCCCTGATCCAGGTGTTCAATAGCCGCGAGGTCATTGGGTATGCTGAGACAGCCCTGCCAGGCAATGGCCTCGCACCGACCGCGACAGCAACGGCGACGGTTGAGCCATCAGCCACCGCGACCAGTACATTGCCGCCAACGCCAACCAGCACGACTGGACCCCCGCCCAGCCCGACCAGCACCGCCGCTCCAACCAGTACGGCTACGCCGACCAGCACGGCTGCTCCAACCGCCCCACCGGCAGCGGGGACCAACTTCGCCCTGGCCTTCGCTGGGGATAACGACCAGGCCCAGCGCGGTCCCATCCCTGGCCTGGGCGGCACCCACACCGCTGAACTGTGGGTGCGCCCCGCCACCGCTAACCAGACCAGTATCGTCGCTGGCACCAGTAATGGCGATAATGGCTGGTCTATCGAACTGGAGAATGGCCGGGTCGTCTGGTGGGTCTTCGCCAACGGCCAGTGGCGGGTGGTCACCCACCCTACCACCCTGGCCGCCAATACCTGGTACCACGTTGCCGTCACCTATAACGCGGCCACCGGCACGGGGCGGATCTTCGTCAACGGCGTGGCCGGCACGGCCGGCACAGTGGGCGCGATGACCACGGGCACGACCTTCAGCCTGGGCGGCCTGAGCGGCTATCCCTTCTTCAACGGCCAGCTCGATGAGGTGCGGCTCTCCAACAGCGTGCGCTACACCGCCAACTTCACCCCGCCCACGGCTGCCTTCGTCGCCGATGCGAATACCATTGCTATCTTCAGCCTGGATGAAGGCAGCGGCCAGACCACGGCCGACCGGTCCGGCAATGGCTACGGGCTGACCCTTGGCACCGCCTCTGCTCCCGACGCCGCTGACCCCGCCTGGGCCGCCTCAACGGCGCCAATAAACTGACCAGACCCGCCAGGGCCAGATATAGCCCGGGGCGCCCGACCCTGGAGGGTCAGGCGCCCCGGCCCGACACCAGGGAACCACCTCAACCCGGTGACGGGGCATAGAGAAGCCGGGGTTCCCTGGTCTTTGCCCGAGAGGAGGGTTTGGGAGGGCTGTGCCCTCTCAAAAATTTCTACGCCGGTAGTGCGCGGCGAAGCCGCATGGGTGCCTGCAGTGACAACACGATGTATTTCGCTCACAGCACAACACTCATCCAGGAGATCTCGGGTCTGGTTGCTTACGCTAGCAGGACTGCTGCTCTGGCTTGTCTCCGGTGTAGACGGTAGCACCCCCGCCCGCGCGGTGGGACAAACGTCGCTCCAGTTCTTCGGCGCCGACGCCGAAGAACCCGGTCGGGTACGCATACCGCTGGGGCCACTCACCGACGGACGCATCAGCACCTCGGCGCCGGTGAACGTATCTGGCGACTTCACAATCGAGTTCTGGATGAAAGCTACCGCTGCTGACAACCCGGCGCCAGCATGTCCGAATGGCTGGTACTACGGCCACATCATCATTGACCGCGACGTAGACGGCCCGGGTGATTACGGCGACTATGGCATTGCGCTCTGCGACGGACGGCTTGCCGCTGGTGTGAGCGTGGGCGAGGATGACCGGCAACTGCTGAGCAGCGTGGTAGTGACCGATGGTCAGTGGCATCACATTGCCCTGACCCGCAGCGACGGCGGGCGGATCGCGCTTTTCGTTGACGGTGCGCTCACCGGCAGCACCGATGGACCAGCAGGGCCGGTTGATTATCGAGCTAACCGTGAGACCGCCCAACCCAACAGCGACCCTTACCTGGTGCTGGGAGCCGAGAAACACGGTTACCCCGGCTCGTACCACTACAGCGGCCTCCTTGATGATCTGCGCATCTCCAACGTGGCGCGCTACAGTGACACCTTCAGTCGCCCCGCGGGCCCGCATCCAGTCGATGCCCAGACCGTTGCGCTGTATCGGTTCGATGAAGGTGCTGGCACCTTCGTCGGTGACAGTTCAGGCGCTCCGGGGGGGCCATCGCACGGCATGCTTATCGTCGCCGGCAACCCGGCCGGACCGGTATGGTCAACCGACACGCCCTTCACCCCTACGACAGCGACACCCACTGCAACCGGCGCGGTCGCGACGGCGTCTGCGGAGAGCGGCGCGCCGGTGGAGACTGCCGCACCTATCGAGGCTACGCCCGCGCCACCGATCGTTACAGTCGTACCGCTTCAATCTGCGCCAATGCCTCCTACAGAGGATCCGAATCCTACGGTGTCGGCTACGCCAACAGAACGGCCGGCGCCAGTGGCAACTGTCGCGCCACCGGCTTCTGCAGCGGCTGATGCCCGCGGCAGAACCATGACCGAGGCGCCACCTCCGGCCAGCGGCATCACCATTCTGGTGCTCGCGTGGATATCTGCAGCGGTTATCATCGGCCTTGCAATCGCTGTGCGACTGCGCCAGCGCGCGCGGCGCCTGTAAGCCTGCGTGGCGCATCAGACGGTAGGGATATGGGAAGCCCGGGTTTCCCTAACGTGAACATAGCCCCCCGCGGGAGGGTTTGGGAGGGCGAAGCCCTCCCAAGAATAATTATTTTCATTCGGGCGTTGTGCGGCGCAGCCGCATGGATGACTAACGTGAACATAGCCCCCCGCGGGAGGGTTTGGGAGGGCGAAGCCCTCCCAGCAAACAACCCGCCAGCGGGGAGGGTTTGGGAGGGCTTCGCCCTCCCAAGAATAATTATTTTCATTCGGGCGTTGTGCGGCGCAGCCGCATGGATGACTGAGGTGAACATATGGGGAAACCGGGTCTTCCCACGCCCCTCCCGGTAGGGAGGCTTTGCCACCCCGTGGGCGGGGGTATGGGGAAACCCCGTTTCCCCGATGTTCAAATCAATCCAGAATCTACAATCCAAAGTGGTATGAGAAAGCCTATGCCTCAACTGCAATCGGTTCAACGTACCGCACTCACGATCATAGCCCTCCTTGCACTGCTCGCCTGGCACGTCGTAGAGCCTGAGACGGCCCCGGCATCGCAGGGCAGCTCCCTGCGCTTCTTCGGCGCCGGTTCAAGCGATCTCGACCGGGTAAAGATTCCCCTGGGGCCGATCAGCAATGGGCAAATTACCGCTTCGCGCCCCGTGAACGTTGGCGGTGATGTTACGATCGAGTTCTGGATGCGCGCGGCTGCTGCCGACAATACCGCCCCCGACTGCGCGGCCAGCGGCTGGTACTATGGCAACATCATCATTGACCGTGACGTTTTTGGCAACGGTGACTATGGCGACTACGGAATTGCCATCTGCAACCAGCGCATCGTTTTCGGCGTGAGCGTCGGGAACGATGACCGGCTGCTCGTCGGCACTACGATCGTCACGACCAACACCTGGCGCCATATCGCCGTGACACGTTCGAATGACGGCCAGATGCGCATCTTTGTTGATGGCGCCCTCGACGCGAGTCGAACCGGCCCGGCAGGGCGGATTGACTACAGGCTCAACCGCGCGACAGGCTGGCCCAACAGCGACCCATACCTGGTGTTTGCCGCCGAGAAGCACGACTTCGAGGGCAGCCGCTATTACACTGGTCTGCTCGACGATGTGCGCATCTCGAACAGTGTGCGCTACAATGCTTCGTTCACGCGCCCGAACGCGCCGCATCCGGCTGATGCCAGCACCGTGGCGCTCTACCGCTTCGATGAGGGCGCCGGCACAAGCATTGGCGACAGTTCGGGCGCACCGGGCGGCCCCAGCCCCGGCACCCTGAACCCACGTCCCGGCGGCCCTGCCCAGCACTGGTCCACCGATACACCCTTTACCGGTTCGCCACTGCCGGGACCGAGTCCGAGCCCTGGTCCAGATCCTTCGCCACCGCCGTCGCCGTCACCTTCGCCGTCGCCGTCACCGGCGCCGTCGCCATCACCTGCCCCACCCGCTGGTTGCGTGAATGGTCGAGTGAACGTCTCAGCGGAGGGCAGTGGCGGTTCTCTGGTTACTCCAATGCCGGAAGCTTCCAATCAGGGCGGGGAAATGGCAAACGCGAGGTTCAGGATCTACCTTCCACTCGTCACGTGCCCGACAGTCTGACCGTTAGAGGGACGGGCAGGGCCACGTCTCCCCGCGCCCTGCCAGGGAGAACCGGGTTCCTCACCCCGCTGGGGGAGGTTGAGAGGGAGGAACAGGAGCGGTATAGCGCGTGATGATGCGGCAAATTACTGACGCAGGTGCTAGCGCCATCACAACACCAGAAAACGCCTCTGATCCCCCTTTCAACCTGCAAGGAAGGTGGGAGGGGAGCGGAGGGTTGTGAACGGTAACTCGCCTACGAACCCTGCCTGATATGCTTTGTTCGGGAACAAGGGTTTTCAGGATGTCGTTGCCCTTCCAGTACTTTCCGTTGAAGCATTTGTCGGAAGCGCCTCGAAGCATCCTTGTCAGGATTATCAGCAGCATTCAAACTGGAAATCAGGTACACTATGCCACCTACTTTTTTTATTGCGCTGGACCCGATTCTCGAGCGGTTTCGGCCAGAAATAACCTACACCTGGCGTACCTTGCTTGTTGGTATGGGATACGCCTGGATCGAGAAGCCGTGGAACAGCGCCCCTGTGGACATAGCGTACACGACAGACCCGGCTCTGGCCCCGCCAGCCCGCCTGCTCATACGCGCAGAGCCTGAACGCTGGGCATGTCCTGTGAGAGAGGTTCTCGACGGTGTAGAAGTTAGCTCGGGATGGACGCGACCACGCTTCGCCGGCTTGAGCGAACATGGCCCGCTGATCACCGTACAACGCGGACAGGTGATCATCGAGCGTGACGTGGTCTTCGACGTCTTCTGGCTGCTGAGCGGGCAGGAGGAGTACCAGCGCCCGCGGGACCGGCACGGCTATCTCGACCTTAGCGGCACGGCAACGCTGGAGTTCGGTGTCCTGCGGCAGGCCCTGGCTTCGGCCATCGGGCAGTGTCTTGAAGCGCAGCTCGTCGAGCTGGGCCACGGGCCAGGCATGCCGCGCTGGCCGCACAGCGCACGCCTGGCGGCTGCTTGCGGCCATGATGTGGATTACCCCGAGATCCTTCGCTGGATTGAGCCGCTGCGCATTCTGGCGCGCCAGGGGTCAGGGGGCCTGCGCACTGCTGCCGCGGTGGCGTTGGGTAAGCACAGCCACTGGCACTTTCGCTCCTGGATGGACCTCGAAAGCCGTTTCGGCGCGCGCTCGGCCTTCTACTTCGTCGCACGCAAGGGTTCGCTGCTCGAGTACGCCACCGGTCTGCCCGATAGCTTCTACGATATCCGGGCGCCGCGCTTTCGCGCTCTGTTCCGCGAGCTGGCTGCCGAGGGCTGGGAAATCGGGCTGCACGCCAGTTACCTGGCCCACACCAGCGCCGAAAAGTTTGCCGCCGAGCGCGCACTGCTCGCCGAGGTGAGCGGCCAGCCGATCCAGGGCAACCGTCACCACTACTGGCGCCTCGACCTGCAGAACCCGGAAGATACACTGCTGCTCCACGAACGGGTTGGCTTTGCCTACGACGCCTCGTTGACCCACAACCGCTACCTGGGCTGGCGGCGCGGCTCAAGCTGGCCGTTTTACCCCTGGCATCAGGGGCAGCGCCGGCCCCTGGGCACCCTGCAACTCCCCACGGCCTGGATGGACGACCACCTGTTCGGTCAGCGCGCCGATAATCCGGGTGATCGCCGCGTCCTGCTCCAGAACCTCGTCGAGACCACCGCTCGCCAGGGTGGTCTGTTACTGGTGGATATACACGATTATGTCTATGATGAGGCGCTGTTCCCCGGCTGGGCGGCAGCGTATCGGGACGTGTGGGAGCAACTCTTCGCCCGTGGCGATGTCTGGTTTGCCACACCTGGCGCGATTGCGACCCACTGGGCAGATCGCCAGGCTGCGCTCGAGCGGGCCAGCATCGGGCTTGAACCGTTCGCCATACCGGTGATGCCTGGCACAGTGGCGCCAGAAGGTTGGTCATCAACACCGAGGCGAACGTAAGCGAAACCGGGTTTCCCCGCGTTCCTGCCCGACGGGAGGAGTTGGGGCGTTCCGCACCCCTTCCAGCCTCCCCCCGCTGGAGCGAGGAGCGCGGTTCCCTATGCTGCCAGCCGGCGCTGAACGATCCGTGGAGCGCCATAGCCAGCAGGTGCCGGAACACCGTCACAGCAATCGGCAATCCGAAATCTGCAAGCTGAAATGGTATGAGTGTTCGTACCCTGGTCTTTGCCCTGCTCTTCGTCCTCCCGCCGGCGCTGAAGCCTTGGGTGCTGCGGGTGTGCTGCGGCGCCCGCATCGGGCGCCACGTGCAGATCGGCTGGTTCGCCAGCGTGATGGGCCGCCACATCAGCCTGGGTGATCACTGCGCGATCCGGGCGCTGACCTTCATTCGCTGCGACGGCGACGTGATCATCGGCCCCTACGCTCTTGTCAGCAGCTTCACGCTGGTCTACGGGGCCAGGGGCCTGCGTCTGGGCGCCCATAGCTACGTGGGCCCCCAGTGCCTGATCAACACCGAAGAGGAGGTCCACATCGGCAATTGGAGTGCGCTGGGCGCCCGCTGTATGGTCTACACGCACGGCTCGTTTCTGCCCTACACCGAGGGTTACTGGGTGCGCTTCGGAAGGGTAACCGTGGGTGACTACGTCTGGTGTGCGGCCGGGGTCTTTTTCCAACCCGGCGCTGAGGTGGGCGACAACAGTTTTGTCAACTCGCGCGCAGTTGTGAGCGGCGCGCTCCCCCCCGGCAGCGTCGCCGACGGCAACCCTGCCCGGGTCATTAGCCCGATGGAGCGTATGCGTCGCACGCTGAACCCGCGCCAACGCGACGCGGCCATAGGGCAGATGCTGCGCCACTTCAGCGATCTGATCCTCAACGACGGTATGGGACTGGCCACGCGCGAGGAGCGGAACGCGCTCCGCTTTACCTATCGCCAGCAGGCCTACCGGATCGCCATAGCTCCGGCCCACGGGCCACTACCGGCTCCGGACGCCCCCGGCGAACGAACCATCTGGCTGGTCAATCGCTCGGACTGGCGTCCGCCAGCGCCGGGCCTGTGGCTGGATCTGGAGCGCAAGCGTATGATCGCAGGACGCGATCGCATCTACATCGAACTCATGTTGTTTCTCAAACGCTATTACGGTATTCAACTTGAGTATGAAGAAAGGTATTGATTGTATGCCTACCGTCCTGACTGTCCTGGGCACACGTCCGGAGATTATCAAGCTCTCGCCGGTGATTCCGCTGTTGGAGCAGCGTTTTGATCACGTGCTGGTACATTCGGGCCAGCACTATTCATACGAGGTAGACGCCATCTTCTTCGAGGAGCTGGGACTGCCAGCGCCGCAGCACACGCTGGGGGTTGGTTCGGCAAGCCACGGGGAACAGACCGCGCGCATTCTGGCGCGGCTGGAGCCGATTCTGCTCGAGCGGCGCCCCGATGTGGTACTGGTGCAGGGTGACACCAACACGACGATGGCAGGGGCGCTTTGTGCGTCCAAGCTAGGTATTCCGGTCGTCCATCTAGAGGCAGGCGGGCGTTCGTTCAACCGGGCTATGCCGGAGGAGCAGAATCGGATCATCGTTGACCACATCGCCGACCTGCTCCTGGCCGCCGATGAGATCGCCGCCGACAACCTGCGTCGTGAGGGATTGCCGGAGGAGCGGATCAGGATCATCGGCTCGACAGCGATTGACGCCGCCCAGCGCCACCAGGTACGCGCCGAGCAGGCGCCGATCCTCGAACAGCTCGAACTACAACCTCAAACCTATCTGGCGCTGACCATCCACCGGGCCGAGAACACCACCCCCGACGTCCTGCCCGGGATCGTGCGCGCCATCAACGCGCTGGCTGAAGAGCATGTCATCGTCTTCCCGGTGCATCCCCGCACCCGGGTGGCCCTGGATCACCAGGGGCTGACCCTCTCGCCGCGGGTTCGCATCTGCCGGCCCCTGGGCTACCTTGACACCCTGCGGCTTGTCGGTGCTGCCCGGGCCTTGCTGACCGATTCGGGTGGGCTGCAAGAAGAAGCGGCGGTACTGGGCACTCCGTTGCTGATTGTACGCAATGAAACCGAGTGGCGCTATCTGGTAGATGCCGGAGTAGCCGTGCTGATCGGGAACACCTTCGAAGCCATCACAACCGGCGCCCGATCCTGGCTCGCTCCGCAGGCCCTTGCGCGCCTGCGCGAGACGCCTGCTCCCGTACGCGCCGGGGCCGCGGAACGAGCCGTGGACGCCATCGCCGATCTCGTAGGTGGCCCATACCGGACCAGCGGCGTGTAACAGAACTGTCAGCCTCCGCGCGCGTTGGATTTAGCTAATCGTTAGAACCCTTCTGTATCGTAAATGTCCGTATGGGGCAACCAGAGCCACCAGCCGGTTGTGAAAGTGCCACCAGCGCAAGCGCTTCGACGATTGCCGATACGCTTGCCGCGCGCGCACCAGCTACCATTCACAATCGAACGTGGCAGCGGTCTTGACAACGGCCCGGGAGTTCGTTACCGATGCGCAATCAGCTCAATCTCTACCTCTCACGGCAGGCCACCTCGCTCCCGCGCTACGTGCTCGAGCAACTGATGCAGGCGACGCTGGCCTGGGTACCCGGATTGCCTGGCATCGGCCTGCGGGCTATGGTCTACCGGACGATGCTTCAGATGGACGGCGTCGCCGCAATCGAGGATGGCGTACGCATCCGCTACGCCGACAACGTGCGGCTGGGCCGGGGGGCCTACCTGGATCACGGGGTGTATCTACACGCCTGCCCTGGCGGGATCAGCATCGGCGCTGAGAGCCTGGTGATGAAGAACGCCATTCTGCACGTCTACAACTTTCGCAATCTGCCCCACAGCCACATCACCATCGGCGCGCGCTCGCTCATTGGAGAGAGCTGCATCCTGCGGGGTCAGGGCGGAATCACGATCGGCGATGACGTCTATCTGGGCACACTGGTACAACTTCTGGCCGTCAATCATGTGTTCAACGACCCCAGCCGGCCCATCAGCCACCAGGGGATCACCGCTCAGGGCATCAGCATCGCCGACGGCGCGTGGATCGGCAGTGGGGCGATTGTCCTCGATGGAGTAAAGATCGGTCGCAATGCCGTGATCGGGGCGGGCGCCGTCGTAACCAGAGACGTCCCTGACTACTGCGTCGCGGTGGGGAACCCTGCCCGGGTGGTGCGCGATCTGCGTCGAGATCCACTACCCGCGTCGCAGCCCGAGCTTGTCGTTTATTAACCGTTTCCCGGCCGTGCAGGCCGGGCATACAGAGGAGCGGCTCATATGCCCACGCTCTCCGTAGTGATACCTGCCTATAACGAAGAAGACGGCATTGCAGCGATTGTTGAGCGCGTTCTGGCGATCCGGCCCCACCTGGCGGCAGTCGGCGTCGACGATCTGGAGTGCATTGTGGTTGACGACGGCTCGACCGACCGCACCGCGGCCATCGTGCAGGGGTATGGCGACCAGGTGCGCCTGATCCGGCAGCAGAATCGCGGCTACGGTGGCGCCCTGAAAACCGGCTTCAGCGTGGCCCGCGGCGAACTGATCGGGTTCCTCGATGCCGACAGTACCTACCCGCCCGAGCGCTTCCCGGACATGTGTCGTCTGGCCCTCGACGGCGCCGAGATCGTTATCGGCAGCCGCATGGCGGGCGAGCACAGTGAGATGCCCCTGGTGCGCCGCATCGGTAACACGATCTTCGCCACCATGCTCTCGCTGGTCTCAGGCGTGCGCATCAGCGACAGCGCGAGTGGCCAGCGCGTGCTGCGCCGCTCGGTGTTGCCGATGATCTATCCGTTGCCCAATACGCTCGACTTCACCCCGGCGATGAGCACGCGGGCGCTGCACGAGGGGGTGAAGATCGTCGAAATGCCCATCCCCTACAAAGAACGCTCTGGCCGCAGTAAGCTCAGCGTGGTGCGTGACGGGCTGCGCTTTACCAAATCAATCGTCTGGACCGCGCTGACCTACAACCCGGTGCGGATCTTCGGCGGCATGGGGCTGGCACTGCTCCTGATGGCCCTGCTGATCGTCGGCGGCCACATTGCCCTGCACGTTGCCAACGGTCAGGCTGAATGGTCTTTCCCGATGCTCTTTGGCGCCCTGGTGCTGGCGGTAGCCGGAGTAACACTCTACACTACGGGCACAACGTTCAGCTATGTGGTGGCCCTCTTCCACCGCCGGCCCATCCGCCAGGGGCTCTTCGGGCGCCGGGGTAATGGCCGCCGCATCGAGAAGCACTACTGGTGGCTGGGGCTCCTGGCGATTGCAGGCGGCTTTATCACCTACATCGCCGCCGTCCTGTTTGACCTGACCAACCCGGCCCTGGCGGCCTCCTGGTTCGCGCCCGTGGTCAGTGCGCTGCTGGTGCTTACCGGTGTGCAACTGGTGAGCGCCTGGAGTCTGGCGCGCGTACTGGCCGAACTGAGCCGCCGCGAGGTGGAAGCCGAGGCCGACCTGAACTGGAGCTATACCCCTGCGCCAGCGTTGCGAAGCGAGGCGGCCCTCTGATGGACCTGCTGCGTGGTCTGCTCCGGTCGTTTGAGCAATGGAGCTATGTCAACTTCGGACAGTGGCACTACGTTCTCGGGTACAGTATTGTTCTGGTCAGTCACAACTGGCCAATTCTGCTCGCAGTGACGCTCAGCGTCTGGTTCGGATACCGGGCCTACGTACAACCGAGCCGCCTGAACGTGAGCTGGTTGCTAACCACTTTGCTGCTCGGTCTGCTCTACGAGTACGCCAAACACATCGCGGTCGAGCTGCACGCAGCAATAGACTTTCTCTTCGGGTTAGAGATCGCCCATTTGAACCGACCATTGCACATTCTGGTCGGGCCAGCAGCCGTAACCATCTTGCAACTCAGCTTCCTGGGGATGCTGGCCCAGTCAATCAGGCTCTCCCTGGCCGCGCGACGCGCCAGGAAGCGTGATAGCATAACCCACAGACCAATTCAGACTTGAGGTTTGCAGGATACACCAGACAACTATCGCGCCCGACGCGCGCAACAAGGAGAACTTGCAGATGAGCGAGCACGTGCACGACACTACTGCCACGCCTGGCGACAACGGCGCCGAGAAGCGCCTGGCCCCGGGCGACAAGACCAGCGGCATCAAACTGGTCGCCCCGGCCCGAGCCGACGAGCGGGCCGGCGAGATCCGCTTTGTGGAGATGCCGCGCGAGCGCCAGAAGCGCCTTGATGTGCTGGTGCTGAACCCACCCTCGCCCGACGGTGACCTGTTCCTGCGCGACATCGCCCGCGTCGGGCGGCGCACCCGCGACGGGATCATCTGGCCCCAGACGGCCCTGGCCCAGATCGGCGCCGTGGTTAAAGAGGCCGGCTACACTGTCGAGGTGGTTGACGCCATCGGCCTGATGATGGACTGGAAGTCGTTCGAGAAGTACATGTGGGAGAAAAAGCCGCGCTACATGATTATCCACGCCACGGCGCCCACGCTGACGAACGATATGCGCACCACTTTCATCGGCAAGGCTGTCGGCACCGTCACTATGGCGATCGGCACCCATGTCACGCCGATGAGCCGTGAGACGCTGGAGGCCTACCCGACGCTCGATATTGTCGTGCGTGGCGAGCCTGAATTGACCATCGTTGACGTGATCAAGACTATCGATCGGCAGGTGGAACTGGAGAAGGCAACCGAAACCGTCCCGGTCGGCAATCCCGACCTGACGGCCCCCTGGCGCAAACTGCCTTTCCCTGACGCTTCGTACCTGACCACGCGAGGGCGCTTCCTCGGCGTCTACCCACAGGTCATTGCCCGCGCCCTGCGCGAGACCCTCGGCATCGCCTACCGCGACGAGCACGGCGAGGTTCGCATCAACCCTGACCGGCCCTTCATCGAGAACCTCGACAGCCTGCCCATCCCCCTGCACGATCAACTGCCCTGGCGCAAGTACAAGGTGCCGATCGTCGGCGGCCCCTACACCTTCGTGCTCACCAGCCGCGGCTGCCCGGCCGGTTGCCGCTACTGCATCAAGCACGTCACCTACCAATCGAGTGTGCGCCACCGCAGCCCCGACCACGTGCTCCAGGAGATGATCATGCTCAAGGAGATGGGCATGCATCATATCCACTTCGAGGCCGACCTGTTCACGGTCAAGAAGGAGTTTGTCTACGACCTGTGCAATACGATCATCAAAGACGGCATCCAGCTGCGCTGGAGCTGCAACAGCCGGGTCGACTTCGTTGACGAGGCCGAGCTGCAGCTGATGCGCAAGGCAGGCTGCTTCATGATCGCCTGGGGCCTGGAGAGTGGCAGCGAGACGGTGCTCAAGCGCGCGCGCAAGGGCACCACCGTCAAGCGGATCGAGGAGACGATTGCCGCCAGCCACCGCGCCGGGATCATGAACTGGGGCTACTTCATCATCGGTCTGCCTGGTGAGACGGTCGAGACCATCCAGCAGACCATCGCGCTCTCCAAGCGCATCCCGGTGGACATCGCGCTGTTCCACATCGCTACACCCTATCCGGGCACGCCCTTCTACTACGAGGCGGTTGAGAACGGCTGGATCCAGATGAACCAGTGGGAGGATTACGATATGTACTCCCACACGGTGCTGAACTATCCGCACCTCTCCTCGAAAGACCTGGAGTACTGGGCCAAGCGCGCCGCCCGTGAGTGGTCGCTGCGGCCCGGGCCGATCAAGACCTTCCTCAAGGGCGCGACCAATCCCGACACGCTCGGCCAGCTCTGGACCATCGGCGTCAACCATCTCAAGTGGATGGGCGGCAGCCTGCAGGGCAAGGGAATGCAGCGCCTGGCCGGTTCGGGTGACTGAGGGCCGTCCTTCTCCTATACGTCGTCGAACGCGAGGGGAGGTGCCGGCCTCCCCTCACGTTCGACGGGGGCACCTGGCGATGTCAGAACAACTCTCGGTCGGGCACGGGCCTCTTGCACATCAATCAGCCGCCGCGCGGCGAAGCTGGGAACGGACCATCGCTCTGGCCCTCGCTCTCCTGGCTGCCCTCCTCGGGCTACTCAACCTGCCCTACGCGCCGCCTACCTGGTTCGACGAAGGTTCGCACCTGCACGTGCCCGAGACGCTGGTGCGCTACGGGGTGTACGCCGACATTAGCAGTGAGGGCTTTCGCTACTTCGGGCCGACGATCGGCGTCGGGCCGACGGTGATGCTGCCCGTGGCCGCTGCATTCAAGCTCGGCGGGGTTGGCCTGACCCAGGCGCGCCTGGTGATTGTGGCCTATATGGCCCTCGCCCTCGTTGCCCTGTACATCCTGGCGCGCCGACTCTACGGTTGGCCAGTGGCCGCGCTGGCTTTGCTCCTGGCACTGGCCTCACGCACCCTGCGCTTCGACGGGCTGGTGGAGTACGGCCGTCAGGTCCTGGGCGAGGTGCCGGGCATAGGTTTCCTTCTGCTTGGTCTGCTCGCGTACAGCGCCGCCATCCTTGTGCCGGCGAGGGCGCGAGGCTTCAGCCTGCTCGCCGGGCTGGCCTTCGGGCTGGCTCTGGTTACCAAGAACCAGTTTGTGCTGATCGTCGTGCCCTCGCTGGCGCTGCTGGCCCTGCTCGACCTGGTTTACTACCGGGCAAGTACCTGGTGGGTACGCCTGGCCCCGCCGGCTATCGCCGTGACGTGCTTCGGGATCTGGACCGTGGTCATGCTCACCTTTTTTGGTCCCGACGGTTTTGCGGCGAACCTGGCGAAGACGCGCCAGGCCGCGGGCGGCGCGATCTTTGTATTTGACCCGCAGGCGAGTCTACGCGCCGCGCGTTACCTGATCCAGGTCTATGGCGGCTTGCTGATCCCCGGTCTGGTCTACGGCCTGTGGCGCGCTCGCACGCGCAGCCCGTGGGCGCTGGCGCACCTGGCGCCGACTCTGATGGCCGTGCTCTGGCTCGCCTGGTTTCTAATCTCGCTGGGCTGGCCGCGCTACGCCTTCCCCGCCGTTGTCCTCGGGGCCCTACCGGCAGCCCTGCTGGCCCACGATCTCTTCCAGGCCCTGCGGAACCGTCGGCGCGCGGTCCTGGTATGGCTCGGCGCAGCCTATCTGGCGCTGGTCGTTCTGGCGCCGCTCGCGCTGACGGCCCGGGTCGTACTCAGCCCACGCTACGCCGCCCACGAGATGGCAGCGTATCTCGACCGCAACGTACCCACCAGCGCGATCATCGAGACCTGGGAGCCGGAGATGGGTGTGCTCACCGACCATAACTATCACTACGTGCCGACAGAACTGCTCGATCCGGCTGTGCGCCACGTATGGCTTGGCGGCGCGCCGGTAGAGTACGACGGGCTGGAAGCCCGTCCGCCCTATGTGCTGCTCGGCCCGTTCAGCGGTTACACCAGGATCTACCCGCCCGACGTACTGGCGCGAGACTACCAGGTCCTCTACACTGCCGAGCCTTACACGCTGCTGCAACGCAGCGCGCCGTAAAATGGAGGCAGGAGCAATGCGGCGCTCACTTCTCATCTTCATCCTGCTCTTCACCTGTTACGCCTACGTGCTGCCTCGCTGGTCGGATTGGAACCAGAACTCGCGGCTGAACCTGGTGCTGGCTCTGGTTGACGACGGCACGGTGAGCATCGACCGCTATGTTGCCAATACCGGCGATTACGCCATCTACCAGGGGCGCGCCTACACCGACAAACCACCGGGGCTTTCGTTCCTGGCGCTTCCTGTGTATATGGCCCTCAGCCCCGCGTTGAGTATCCCGCCGGTACGCGAGCGTCTGGAAGCGATCGGCAGCGGGGCAGCCTTTCAGTCCACTCTGCGCGAGGATGGTAGCGGCCTGCAGGCCGACAAAGTTCGCTTCGCCCTGGTTCAGTATGCGTTGACCCTGGTGGTCGTCGCCACCACCGCGGCGGCCCTGGGGGTGGTATTCTACCTGGCCCTGGTGCGCCTGGGCATAGCTCCATCTCTGGCAGCTCTGGGCGCCCTGGCCTACGGCCTGGGTACCAGCGCCGCGCCTTACGCAGGCAACTTCTACAGCCACCAGGTAGCCGCCGCGCTCCTGTTTGGAGCTTTCTTCGCAGCCTGGCCCCGCAACGATGAGGAGGGCCGGCCCGCCTATGTTCGCGGCTTGCTCTGCGGGCTGCTGCTGGGCTGGGCCGTTATCAGCGAGTATCCGGTTGCGCTGCCTGCCGCGTTGATCGGCCTCTACGCCCTGGCGCGGCGCGGCTGGCGCTGGGTTGGCCCACTGGCGATTGGGGGCGTCATACCAGTGGCGCTTCTAATCACCTATGACCTGGTGGCCTTTGGCACGCCACTGCCAATCGGCTACGCCCACTCGGCCCTCTGGCAGGAGCAGCACCATACCGGTTTTATGAGCATCACCACCCCCCGGGCCGAGGCCCTCTGGGGCCTGACCTTTGGCGTCTTCCGCGGGCTCTTCGTTCGCGCACCGTGGCTACTGCTTGCGCTGCCGGCAGCGATCGTCTGGTGGCGTGGAGGCACGCGCCGCGCCGAGTGGTGGCTCCTGCTTCTGGCGCCCCTCGCCCTGATCCTGTTCTACGGCTCATCGGTGATGTGGTGGGGCGGCTTTGCTGCCGGCCCGCGCTACATCGTGCCGATTATCCCCTTCCTGGCCCTGAGCGCTACCTGGCTTGCCGCCCGACTCTGGACGCGACCGGAGGGTCGCGCAGCAGTGGTTACGCTGGTTATCGCCTCGGTTGCTCTGGTCTGGATCGAAAGCGTCGCGGGACAACTCTTTCCCAGCGACGCCATTCGTAACACCTGGACCGGGTATGTGCTGCCGGCCTGGGCCACGGGGGACATTGCCCGCAATCTAGGGATGGCCCTCGGGCTTGCCGGACCGCTGAGCCTGGCCCCGCTGCTGCTGACAGCCCTCGTACTGGCAGCTCTGATAGTGATCCCACCGAGAAACCATCAATCGCAGCCTGCGGCAACGGTCGGCGTCAGGGCCGCCCTGCAAAACGAGGAATGAACCAGATCTGGATGCGGCGTTTCGAATCGAGCTGGCCCTGAGGTGAAAATACGGGGAAACCGGGTTTCCCCATACCCCTGCCTGTGGGGCACCAGCCGCTCCCACCAGCGGTTGGGAATGGGGAAACCGGGTTTCCCCACACCCCTCCCTGGTGGGAGGGTTTGGGAGGGCTGCGCCCTCCCAAGATATAGTTATTTTCATCGCGGCGTTGTGCGCCCCGCGCATGGGGCCTGATGTAAAAATGGGGAAACCTGGTTTCCCCACACCCCGCCCTGACGCGAGGGTTTGGGTGTAGAGACACAGCGGCGCTGCGTCTCTCCAGGTTACACGTTTCATTCTGGTGTTGTGGGGCGCAGCCGCATGACCGGCTGCCACGACGAAACCGACGCTATAAACGTGAGACCGCTATGCGCATTCTTGTGCTAACCCTGGTAGCGCCATACCCGCCCGACAGTGGCCCCAAGGTGAAGACCTACAACCTGCTCCAGTACCTCGGACGGCACCACGAGGTTACGCTTGTTTCGCTGGTACGTTCTGAGCAGGAGCGAGCCCATGCCGAGAGCCTGCGCGGTCTGTGCAAGGCCGTCTACACGGTACCTTTCCAGCGCTCGCGCCTGCGCGATGTACAGCACCTTTTGAGGAGCGCGGTCACGGGTGAGTCGTTCATTATGCGTCGTGACGCCTCGCCCGAACTGGAGGCCCTTCTGCGCGACCTGGTGCGCCGGGAGACCTTCGACATCATTCACGCCGATCAACTGAACATGGCCCGCTTTGCGGTCAATCTGCCGGGAGCGCGGGTGCTGGACGAGCACAACGCGGTCTGGACGATTGTCGCCCGCATGGCCCGTCACGGCGGGCCGTTGCCGAAGCGGCTCTTTCTCGAGCTTGAGGCGCGGCGGCTACGCCGCTACGAGGCATCTATCTGCGCCCGTTTCGACGCGCTGCTGGCTGTCAGCGAACCGGATCTGCGTTTCCTCGAACTGGCCGCTGCCGAGGCCGGAACCAGTTTGCCGCCGACGGCGGTGGTTCCCATCGCCGTGGATGCGCGTGGCGAAGCGCCGGTACAGCGGATCGCGGCGCCGCGGACCATTCTCAGTATGGCCACCATGTTCTGGCCGCCAAACGTTGACGGCGTGCTGTGGTTCGCCCACGAAGTGTATCCGCTGGTCAAACGGGATGTGCCGGACGTAAACTTCGCCGTAGTCGGGGCGCGACCGCCGGCAGCGGTGCGCCGGCTAAGCGAGGACGACCCGAGCATCGCCGTGACTGGCTACGTCGAGGATCCACGACCATACCTGGAGCAGACCGCTGCCCTGATCGTGCCGGTACGGGCCGGGGGCGGCATGCGGGTCAAGATCCTCGAAGCCCTGGCCCGCGGTCTCCCGATTGTCTCAACCACCATCGGCTACGAGGGGATTGACCTTACGCCGGGCGAACACCTGCTGGTGGGCGACACTCCCAACGACTTCGCTGCGGCCCTGGTGCGCATTCTGCGCGACCCGAGCCTGGGGCAGCGTCTGGCGGCTGCCGGGCGCCGGGTAGCCGAGGAGCGCTATGACTGGCGCGTGGTCAACCCGCGCGTGGAAGAGGCTTACGCCGCGGCTCTGGCCCGCGCAGAGGCGCGCGGCCCTGCGGCATCCCCGGTGAACCTATGAGCCTGTTATCCGCCCCACCTGATCGGGTGAGTAGCGACGGAGTGGATGCGCGACGGTTGCGGATTCTCTTCGTCGCGCCCTATGCGCCCTCGCCGATCCGCGTGCGACCGTTCCAATTCTTGCGCCAGCTTGTAGCGCGTGGTCACGCGGTTACGCTGGTTTGCCCCATCAGCGGCCCCGACGACCGCCGGGCGCTCGAGACCCTCCACAGTCTCTGCCCGACCGTGGCGATACCGCACGGGCGCCGGGCCATTCTGGAGGCGTATCTGCGCGCCGTTCCCGGCCCACTACCGCTCCAAGCGGCCCACTGCCTGAGCCCGGCGCTGGTTCAGGCGGTACGAAAGGCAATGGCCAGTGGCGGATTTGACGTGGTACACATCGAACATCTGCGCGGCGCCGAGGTAGCGCGGGTCGCTGCGGCAGGGCTCGCCAACGCTCCGCCCCTGGTACTGGATGCGGTAGACAGCATCAGCCTGCTTTTTGAGCGGACGCTGCGGCACAACCCCGCTCCGGGCACACGTGCCATGGCGCTGCTCGACCTGGCCCGCACACGGCGCTACGAGGCGAACTACGGGCAAGCCTTTGCCCAGGTGGTAATTACCTCGCCAGAAGACCGCTGGGCGCTCGAAACGCTACGCAGGCAGTTCAATCAGCCCTCCGGCGTGCCGATTCGGGTTGTGCCAAACGGGGTTGATTGCGAGTACTTCCAGCCACCACAGACAGAGCGCGAGCCGGCCACCATCCTCTTCAGCGGCAAAATGAGCTACCACGCCAACGAGGCTGCTGCGCTCCACCTAGTACGCGAGATCATGCCCCTGGTCTGGCAGCAGCGCCCTGACGCGCGGGTGGTCATCGCCGGCGCGAACCCCGGGCCACGTCTGCGCGCTCTGGAGCGTGATCGGCGCATCGAGATAACCGGCTACGTGCCAGAGTTACGCGCCTATCTGCAACGCGCCACTCTTGCCGTCGCGCCGCTCACCTACGGCGTCGGCATTCAGAACAAGGTGCTGGAAGCCCTGGCATGCGCCACCCCCGTGGTCGCCGCGCGTCAGGCCACAGTTGCGCTCCAGGCGCGGGTGGGGGTTGAACTGCTGGCTGTGGAAAGTGTCACCGCTTTCGCTGACGCGATTGTTACGCTGCTCAAGGATGCGACCATGCGCACGCGGCTGGGCCAGACCGGGCGCGCCTACATTGAGCGCCACCACACCTGGCACGCCAGCGCTGCAACCCTGGAACTGGCTTACCACGCCGCACTGCAAACCACCCTTCCGTCGCTCGGGAAAGGCAATTCCTGAGGTGAAAATACGGGGAAACCGGGTTTCCCCATCCCCCTGCCTGTGGGGGTGCCAGCCGCTCCCAATAGCGGTTGGGGGATGGGGAAAGCGGGTTTCCCCATCCCCCTGCCTGTGGGGGCGGCAGCCGATCCCAATAGCGGTTGGGAAAAGGGGAAACCGGGTTTCCCCTTTCCCCTCCCTGTGAGGGTTTGGGAGGGCTGCGCTACCCCAGGAAAAATCTATTTTCCTCTCGTGATTGTGCGACACAGCCGCTGATACCAGGGAAACCTGGTGGCCCCGCGTTCCCCCCTCGAGCCAGGCCCTGATTCTAAACGAAGTGTCAGACGCTGGATTGGAGGGATTTAGTTAATCGTTAGAAGCTTCCGGCATACTAAGAGCCGTAACGGGCGGAACCACCCTCGCGCGTTGGAGAGGCGTCGGCGGATACCAGGGTCAAGCCAGGAGAAACCAACCAATGCAGACATTTGACCTATCCATTGTCATTCCCTGCTACAACGAGGCAGAAGGCATTCCCGCGATGCGCGATCGGATCGGGCAAGTGCTCCCCGTATTGCGCCAGCGCGGGAGCGTTGAACTCATTCTGGTTGATGATGGCAGCCGCGACAACACCGGCGAACTGCTTGCCGACGCCTTTCGTGACGTGCCCGAGGCGCGGATTGTCAGCCACGAGCGCAACCGTGGCCTCGGGGCCGCCCTGCGCACCGGCTTCGCGCACAGTCGGGGCGCCGTCATTGTCACCTGTGATAGTGATGGGACATACCCCTTCGGCGAGATCCCGGCGCTGCTCGACCGGCTCACGCCTGATGTAGACATTGTCACTGCCTCACCATACCATCCCGCCGGCGGGATCGAGAACGTGCCGGCGTATCGGGTCGTCATCAGCAAGAGCGCATCGCTCTGTTACCGTCTCCTGATTGACTGGAACATCCACACCTACACCGCGCTTTTCCGAGCCTGCCGCCGCGAGGTGATTGAACGGATCGTCACCCACGCCGATGGTTTCCTGATGGTCACCGAACTGCTGGTCGAAGCCCGGCTGGCCGGTTACCGCATCGCAGAGTACCCAACCACCCTGCGCGTGCGCCGCTATGGGCAATCCAAGGCGAAAGTGCTGCGGATTACCCGCACCCACCTGCGCTACATGGCCGGCCTGATCGGGCGACGCCCTGCCAGTCAACACAGTTGGAACACGGCGCAGAGCATTCGCCGCGCCCCCAGTGAATAACCGCCCGTCAGAGGCCTGCAGGAGAGCCAGGAAATGCAGCATATCGATGAAGTAACCGCCCCCGTGCGCGTCTCAGCCTCAGGCAAGGCAACGCCACGACGAATCAGAGAGCTGTTAATGAGCACCTGGATGCTGATCCTGATCGCGACCGTTATGGGAATTGTCGGCCAGACGATGTTGAAACACGGGATGAACCAGATGGGTCCGCTGGGCCTGAGCGCGGAAACGGTACCGGGGATCATCTGGCAGATCGTGCGCTCACCATACGTCATTGGCGGCTTGCTCATCTACGGGTTTGGCACGTTCTTCTGGTTGGTGACGCTTTCACGGATCGATCTGAGCGTTGCCTATCCATTCGTGAGTTTGAACCACGTGCTCCTCTTCTTGATCGGCTGGCTCATTCTGCGTGAGAGTGTCAATCCCCTGCGAGCGGCCGGGGTCGCCGTTATCTGCATCGGCATGATCCTGGTGGCCAGATCGTAGCAGTCTCGCGTCGAAGGCCTGTTGCACGCGAACATATTCTTCGGCCCTGATGTGTTGCCAATCTACGATCAGCCGCGTCGCCCTGGAGCTAAGGCCATGCGGCCTGGCCCCTGGTAGAGAGTCCTTACACCTATGATTACTCCACTCAGTCGTTATCTCGACCTGGTGTCGCAGAGCCTGCAACAACTGCCGCACGAACCGCTGGAGGCAATTGCCGATGCACTCTGGCACACCTACGAACGCGATGGCACGATTATTGTCTGCGGCAACGGTGGCAGCGCCGCAACAGCCTCTCACTTCGCCTGTGATCTGGCCAAATGGACGATCAAGCCCGGCGCGCGACGCGTGCGAGCGCTGGCCCTGACCGACAACGTCCCGATGATGACCGCCTTTTCCAACGATCAGGGCTATGCCGACATCTTCGTCGAGCAGTTGATGACCCACTACCGGCCCGGCGATCTGTTGTTCGCAATCTCGGGAAGCGGCAACTCGCCGAACGTGCTGGAGGCGGTCAGTTGGGCCAATGCCCAGGGGGCGATCACGGTCGGACTGACCGGCTTCGACGGCGGCAAGTTGGCACGGCTCGCCCGGATCAGCCTGCACAGCGCGACCTATCACATGCCAGCGGTGGAAGATGTGCACAGCGCCATCTGCCACTCACTGGCGGTGACGATGGGCCTGCGTATCGAGGAGAGCCTCCTGGAGGTGAACGAGGTAAAGCCTGAATCGCACTACGCCCCGGTTGCACGCACCCCGGGAGGAGGCCGGCTATGATCTCCGTCGCTCGCCCCCAGATCGGCCCCGAGGAAGAGGAGGCCGTGCTCGCCGTGCTGCGTTCGGGCATGCTGGCCCAGGGCCCCGAAGTAGCGCGGCTCGAAGCAGCCTTCGCTGCGGTGTGCGGTGCGACCCATGCCGTCGCCGTGAGCAACGGCACAGCGGCGCTCTTTCTAGCGCTGCGCGCCCACGACATTGGACCCGGGGACGAGGTGATCACCACGCCGTTCAGCTTCATCGCCACCGGCAACAGTATCCTGATGGCCGGCGCCCGTCCGGTATTTGTAGATATTGATGAACAAACGTTCAATCTCGATCCGGATCAGGTCGAGGCGGCCATCACCCCCGCGACGCGGGCGATTATGCCCGTCCATCTTTATGGCCAACCGGCTGCAATGGACGCGCTCTGCGCAATTGCCGAGCGCCACGGGCTGGTGATCATCGAGGATGCCGCACAGGCCATCGGGGCGCACGACCAGGGGCGCCCGGTGGGTAGCTTCGGTACCGGCTGTTTTTCACTCTACGCCACCAAGAACATTATGTCGGGTGAAGGTGGCATGATCACCACCAACGATCCGCAGATCGCCGACCGGCTCCGGCTCTTGCGGAGCCACGGCAGCCGGGTGCGGTACTACCACGACTTCCTGGGTTATAACTTTCGGATGACCGATCTCCAGGCAGCAATCGGCAACGCCCAACTCGCCAAGCTCGAGCGCTTCACCGAGCGCCGGATTGCCAATGCCGCCTACTTCGACCGGACGATCGCGCATCCCCAGGTGCTCAAGCCGCTCGCGCGCCCCGGTGTGCGCCACGTCTACCACCAGTACACTGTGCGCATCCTGGGCGATCGTGACGAAGCGATGCGCCAGCTACGCGCCGCGGGTGTGGACACGGCGGTGTTCTACCCCCTGCCCATCCCGCACCAGCCCATGTATCGCGCGCTGGGCTACAACCAGTCGCTGCCGGTTGCCGAACGGCTGAGTGGCCAGGTGCTATCGCTGCCGGTCCATCCGGGCCTGACTGACGAGGATCTGGCCTGCATCAGCGGTGCGCTCAATGCGCTGTCACTTGAAACCACTGAGGTGCTGAGTAGCTCAGGGTGAACCAGGGGCAACCCGGTCCCCGCGCGCCTTTGAATGAATGGAGAGTTTGGGAGGGCTACGCCCTCCCAGGACAACACTCGCTGATACCGGTGCTGTGCGGCGAAGCTGTATGGGCAACGATTGAGAACTAAAGGCAGGAAAGAATGATTGACATCATTGGCGGTGGCATTCTGGGGCTCACTCTGGCCCATGAATTGTTGAAATGGGGCAAGTCTGTCAGGGTCTGGGAACGGGCCTCTACCCTGGGTGGCCTGATGGGGCGCACCACCTTTGACGAACTGGGTGGTATGAGTTGCGATCGCTACTACCACGCTATTCTGAGCAGCGATCAGACCCTGATGAGCCTGATGAACGAGCTGGGCCTGCGAAACCGACTACGCATGGTTTCAACCAGAATGGGCTTCTACCATGATGGGCGCTGCTATCCTATGACCACGCCTCTGGAATTTCTGCGCTTTTCGCCGCTCAACATGATCGACCGGATGCGGCTGGCGTACACCATCCTGGCCTGTCGCCAGATCAAAGACTGGCGCGCCCTGGAGCAGATACCGGTAGCCGAGTGGCTGCGGGGACTGAGTGGTGAGAAAACGACCCGCCACATTTGGGAGCCGCTGTTACGGGCCAAGTTCGATGGGGACTTCTCCCAGGTGCCCGCCACCTACATCTGGTCACGGCTGGTACGCACCACCGATACGCGCACCAGAGGTGGAAGCCAGGAATTGATGTGCTATCTGCCCAACGGCTACCAGGAACTGATCGATGCACTGGCGGCAGCGGTGCGCGCCCGAGGGGGGACGATTACCACTGGCACTGCCGTTGACCAGGTACAGGTGGCTAATGAGCGGGTTGTGGGGCTGAGTATCAATGGCGCCGAGCAAAGCACCGACAACGTGATCATTACTGCCCAGACGCCCATCGCCCGCCGGCTGCTCCCGCCCGAAGCTGCGGCCGTTAGTGAACGCTGGAGCCGCCTGGAAGGCTTCCTGGGCATTGTCTGCGTGCTGCTCGTGCTGCGTCGGAGCCTGACGCCGTACTACACCCTGAACATTACTGACGAGCGGATCCCCTTTACCGGAGTGATTGAAACGACAAATCTGATCGATCCGGCCTGCGTGGGCGGGTATCACCTGGTCTACCTTCCCAAGTATGTGGCGCCGGGCAGCCGCTTTGCCACAATGGCCGATGACGAGCTCCGCGCCACCTTCCTGGGCTACCTGCGCCAGATGTTTCCCGACCTGCGCGATGAGGAGATCGCGGCGGTGCGCATCGGCCGTGAGCGGTATGTCGAACCGTTACATCCCGTCGGGATGACCGACCTCATCCCGCCGCTGCGCAGCGAGGTGAGTGGGCTGTACCTGGCCAACACCAGCCAGATCTACCCACAGTTAACGAATGGCGAGTCAGTGTGCGCATTTGCCCGCCGGACCGCAGGCGAGGTGATCGCCGACATCGCCGGGCGCACGACACCTGCCTCGCCTACCCTTGTCGGCGCCTGAGACAGTTAGTGTATGGTGGGGACGGCTATGAACAACCAGTTGCTTGACATTTTAACCGGACAGCTCTTCCCAGCCAGAGAAGCTCGGCGCAACGAATGGCGATGGTTGCTCCTGGGAGTCGGGCTGGGTGACGCCCTGTGTGTAGCCGGGGGGTTCGTCCTGGCCTACGTGCTTCGCTTCTTTACCGATTGGGGAATCTTCTACTCCGGGGATGCGCGTACCGATTTCTACGCGACACTGATTGCCTTGCTCGTGCCGTCGTGGATTGCGCTCTTCGTCCTCTACGGTCTGTACAATCCTCAAATCATCTTTGGCGGCACGTCCGAATACGCGCGCATTTTCAACGCCTGCACTGTTGGCCTGCTGGTGATTATTGTACTCACCTTCCTCCAGCCGGATTTCGTGATTGCACGGGGCTGGCTGCTGCTCGCCTGGGCATCCGTCTCGGCGCTGGCGATCGGCTGGCGCTTCGTTGCCCGGCGCCTGGTTTACTCACTGCGCGAACGCGGCTACCTGATCCAGCGTTCGGTGGTTCTGGGGGCCAACGCTGAAGGGCGCGCCGTTGCCGAGCAACTCAACGCCTCAATTAGAGCCGGCGTGCACGTGATCGGCTTCGTTGATGATCACCTGGCGCCGGGCACGGAGGTCTTGCCAGGTGTGCCAGTACTGGGGCCAGTCACGGCTTTTGAGGCTATCGTTACGCACACGGATGTAGATAGCGCGATCATTGCCGACACCGAGATGGTACGGGAGCGGTTGCCCGCCGTGTACGGCGCGATGGAGACCTTGCGCCGCCTCGATGTGACGCTTGCACCGGGGATCTTTGAACTGCTGACCGTCGGAGTGCAGGTGCGGGAGCGAGGTTCGGTGCCTCTGCTCGGGCTCAACAGGACGCGTATTACTGGTCTGCACGCAGTTTGGAAGGAAATCATCGATCGGGGGGGCGCCCTGGCGGCCCTGATACTCCTTAGCCCCCTGCTGGCACTCGTCGCCCTGCTCGTGCGCCTCGACAGCCCGGGGCCGATCATCTACCGCCGTCGGGTCGTGGGCGTGGGCAACAAGACCTTCGACGCCTTTAAGTTCCGCACGATGCAAGTAGACGGCGACAAGTTACTGACACCCGAACAGCGGAAGGAACTGAGCGAGACCGGCAAGCTGCAACACGATCCTCGGATTACCCGTATCGGACGCTTCCTGCGGCGCACGAGCATCGACGAGCTGCCCCAACTGGTCAATGTGCTGCTTGGCCAGATGAGCCTGGTCGGCCCACGAATGATCACCACTGACGAGCTGCGGCACTTCGGACGCTGGCGCCACAATCTGGTAACCGTGCGACCCGGTCTGACCGGGTTGTGGCAGATCAGCGGGCGTAGCAACCTCGGCTACGAAGAGCGGGTGCGCCTGGATATGCACTACATTCGCAACTACTCGATCTGGCTCGATCTCTACATTATCTATCGCACCATTGCCGTGGTCATATCGGGTCACGGAGCGTACTGAAGCCGCAGGGCTCGCACAACGTCCACGTTGACGGTTTGTGAACCCATCATCTTGTGTCTGGAGGTTGTTATGCACGCGCCACTTCGCGCCGGCGTTATCGGGGTTGGCAGCATGGGACGTAACCACGCCCGCGTCTATGCCAGCATGGAAGGGGTCGAACTCGCTGCTGTCAGCGATACCGATCCGACCACCGCAACGCATGTGGGTGCCATGTACCGCTGCCGGGCCTACACGAACTATCGGGAAATGCTGGAGGAGGAGCACCTCGATCTGGTCTCAATCGTTGTACCGACCAAACACCACTTTGAGGTTGCGCGAGAAGTCATCGATCACGGTGTATCCCTACTGATCGAAAAACCAATCGCTGCGACGGTGATGGACGGACAAGCGCTGGTGGAAGCGGCCCGGCGCAAGGGCGTGTTGCTCACAGTCGGGCACATCGAGCGCTTTAACCCGGCAATCATTGCACTCAAGCAGCAACTGGACAACCATGAACTCGGCCAGATCTTTCAGATTTCTGCGCGGCGGGTTGGTCCCTTCCCGGCGCGGATTATGGATGTCGGTGTTGCCATCGACCTGGCCACGCATGAGATGGACATTCTCAACTACCTCCTCGGGTCGAAGATCAGCCGTATGCACGTCGAATTGCACCGCCACCTGCATCGCTCACACGAAGACCTGTTATCGGCCGTGCTGCGCTTCGAAAATGGCGTTGTTGGCATCCTCGACATCAACTGGCTCACGCCGACGAAGATCCGCGAACTCAGCATCATCGGCGAGCGCGGCATGTTCGTCGCCAACTATCTTACCCAGGATCTGACCTTCTACGAGAACGACGAATGTGTAGGCAAGCACTGGCCAGCGCTGGCAACGATGGGGGTAAGTGAAGGCCGCATGATCCGCCAGAAGGTGCAGCGGCGTGAACCGCTCTTCGAAGAGCTGCGCGCCTTTAGCGAAGCGGTACGTCACGGCCGTCCGCCCGTCGTCAGTGGCGAGGACGGCATCGCGGCGCTGGCTATGGCGCACGAGATCGTCCGATCCGGTCTCGTTTCCCAGAATGAAACTAACCTCATTGAACTGACGGTCGGGGCTGCCGCCTGAGAGCGAGGGTTGGAAACGACACAAACACAAAGGTTCCGGGAGGGCTTCGCCCTCCCGGAACCTTTGTGTTTAGGAGCCTGCCGGATGGACGAGTTGCAGCCTGGCAGGGCCGACGCCCCTTACGGTCGGAAAGTGTAGCCCAGATCGCGGACGCGCACGATATGGGCAGGTTTGAGCGGATCCGCTTCGATTTTGCGGCGCAGCCGCCCGATATAGACCGGCACCAGATTACTATCGGTCGTATCTTCCAGTCCCCAGACCTTCTGCAACAACTGCCGGGTGCTAAGCACGCAACTGGCGTTTTGCACCAGGTAGTAGAGCAACTGGAACTCACGCTCGGTCAGGGTTTGCTCGTTGCGGCCATTGATAACTACCCGCCGACGGATCGGATCGAGGTTCAGCGGGCCAACTGTAATAGGATGATAGGCTACGTGAACACGCAGATCGTCATCGCCGTAGCGGCGCATAATCGCCTCGATGCGCGC
>OGCI01000693.1_pt1 | contig 34479 bp, 32 predicted proteins | sample 1570021 | NCBI WGS metagenome assembly OGCI01 (sample SAMN06264664, study PRJEB24512) | hot springs metagenome | isolation source: Hot spring water | place: South Africa: Tshipise | collected 2015-06-21 | reverse complement strand
ACTCTACCATTGGCAGTGTTCAAAACAACCTGAAACTCTTCATCATCAACAATACGGTTATTGTTGTTGTCAGGATATGGTGCGGGAAAATTATTTGGTACTAAACCATCGGTTTGCCTTTGCTCATCTATTGGATAATTCATATATAAGTTTGCAAACTGAACAAGGTCTCCACCCGGTGTTGTCCCCGCATTTTGTAGATTTGCAATTATCATTTGTCCAGATGAATTTTGTACTATTTTCCCATTATTACTATTTATTCTATATGATTTTAATGTAGAACTCTGCAATTCACTAGGGGTAAATTCTTGCCCATTTTCATTATAAACTCTTCCTCGTGTATATATTGTTCCAGCAACTCTGCTATCTGCCTCGGATGCTCTTACTAACAGAGATTCGAGCGAGGCAACTTTGATACGGTCAAATGTGTTGTAATTTGCGGGGTTCGTATTTCTAAACAAATCAAGAGACTGAAATTCAGCGTGGCATAGGATACAATTAATATTGTTGGCTAGAACAGCAAATTCGGTATGTGGACTTACTCTTCCACCTATATTAACAACTTGGACGGCTGTTTTAGTAATACCATTTCGTCTTGCAGTGGATGTTATTGTCAAGAAAGAACGAGACCATTCGTCATATCTTGCAATATGGACACTATCTATTTGTGCAATTTCAATATTTCCCGAAGGGTCTCTTAATTGTATTGGTTGACTAAAAAGAGCCCACCCCCGGGGATCATATCCAGAGGGGTAGGTTTCAAAAACGCCATTTCCATTTCCTGTTTCATCAATATCTTTCGTACCATTAAAATTCAGATCTTCATTTATAGGGATGCTTAAGTTATTATCGAGGTAAAAACGATAAGAAGCCCAATTTCTTGTAGTATTTCCACTTGTTTCAATGTAGTCGTCCCAGAGCCTTTTTAGTGCTAGGTCTATGCCTGCTTGTGCTGCTTCTCGTAAAATAATATCATCAGCGGAAAAGTCGGTTTCTCTTTTGTTATTTATTACTGTAGTGGTAATTACTCCAATGGCTCCTAAAATTACAATAATAGCAATCGTGGAATAAATTAATGCAATTCCAGATTTTCTTGCTGTTGTAATACGCATATGTTTTCTCCTAATTTTCCAATTTGATTGTTCCGCTGAGCTCGGCACGTATTAAGGGTCCTTCTCCAGGTCCCATTCTTTTTGTTCCTTCTAAGTATATATATAACAATGTTGGTAAATTATTACTATTACTTCTATCGGGTAATAGTTGAAACTCGACATTGCTTATGCAATTAGCACTTCCTATTACTCGTCTATTATTTCCCTCTACCAATACCAGTCTTCTTGTTAGAGTTCTATCTCCGTTTGTATCCTCGCCTGCATCTAAAATAGCATTTGGTGCAACACCGCCTGATGCACGGTCTTCATTTTCATGTTGTACAAGAATTGGTTGAGAAGATCGAATAAAGGATGAGTTGTTAACAGGAACAGGAACAAAGAATCGCAAACCTCTTCCATTATTTTGAACTTGAATGGCTTCCGCTCCTGCAGGGGATATTGGAGGAGTAACATTTGTAGATGCCTCTGTGTATGCTTGTTTTACTAATTCCGAAAGTTCATTGTAAGTGTTCCGTAAGTCGGAGTCAATTTCGTTTTGAACAAAAGATAGGGACGATGATTTTACAGAGGATTGTAATGCCAGGAAACTTAATAGAGAGATAATACCCATTAACGCAACTGATATAGTCGCCTCAATTAAGGTAAAACCATAATTGTCTTTTTTCATATATGAAATCCTCATTTTATCTTGAAGTTACAATGGTTGCAACAGTATCTCTGAGAGTATGTCCACGAATCGATGTCCATGTTGCAGACACAAAAATTTGTGCAGGATTATCTGTCCCTCCGGCAGGATTTCCGTTCATATTTCTACAAACCACACTTATTTGTAAATCAGGTATTGAAATTGGATGTTCCGGTGCGGATACCATGGTTAACCAATCATTAGATGTCCTGCCGTTAATCCATGAGTAAAAACCTTCCCAGTTAAAGGTTTCATTACTTGTATTAAAATCTTTTCTTTTCTCTCGGATTGCTTCAATAACTGCACGGCATACATGGAGAGCCTGTATGCGTTCTCTTTGCATCTGTAAATTATTATGAGAAGAAACTAATGTGACTGCTGTTACCCCAACTACAAAAGCAAAAATGGCAACTGCGATCATAATTTCTATTAATGTTAAGCCCTCATTTTTTTTCCTATTCATTTTATTTATCCTGTATCTAAATTTTTTTTATATTATAACACAATAATCCAAAAAAATATTGCAAATAGTGAAAATTTGCACGACAAACATGAAAATTTTCACATAATAGTTTTAGATAATTGTAAAGTGTTAATATTAAAATAACTATTTGGTGAGAAGAGGTTTATATAAGGATTTTACAATTTTTGCTCCTTCGGATGGGTGAGAAATAATAAAGGAGGCGTTTCTTCCTGTCTTATTTTTGTATTTTTCTATAAGGGTATTAACAAAATCTTCAATGTATGTTGTCTCAACTAAATTTATAGTACAACCACCAAAACCGGCACCTGTCATTCTTGCACCTTTACAACCCCTAATATTCCTTGCAATATCCGTTATTATTTCAAGTTCATTGTTTGTTACTTCATAATCCCTTTGCAAACTTAAATCCGATTCATTAAGTAAATTTCCTACTTTTTGAATATCCCCATTTTTTAGACCCTCAATACAAGAAAGTACACGATTGTTTTCAGATAAGACATGATAAGCCCTTCTGAAGGGTATTGGATTCATGATACTCTTTGTTTGAAGTAGTTCATCAAGAGTGAAATCCCTTAAGTGTGTGGCTGGTTTTTTGAAAAAAGAGATTAATGTATTTAATGCTTCATTACATTCTGCTACGCGATCATTGTATTTTGACCCTGTAAGGCCTCGAGGACAATTTGTATTTGCTATAACAAAGGAATGGTTATGTAGAACGATGGGAATTAGTTCATAGTTTAAAGTTCTGCAGTCTAAAAATAAAGCATGACCTTTTTTGCCACATCTTGAAATAAACTGATCCATAATACCCGATTTTAATCCTAAAAACTCATTTTCTACCCGTTGTCCTAATTTTGCGGATTCAGCATCATCTATTGTAAAGTCGTATAACGCCTCAAATAACTTTAATACGGCCATTTCAAGAGATGCAGAACTACTAAGACCACATGCCATAGGAACATCGCCAAATATTATTCCATTTGCTCCGAGAAGGGAATATCCTAATTTTGTTAATTCATGAGTTACCCCCATTATATAGTCCATCCATGGCTCAATAGGATTACGAGAGGGATAGTGTAGGTCAGCAATACTTTGACGATTTGTATTTAATGCATAGAAATTTAAGAGGGAATCGTTCCTCTTTTTCCCAACGATATATGTGCATTGTTCTAAAGCCATAGGAAGTACATAACCATGGTTATAATCAGTGTGCTCTCCAATAATGTTAACCCTTCCAGGAGCTTTTACTATTACATCGGGTTCGGTTTTAAAAAAATTATAGAACTGTTGTTCTAAAAATTCTAAAGTTACTCCCATAATTCCTTACTCCTAAAAAATATAAGGTCATTTATATAATGGTTTGTTCTGATATGGGGTCGAAGAAATGAATTTTTCCGTTGTCTATGTTGACTATGAAAGGCTTACCAATAGGGGGTTCATTTGTTAATTTGAGTTTTACAGTAATGATATTTTTACCTGTATTTAAATATAAATTCATTTCGGAACCCATAGGTTCAACTACTTCTACATCTGCAGAAATAGAGAGACCTTTTTGTAATACTTGATTTTGATTAATGATAAAATCTTCTGGACGAATGCCTAAAACTATTTTTTTGTTTATATAAGTTTTTATGGGTTCCTCTAAATTTTCAGGAACAATTATTTCGATATTATGTGTATCAGTAAAATACATTTTTTCGTTTTTCACAACAATAATTCCTTCAATCATGTTCATAGGAGGACTGCCAATGAAACCTGCAACAAATTTATTTGCGGGTTTATGGTACAATTCCAAAGGAGTTCCTACTTGTTGAACAGTTCCATTATTCATTACAACGATACGGTCTCCCATTGTCATGGCTTCTATCTGGTCATGGGTTACATAAATAATTGTGGCTTTTAATTGGTGATGTAACTTTGATATTTCAGCACGCATTTGAACACGCATTTTGGCATCCAGATTGGAGAGAGGTTCATCGAAAAGGAAGACTTTAGGATTCCGAACAATGGCTCTGCCTACAGCGACTCTCTGTCGTTGTCCACCGGATAGTACCCTCGGTTTAGCGTTTAAGTAGTCGGTTAACCCTAATATTTCCCCTGCCTCACGAACTCTCTTATCAATTTCCTGTTTGGATACACCTCTTAGCATTAAGCCAAATGCCATATTCTTATAAACGGTCATGTGTGGATATAATGCATAATTTTGAAAGACCATAGCAATATCACGGTCTTTGGGATGGACATTATTTACCAGTTTCCTATCAATAAGGATTTCCCCGGAAGTGATTTCTTCAAGACCTGCTACCATTCGTAGTGTCGTTGTTTTTCCACAGCCCGAAGGTCCAACAAGCACTACAAATTCTTTATCTTCTATTGTAATTGTTACATCTTTAACAGCGGTAACACCATCAGGATAAGTTTTTGTTAAATTTTTTAATTCAACTTTTGCCATGTCTTATTTTCCTGTTGTAGATATATTTCTATATTGTATTTTGTTTCATATCATTGATTAAACTCGTTCGGAAATCTTCAGGTATGTCTTTGTTTCCAATGATAAGGGAATCGATGACAAGTTCCATAAAATTTTTGTCGCTTGTTAAATTATAGGGGTTCTGTTTACTGTTCGTTATATTGATTTCTATTTTTTGAGGTTCAAGGTTTTGGCTAATAATTATTCCAACCCTGTCTATGGAAATGGAATTAATATTGGCAAATATCGATTTATGATTTTGTTTTTCTTGCTCTTTAAATGATTTTAATAAAGATCCAATATTCGTTCCTTTACCGGGAATATAGTATAAATTCAGTTGTAGATTATTAATATATATACTATATTTTAGTTTGAAAGTGGATGAGATATGGAGTTTCGTTTGTATATCATCCGAATGGATGGCAAACTCTTCGGGGAAAAAAGTTGGGTTATTAATTTGAAAATTTCGAAGATTGATTGAAAAATCCCAAAAATTTAAACGGGCCTGGTCAAAATGACAACGAATTTCAGGGGTATTGATAAGAGTATTCTCTATAATCTTGGACAAGAAAGAGAATTGAATTTGTGGATATAAAACAAGGATACAGCATGTAAAAAAAAATAAACTATTTGAAAATATTATTAAATAAAAAAGACTTTTTTTCAAAGTAGTTTTGGGTATTTTTCTTTTTGAATATTTTTTCTTTTTTGTTTTTTTATCTGATGTATCAATCAAATGTGTGAGTCCAATTTAAAACCTTTTTATGAAGAGATTTCTGTCTTTTCTTTAAACTTTCTTTACCATCTTGTAATTTCATAGAAAGAGGAACTTCCACAGGTATTTGCTTTGGACTCCACGAAAAACAGAACAGGGTGTCGAAACCATTTAGTATAAGATATATCTTTACATTTTGCAGTCCTTCTTTAGGGACGAGTATTTCATTAGCGTTGTAAGGAAAAACCAGAGTTACTTTTCTTTTAAATCTTCGTAGAGTTCCTGACGGAATTTCTTCTAATGTTTTGTCCACTATAATCTGAGTTGGTTGTACTTCTGTATTTTCATTTAATAGCATATATACATTAAATCCTCTTAGACTGACACTGTCATAAGCAATACTCATGTCTTGGAAAGAGGAGTCTAATGTAATTTCGATCGTTACTCCATGTGAAAAGGAGGAGGTTGGTGATTGTGACCATATAGCTTGACTTTCGGGATTAAATATTTTAGGGTAAGAACCTCGGATGCACTGGATGTTTGATATGGGATTTTCTGGGATAAAAGGTATTAGTTCTCCTGCTAAAACAACTTCCTCCTTTGCTTTTTTATCTGGGCCTGTTTTACAACTCATCCCATTAATAAGAAAGTACATACATAGCAGTAAGATGAAAAAAATATTTATGGCATATTTTAGATTAAGGACAATATCACTTTTTTTATTCTGTTGGTTCATACTATTTATTACATTATGTTTTACAAAACTTTAATTAATATTAACAGGTTCGTATAGAGTAAAAAAACATTATTACTTTTTAGAATTATCAGTAGTAGAAATATCCACATGGGTTTTCAAAGAATCTATTGTAAGGTCTTTTCGAGTAGATAAGTCAAGAGCGCTTTTACATTCTTCGCCACCCTTTCCATATTTAACCAGAATCATGTCTCCTTCATTTGTTGATAGTTTTACGATACCGAGAGGTTTTACCTCATCATTAAGCCAAATTTCTTTTTTTGTATTATTATCTTCAATTATGTAGTGTTTTGCTTTAATTTTTCCATTATTAAACTCAACTTCTTCTTCATTAACGAGTTTTTTCTTTGGTGATTGCTCATTATTTTCTGGCATATTCTCAATATTGATATTTTGAGGGGAGTTGGCACCTTCTCGAACGATTATTTTATGGATTTTTTCTTTTCCATTATTGTCGTAGGATATTAGGAAACGATATACGGAAGGGAATCCCTCAGGAGGTATAATTTCCGACTCCAACCATAGTGCGGATGTCTTGTCATCTATTTTTTCAGTACCTGTAATTGCTTGTCTAAGTAAAATGTGTGTTTTTGTAGATTTGTCTGTTATTTCATAGATTGCCCAGACACCCGGTTCCGATGATAGTACCTTACCCTTAAATAAATCTTCCATAAAACTCTGAGCCATGATTATTTTAGGGGTAAAAGTGAGTAGTAAAGATAATGATAAATAAACAAAGGATAATTTTTTATAATCTTCTATTTGCCTGAAAGAAGCATTATTGGACATATTATTGTAAATCTAAATTAATAATTTCTGTATCTCGGTTTCTTTTTCTTCTGGTAGTGAAATGATTTCATTTAGTATATGTGCAACTTTATTGGAATCGGTTTGTATCAAAGTGTATAGAAGTTTAAGGATTAATTGTTGCGTTAATTTCGGGGCATCGTTTAATTCTCGAATCATTTGAAATAGATGTGTTGCGTATATTTCAAATATCTTTATGGAAATGTTATTTTCGGAGTTAGATAGATCCTCTGGACTTATAGGATAAACTCCTTCGTTTTTCCATTCCTGAATCATAATTTGTGTTTTTTCTGCTTCTCGGAGTATGAAGTGTTCACGAAGTCTTTTTTTGCAGTAATGAGTTAAGAAACGAACATCTTCACACAATTCATCTGCCTGAAGCAATCCTTGCTGATCTAACAGCCTGATATATTCTGTTTTAAAGTATGCTGTATAACTGAAACTTCGAAAATGTAATCGGGGGAAAGGAATAAACCGTGTGAAACCGTTTTCATCACAGAATAAAAGCCCTCTCCTTCCCGGAGTATTCCATTCCACAATTGTTAGTATAGCGTTTATTGTTTTTCCACTTGGGACGACAATACCGTTGTAATGATAATCATATTGTTTTTTTTGAACATTTTGGGGATCAATGGATATACCGTCATATATGATTTTTACATGGGGATACTGCATCAGGTAAGGGGCAAAAATATCTGTAATTTCTTCTACTGCAAGTATTCCCCGTATCAGAGAAATGTTATCGTTGGGTAATGCAATTCGGACATACATGCCTGTAGAAGTTTCATATTCGGTAGCAGGTTCCGGCTCTGATACTTCAAACACCGACAGGTTATCAATGTCGCCTTTAATATAAAAATAATAAAGATGTTTTTCCTCCTTATATATGCTTTTCCATGTTACTTTACTGCCCAGAGAGAATGCACGAAATCTTCCTTTACCATATTTGCCATGTAATATCCTTTTTTCATTTGGTGTTACATATTCCCCTTTTTTCCATGAGCCACCTAAATTACTGAAAGAAATTAAAGCATCTTCAAATTTTAGTCCGTTGCCATCGTCAATAATATCAATATAATCCAGACCGCTTAATTCGTTTTCGACAAAACGAATTTGAACTTGTTTTGCTTCCGCATCCAGGGCATTCCAGATGAGTTCAACGATAGCATTTAAAGGACGAGTCTTACCTATTGTTTCGAGATGGTCTTCTTTGACCTGAATGTGTATTGTTCGCATCTTATAACCTTATCGATTTAGTTCCCATGATATTTTAATAAAAATCATATATGTAAATAAATTACTTATCATGGGTTTTATGAAATTTTTCGATGATCTATAACCCTGCATGCTTTCCCTGTTGAGCGTTCCAATGTGTTGGGGGGAAGAAGTTCTACATTTACATGGAGCCCTGTAATTTCATTAATTTTCCGCAATACACGGTCCCGTAAGGATTGCATTTCACTCATCTTGTCTGAAATATATCCGGGTTGTATCTCCACCTTAACAAAAATTTCGTCTAAGACACCGGGTCTTGTAACTTCAATGAGATAATGGGGTGCAATTCCGGACACTTGAAGAATGGCTTCCTCAATTTGTGATGGGAATACATTAACACCTCGGATAATTAACATATCGTCCGAACGACCTTTGACACGAGACATTCGTTTTGTGGTTCTTCCACAGGGACAGGGGCTATCATCTATGTATGCTAAGTCTCTTGTCCTATATCGGATTATAGGGAAGGCTTCTTTCGTCAAACTTGTGAAAACTAGTTCACCGTATTCACCCTCTTTTACAGGTTCGAGAGTAGAAGGATTGAGACATTCTAAAATAAAATGGTCTTCTTGGATATGCATTCCATTTTGCAAATAACATTCACCGCTTACACCTGGGCCGATTACTTCACTTAGCCCATAGTTGTTAAAAGCCTTAATTCCTAATTGTTCTTCGATTTCTTTTCGCATATCTTCTGTCCACATTTCACCCCCAAAGTGCCCATACTTAAGCGATAAGTCTTTAGGCTCTATTCCTGTTTGTTTTGCTTGTTCTGCAATGTTTAAGGCATAGCTTGGGGTACATATAAGAACATCGGGCTTTAAATCCTGGATAAGTAAAATTTGTCGGGCGGTGTTTCCGGACGCAGCGGGAATAATTGTTGCTCCAACTTTTTCTACTCCATAGTGTAATCCGAATCCACCGGTGAAAAGACCATAACCAAATGAAATTTGTACAAAGTGTTCTTTTCTTAACCCCCCTGCGACCAAAAAACGGGCACAAAGGTTAGCCCATGTCTCGAGATCTTTATGTGTATATGCCACTAAAACAGGCTTACCTGTTGTTCCGGAGGAACCATGAATTCGTGCTAATCCATCCTTAGGTACTGCGACAAGCCCTAATGGGTAGTTCTGTCTTAAATTTTCTTTTACAGTAAAAGGTAGTTTTCTTAAATCGTCAAGTGAATTTATATCTTCAGGTTTTACTTTTAAGTTATCAAATGATGTCTTGTAAAAAGGAACTGTATTATAGACCCTCTCTACTACTTTTTTTAATAATTCTAACTGGATAATTTGCCGTTCTTCAGGTTTGATAGTCTCTGCTGGGTCCCAAATACGATTTTCAAACGGTAGCGAATTCATGGATAATGGCCTTCTTACTGATTTGCTTTGTCGTACAATTGAACACTGTCTAAAACATTAATTCCTTTACTCTGTAATGCTTTTATTGCAAGATCGGGTTGATCAAATCGAAATACGATAACAGCTTTGTCCCCGCTACGAAAAGTGAAAGCGTACATATATTCTATATTTAAACCTTCTTTTTCAATGATCTCAAGAATTTTAGCAAGTCCTCCAGGCTTGTCTTCGACTTCGGTTGCAACAACTTCTGTTATATTTACAATAAATCCCTCTCTTTCAAGAACTTCTTTTGCTTTTTGCCAGTCTTGAATTATAAGACGGAGAATCCCAAATTGTTGAGTATCTGCAAGGGATAGAGTGAGTATATTTATATTGTTTGCTGCTAATATCTTACAGGGTTCACTGATTCTACCGGGTTTGTTTTCTAAAAACATAGAAATCTGTTGTATTTTCATATATATAACTCCATTAATAATTTATTATAATAGTTAATTATTCATTATAAAAATCATATTTTTCTTAAATCTACTACGCGTTTTGCTTTTCCTTCACTTCTTGGTATGGAGTGAGGTTCAACAAGACGGACATTTGCTCGAATATTAATAATCCTTTCTATAGATTGGACAAATTTGTTTTGTAGTTTTTCCATCTCGCTAATACGGTCACTAAACATTTCTTTGGTAACTTCAATTTGAATTTCCATCTGGTCCAACCCATGTTCACGAGTCAATTTTATCTGATAATGAGGTGTGGACCCTTCTACTGTAAGTAATGCGGTTTCTATTTGACTCGGGAATACATTAACACCTCTAATGATAAACATATCATCACTTCGACGAGATATTTTCCTTATTTTTCGTATTGTCCTGCCACAAGGACAGGGTTCATTATAAAATGAGGTTATATCCCTTGTTCTATAACGAATCATAGGCATGGCTTTTTTGCTGAGGGTTGTGAAAACCAATTCACCTTCTTCCCCATCAGGAAGGGGTTCTAATGTCTCGGGGTCGATAATCTCTGGGTAGAAATGATCCTCAAAAATATGCAAACCATTTTGACATATACATTCATTACCCACACCCGGTCCAATAATTTCTGAAAGCCCATATATATCAAATGCTTTTATGTTGGCTTCCCTTTCAATGTATTGTCTCATAGCTTCGCTCCAGGGTTCTGCTCCAAATATACCTACTCTTAGGGGTGAAGATTTCAGGTCAATCCCTAATTCATTGGCTCGTTCTATGATATGGACAAAATAACTTGGGGTACAACAAATCACCGTTACATTAAAATCTTTCAAAATCATGATTTGGCGGTCTGTATTTCCACCGGAAATAGGAATGACCGTTGCTCCTAAGGTTTCTACTCCGTAATGAAGCCCCAAACCTCCTGTGAATAATCCATAACCATAAGCATTTTGAACAATATCTCCGCGGTCTACATTACAGGCGGACAAACTTCTTACCATTACATTACACCATACATCGATATCTTCCTTTGTATATGCCACCACAATTGGTTTTCCAGTAGTTCCACTGGACGCATGAAGACGAACAACTTCATTCATGGGACTTGCAAATAGTCCAAAAGGATAGGTATCTCTAAGATCTGTTTTAACAGTAAAGGGTAAGTATTTTATGTCTTTTAGTGACTGGATATGCTCAGGTTTTACTTTATTTTCATCCATTCGTTGTCGGTAGAATGGAACATTGTCATAAACTCGTTTTACCATATTTTGTAAACGGTGTAATTGAATATCTTCAAGAAAATTACGAGGTAGATAATCTATAGAGCTTATAGGATTGAATTTGCTACCTGCATCATGCCAAAAAGAACTCATGCTTCTAATCCTTATACAACATAAATAAAAATTTAAAACTTTTTATTTGATAAAAATATGAGATAGTATAATGATTGTACTTATCTGTAATCAAAAGTTAAATAAAAAGGATAGGAAATGAAGAGATACGAACAATATTTTATGTTTTTTTGTTTATTTATAGAAATAATACTTGTTTTGCCAGTTACACATGCAGAAACGAGTCGTCGTTCTATTGCCTCACTTTCAACAGATTTATATGAGATTCATTTATTTAAAAATGGAACCATAAAGGTTTTCTTTTCAGATGGCAATGAGATATTATCGCTGGACTATCCTTCCGTTAAATACGATGGTTCAGATGAGATTATCCCCTTGAAGATGTCCGGATTGAACTGGTATAAAGAACCTGTATCTAACCCATTGGGGGAGGGTATAGGACTGTATATTCAGGGTAGAAATTTAACATGGGTAGTAGAGGTCTATCCGGGGAAGCCTTTTTTTACAATAAGGTTTCAGTATGTAAATGATACAAAGAAAGAACAAAAAGTAAGGTCTCTTATATCTTTGCGAGGAGTATTAAGTCAATATAAAGGGGAAGAAATAGATAACCAATCTGTAACTTGTGTTGGTAATGGGAATATTTTTGAATCCCTGATGGATTATCCCCAATGGACAAACAGTCTTGATCTAAAGTCACAATGGAATCTGGCTATTTATGACCATAAAAAGGGGGAGACATTTCTTGCGGGCTTTTTAACATCTGATATGGCTTTTGGACAAGTTGCTGTTGTAACAGACAAGAAAAAAAAGATAGTCCGGATACATTCAGAGAGTATTTTTGACCCTTCTATAAGTTTGTTGCCAGGTAAAATGCTAAATGCAGAAGTACTATATTTCTCTGTTGGTGAACAAAGTCCACATACCTGTCTAGAACGATATGGAAAAGCAATTGCATTTATTAATCGACTGAAAAAAAACAGTGCTTATTTACCCCATGGTTGGGATAGTTGGAGTACCGCATTCCAGAAAGATGTTAATGAAGAGATAATAATGCAAAATATTCAATTTGTTGATGAGAATCTTAAAAGGTATGGCTGGAATCATATCGCTATTGATGCAGGTTGGGAACGAGGTTTAGCAGATTGGGAACCCCATCCCGAAAAATTCCCTCGTGGACTTAAACCGATAGTAGAAGAGTTACACAGACGAGATATGAAAGCGGGGTTATGGATTGATTTGTTTACAGTTCCAGGGGATTCGCAACTGGCTAAAGAACATCCCGATTGGTTGGTTCTACCCGATTCCAGAGGTCGGTTGTTATTAGGTAAGGGTAAGAAAATCTTGGATGTTACAATTCCAGAAGCATACAATTATGTGTATAATGTTTGTAATCGAATATCTAGAGAATGGGGTTTTGATGGACTTGTAGAAGCCGACTTTGTGTATCATCTCTTGTTAGGAGAAAAGTACCGGAATGAAGAGATGACAAAATTACAAGTATTAAGAAGGGGATTAGAAGCCATTCGAGAAGGATTGGGTAATGATAAATTCCTAATGACAATGCTTCCAATTAATATTTCAGGAATGTATGCTGATGGAATACGAATTGGTTTTGATAATAAACCTTTGTGGACATCTCCATTTATTTCAGGGAATTGGGGTTGTGTAGAATCATTAAACAATTTTTCTCGTCGATATTATTTGTTTCCTCATTTAGGATTTCCTGACCAGGATTGTGTTTTTTTAGGACATCCCGAAAGTAATCAAAGGTGGAAAGTACCTGAAGAAAGCAAATTGACTCAATCCCAGGTTGTTGCCTGGATTACGGGGACTGCGTTAACAGGAGGGGTATTTAAGATTGGTGAAGAATTTACAAGACTTTCTCCTTATGAGATAAATATATTAAGGAAAGTGATTCCGAAAACATCACAAACCGCCCGGCCTATAGATTTGTTTGATAATCCATATCCTCAGATATGGTCTTTACCTCTTTCAGGACCTGTAATAAACGCGCATATTGTGGCTATTTTTAATTGGGATAAAGAGAATGCTACAAAGGTATCTATTTTTTTAGAAAAGTTAGGATTAAATAGAGAGCAGCTTTATACTTTATATGACTTTTGGAATGAAAGTTTATTGGGAGTGGTTCAGAACGCTTTTATTGTAGATTTACCACCGTCATCTGTGTCCTTATATGGTATCCGTCCAGTAGGGAAAAATCCTATTTTTGTTGCGTCAAATCACCATATAACACAAGGCGTATTTGATATTACAGAATTGAAGTATTCTACAATAAGTCGTGAAATGACCGGAAAAATGAAGGTTATTGAAGACACGGATTATAAACTAACTTTTTATGACCCAGAAAGAAAAAAAATTAGAATAAGTGAAATAAATGTGCCTGATGTTTTATTACAACAAAAGGAAAATCTTACTACTCTTCAATTTTTTGTCCCTAAAGGAATGAATGAAATAAGTTGGCAAATGGTTTGTGAATAGGATAATGCTATGTTTTTTAAAGCACAAAATTGGGTAGAGAAAAGAGTAGATGAATATTGCAACAAATCAGAAGAGTGTGTAAAGTTGGGTATGCAGGTATTGTTGGGTTGTATAGGTGCTGAAGAATGCGAAAGTTGGAAAGAGATTGCTTCAAATGTACATAGAGCCGAAAGTAGAGCAGATGATTTGAGAAGAGAAATAGAATATTTTATATTTCAACGGTCTTTATTCCCGGAGTCGAGAGGAGATATATTGGCTCTTCTTGAGAAATTTGACCAGATACCCAATCAAGTTCAGCAAACTGTTAAAATGATTGTGGAACAACAAATCAATATTCCTGAATTTTTAAGGAGTGAAGTCGGTTCTATTGCATCTATTACGCAAAGATGTGTTGATATGACAATAAAGGGTGTAGGGATGTTATTTTCAGAGTTTAGGGAAGTCCTTGAAATTTTAGGTCAAATTGATGCTTATGAAAGCGAAGTTGATAAGATTCAATCTGATGCGATTATAAAAGTTTTTCAATCAGATTTAGAACCTGCCAGGAAAATTCTACTAAGGGATTTGATAAATTCAATTAGTGAAATTAGTAATCATGCTGAAAAAGTGGGGGATTTTATGAGAATTATGATAGTTAAGAGGATGATATAATGGGGTTTATTTTAATATTTGGGGTATCAGCCCTATTAGGTATAACTTTGGGGGCTAATGATGCGGGAAATGTTTTTGGAACAGCAGTAGCAACGCGTTTTGTTCGTTATAGAACAGCATGTGTATTAACTTTTATTTTTGTTGTTATTGGTGCTGTTTTACAGGGAAGTAAAGGGATAGAAACATTAAGTGGAATTACGCCACAGAATGTAAATACTTCAGTATTAGTCGGATTTGTTGTAGGTATTGTTGGCTTTATATTGAGTTTATTAGGACAACCGATAAGTCTATCTCAAGCCGTAGTCGGGGGACTTATAGGGTTGGGTTTATCACAGAATAAAGTTGAATGGGAAATATTATGGAAAGTGTTGATTTGTTGGGCTTTTACACCGTTGGGGGCAGGTATTATTGCAATTATTTGTTATAAGATATTATTTGTATTTTTATCCCATCTGAGAATGGGAATCCTTACAAGAGAGACATTAATAAGGAGAGGATTACTTTTGTCAGGAGTTATTGGTGCTTATTCATTGGGTGCAAATAATGTTGCAAATACAGTGGGTATGTTTTCGGGAACAATAAAAGATGTTTCAAATATGGAATTAGCATTACTGGGTGGTGTTTTTATTGGAATAGGTGTTTTGCTTTTTAGTAAGCCTGTAATGATGAATGTGGGGAAAGGAATAGTAATTTTAGATGGTTTTTCTGCCTTTGTTGTGGTTTTATCATCAAGTGTTACAGTATATATTTTTTCTTTAGTTGGTGTTCCGGTAAGTACGACACAAGCCGTAGTCGGGGCCATTGTTGGTATTGGTATTCATCATGGGGTTCACACACTACAATTTAAAGTTATAAAAGATATATTGTTAAGTTGGCTTGTTGCTCCTATAGCTTGTCTTGTTTTTGTTTCTGCTGGTTATGCAATTTTTATTAACAAATAATTTTGAGAAAATTTTAGTTACCTATGATATAATATTTTTAGAGATGAAGGGATGAGTATATGGATACTGTTAATACGATAAACTCACAAGTGGGGTTGAAAACTGCTCAAATAAGCATGGAATATTATGCAAGAGTTCTCAATATGAGAAAAAGTGTTATGCAACAGCAGGGTGATATGGCTATCAAATTAATACAATCCGCGGTACTTCCACCTACACAGGGGCAAAATTTAGATGTGAAAGTCTAATCTTATCTTTTTACCATCTTATATCTATTAAAATCTTTTCATTTTCATTAATAATAAGGGGTTGTCGGAGCATAATTGTTACTAAGTTTGTTTTATACCGTTTGTCTTGTTGGATTGTACCTATTTTTTCCGTTATGGGATTTGTTTTATCTTTTTTGACCGTATACATGCTTATATGGTTAAAATTCATTTTTTTAGCAGGGAGACTAATAGTTGATATTTCAAGTGTTCCATGATGAGGTGTTATAGCGAGGGTTGTTTTATAGGGACTGTGACTAAAATTAAAAGTCCCCCAGGAAGTTCCTGTAGAAAAGAAGAAAGTAGAAGGATTTTCGTTTGTACGGGGAGTTATTTTTATTCTCCCGTTGTTGAACAATAAACCCGAACTGGCAAGAAGCATTGAATATGCTGACATAGCGCGGGCATAATGTCCACCACATTCAATTTCACACCATGGATTTTTGCGATTCCCTTGATAACGCGAACGAACACCTGAAACAATTTCTATTGCTTTGTCCCAGTCCCTCTCAAAAATACAAAGTCCTGCAAATTCGTATTCTATTCCTGTCCAGATTTCGTCACAGTATAAGATTGGTGATGCCGGTCTTCCTCCTTTTGGCCAGGAACACATTAAGAGTCCGGGTTCATCATCCTCCACAAAACGACGAGGCAATTGAACATGGTCATAGAAATTTTTTCGCCAATTGTATTTGTATATAGAATCTATAGTTTTTCTAATATAAGATTCAGGAAATATGTAGCCGAGGTCTAAGATGTGAGCCCACCATTGGCCTAATAATTGGTCTGAATGACATCCGGGACCATAGCAATTCATTTGATTATATATCTCTGGACCTACATCGGGGGCATCAAATAGATTAATGAAATATTCCTCATTCCAGCATGCTTCAATATATTTCTTAACACCAGATTCAAATCGTTTCTGACATTCAAAAATCAGGTTGGGGTCGGGTGTTCCCAATTCTTTGAGCATTGTTTCCATTGCTTTTAATGTGGCAAGATATAGGGTGCCTATAAAAGTATTTGAGCCGTAAAGATGTGTGTCGTAAGTATTGGGCTGTTCACCTCGTATGATCCCTTCCCCGGTGGGGTCATGTTTTTCCAGAACATGTTGAAATACTTTTATAGCGTTATGCCAGATAGGTTCCAACCAGTCTTTATTTGGAGACATTTTATATTCACGGTATAGTTTTAGAAGCGTGCCCAATTCTCCATCTAATGCGTGATGATGAGGTCCTCCAATTTCATTTTTTAGTTGAGGTTCTGTCGGTGGAGCTATAAAACGATGTGGAATGAAAAATTCTGTCCTGTCCATCATATAGAACAGTTCTTGGAAACGGATTCTTTGTTCAAGTTTAGGAAATAGAAATGGAAGGGTCTGGGCGTAATTATAAACATGGGTACAATTCATAGGACAACAATTGTCAGTACCTTCAAAACCTCCAATAGTACCATCCTCTAAGTAAATATATATAGGTGTGTGGAGTGTTGCAATGTTTGCAGAAATTGCCTCTAATATCACGGGGTGGAGTGTAGATGAAAAGAAATCTTTGTGAAATTGCGATGTTTTGTTTAGTAGATATGGATAGTTATCCATACAATACTTTGTTATGTCCATTGCACATTTGAAGTAGTTGTTATAATAATTCCCTAAACGACAATCATATCGCATAGGAGGGAGTTGCCATGCATAGGCATTGCTTCGCATACGATTTGGAAAATACCATGTCAAAATAAAGGTAATACTTTCCTTTTCACCAGGAGATAATTCAAACGGATATGCAATGGTTCCATTCCATGTATAACCAACTTCACTTTGGTTTATGCTTTCTGAATCTGGCAAAGAGCCATTTTTAGCAAAACTTTGCCAGAAATTATTAAAGTCTCTCCATTGAGAGCATATTTGGACTTCACTGTTTTTTTCGTTTTTCAAGGAAAAAACCATGTTCCCCCATAACGGATGTGAAGAATCAAGTCCTTTTTCATATTTATATTCGACATTTGTTACAAGACTAATTAATGATGCTATTAAGGCTCTTTTATATTCCGGCACGATCCATTCTGTTATGTTCCCATTGCACCATAATACAGAGCCTTTACCTATTTTTTTCCTGAAGATTAATGGGATACCGGAATCTGTTTTTAATAATACTTCATCATGTTTTTTGCGAACATTTGATTTTATTTTGTAAAGTCTGTCTATTTTTAGATTGACATCTTTTAGGTTTGGAAATATGTTCTCGGCCTTTATATCAAAAGTATCGTTTATCCAGGTTCCTTTTTTTGATGCTATAGGAATCCAGTTCTGTAATATTTTGTAGGAGTCTTTTTCTATGGGATATTCATTACTAAAGATAATATCATCTACCAAAATGTGTCCCCATCCGTCAGAAGCGTTATCGATTATTTCTATATGTGCTTTTTTACCAATGTATTCCGAGACATTCCAGATAACTTTTTTTAGGATTTCTGAATTTGAACCTGTGGAAGATAGTATCTTTTTACCATCGATAATTAGAGCAATATATATATTATCGGGTTTATTCCCACCACCGATGCGAAAATGGATGAATGAATGTTGGATAGTGAATTCTCGGGACAATGCAGTCCCTGTTTTTTTATCATCTCCATTATATGAATTTATAAAGGATTTTCCTTCATGTCCAATAATATCAGATTGCATATCAAATTTACCGTCAGCAGGTTTATCCCCAAAAGCATCTCCTGTAATTGTCCAATTTTGATATGTCCCTGTTTCAAAATTCTCAAAAACCAAAGGCTTCTTAGGGCTTTTCTTTGCATGGTTTATTGCTAATAGCCAATCGAACAGGGAATTTGTATCCCCACTAATAATCAAATTGGCTCCATTTTGTATACTTTTGTTGAGTTTATCTATTGTTTCTGTGGATAAAACTTTATTGGATGGCCCCACCCAATACACATAGTTTGTGTTTTGTTCAGTATTAGGGTTTATATTTTCCTGAAAATTTATATCAATTCCTTTTAAATATCGTAACGGATATGCGCATTCGTATAAATTGGTAAGAAGATGAATTTTTTCTTTAAATTCCTCCCTTCCTGTTGAGGTAATACCATATCAATAGATATTGTCCCTGTTTCTTTTTTTATGGTATTGATGTTATAGCCCAGATCAGGATGACGGATTTTATGGATTGTCTTCCCATTTTTAATTTGGGGAGAACTTATTAACTCGCCATAACCATCCCAGCCAATTAGATTTGGGATTGTTCCTGCTATTGAGCCTTTTACAGTTTTTAGACCATTATTCTTTATTGTAAAGGTAAAAAACACTGCAGGTAATGATGAATTCTTTTCTTCTAAAGGTATAAAAGGGGAAAAGCATTCGAGAGATAAATCAAAATCAGGGGATATATTTCCAAAATCTAATTTTGCGAAAGGAAATTCGCCTGTAAAATTTATTTTGTTTACTCCTTCACCAGGTAAATTAGGATATTTTGTAGAATACAGGCTCTGGATTGTTCCCCATTTTCTGTGTAGATAGAGAAAAAAGCATCAGAAACATTGGCGTTTGAGTTAAAATTATTCATAATTTCCCATGGACTTATTCTCCCGTTTCCACGAATATATACCTGACCTGCCCCAAAACCACCCAGAGGGAAAGCAATTTCTTTTAAATAATCATCAGAATAGACCTTATTTATGATGTATCGGCTATTGGTACTATCATTTTGAGTATCACTAAATATAAAATTTTGAAACAAAAAAGTAAGGATAAAAAGAAAAACTACAAAAATATTTCTATTCCCACACATACTTTTACCCTTTCTTTTTGAAAATAACATGAACTTAATGATTTATTAGATAATTATTTTTCTTCTTCTGATTTAGATTTTTCTACAAGATCTTCTAATACTTGAAGAAGGACATCTGTTTCAACCCCATAAGCCATACATACCTGTTCGATTGTTTCAAATCGGCTAATTCCACAATGAGCACAACCCCCAAGATGAAATGCGGCGAAAACTTCAGCAACACGAGGATGTACAGCCATTGCTTCTGCTACGGGCATATCTGGATAAAAGGTTTTGTTTTCTCTTTCAGTCATGTAAACTCCTTTCAAAATTACTTATTGTTTTGTTAATGAAAGCATAATACAATATTAAAATTAAAAACAACACATTTAAAATATTATTCCTTTTAATATAGTTCAAAGGGTTGTATATGGACAAAATAAAAATCGCTACTGTGAATGAGGTAGAATTAAAGAAACAATTATTTAAGAAAGTATTAGGTAAAAGTTATTTGATAAGAAAAATAGGGGGAGGATACGAAGTCCTTGAATATATGTGTCGACACCAAGGAGCAGATTTAAACATGGGAAAAGAGGAAAATGGAATTGTTACTTGTCCAAGACATCATTGGAAATATAGTAAAGATTCGGGCGAAAACATAGAAGGAGATGGACAACCTTTGAAAAAATGTGAGGTAGAGATTTTGGGAGAAAATATTTATATATTATTGGATTTATGTAATCAAGAGTATTAAAATCAGTCCTACTTCAATAATAAAATGGCAAAAAAACGCCATGAGGTTATTCTCTCTTTTTTGAGACCATAAACACGCTACTATTGAGAAAATAAACATTCCTAAAATTTCGAGCATGGCTTTGTAGATGTGGTAGAGAGTCTCGACAATAGTAACAAAAAACCATCCATAACTTTTTGATAGTTCCCGACACGCTCTAAGAAGTAAATGACGATTCAGGAATTCCCAGCCCGGTAGCCAGGAGATTATCCAGAAAAATTGTTGTAAGAAATATATTGCTTTTTGTTTGATAGGCAAAGAACCCATACTTGGATAAAACATTTGTAATGTGGGAGATAGGAAAACAAAGCCTAAAGATGAGAGACAGAGTAAGCAAAAGATCAAAAATACCAAGTAGTCCTGTTTTTGCCAGTGTTTTATAGAGAGCCATTGTAAGTCAATGAATTTATTAAAAAGGATAAAAGGCACTAAGAGCCAGAATATAGTTTTATATAAGTCAAAATTTTCAAATAGATAAACATATGGATAAGATCTTAGAAAAGGGATTTTGATAAGAATATCTGTAAGACTAAAATTAAACACTCCCCATGAAAAGAAGAAGTTTATATTGAAAGTGATGAGTAAATCTATGGAGAGGACAGAAACGGAATAGATTATAATGAGAATTGGTAATAGTCTATGAGGGGTTGTCTCTTTACTGTTTTTTTCTTGTGTTATTTTTTTGTGGTCGTTTGTCATTGAGTATTTTATGTTGTTTATTAAAAAAATTACAGTATCTTTTAATTATACATATATTACACTTTGGTTTGCGTGCAAGGCAGATACTTCTACCGTGAAATACAAGCAGATGTGAGAATCGTGTCCATTTTTCTTTGGGTAATATTAGTGTTAAATCCTTTTCTACTTTTTCAGGATTATCAGAAAAGGTTAGTCCTAATCTTTTGGCTAATCTCCCACAATGTGTGTCTACTATAATACCTGGTGTATTAAAACATTCTCCAAGTATTACATTTGCGGTTTTTCTTCCTACACCGTGTAATTGTAGCAAGTCTTCCATAGTGTTGGGCACATTGCCGTTATATTTTTGTATCAATAAATTACATGAATTAATGATATGCTTTGCTTTATTTTTATAGAAGCCGACAGGTCTTATAAGTATTTCTAATTGTTTTCGGCTAACATTTATAAAATCATGAGGTGTTTTTAATGTCTGAAAAAGACTTTTGCATACCTGGTTAACGCGTTCATCGGTACATTGAGAGGCCAGGATTGTCATGATAAGCAATTCAAAAGGGGAGTGGTAGTTTAAAGTGCAATGGGCATCGGGATACAATTGAATTAGTTTGTCGAATATCTTTTTTGCTTTATGCTTCTTTTTTAGTATTTCCTTTGTTTGAACCAATTTTTAAATTCCTCTACATTTCTGCAATTTAATATTTCTGTAGGTGTTAGGATTCCTTTTCTCGCTGTGTGGATACCGTAAGTCATATCATCTATACTTTCGATACAATGAGCATCAACAGATATAACGAATTTTACATTGTATTTTTTTGCAATGAAAATGTTTTGCCAATCCATATCTAACCTTTGGGGGTTTGCATTTATTTCTACAGATACATTATGGTCTGAACAGGCCTTTAATATAGAATCCATGTCCAACGGGTATCCCTTTCGTGCAAGTAACAGTCGACCGCTGATATGACCTAATATGTCTAAATAAGGATTTTCAATGGCTTTTAACAAACGCCGAGTTGCTGTTACTTTGTCCATATCTAGTTTTGTATGTATTGAGCCAATGACGACATCAAAGGAAGCCAGAATTTCATCAGGATAGTCCAGACTACCATCTGATTTAATATCACACTCAATCCCTTTTAGAATCTGGAAAGGTTTATATAATTTATTAAGGTTTTCTATTTCTTTTTGTTGTTTTTCAATATCCTCAATAGATAAACCATTGGCATAACCTGCGGATTGACTATGGTCACAAATAACGAGATAATGAAATCCATTATTAATACAATACTCAGCAAGTTCAGAGATTGAATTGTGTCCATCGCTGTATTGGGTATGACAATGAACAATACCCTGAACATGTTCAGTTCTAACAAGATTTTTTACATTTTCAAAAACAATATCCATGTTATCATAAAAATTTCTCAATTCAGGAGGTAGATAGGGTACATTGATTAATTTAAAAAAATTCTCTTCTGTGTCAGAAAGGATTTGTTGTCCTTGAGTTTTAAAAAGCCCATGTTGAGATAGGATAAATTTATTTTGAATGCTGTGTTGGATTACTTTTTGGAGAAAATTTTTTGAACCTGTATGAAAGACCAGTTTTGTTCCCATATCATTTTTACTGGAAAAATCTATTAAAATAGGTATATCAAATTGTTTCAATTCGACATAGTTTTCCTTTGTACATCCAATTTTATCTGGAAAATAATTAAGCAATTTTTGCCTGACGATTTCTGCCTCTTCAGAAATTACCAAAAAATTAATGTTTTTTACGGTTTCTTCATATCTTCTCAAACTTCCAGTAATAATAATATTTTCTTTGTCAAAAGTATCTGTTATATTGTCAATAAATTTTTGGGCAATATCAAGTCCATGAGAGAGAAGAAATCGCCCTTCCCATTGGTTTAATAAATTAATGCTTTCAATAATTTTGTTTTCTATTTTTTTATTAAAACCTGGTAGTGAGGAGACTTTGCCTTCTAAACATGCTTTGTATAGCTCTTCGAGGTTTGTTATATGAAGGTGATCAAAGAGACTGCGTATTCGCTTGGCACCTAAGGATTGGACAGAAAAAAGTTCCAGTAAGGTTGTCGGATATTTTGCTTTAACTTTTTCTAAAGTGGGAACAGGTTCATTGTTATACCATGCAATAATTTTTTTTTCTATAGCCTCGCCAATTCCTTCTAAATGTCGTAAGTGTCCGGACTCAATAAGAGTTTCAATAGGTTCTTTTGTATGTTCTAATACTTCGGCAGATTTTAAATATGAGCGAATCTTAAATGGATTATCCCCATCCAATTCAAGGTACCGAGCCAGTTCTCTTAGCGAATGTATAATTCCTTCTTTATCCATAAATATTTATTTAGAAATATTTAACCCAAGGGCAATTTTTAAAACTTCATTGATGTGAGAAACCAAATAGAATTTCATTTTTCTTTGGATGGATTTTGGAATTTCTTCAAGGTCATTTTTATTCTTTTCAGGGAGAATGATTTTTTTTATTCCCGCTCGTGCTCCTGCTAAAACTTTTTCTTTTATTCCTCCTACAGATAAAACGCTTCCTCGTAAGGTAATTTCACCTGTCATGGCAAGATTGTGCGGGACCGTCTTTTTCAGGTATAAAGATGTCAATGCTGTTAATAAAGTAATACCAGCGCTTGGACCATCTTTGGGAACTGCTCCCGATGGGACATGGATATGGATGTCATTTTTTGAGAACATTTCATCTGACATATTAAGTTGGGGAGCAAGGGAACGCAGATAACTTAAACTAATTTGAGCAGATTCCTTCATTACATCGCCTAATTGTCCTGTTAGGAGAAGATTTCCTTTGCCAGGCATGGATGTGGCTTCAACAAACAATATATCTCCGCCGGTAGGTGTCCATGCGAGGCCGATAACGACCCCCGGAATTTTTGTCCGGGATATAAAATCCTCATAAATCTTTTCGGGGCCTAAAAATTCTCGTAGGTTTTCTTTTGTTACAATTGTTTTTCCTGTTTCACCCGAGGCGACCTTTCTGGCTACTTTTCTGCAAATATTAGCAATTTCACGGTCCAGGTTACGCACGCCTGATTCACGGGTATAATTTGAAATAGTTTTTATTAGAGCACTCTTTTTTATGGTAATATAATTTTTATTTAGTCCGTGAGATTCTTTTTGTTTTGGGATAAGATACTTTTTTGCAATTTCAATTTTTTCTTCAAGAGTGTAACCCGGAAGATGTAAAACCTCTATTCGGTCCCGTAATGCCCATGGAATAGGTTCTAATTCATTTGCAGTGGCAATGAATAATACCCGTGAAAGGTCAAAGGGGACATTGATATAGTTGTCAAAAAAAGAATGGTTTTGGGCAGGATCGAGAACCTCCAATAAAGCGGAGGAAGGGTCTCCACGGAAGTCCGTGCCTAATTTGTCGATTTCATCTAACATAAACACAGGATTTTGCGACCCTGCTTTGCGAATGCCCGAGATAATTCTTCCGGGCATGGCACCTATGTAGGTTTTTCGATGTCCTCGAATTTCTGCTTCATCATGAATACCTCCAAGGGCAACACGAATAAATTTTCTTCCTAAAGCGCGAGCGATGGACTGTCCTAATGAAGTCTTACCTACACCGGGAGGCCCTTGAAAACATAAAATGGGACCGTGGGTATCAGGTTTTAGTTTTCGGACAGATAAGTACTCTAAAATCCTTTGTTTTACTTTTTCTAAGCCGTAGTGGTCTTGATTTAGGATATTCTCTGCTTCTTTTAAATCAAGCCTGTCTTCTGTAGAGAACCCCCATGGAAGTTCTAAAACGGTGTCAAGGTATGAAATAATGACATGATACTCTGGCGAGTGTTCATTCATATTAGAGAGACGGTTTAACTCGCGGGCTAATTCTTTTTTTACTTCATCTGAGGCTTTTAATGCCTCAATTTTTTGTTTGTATTCAATAATTTCTTGTTCTTTACCTTCCGTTTCTCCTAATTCTTTCTGGATAGCCTTTAATTGTTGTCTAAGGAAAAATTCTTTTTGGTTTTTTTCTATAGTTTTTTGGACATCTTCTCTAATTTTTGTGGAAGTGTGGGCCAGTTCTACCTGATATTGCAATTTTTCAATTAACTTTAACATGCGTGACTTTAAGTCAGGCATTTCAAGAATTTCTTGTCGTTCTTCAATTCTTAATCGGATATTACTGGAGACAACAGCAGTGAGAAATACAGGGTCCTCAATGCTTTCAAGAAAAGAAACAGCACCTTCAGGAACATTGGGACTGTTTTTAAGCAGGTCTTCCATTTGTGTTTTTATTGTTAAGACAAGGGGTTCAATTTCTTTAGAATTAATTTCAGGTTCATCAATTAATAATACCCTGACGATAGGATAGGGAGAGTCCCTCATAATGCCACCGGAAAAAAACTTTTGGGTACATTGTATAAATACATTCAAACTTCCATCAGGTAGGTTTTGGACCTGAAGAATTCTACCAATACAGCCTATAGAATATATATTGTACTGCGAATCTTTTTGTTGTTTTTCCTTTTGTGGTTTTTCTGCCAATAAGGCAGTAAGTCGATGAGACTTTGTTGTGTCCTCAATTACCATTTTTTCAGAAGGTGTCGTAATATGTAGGGGAATCATTGACATTGGAAAAGGGACAATTTCTTGTAATATGAGTAAAGGTAGCGTATCCGGTATGTCAAAAGTTGTTGGTACAGGTAAAGAATCATTGACCAAAACAGTTTTTTCCTTTGTCTGATTATTTGATGACATAATAAGTATTCCCCTTAATAAAACAAATCTCTTTTTAACTTTGTTGGGTACAATTATACCATAGTATTGAGTATGTTTTGGGGTATCCTGCATCTTTTATACATTAATATATTCGAAGTTAAGTCGGTAAATTTGATAAACTACTCCAATATAAGATGTAAACTAAACCATTAGGAATAGAATATGAGAAACAGAAACAGTAAATTCGAATTTTTTTCTATTTTAATCTTTTTAGTTGCAGTAATTGCTCTTTTAACAAATGGTTTTACCCCTAAAATATCAGCACAAAGTAATAAGACCGATATATATCAGGCCATTGAACCTATAGGACATACATTACAAACAATTTTGGATGAGTATGTAAAAGAGGTAGATATTGATAAAGTAGTAGAGGGCGCTTTAGTCGGAATAATGAGCAGTCTTGACCGTCATAGTTCCTATATAAGTTCTTCGGATTTGAAAACATTAAGAGATGATACACAAGGAGAGTTTGAGGGGATAGGGGTGTCCATAAAGATGGATGATAATCAAAATGTAATTGTTTTTATGCCCATTCCGAATTCTCCAGCAGCTCGTGCAGGTTTAAAACCGTTCGATATTATAAGGAAAATCGATAATATCCCTGTTGAGCAACTCTGGAAACCCGGTATGTCGGAACAAGAGAAATTAAGTTCCGCTGCGGAGAAAATTCGAGGACCCATTGGTACAAAAGTACAGTTAACAATAGAAAGACCTCATGCAGAGAAAGATAGTGAAATTTTTGATGTAGTTGTAGAACGGGCAAAAGTGCCTTTAGATAGTATTAAAGAAAGTCGTATACTTCCATCAGGATATGGATATATTCGTCTTTCTGACTTTAAAGAAAATACTGCAAGTGATATAAAGAAGACACTACGAGAAATGTTGGATAAAGGAATGAAAGGATTGATTTTAGATTTAAGATGGAACCCCGGTGGTTTGTTAACAGCCTCACAACAAGTATGCGAACTTTTTCTCCCTAAAGACTCGCTTGTTACATATACTCGAAGTAGAGGGCAATTAACGCAGGAAAATGGTAAAGATCTGGAACTTAAAACAAGAGAAAAACCCGTTTTGCCATTAAATATGCCTATGATTTTGCTTGTAAACAATCAAACAGCCAGTTCTTCAGAAATTGTTACTGGAGCATTACAGTATCATCAACGAGCAATTGTTGTAGGGGAGAAAACATTTGGCAAAGGAAGTGTACAAACAATTATCCCCTTACCCCCAAAAAATGAAGCAGCATTGAGACTAACAACAGCACTTTATTACACCCCAGCAGGCGTTACGATAGACCATCAAGGGATATTACCTGATGTTGAGGTAAATATGACTGAGGAAGAAGAAAGACTGTTGGCTTTGCAAATGTATAAGTCTTATGAAAAAGACCCAGCGAAAATTAATGAGCAAAATCATGGGACTGTTACAGGGAATCAAAACATAAAAGTCCCTTCAGAAAAAATACAAGAACAGGAAGAGTTGCTTCATGAAATTGGAAAAATTGCAGGGGAAGATGCCGTAAAAATAATGAAAGAATTTTTCCGCAGGAAAAAAGTCTCAGAGGAGACTATTGAGGATATACAACTTAAAAAAGCCGTTGAAATATTGCAGGAGGAACCTGTTTGGGAAAATATTCTAAAGAGGTATCATCGAGATGTAAAAGAAACACAACAGCAAGCAAAAGAGGATGTAAAAGAAGATGATGATAAGATAGTGAAACGAAGACTTCTCGAAATAGAATTGCAAAACAATACGCCTGCAGTTCCTTCATCGCCAGAATAAGTTTGTATAAGAAATAATAAATATAAATTATTATGGTTCCATTCAGTCATGGGAAAAAAAGAAAAATTAGTTCAACATCCTTTTGATATAAAAACTTTAAGGAAGATAATAGGTATGAAAAGGTCCTATAATCGAGCAAATAATGAACTCCGTCCAATAACTATCGAAAGGAATTATACGAAGTATGCACATGGTTCTGTCCTTGTATGTTTCGGGGATACAAAAGTTATATGTACAGCATTTATAGAAAATAAGGTTCCACCGTGGTTACGAGATTCCGGACAAGGTTGGATAACGGCCGAGTACGGTATGCTTCCCGGATCTACATCACAAAGAGGAGACCGAGAATCTATAAGAAAAGGGAGATCTCAGGAAATCAGTCGTCTAATTGGAAGAAGTTTAAGGGCTGTTGTAGATCTTGTGCAGATGGGAGAGTGTCAGGTTACTGTGGATTGTGATGTGATTCAGGCGGACGGAGGGACACGGACGGCCTCTATAACGGGAAGTTTTATTGCTGTGTATGATGCATTCCGACAATCTGTGAATAATGGATATTTAAAGAAATCACCGGTAATAGATATATGCTCTGCTGTAAGTGTAGGTTTAGTAAATGATGAATATTTGATGGATTTAGATTACAATGAGGATGCCCAGGCCGTTGTAGATATGAATATCGTTATGAATTCCAAAAAAGAAATAATTGAAATACAAGGATGTGGAGAACATGGAGTATTTAACCGGAAACAGTTGAGTGATCTTATTGACCTTGCTGAACAGGGGATACAGCAAATTATTGAGATTCAAAAGAAGGTGATTGATTGGAATGAGTAAGAGGAATATTCTTGTTCTTGCAACAGGAAATAGAAACAAATATGAAGAAATAGTAAAAATAATGTCATTATCAGAGTGGGATGTTAAATTCCTGAAAGATTTTCCAAATATATCTACTCCGGAAGAAACGGGAACTACTTATGAAGAGAATGCGCTTATAAAAGCAAAATTCTGTTCGGAATTGCTAAAATTTCCATCCCTCTCAGATGATTCAGGATTAGAAGTAGATGCTCTTGAAGGAAGGCCTGGGGTGTATTCATCAAGTTATGGCGGAGTTGAAGGAGACTCAGAACGAAATATCCATAGGTTATTAAAAGATTTAGAAGGTATTCCTTGGCACAAGAGAACTGCAAGATTTATCTGTTGTGCTATGTTTGTGTTACCAGATGGTTTTTTTCATTGTGAAAAGGGAATAGTAGAAGGGCATATAGCAGTGGAACCTTATGGTGATAATGGTTTCGGTTATGACCCTGTTTTTGTGCCATTAGGATATGAAAATACTTATGCAGAACTTTTACAGGAGGAGAAAAATAAAATTAGTCATCGAGCATTGGCTTTCCAAAAAATGGCAGAGTTTTTAAAGGAGTTTGATTATGAGAATTGTTCAATCCGATGAGGTGGGTCTTCGTCAGGCCGTTTTTGCTTTAGAAGACAATAAGGTTGTTGCTTATCCCACGGAAACAGTATATGGACTTGCTGTAAATCCTTTTTCAGAAGAAGCAATAGAAAATCTATTTCTGTTAAAAGGGAGACCGGAAAGTAAACCTGTACTATTAGTAATAGGTGATATAAAGCAGTTGGACGAACTGACTACATCTATTTCAGAAAAAGCGAAAATATGTATAGAAAAATTTTGGCCGGGACCGTTGTCTTTGGTATTACCTTCACTTCCTACAGTTTCTAAAAGACTTACAGCGGGAAAAGAAAAAATTTGTGTTCGCTTAACTTCACATCCTGTGGCTCAACGATTAGCAATAATGTTTGGACATGCAATTACATCTACTTCAGCTAATCGTTCAGGAGAACCACCAGCGAGAAACATTAATGAATTACCTAAGAGTGGAATTGAGGTAGCCATAGAAGATACATTATCTATAAAATCGGAAGTTTCTACAGTATTTGACCCTGATACAGGGGAGATATTTCGTGAGGGAGTTATTAAAAAAGAAGAATTAAAAGATATTTTTAATCTTCTTTAAAATTAGAAAGGATAAAAATGAGAATTGGAATAGGTTGTGACCATGCAGGATATGAGGGTCCTCCTCCTTTATATAAACCTTCTATAGTTGAATATCTAAAAGATAAAGGCTTTGAAATCATTGACTACGGGACATTTGGTCCGGAATCTGTGGACTATCCGGACTTTGCAAAAGTGCTATGTGAGGGATTATTAAGAGGAGAAGTCGAAAGGGGAATTTTGTTATGTGGAACAGGGATTGGTGTTTCAATGAGTGCAAATCGTTTTTCAGGGATACGGGCAACTGTTTGTACGACACCTTTAATGGCTAGGTTAGCACGAACTCATAATGATTCCAATGTCCTTTGTTTAGGAAGAAGAATCTTAACCATAGAACAGTGTTTTGAAATAATTGATATATGGCTTAATACACCTTTTTCGGGTGACGAACGACATCAAAGAAGACTTGAAAAACTTGATAAATTAGGGGATTTTAGATGTTGAGAGAAGAAAAACTTATACCCAAAAAGATAGTTGAAGAGTTAGATAAGTATATTGTTGGCCAAAATGAAGCAAAGAAAAAAGTAGCAATAGCGCTACGCAATCGTTGGAGAAGACAGAAAATATCTTCTGATATAAAAGAGGATATTATTCCCAAAAACATTATTATGATAGGACCTACAGGTGTAGGAAAAACAGAGATAGCCCGTCGGTTAGCACGTCTTGTAAATGCTCCTTTTATAAAAGTTGAGGCATCGCGTTTTACAGAGGTAGGTTATGTTGGTAGGGATTGTGAATCGATGATACGAGAGTTGGTAGATGTAGCGGTAAATATGGTCAAGGAAGAAATGAAAGAGAATAAGAGAGAAGAGGCTCAGAAAATTGTAGAAGAAAAATTACTTGAACTCCTTCTACCCCCCCCTAAAACTCCAGAAGGATATAGACCATTTGCTTCTGACCAGGGTGATGAAAAGCAGGCTCTTGTAGATAAAGAGAATTCGTTTCAAAAAGCGAAAGAGATTTTGAGGGAGCGTTTAAGGCAGGGGCTCCTTGAGGATAAGGATGTAGAAATTGAAATTAAAGAGGCGAAAGGAATGCCTTTAATGCAAGTGTTTTCAGGAACAAGTCTAGAAGAAATGGAAATTACTTTGCAAGATATGCTGGGTAAAATTATGCCACAATCACAGAAAAGAAGAAAAGTAAAAATTTATGAAGCGAGGAAAATATTAGAGGCAGAGGTATTGCAAGATTTAGTTGATTTAGAACAAGTTGCTCGAGAAGCCATTGACCGAGTTCAAAACACGGGTATTATCTTCCTTGACGAAATAGATAAGATTGCTTCTAAAGGTTCATCTGCACATGGTCCAGATGTTTCTCGGGAAGGAGTTCAAAGAGATATATTGCCTATTGTGGAGGGAAGTACTGTTCTGACAAAGTATGGGACAGTAAGAACAGACCATATTTTGTTTATAGCAGCAGGAGCCTTTCACATGACAAAAGTTTCAGATTTAATTCCGGAACTCCAGGGAAGATTTCCAATTCGAGTTGAACTAAAAAGTTTATGTAAAGACGATTTTAAAAGAATCTTAACAGAACCCAAAAACTCCCTAATTTGTCAGTATACGGAATTAATAAAGACGGAACAGATTGATATTCGTTTTTTAGAGGACGCAATTGACTGTATGGCTGAGTATTGCGAAAGAATTAATCAGGAAACGGAAGACATTGGAGCCCGAAGGTTACATACGATTATGGAGGTAGTTCTCGAGGATGTTATGTTTGATGTGGAGAGGAATCAGAATAGGGAGATTGTAATTGACAAGAATTGGGTTGACGAAAAACTAAAAACGGTTGTAGAAAATCGGGATTTATCAAAATACATATTATAATTCGGATAAACTGTAGACCTGGATGTAACAAATTGTTGTACCTAAAGCAAATTGAAAGATTTGGATTATCTTTTGCGGGAATTTTAAGGAAAGAAGATATAGAAACGAATTTTTCAGGCGGTTCCGTTTCAGACAGAATTCTGACACTATTGACGCAATACGAATTAAACCCCGGAAGGTTATATAGAGTAAAACAGGAACATTCAGATAATATATATGTTATTGATAATAAAGAAAAAACGGAACAAATTCCTGCAGATGGGATTATTACCAATATTCCGGGTGTAACCTTGTGTATTTCCATCGCAGATTGTGTTCCTGTATTTATTTTTGATGCAAAAGCAAAGATATTGGGAGTAATTCATGCAGGAAGAGAGGGAACAAGAAAGAGAATTGTTCAAAAAGCATTAGAGATACTTACATCTAAATTTAAATCTAATAAAAAAGATATTATAGCTTTAATAGGCCCTTCTATAGGTCCATGTTGTTATTATTTGCCAGATGATCTATTAAACCTGTGTAAAAAAGAAGGTCTGATTATAAGTGAAAGAAAGACACTTGATTTATGGATATCAAACGAAAAACAATTTGTTGACTATGGGATAAATAAACAGAATATATTTATTTTTAATGAGTGTACCTTTTGTAATGATGACTATTATTCTTATAGAAGAGGGGATAAAAAATCAAGGAATTATGCCGTTGCTATGATATGAAATGATTGAAAGAATAAGTTATTTTGTGATAGACTTATACATTATTCGAGAAATAATAGAGTGGGTGAAAAACCCACTCTTTCTTATTATAAACATATAAAGTTAAACAGGAGTAAATAATGTCCACAAAAGAAAGAATACATAATTTGTGGATGTTGTTGGAACCCTATGTGGTAGAACAAGGTTTTGAACTTATCGAGTTAGAGTTTGGAACCTGTGGACGCTCTCCTGTTTTGCGAGTGTTTATAGAAAGTCCCGAGCGTCCTGTAACTTTAGACGATTGCACGACAGTTTCTCGTGTATTAAGTAATGTCTTAGACACTGTAGAGATGGAGGAAACCTCTTATATGTTGGAAGTATCATCTCCTGGTTTTGACCGTCCTATTAGACGGGAAAAGGATTTTGTCCGTTTTTCAGGAGAATCAGTTCGTATCCAGACAGATATGCCTGTAAATGGTCGTAAGAATTTTAAGGGGATTTTACAGGGGATTGAAAATGGAATGATTCTGGTTAATGTAAATGGTGAGTTATTTCAGGTACATATAGAAAACCTTAGACATGCAAATTTAATTCGTTGAAAAAAGGAGAAAAACTGTTGAATCAGGAACTTAAAATAATACTTGACCAACTAGAGTTGGAAAAGAATATAGATCGTAATGCACTTCTGGAAGCAATACGAAGTGCAATAGAGGCTGCTGCCCGAAAAGAAATTGGGCAGAAGTCTAAGGTTGTTGTTGAACTTATTCCTGATACGCTCGAATTTAAAGTTTTCGAAATTAGGATGGTTGTGGAAAAGGTTGAGGAACCTATGACGCAGATTTCATTAGAGGAAGCATTGAAACTTAATCCTGATGTTACTATTGGAAACCATCTTAAAGTTCCTACAGAATTGTCTGAATTCCGTAGAATCGCAGCACAGGCCGCGAAAAATGTTATTATTCAGAAGATAAAAGATGCAGAAAAAGAACATATATTTTCAGAGTTTAAACAAAGAGAAGGTGATTTGGTTACGGGGTCTGTTAAGAGGATTAGTAAAGGCGATATAATCGTTTCCTTAGGGAAAGCGGAAGCGATTCTTCCTGCAAAAGAACAAACTCCTGGGGAAATTTATCGTCCAAATGATAGGATTAAAGCCTATATATTAAAGGTGGAGAAAAAAGAAAAAAATCAAAAAGGACCGGTTATTGTTCTGTCAAGATCAACCCTAAATTTGGTTCGGACCCTTTTTGAGAATGAAGTTCCAGAAATATATGAGGGCATTGTTGAAATAAAAGCGGTAGCAAGAGACCCAGGAAAAAGAAGTAAAATCGCTGTTATTTCTCATGACCCTACTGTTGACCCAATTGGAGCGTGTGTTGGACTTAAGGGGGCAAGAGTTCGAGCCGTTGTAGAGGAACTTGGAGGCGAGAAAATTGACATTATAGAATGGAGTGATAACCCTGCAGAATTATGTGCACGAGCACTTAGCCCTGCAGATATTGTGGAAATATCTGTTGATAAACAGAAGAAACTGATAACAGTTGTTGTCCCTCATGACCAGTTATCCTTAGCAATAGGGAAACAAGGACAAAATGCAAGACTAACATCGCGGATTGTTGGTTGGAATATAGATATAAAAGCGGAACAAGTTTCAAAATATGAGAACTCAAAAGATAATGGATAATATGGATAATAGGGAAAAAGGAACTTTGTTCCGGGAGGTTTTTGAATGCTGACATTAAGTGAATTTTCAAAAAGATTGGAAATGAGTTTAGGGCGAGCACAGGAAATCCTTAAAGATTTGTTTGAGTTCGTAGATTTGGATAAAGGTTTAACTGATGAAATGATAGAGGTTTTACAACAAATAGATGAAGACAAGGAAAAATATAATGAACTGAAGGAGAAAAGATTAAAAGAGGAAGAAAAAAAGAAAAAGAAAGAAACAAAATCTGCAAAGAAACCTGAAAAAGAATCGAAAAAGAAAGATAAAGAAGAAGAAAAGAAAACAGAAGAAAAAACACGGACGATAAAGAAACGAAAGGTAAAAGGAGAAGTAGACATCTCTATAGAACAGGAAACTGTGTCAGGAGAAGAGGAAACAAAAAGTAAAGCGAAAAGAACGACTAAGAAAAAAGAAGAAACAGAAAAACAAGAAAAACAAAAATCTTCTTCCCGAAAGAAGAAAGCAGAGGAAAAGAGTAGTGTACAGACTTTATTGG